>Ga0302310_10003647_pt1 | contig 11902 bp, 12 predicted proteins | sample III_Palsa_N1_2_FD_200451 | JGI IMG/M metagenome (GOLD analysis project Ga0302310, IMG submission 200451) | Peat permafrost microbial communities from Stordalen Mire near Abisko, Sweden - III_Palsa_N1_2 | ecosystem: Environmental > Terrestrial > Soil > Palsa > Peat permafrost | place: Sweden... | reverse complement strand
TCGCTGGTGTACACGTATCACGGCGCGAGCAATGTGCCGTTACCGGGCTCGCGTTCGGCGTCGAAGCCTGAGATTGCATTTTGATGGTCGCGTGTCGCCGAGCCCCGCTGCTGGACGTCCAGAATCGCCCGCGCAGCGGGTCGCCTGCCTCAGCGCTTGCTGCCTGAAGTCGCCATTCCGATCAGGCCCGCGAGCGTGGCGATCACGCCGCCTGCGATCAGCATGATGGCCTTGTTGGTCGGCGAACCCGTGAAGACGCGCGATACGTCGCTGCTAAACGAGTGGAAAGCCTGGCCGCCGAAATACAGCAGCACCACGCCGCCGACAATCAACGCGAGCGAAATCGCTTTGGTCATGAACTTCCTCCTGTAGAAAAGTCGTGGAAGTGTAGGGGAGCGTCAAGGGCGCGTCCACGTGCAAACTTCAGGCGTCCCGCATAATGGACGCCTGCAATCCTTTCGACGATTCGCTAAGATAGTTAGTTCGTCACACCCCGCACGAAGCCGTACGCGGCCGCGCAACATGCGCAACCCAGGCAGTCACGGCCGGCCGGGCCAGCCAGGCAGTTGGCACCGCGGCCGCCTGACAACTCTCCTTCCGTCTTCACCAAGGATTCAAGCAATGGCTTACGAAGCAGCTCCAGCACGCTATTCGGACATGCAATACCGCGTTTGCGGCAAGTCGGGCCTCAAACTCCCGGCGCTTTCGCTGGGCCTGTGGCACAACTTCGGCGACACCACGCCGATCTCGACGCAGCGCGACATTCTGCGCACCGCCTTCGATCTCGGCATCACGCACTTCGATCTGGCGAACAACTACGGGCCGCCGTACGGCAGTGCCGAAACGAATTTTGGGCGCATCTTCAAGGACGATTTCAAGCCGTACCGCGACGAGCTGTTGATCTCGTCGAAGGCCGGCTGGGATATGTGGCCGGGTCCGTATGGCCAGGGCGGCGGCTCGCGCAAATACGTACTCGCGAGTCTCGATCAGAGCCTGCAACGCATGGGGCTCGACTACGTGGACATTTTCTATTCGCACCGCTTCGACGCCGACACACCGCTTGAAGAAACTGCCGGTGCACTGGCGAGCGCCGTGCAACAGGGCAAGGCGCTCTACGTCGGCATCTCGTCGTACTCGGCCGCCAAGACCCGCGAGATGGCAAAGCTGCTCGCCGAATACAAGGTGCCGCTGCTGATTCACCAACCCGCATACAACATGCTGAACCGCTGGGTCGAACACGAACTGCTCGATACACTTGACGAGATTGGCACTGGCAGCATCGCTTTCACGCCGCTTGCGCAAGGTCTGTTGACCGGCAAGTATGTGAACGGTGTGCCGGCGGACGCACGTGTCAACAAACCGGGCGGCGGCTCGCTGAAGCAGGACCACCTCAGCGCGCAGAACATCGAGCAGGTTCGCAAGCTCAATGAGATTGCCCAGCGCCGCGGTCAAAGCCTCGCGCAGATGGCACTCGCATGGGCGCTGCGCGGCGGTCGCATCACGTCGGTGTTGATCGGCGCGAGCAAACCCGAGCAATTGCTTGAAAACGTGGGTGCGTTGAAGAACCTCGAGTTTTCGAAGGAAGAGCTGGCGGAAATCGATCGCTTCGCGACCGAGGGTGGCGTCAACCTGTGGGAAAAGCCGTCGACGGATCAGGCCGTCTGACCGGCAAACAGCCAGACAAAGTGTGATTGCGAAAGCCGCCGTAAGGCGGCTTTCCTTTATGGGCATGGGCTCTTCGTTACGCGCCGTTACCTGGCGACACCATTCTTCCCGCTGTCATACAGCGCTGCTAAGGTCGCGGGCGATGTCGTCTCGACGGAGGGAAGATGGACCCAAGTGCGGCCGCTCAAGCCGGCCCGGCAACGCAATCCACGGCGCATGGACGACGCAAGTCCAAACGCGCTGCCATCGACGTACGCGCCAATCTCACCTTGCTGACGGTCGTGACGATCGCGATCACGCTACAGCTTTTTGCGCTGCCCGTGCTGCTGCGTGCATGGGGCATGCCGGCGTTGCTACTGATCGTGCCGCTGGTCGCGTTGACACCCATGCACTGGGGTTTGATTCACGAGGCGATTCACGGACAACTGTTGCCCGGACGGCGTCTGAACGAAGACGTTGCGCGTGCGCTGGCCATTGCGTTTGCACTGCCGTTCGACGCGGTACGCTTCGGACACCTGATGCATCATCGCTTTACGCGCGAGCCTTTCGATCGCCCGGATGTGCTCGATCGCAGCCGCCCCGTCACGGAAGTGTGGCCCGGTTGGGCTAGTTACTACGGACGTTTGCTCGGTGGCCTGTACGCAGGGGAGTTGATGGTGCCGCTGCTTGCATTTGCGCCCGTCAATGTCGCTCGTTCGCTCGTGGCTCGTGCTATCGGCACAGAGGGACCGGTCGGCGCCGACGTACAGCGTCATTTCACCAGCTTCGCCGTCGACTCTTCGCGGCGCGCGCGAATCCGTCGCGACTGGCTATTGACGCTCGGCTTGTTCGTGCTCGCCTTCTATCTGTACGGAGCGTGGTGGCCGGTGCTGGCCTTGACGATGTATTTGCGCGGCGTGTGGCTTTCGCTGGCCGATAACCTGCCGCATCATGGCGTCGCGCTGGATCAGCCAGGGCGCTCGCGCAATTTCCGCGTGGCGCGTGGATGGCAAGGTGTGCTGATGAACCACCATCTGCATCGCCTGCATCATCAGCATCCGACGTTGCCGTGGACGGCTCTGTCCGCGCTCGATTCGCTTGAGCGCGCAGCATGCAGCGAATCGGGCCGATTGAGCGAACCCGCCTATTTCCTTAGCGCGTTACGCCAGTTCAAGGGACCGGGCGCGTTGGACGCTACCACGCACTAACTAGCCTCACCAGCCATCCGACTTCGGCTCGCTAAAGACTCCGAGGCGGATTCCCGAGCGCGGCTAGACGAGCGCCGGAAGTCCTTCGACCAGCAGTACCGCAATGCCCACACCCAGCAGGGCGCCGATCAGGCGGAAGACGTTGTGCCGGAGTTCCGTCTTGCAGGGTAGCGCGCCGACAAACAGGGCGCCGGCTAGTGCCATCGGAATGATCAGGATGAAATCGGCGATCGTAAAGTAGGTCGTCATGCTCGTCTCCTTGTGTCCTTGCGCGGCCAGCGGCGGTCTTTTTAGTTTGAGATGGCTGTCACGCTTGTTTCGAGTATAGGCGACGGCTGAGCTGCTGTCGGCGTTGTTTGTGGCACTGCAGCGGCGCTTTGTGGAGCACCGAAGGCTTGCCTGGCCGGGCTGAGCGCGTTCTGCCAAAGCACCATCGGGTAGCGCCGTAGTCTGGCGTTCGATTACATTGTCCTTTCTGAGAACCAACGGTGTCCGTTAGGCCTCCCACTCACACTGTACCGTGGCTTTCTTGTGGCTCAGCCCAGGCAAGATCCCTGGACCCATGTTTTTGATGTATCAGTGCCGCAAGGTTTATGATGGCTTGTGATCATGCGGTACAGTAAGGCCATCGGCTTGGCGTTTTGCCGGTGTCGATGAGACGAAAGCGCTGAAATGAAGGGCCATGTGCCGCCAGTTTCCGCTTTCCCCTTACCCGCAAAACGGCAACAATGAGCTTCACCACCACCGCGTGCGACGCGGAGAAACTTAGGTGCGTGCGCAACGTGTTCGGCGAAGCGGCGCTTTTATCATCACCTCGACCGGCACGATCTTCATATAGCCGGCTACGTGAGAACGGGGAAATATCATGCAAGTCGGTTCTATCGTCCGATCCGTGCATATCGCAGTGCCGCAGGGCGCGCGCGGGATCGTCATGCGCATTCTGGGCGACATGGCGATGGTGGCGTGGTATGCCGGCGAACCCGGCACTTCGCTGCAACTAAATACGGAACCCTTCTTCCTCGAAGACCTGATCGATACGGGCGAACTCGTGCGTCCGGCCAGTGCGCAGATGCACTGAGCACGGCTCGTAGCCCGCGCGTGTCGCTGCAACGCTCGTCTTTGACGGCGGCGCGGCGCACAATGCGGGCATGAACTACGAACCTCACGATTCGCAGGACGATGCCTCCGGCACCGTGCCTTTTGCCCGGCTCAAGCCGGAGTGTGTGCTCGACGCTATCGACAGCGTGATGAGCACGATTGGTGTGCGCACCGATGGCCGCATGCTGCCGCTCAACAGCTACGAGAATCGCGTCTATCAGATCGGCGTCGAGGACGGCCCACCCGTTGTCGCGAAGTTCTACCGGCCCGAGCGCTGGACCGACGAAGCGATTCTCGAAGAGCATGCATTCGTGGCCGAACTGGTGGAGCGCGAGATTCCGGCGGTGCCGGCGCGCGTCTTCGAAGGCCGCACACTGCATACGTTCGACGGCTTTCGCTTCTCGATCTTCGAGCGGCGCGGCGGTCGTGCTCCAGACCTGGACCGGCGCGATACGCTCGAATGGCTGGGCCGCTTTATCGGCCGTATCCACGCCGTGGGACAGACGCAGGACTACACCGCACGACCCACGCTCGACATTCAGACCTTTGGCTATGAGCCGCGTGATTTCCTGCTGTCGCAACGCTTCATTCCTGACGATGTGCGTACGGCGTGGGAAACGGTGATCAACCTCGCACTTGAAGGCGTCCAACAGGCGTTTGAGCGAGCCGGCGAAATACGCGCTTTGCGTATGCACGGCGATTGCCATCCGAGCAATGTGTTATGGACCGATGCCGGCCCGCACTTCGTCGACTTCGACGATAGTCGCATGGGGCCGGCGGTGCAGGATCTTTGGCTGTTGCTGCCGGGCGAGCGTGCGGAAGCGTCGCGCGCGCTCACTGATCTGCTGGCGGGATACGAAGACTTTTGCGAGTTTGAACCGCGCGAACTGTATCTGATCGAAGCGTTGCGCACGCTGCGGCTGATTCACTACCAGGCATGGCTGGCGCGCCGCTGGGATGATCCCGCGTTTCCCGCTGCCTTTCCCTGGTTCAATACGCAGCGCTACTGGGAAGACCGTATTCTCGAGATGCGTGAGCAACTCGGCGCGATGCAGGAAGGGCCGCTCTGGCCGGTTTAGCTGCCTGTCGGCTCGTGCGACCGCGGCGGTTCAGGCCGCTGCGTCCTTCGACGTAGACGGTCCGCTCACCGAACTGATTTTCACATCGTGATCGGCGAAGCGCGCGATCAGAACCAACTCGCCGCCCAACGCATGAATATGGTCACGCAGCGAGGAGACATACATGTCCGTTCGCTGCTCGAGTTTTGCGATGCTCGGTTGCTTCACGTTCATCACGGTTGCCAAGCTTTCCTGCGAGAAACCCATCGCACGGCGCAATTCGGAGAGCGCCATTTCGGCGATCATGTCTTTGGTTGCCTGCTCCGATCGGGCACGTGCTTCCGGTGACAGTTGCGCGCGCAATTCCGCATACTTTCTCGCCATCATTGACTCCTTCTTGATCTAGTCGCGCCAGATGCGCACCGTATAGAGCATCAGCACGCGGGATATTTATTGCATACCAGCGATCCTTGCCGGCCTTGTCGCCACCGAGTAAAAGAATGTCGGTGCGCAGCGGGTCGAAGATGTACAACACGCGGAAGGGCCTGCCTGCATGTTGGACTCTCAATTCGCGCATGCGGCTGTATTTCGAGCCCTTGACCTGGCTGCTGTGTGGGTAAGGCAAATGAGGCCCTACGTTTTCAAGCAATCCAATTGCATTGTCGACCGACCATTGCTCTTTCTCTGTTAAACCGTCCCACCACGCACCGAAAATGTCGGTGTATTCAACGTCCCACGCCATAAATATAGCCTCCATGGAATATTCCGTCAAAGGAATAATTGTCAATTTATGTGCACGGAACGCGGCGGTCGAAACCGGCGTCACAACGACTAATGCGACGAACGTTTCGCCCGACCGCGGACGAGCCGTGCATGAGGCCATGCTATGGATTTGCGGGTGGGATACCAGTCAGCCGAATGGCTAACGTTGAAGAGGATTGCGAACGACTACGCGCTACAAGTCGCTCCGCCGCTCGCAGCGACTTCCCGTGCAGCCTTCGCGCCTTCAACCTGCAGCAGCGTGGGCAGGGAAACGCCATTCTTGGCAGCTGTCACCTCGGCGAGAATCGATACGGCGATCTCCGGCGGCGTCCGGCTGCCGATATAAATACCTACCGGCCCGTGCAACCGGGCCAGCTCCGTATCGTTCAGATCGAACTCCTTGAGCCGCTCACGACGGGCCGCGTTGTTGCGCCGTGAGCCCAGTGCGCCGACATAGAACGCGGGCGTTTTCAATGCCTCCATCAGCGCGAGGTCATCGAGCTTCGGATCGTGCGTCAGTGCAATGACCGCGCAACGTTCGTCGAGCTTCATCTCGAGCACCGTGTCGTCGGGCATTGTGCGGACGATCTTCGTGCCGGGTATATCCCACTCGTCGGTGTACTCTTCGCGCGGATCGCAGACGGTCACCTGATAGTCGAGGCCGACGGCAATGTGGCAGAGGTAGCGCGACAATTGCCCCGCGCCGATCACCAGCATCCGGTAGCGCGGCCCGTGGATCGTCAGTAGACGCTCGCCATCGAAGTCGACGCCATCAGTGGCCTGCGCGGGCCCGAGTTGTACCGCTCCGGTTGCCATATCGAGACGTCGTGCGAGCAGCCGGCCGTCTTCGACCGAGTCGCACAAATCGGCGATCAGGCTTGCCTTGCTGAGCGGCTCAAGCACCAGTTGGATCGTGCCGCCGCAAGGCAGTCCGAAGCGATGTGCTTCCTCCGCCGAGATACCGTACTTGACCGCCTCGGGCACATTCTGTTCGATGCCGCGTTGTCGTACGCGTTCGATCAGGTCGTCTTCGATGCAGCCGCCCGACACCGATCCCACCACGAGGCCATCGTCACGCACGGCGAGCATGGCGCCTTCAGGGCGCGGTGACGAGCCCCACGTTTTCACTACTGTTACCAGTAGCGCGCGATGTCCCTGTTCGAGCCAGCGTGCACTGGACTTCAGGACTTCGAGATCCACGCTGTCCATGATTTCTTCCTTTTCGTTTGATCGTCGCCGGATGCTGCATCGGCGCCGTCGTTTGATGCTGTGTCTGCGGCCGCCACGGCTTGGGCTGCCGCCTCGGCGTCACCGTCCCCGCTCACCTGGGCGATGAAACGCCTGAAAAATTCGCCGGCCAGCTTGCGCGCCGCGCCGTCGACGAGCCGTGAGCCAATTTGCGCCAGCTTGCCGCCAACCTGCGCGCTCGCCGTGTACGTCAGCTTCGTTGCCTCAGCGCCTTCGGATTCAAGCATGACGCGGGCGCTGCCTTTGCCGAAGCCCGCCACGCCACCCTGACCCTCGAAGACGATGGTATAGGTTTGCGGCGCGTTGATATCGGTGAGCAGCATACGCCCTTTGAAGCGAGCCTTCACAGGACCGACCGACGCGCTCATCGAGAGCGCAAACGCATTCTCGCCGTCCGCCTCGATGCTCTCGCAACCGGGAATCGATGCGCGCAGGACGGCGGTGTCGTTCAACGCTTCCCACGTGCGTTGCTGCGAGATAGGTAACGTATAGCTTTCGGTCAATTCCATTGCCTGGCTCCTGGGGTGCCGGCCGCCTTAGCGGCGCGGGGCGTGCGCGTCAGCTGCGCCAGATCGCGGCCAAATGCAGCCAGACTATCGAGATTATGAACTGACCGGTGCGCATCGACATAGGGAAGGATCGCTTGCACGCCGCGAGCTTTCGCAGAGAAGCCGCTGTATCGCAGTAACGGGTTGAGCCAGACGATACGGTGGGCGAAGCGGCGCAGACGGGCCATTTCCGTGTCGAGCATGTCGATGGCCTCATGGTCGAGGCCGTCGGTGACGAGCAGCACGGTCGCCCTGCCGGTCAGCACGCGGCGTGCCCAGCGCCGGTTGAACTCGGCGAGCGCTGCGCCGATGCGCGTGCCACCCGACCAGTCCACCACCTGATCGGCGATTGTCGCGATCGCCACGTCGGGGTCGCGCTCGCGCAGCGCGCGCGTCGCGTTGGTCAGGCGCGTGCCGAACAGGAACACCTGTAGCCGCTCGCGCGACTGCAACAAGGCGTGACAGAAATACAGCACCGCGCGCGAGTACGCGCTCATCGATCCGGAGATGTCGAGCAGCAACACGAGCGGCGGTTTGCGCTCGATGACCGCACGGTATTTCCACACCGTCCAGTCGCCGCCCGAGCGCACCGCGTGACGGGCTGTGGCGCGCAGATCCGCATGCGTGCCGTGCGAGGCGGCCTTGAGGCGGCGCGTCGGTTCGGTGGCGAGCGGTAGGCGGTGGGCGCGAATCACATGACGCAGCGTGCGCCATTCGTCGGCGCTGAGAGTATCGAAGTCGCGGTGACGCAGACGTTCTTCGGCGCTGAAGGTGACGTGGGCGTGCAGTTCGTGCTGCTCGGTTTCGGACTTGGCGTGAGCGTTGTGCGAGCCGGGTGGACGCGCGGCGAGGGCATCGGCGAGGCGATTGTTGCGCTTCGGAGGCGGCAGGCCGTTGCGTACCTTCGGCAATAACAGCGCGCGCAACTTACCCTCCCAGTCGGGATCGCGCCAGAACAGGTTGAAGGCGGCGTTGAAGGTCTCGCGTTCGTCGGGCGCGGAGACGAGCAGGGCGGCGAGCGCTGCGCGTACGTCGTCGCGGCGGCCGAGATCGATCCAGCGCAGGGCGCCGATCGCGTCGACCGCGTGTGCGGGAGACATCGGCAGGCCCGCTCCACGCAGCACACGCACGAAATGAACGACGTTGTGTGCGAGCGTGGGCGGCGGGGCAGCATCGCCTTCGGAGACACCGGCGGTGCCGGTGATTCCAGTGGCCTCGGCGGCCTGGCTATCATCAGGAATCCTGTTCATTGCCATTACCCCGGCAGCGCCAGACACTTCGCAATCTGTGCCGCGTCGATCCGCGCCAGATCGTCCTGATACTTGAGCAGCACGCCGAGCGTGTCCTGCACCGATTGCGGATCAAGCTCGGTCACGCTCAACGCGGCTAACGCGCGACACCAGTCGATCGTTTCCGCGATCCCCGGCGCCTTGAACAGGTCCATACCGCGCAACTGATGCACGAAGTCGACCGCACGCCTTTGCAGTTCCGCGCTGGTTTGCGGCGCTCGCGCGGCGACGATCGCCAGTTCGCGATCGCGCTCCGGATAGCCGATCCATTGATACAGACAACGGCGCTTCAACGCGTCGTGCACTTCGCGCGTGCGGTTCGAGGTCATCACGACGAGCGGCGGCTGCTCCGCGCGCACCGTGCCGTATTCCGGTATCGACACCTGGAAGTCCGACAGCAGTTCGAGCAGGAACGCTTCGAACGGTTCGTCGGCGCGGTCGATTTCGTCGATCAGCAGCACCCGGCGCGCACCGGGGTGTTGTTCGTCGGGCATCAGCGCCTGAAGCAACGGGCGCTTGAGCAGGAATTCGCTGCGATACAGGGTGTCGTTGCCGGGCCGCTCGCCGGCGGCTTCGGCGAGCCTCAGGGCCATGATCTGGCGCGGATAGTCCCACTCGTAGAGCGCGCTCGCCGTATCGAGGCCTTCGTAGCATTGCAGCCGCAGCATCGACGTGCCGAGCAGGCCAGCGGCGGCTTTGGCCAGCTCGGTCTTGCCGACGCCCGGCTCGCCCTCGACGAACAACGGCCGTTCCATGCGTAGCGCGAGGAATAGCGCGGTCGCGAGTTCGCGGCTCGCGAAATAGCTTTGGGCGGCGAGCTGAGCGAGGGTGTCGTCGATTGAAGCGGGCTGCATGATTCTCCTGAAGCCGTGCGGCCCGCGCACTAGCCGTTTGCTGTCGCCACCGCGCGTGCCGTCAGCACCGGAATCAGATGCGCCCGGTACTCGGCGCTTGCGTGCATGTCGGTGTTCAGCTCATCTGCGGATACCGTCACCGCTCGTGCCGCCGCCGGCGTAAAGTCCGCCGTGAGCGCGCTCTCCAGCTCCGACGCGCGAAACACCGACGCCGCCGCGCCCGTCACCGCCACCCGCACGCCGTCGGCGTGCTTCGCCACGAACACGCCGACCAGCGCAAAGTGTGAAGCGGGATTGCGAAATTTCTCGTAGGCGCTGCGCTCGGCCACGGGAAACTCGATTGCGGTGATCAGTTCGTCGGGCGCGAGCGCGGTCTCGTACATGGCGACAAAGAAATCGTCAGCCGCGATGCGGCGCCGGTCGGTCACGATCGTCGCGCCTAACGCCAGCGCCGCAGCCGGATAGCATGCAGCCGGATCGTTGTTCGCGAGCGAACCGCCGATGGTCCCGAGCGCGCGCACCTGGCGGTCGCCGATATGGCTTGCGAGGCTGGCGAGCCCTGGCAAGACGCGCTGGATGTCGGCGTGCCCGGCGACATCCGCATGGCAGACGGCGGCGCCTACGGTCACCGTGTTGGCATCGACGCGAATCTCCTTGAGTGCGGCGATGCGCGTGATGTCGATCAGTCTGGAGGGCTGTGCGAGGCGCAAACGCATCGTAGGCAGCAGACTCTGCCCGCCGGCGAGAAATTTGGCGTCGGCGTCACCCGCGAGCGCTGCGACCGCCGCTTTCGGGTCGGCCGTACGTTGATAGTCGAATGTGTACATGTCGGCTTGCTCCGGTCAGGGTTGTTGCGCAGCGTGGATGGCAGCCCACACGCGATGCGGCGTGGCGGGCATTTGCAGATCCGTCACGCCGAGCGGCGCGAGCGCATCGATGATCGCGTTGATCACCGCCGGCGGCGAGCCGATGGCTCCCGCTTCGCCACAGCCCTTTACGCCGAGCGGATTGTGCGTGCATGGCGTGCCCTTGGCGGTTTCCACCGTGAAGCTCGGCAAGTCGGAGGCGCGCGGCATCGCGTAGTCCATGTACGAGCCCGTCAGCAACTGTCCGCTCTCGTTGTCGTACACACAGCGTTCGAGCATCGCCTGGCCGATCCCCTGGCCGAGGCCGCCATGCACCTGGCCTTCCACAATCATCGGATTGATCACGTTGCCGAAGTCGTCGACCGCGGTGAATTGCTGGATGCGGCACTCGCCGGTATCCGGATCCACCTCCACCTCGCAGATATAAGCGCCGGCCGGATAGGTGAAATTGGTCGGGTCGTAGAACGCGCTTTCGTCGAGGCCGGGTTCGAGCTTGTCTAGCGGATAGTTGTGCGGCACGTAGGCGGCGAGCGAAATATCGGCGAAGGCCTTGGTGCGGTCCGTGCCGGCGACGCGGAATATACCGTCCTTGAACTCGATGTCTTCCGCCGCCGCTTCCAGCAGATGCGCCGCGATCTTCTTCGCTTTCGATTCGATCTTGTCGAGCGCTTTCATGATTGCCGAGCCGCCCACTGCAATCGAACGGGAGCCATACGTGCCCATGCCGAATGGAATGCGCCCGGTGTCGCCGTGCACGATTTCGACGTTGTTCAAAGGAATGCCGAGCCGGTCCGCCACAACCTGGGCGAAGGTCGTCTCATGCCCTTGACCGTGGCTATGCGAGCCGGTGAATACTGTCACCGAACCGGTAGGATGCACGCGCACTTCGCCCGCTTCGAACAGCCCTGCCCGTGCGCCCAACGCGCCTGCGATGTTCGACGGCGCCAGTCCACAGGCCTCGATGTAGCACGAGTAGCCGAGTCCGCGTCGCTTGCCGTTCTGCTCCGAGGCCTGCTTGCGGGCTGCGAAACCCTTCACGTCGGCGAGTTCCAGCGCCCGGGCGAGGCAGGTTTCGTAATCGCCGGTGTCGTACGTGAGGCCCACCGGCGTCGCATATGGGAACGAGCGAATGAAGTTGCGCCGGCGAATTTCCGCCGGATCGAGATTCATCTCGCGCGCCGCGGTTTCGACCAGCCGCTCCACCACATACGTAGCCTCCGGCCGCCCGGCGCCGCGATAGGCATCGACGGGGACCGTGTTGGTGAAGACCGCCTTCACCTCGGCGTAGATCGCGGGCGTGGTGTACTGGCCGGCGAGTAGCGTCGCG
>Ga0302310_10003645_pt1 | contig 11905 bp, 7 predicted proteins | sample III_Palsa_N1_2_FD_200451 | JGI IMG/M metagenome (GOLD analysis project Ga0302310, IMG submission 200451) | Peat permafrost microbial communities from Stordalen Mire near Abisko, Sweden - III_Palsa_N1_2 | ecosystem: Environmental > Terrestrial > Soil > Palsa > Peat permafrost | place: Sweden... | reverse complement strand
GTGCGCGGAGAGGGCCAGTTCCTGGAGGTCGTACATGCACTGCTTCTGGTCTTCGGTGAGCTGGGTGCGAGCGAATTTTGCGGTGAGGCGGTGCATGCGGAGGAGGTTTTCGCGCAGCTGGGTCGACGCTCTCCGCGCAGCCGTTCCAGGATTGTTGAGCTCGTGCATCAGGCCCGCGGCGAGGGTTCCGAGAGCGGCCATCTTCTCCTGCTGGAAGGTCGCCTGCTGCACTTTGGCGAGGCGCATGGCCATATTGCCGAGGATCGCCTTGCGGACGCCGGGGCACTGCGTCATCAGAACCCAGAACTGCTCTTCGTTGAGCATGACCAGATGGCAGGGCTGGCCGGCACACATGTTGGCGGGCGCGGGGCTGCCGGCCAGGATTGGCACTTCACCGAACGACGCGCCCGGTTCGAGGACGTACATCGATTGCGCGCCACCTTCGGGATTGACGTAGGAGATGTCGATGGTGCCGTTGAGGAGGATATAGAATTCGCGGCTGAGTTGGCCTTGCAGGAGCAGGAATTCGCCGCGGTCAAGCCACCTCTCGGTGGCGCCGTCAAGGTTGTGGAGGCCGCATTCGTCGAGTGACGAGAAGATGGGGACCGAGCGCAGGGCGGCGATGGTTTCGGCGCTCAGGCTTCCGGCGCTGGTTGCGATCGCGTGGCTGAGTTCGTGTTCTGGCATAGTCCTCACTAGAGTGTGGCGAGATATTGGTGAACGAATTGAATAGCGATGGAGCCTTCGCCGACTGACGATGCGACTCGTTTGACGGAGCCGAATCGTACGTCGCCGGCGACGAAGATTCCGGGCACGGTGGTTTCAAGCAGATAGGGGTCGCGGTCGTACTTCCAAAGGCTTCCGGCTTTGGTCTTCAGGTCAGGACCTGCGAGTACGAAACCCTTCGGGTCTCGGGCGACGTTGTCGGGCAGCCAGTCGGTCTTGGGAGCAGCTCCGATGAAGACGAAGACGGAGGTCGCGGGGCGAGCTTCCGTCCCGCGCGGGGTATCCACCACGATGCGCTGCAGGTGGCCCTCGCCCTCGAGCGCCTTGATCTGGGTGTGGGTCTCGACGGCGATATTTGGGGTGTTGCCGATCTGGTCGATGAGGTAGCGGGACATGCTCTTTTCGAGCGATTCGCCGCGCACCAGCATGCGGACGTGGCTTGCATGCTTGGCGAAGTACATGGCCGCTTGTCCGGCCGAGTTTGCACCGCCGACGATGTAGATCTCCTGATTGGCGCAGGAGGCGGCTTCGGTGAGCGCGGCTCCGTAGAAGAGGCCGGCGCCGTGAAATTTCTGCTCGCCGGGGATGTCAAGCCGAAGGTACTCGACGCCGGTGGCGATGATGAGGACGCGGCACGAGATTTCGCGGCCGTCGGCCAACTTGACGATGTGGTAGCCGTTTTCGGAGTGGATGGAGCAGACGCGCTGGGTGAGGAACTCCGCGCCGAGGCGCTGGGCCTGGATGAATGCCTGCTGGGCAAGGCGCTCGCCGCTGATGCCCTGCGAGAAGCCGAGGTAATTTTCGATCTTGGAAGAGGAGCCGGCCTGTCCGCCAGGTGCGAGGGAGTCGACGATGAGGGTGTGGAGGCCTTCTGACGCGCCGTAGACCGCCGAGGCGAGGCCAGCCGGTCCTGCGCCTGCGACAACCACGTCGTAGTGGTCCTGCTTCGCCTTGGTGCTGATGCCCTCCACTCGGGAGGCCAGTTCCATGATCGAAGGCTGGACGAGTGACGTGCCGTCGGGGAAGAGAACTACGGGCAGTTTACCGTCGTCGATCTGCTTGTCGCACAGCAGTTTCAGGCACTCGGGGTTCTTATCCGGGTCGAGCCACTTGAACGGGATCAGATTGCGGGAGAGGAAGTTGCGGATCTCGTGGTCGCCGGAGCTCCATCGCGGGCTGATCAGTTGCAAACCGTCGTAGGCGGGCTTGTGGCCGTCGTTCCAGGCTACCAGCAGGTCGTCGAGGACGGGATAGAGCTTCTCCTCGGGCGGATCCCACGGCTTGTTCAGGTAGTAGTGGATGCGGGCGGAGTTGATGGCGCGGATCGCAGCTTCGGTATCGGCGTAGGCTGTCAGCAGGACGCGTTTGGCGTCGGGAAAGAGCGCGATGGCGGCTTCGAGGAATTCGACGCCAGTCATTCCGGGCATACGCTGGTCTGAGAGGAAGAGAGCGACGACGTCGTTGCGCTCCTTTAGTTGCTTGCAGATATCCAGTGCCGCGTGGCCGGAGGCCGCACGGAGGATGCGGTGTTTCTGGCCGTATTGCCGGCGCAGATCCTGAACCACCGCTTCCAGAACGCTTACATCGTCGTCAACCGCGAGAATAATTGGTTTTGCCATGACTTCAAGGTATCAATATGCAGCATAGATTCGATGACGTTCGCGTGGCTACGGTGCAGGAAAAATGAGGTGAATCGAGGTATCGCTCACGTTACTCGCAAATTTGGGCTACTATCTGTACCAATTGAAGACACGGCTTGCCAGCCACGGCAGCCGCGCCGATGAGGGAACTGCGGGCGGAAACGTCCCATACAGGAGGCGGAACCCATATGCATCGAATTATTCTTGCCGATGAACAGGCAATCTTCCGCGCTGGAACGGCCCGGGTGCTCGCACTCGAAGACGACATGCGCATCATCGCGCAGTGCGAACACCCGAATCGCCTGATCCCCACGATCAAGAGCTTTCAGGGGTCGATTGTCATTTTTTCGACTGCGCAGGGGCTTGACCTGGCGGACGTGATTGCGGAGCTCAACGCCGCTGGGAGCCGAGCGATTCTGGTCGCGGACAAAAACGAGGAGATTCCGGACGAGCTGGCTGCGCAGCTGGGCGGGGTCGTGGGGCGCAGCATTACGGGTCCGGAGATGATCGACTGCGTGCGGCGAGTCGGACGTGGGAAGAAGTGCGTGATCGAGATCGGGGAGCGGGTTCTGCCGCCGAAGGACGACGTCGGGGCGAGAGTGCGCGATCGACTGACACCAAAGGAGTTGCAGATCGTCGCGCTGATCGTGCAGGGCTGCAAGAACAAGGACATCGCGAACCAGCTCGGGACGAAGGAGCAGGTGATCAAGAATTATCTGCGGAGTATTTACGACAAGATTGGCGTGTCGGACAGGCTTGAATTGGCGCTGTTTACGCTGCACCATAGGCTGCTGGCGGAGGCGGCGCAGCAGGCCGGGAATTTGATTCAGATGAAGAGCGCGTAAGGCAAAAGCAAGGCGGAACTAGGATAAGTGGGATAAAAACGGGATAAGAACAGGCAAAAGCCTTTTCTTTTATCCCGTTTTTCTCCCTCTAATCCTAGTTGCGCTTTGTTTTTAGAGGCCGGGTCCGGACTCCTGGAGCTCTCCGGCAGGGGTGGTGTGACCTAGTTTTTCGGCGATGGATTTGCCCTGGGTGAAGAGGAGCAGGTAGTCGGGGCCGCCGGCTTTCGAGTCGGTTCCGGACATGTTGAAGCCGCCGAAGGGGTGTGCGCCGACCATCGCGCCGGTGCATTTGCGGTTGAAGTAGAGGTTTCCTACCTGGAACTCGTCGCGGGCTCTGTCGAGCAGGCTGCGGTCGCTGGAGTAGACAGCGCCGGTAAGGCCATACTCGGTGTTGTTGGCGATCTCGAGGGACTGATCGAAGTTCTCCGACTTGATGACGGCGAGCACCGGTCCGAAGATCTCTTCGAGCGCGATGCGGGCAGTCGGGGCGACGTCGGCGAAGACTGTCGGAGCGACGTAGTAGCCGCCTTCCTTGTCGACTGCCTGACCGCCGAGTAGCAGGCGGGCTTCGGATTTGCCGACTTCGATGTAGTCCAACACGCGCTTCAACGCGACGGGGCTGATGACTGGGCCGGCGTAGAAATTTTCGGCGGGGTCGCCCTGCTGGATCGCCTCTACTTTTTCGGTGAGGCGGTCGAGGAATACGTCGTAGATGGAGGCGTCGACGATGGCGCGGGAGCAGGCAGAGCACTTCTGGCCGTTGAAGCCGAAGGCGGAGGCAACTACGCCCTGGACCGCCATTTCAATGTCGCAGTCGCGGTCGACGATAATGGCGTCCTTGCCGCCCATCTCTAGGATGGTGCGCTTGATGAAGCGCTGGCCGGGCTGGGTTTTAGCGGCGGACTCGTGGATTTCGAGGCCGACTTTCTTCGAGCCGGTGAAGGCGATGAACCGCGTCTGCGGGTGCGCGACGACGGCAGCGCCAAAGCCGGGACCCTCGCCCGGGCAGAAGTTGACTACGCCTGCGGGCAGGCCGATCTCTTCCAGCAGCGCGAAGAAGACGGCGGCTACGGTAGGCGCGTCGACCGATGGCTTGAGGATGACGGTGTTGCCGGTGACGATGGCAGCGGCGGTCATGCCGGCCATGATAGCGAACGGGAAGTTCCAGGGCGGGATGACGGCTCCGACGCCGAGCGGGACGTAGCGGAGGGTGTTGTGCTCGCCGGGGAGTTGGATGGGAGTGGTGGCGGCGTCGAGCTTGAGGGCTTCGCGGGCGTAGAACTCGAGGAAGTCGATGCACTCGGCGGTGTCGGCGTCGGCCTCGGCCCAGTTTTTGCCGGCTTCGAAGGTGAGCCAGGCGTTGAAGATGAATTTGCGCTCGCGGATGAGCGAGGCAGCGCGAAGAAGGTAGTCGACGCGGGTCTCGACCGGGGTGGCGGCCCATGCAGGGAATGCCGCCTGCGCGGCGGCCATAGCGATTGGTGCGTGCTCGGGGCCGGCGGCCTGGTGGATGCCTACGACCTGCGCGGGGCGGGCGGGATTCACCGACGTGATCTTGGTGGCGGTCTGGATGCGTTTGCCGCCGATGACGAGGTCGTACTCGCGGCCCAAACGAGCCTCGACGGCTTCGAGCGCGGCCTGCTGTTCGCGCTTGACGTCGGAGTTTGAGAAGTCGAGGAAGGGCTCGTTGGCGAAGGGCGGAAGGGTCGGAAGTGCGGGAGTTGCCATGAATCTAGTGTAATTCTGATTTTGGAATCGGCTTGCGCAAGCGCGTCCTACTGATTGAGGCACTTTGCCAGGATTGGATACTGCGTCTGGGCGGGGTTGATGAGGTTGGCGAGCATGTGGAAGTAGGTGGTGATGGCGTGCTCGCAGACGAGGTCGAACTTTACCTCGGGGCCGGGGATGAGTTCGGTCTCGTCGCCGACGTGGAAGTAGAGCAGAGGTGGAGGCGTCTTGGGGACGATGTCGAGCCGGTTGGCGATGCGGTAGGCATCCGGGACGATGTGGTCGAAGAGCCGCTCGAAGGTGAGATCGCCGACCCGCGGGCTGGCGAGGGTGTAGAGGCTGAACGTGACTTTGGTGTTGCCGGCCATATCCATGGCGAGCAACGTGGCCAGGGACGACCCGAGGCTGTGGCCGGAGATCATTACCGTGGCTGCGGCCGGGATGAGCGCCTCCAGATCAGCCAGGAACGTTTTAGTCGGTGCTGGGGTGAACGAGAAGGACAGGTACATATCGGTGAAGCCATCGTCAGTTAGTCCGGCCCCGTCGACGTTGGGAAAAGTTCTGGGCAGGAACTTTAGGTCCTGGACCCACTCCCAGATATTATCCGTGCCACGGATCGCGATGACGATATCGCTGAGATCGTCGGTGGCGGCGACGATACCCATCGTGATGTAGTCACTGACCAAAGGACTCAGGTCGGTCGCGAGGTCGTTCGAGTAGATGGTCTTGAGCACCGTGTATTTTGTGCCGGGGACGACGTCCGTGCCTTGATCGTTGACCACGGTCATGCCGTTGAGGTTCGGGGTCCGGTTCGCGGGACTCCACCTGCTGTAGACGAATTCGACGAAGAGACCTGCATTGATCGCGGCTTGATTGTTCATAAAAATCCTCCGGCTCTGGTTTTGAGGAACGAGAGGAGTATTGTCCGGCCCCGGAGGCAGGTCAAGTTAATTTTGGCGAGCTACTGGGTTAATTTCTCCGTCTCCTTGGACATCTGGGCAGTGCGTTCGAGCTTGTCCCAGTTGAAGGGCTTGCCGTCGAAGGCGCGCTTGATGGTCTTGAAGAGGACGACCGAGAAGACCTGACGGTAGGTGAACCGCTGGATCCAGATGTGGAAGAGGAGCCATCCATCGCCCTTGCTGGCTGGATGTTTGCGTTCGAGTGTGAACGCGAGGGCTGACGCGGTGAAATCGATGAGCAGGAAGGCCAGGAAGAACGTGAGCAGCTTGATCAGGCTGTCAGTGGATGCGGCCTCGGGGTGGAAGTGCTTGTCCAGCAGGTAATTGACGATGCCGGCCAGGAACATCAAGTCGATGAATGGCGAGACGAGCGGCAGCAGGATCTGGAAGATGAGGATGTTGGGCAACGCGAAGAGTCCCATGGCGCGGTTCCGGGCGATCGCGGCGCGATGCTTCCAGATCGCCTGCAGTATTCCGAAGGACCAGCGGAAGCGTTGGCGCATCAGGCCATCGGCGTTGATAGGCGCTTCGGTGAAGGCCAGGGCACAGTCCTCGTAGATGACCTTGTAGCCCTGTTCGAGCAGGTTCATGGTGAGGTCTGCGTCCTCGGCGACCGTGTTGGTGTGGTATCCGCCGCCAACGCGGACGGCCGACGTGCGCCATGCTCCGATGGCTCCGGGGACGACCATGACGACGTTGAAGAGGTCGAGGGCGCGACGCTCGAAATTCTGCGACGTGATGTATTCGAGAGCCTGCCAACGGGTCCAGAGGTTGACGCGATTACCCACCTTCGCGTTGCCGGCGACAGCGCCAATCTCCGGGTTGGCGAAGTGCGGTACGAGGTTGGTGATGGCATCGTGCGCGATGACTCCATCGGCGTCGATGCCGACGTAAATCTCTTCGTCGATGTGGTCGAGCGCGTAATTCAGCGCATCGGCCTTGCCGCCATTCGGCTTGGTAAGAACCGTTAGTCTTCCAGACGAGATCTGGTCCGGGTAGGTGTTGCAGGCGACCTCGTAGGTCTTGTCTTTGGAGCCGTCGTCGATGACCACGATGCGGAGGTTCTTGTAGTTCGACATCATCACCGAGCGGATGGTACGGGCGATGACCTTCTCCTCGTTGTACGCGGGGATGAGGACGGCGACGCTTGGCTGGTAGTCCGGCGTGGCGTAGTTCCTGCGCTTTCGCAGCCGGTCGATGATGGCGAAGACGCCGATGATAATCAGGCGCGCGCTCATCAGGATGTCGCCGACGTAGAAGACATAGATGACGAAGTGATTGAAGAAACCGAAGATGAAGAAAGCGACCCAATCGAAGCGGGCCTGCCAACGCTGACGGCGGGTGAGCGGCACCATCACCTGGGTACGAGTGAGTCCGAGAAGTTGCGAGACAGGAACGATCTCGTAGCCGCGGGCGCGCAGGGTTTCGATAAGCAGCGGCAGCGCGGCAACGGTTGCGGAGCGGTCGCCGCCGCCGTCGTGCAGCAGGATGATCGACCCCTTGTTCCAGGGGTGCGTCTCCATGTCGGCGATCTGCTTGAAGACGTTGTCGGTGATATCCTTCGGGGTCTTCTTCGGATGTTCGAACCAGTCATCGGTGTCGATCTTGTTGCCGATGATGAGGAAGCCGAGCTTCTGGATGTTATCGACCGGCGCGGCCTGGTCGTTGGTGTCGGGCTCCTGGTCGATGGAGTACGGCGGCCGGAAGTAGAGCGGGTTTACTCCGAGCTTGGAGGCGAACAGTCGCTCGGTCAGGTTCAGCTGTAGCTTTACCTGTTCGGCCGAGATGTCGCTGATGTCCGGATGGGTAAAGGTATGGTTGCCGATCTCGTGGCCCTCGTCGAAGACGCGTTGCATGACGCCGACGTTGTCCTCGGCGACCTCGCCGATCATGAAGAAAGTGGCCTTGACGTTGAACTTCTTCAGCACATCGAGAATCTTGGGGGTCCACTCGGCATCGGGACCGTCGTCGAACGAGATTGCAACCTCTTTGGGGTGATACCCGTACTGCTGGACGGTGTACGGCAGTGGGTACGAGGTCATGATCTCTTTCGTGATCATCTTGTACGGCACTGGCACGTCGTCGTCGTCGTCGAGCGTGATGGTGCGGTGGCCGTTTTGCGGTGGTTTGGTGACGCGCAGGATATCGCCGGAGCCTTCGGTGTCGACGCTGTTGCCGGGGTTGACGACGGCGAGATCCTTGCCGGGATCGGCCTTGGTGGGGGTATCCCAGATCTTCCAGAGCGACTGGTCTTCTGAGCCGAGACGCCAGATCGAGTACGTCGTGATGCCGAGCGCGCGGGCGGCACGCATCTCGTTGAAGATAGTGACGGCATCGAGGAACCAGACTTCATGCCGGACGTGCGCGTCCTCGTCGTCGTAGGCGAAGTGAGGATTGAGGGAGTCGGGGTCGATCTCGATCTGCGCTTCGGAATCGGAGGCTGCTTGCCACGCGTCCTGCGTGGTGAAGCTTACGACGTCGAGAACCTTGGCGGGGGGCGCAGGCTTCGGCTTGGCACGGCCTTTGGTGGGCTTCGCAGGCGGCGGGAGCGCGGTGGTCCAGTCGTCGCCGTAGCTGCCGAGGGCGAGGATGACCTTTTGCCGAGGGACTACTTTCAGGACTTGCTGAAGATTGTCGGTGAACCAGTCCTGGGCTGCGAGCGGGCCGGGACCGGTGGCTTGCTGGTGCTGGTCGTAGTTCATCAGCAGCAGGCCGTCGGAGTTGGCGGCGAGATAGGCGAGGTCGAAGTCGGGATTGTCTACAGGGGTGCTGACGTAGAGGCGGTGATTGCCGGGATGGAGATTGGCGTAGAGATCGCCGACGAGGGCTTTGAAACCTGGGAAAGCATCTTCGGGAATGTCCTGGAAGTCGAGCGTGATGCCGCGGTAGCTTGGATTGGCTTTCAGGAAGCGGTTGATCTGGTCGATGAAGTGGGCGCGAGCCGCCGGATCGTTGAGGAACGGTCCGATGGTATCGGCGTAGTCGTTGTTCAGGATGTCGTAGTTGTTGACGATCGGAAAGACTTCGGTGTCGACGCGGTTGGCAGCGATGGTCCGAGCGACCTTATTTTCCTGATCGACCGGGAGGACGGCTCCAGACTTGTTGATGATCGCGAAGGCGGTATTTTCGGGCGACATGGCTGTGATAGTGCCGTCCGCGCTGATGACGTGAAGCCACTCGGGATAGAGCAGGTCGATCTGTTTGATGTGCTGCTTGAGCGAGGAGTAGCTGGAGGGATCCCAATCGACGTAGTATGCGGCGCGCAGACCTTCACCGCTGTTCAGCACGACGTCCGACGGCTTAGTGGCGGTCTTGCGGTGGGCAGAGAGCGCAGGCTTCTGGCCCGGCTTCAGGATCGGCTTGGGTATCGTGAGAGCGCGATAGTTGCGCGTCTGCGTGGTGAGCTGCAGCTCCGGCATTGGCTTGATTTGCAACAAGCCTACGATAAAAATTGCGCCAAGGCACACTCCTGCCAGCGCCAGCACGTCGAAGATGCGACGGAGCCGTTTCCATCGCTTACGTTGCGGGTCGTAGAAGACTGGTTTGTTCATGAATTGTTGATGGTTTGCGCGAAGCCTTCCTATGGGCATCGTATGCAGCGCGAGAGGCGTAGTCAACGAAGCGCACGGATTCGGCCGGTGGATTGACCCAGCAGTTATGATGCAGGGACGGCGATTATGAACGATCCGATGGAGAATGAACGGCGGAGTGCGTCTGGAGCTGGCAATCGCCTATGGCAGCAGAGCCGTTGGGTCTTGATCCTGCCTCTGCTGGCTGGGCTGCTGCTGCGGGGCTGGTGGGTGTGGCGATTCGGGATGACGACGGTCGACTCGCGGATCTACGGCGAATTCGCTCGGAATATGCTGGAACACGGTGTTTACGGCTACACCAACCTCCTCAACGGAGTGCTGAAGCCGCCTACTCCGACGCTGATCCGGCTGCCAGGATACCCGCTGTTTCTGGCAGTGTGCTTTCGCCTGTTCGGCATGGAAAATTACACGGCTGTCATGTTGGTCCAGATTGTCGTGGACCTGGGGACTTGCCTGCTGCTGGGTGGGATTGCAGCGCGAATCTTTGGCAGACGAGCGGGGCTTGCGGCACTATGGCTGGCTGCGCTGTGTCCGTTTATCGCAAACTATGTCTCCGTGCCGCTCACCGAGACGCTGACACTCGCGTGCATCGCGCTGGCGTTCTACGCGGTAGTCCGCTGGGACGAGTGCGGCTCGATGATCGACCGCTGGCTGTTCGTTGCAGCATTCGCGCTGTCTTACGCCATTCTGCTCCGGCCGGAGCAGGGTCTGATGGCGGCAGCGGTCGTGCCGGCGATGGGGTGGATCGGCTGGCGAAAGGTTGGGCTGGTTCCGGCAATGCGGCGAGTTGTGCTGGTTGCGCTGTTGACGCTGCTGCCGCTGGTTCCGTGGACTGCTCGAAACTGGCGAGTCTTCCATGTGTTTCAACCGCTGGCACCGCGGTATGCGACCGATCCCGGGCAGCTGATCAACTTCGGATTTCAGCGTTGGTTTCGGACGTGGGGCGTGGAGTTCGCCTCCACCGACAATGTCTATTGGAACTACGATGGGACGCCGCTGCAGATTGCCGATCTGCCCAACCGTGCCTTCGACTCGAACGCGCAGTATCTGGAGACCGAGGCGCTGTTTGCAGACTACAACGTCACGATGAAGCCGACGCGTCAGATCGATGCTTGCTTCGAGAGGATTGCCGAGGAACGGATCCACGCCGATCCGATGCGGTATTACCTTGCGCTGCCGGTGGCTCGGGTGCTGAACATGATGCTGCGTCCGCGCACGGAAATTCTGCCGGTGCCGGTTGAGTGGTGGAAGTTCAGGAGGGCGGGGGATTGGTTTTCGCTGGGATACGCGGCGCTGAACGCGGCGTTCTTTGTGCTGGCGGGTGTGGGGTTTGGGCGGCGGTCGGCGTGGAGGGAACACGCTCCAGTGGTTTGGGCGATGGTCGCTACGATTGGCCTGCGTGTGCTGCTGTTGCTGACGGTCGATAACTCAGAGCCGCGGTACACCCTGGAGTTTTTTCCGGTGTTGATTGTGCTGGCGAGTGCAGTTTTATATGGTGGTCCTAAAGGTTCGATTCAGAGCGCGCTAGATTCTTAGATGCCTACTTGCACGGCTTGCCCTCGATCTTGAACGGCCCCTTGTCGACATCCTTGCTATTCAGGCGAATGAGTGAGTACGTCGCCGTCTGCGTGTCGCCGGTGGGGGCGTAGACGATCTGCTTGTGGGAGATCGCGGTGGCCAGGTCGGTCCATAGCTGGACGTGCGTGATGTTGTTCCGCAGGCCTTGCTCTTTCGGGACCAGATCGAGCTTCTCGACCTTCACCGGCCTGCCGTCGGTCATGATGGTGTCCGTGCCTAGATCGGTTACGGTCCAGTTGGCGGCGAGTTCCTTGCCGCTGGCGCCGAAGGAGAGCGCGAGCAGGCTCTCGATGGTGCCTTTGCTCTTGGCGGCCGAATAGCTGTCGTAGCAGTTGGTGCCGGGGTTGTAGTCGCGCGCCGTGCCGTTTTTGTACTCAACCGTGCGAGCGCCTTTGCCGGTGATCTTGATGCCGACCTCAGAGGAGCCGTTCTTGCGGACAGCGTAAGTGATGCCCTCCTGGAGGTCGTGGTCCTTAACCAGCGCGGTATACAGATCCTTGTGGAAGCTGGCCTGCGCGGAGGTGAATTTGGCGCTGGACTGGTCGAGGGCTTTGAGAGTGGCGTCGAGGTTTCCGGGCTGCTGTGCGGCGGCGGAAGAGGCGAAGAGCAGGGCGGCGGCGATGCGGAGCAGAGTCACGGTATACCTCTTTGGCTTAGATGGAGTGCCGGGCAAAAGGTAAGGCTATTTCAAAACGGTGGCATTGTACGCAATGACTCGGCCAGCAGCGTCCTTTACTTCCTCATATCGGTCGACGGTGACCTCGCCGGAGATCGGTTCGACGAGGCGCAGGATGGCGGCGCGAATTTGTTCGTCTGTCACGGCGTGGCCCATGTCGTCG
>Ga0302310_10003626_pt1 | contig 11936 bp, 10 predicted proteins | sample III_Palsa_N1_2_FD_200451 | JGI IMG/M metagenome (GOLD analysis project Ga0302310, IMG submission 200451) | Peat permafrost microbial communities from Stordalen Mire near Abisko, Sweden - III_Palsa_N1_2 | ecosystem: Environmental > Terrestrial > Soil > Palsa > Peat permafrost | place: Sweden... | reverse complement strand
CTTCAGGCGCGCAACGCGCAAGGAAAGCTCGCGCAGGCGCGCCGCCAGTCGCTCCGAGGCCGGGTCGCCGGCGCGACCTCCCGAGTACTGATCAAGCCCCACATGGATCCGGCCTCCGAGGAAAGTCCCGACGGTCAGCACCACCGCACGAGCCTCGAAAGTGATCCCGGTGACGGTGACTACCCCGGTGACTCGGCCACCCGTGACGGCCAGATCCGCCACCTCCTGCTGGAAGAAGGAAAGGTTGGGCTCACTCTCGAGTATCGAGCGGACGGCGCGCTTGTAGAGCTGCCGGTCCGCCTGCGCGCGCGTCGCGCGCACGGCCGGTCCCTTGCTCGCGTTCAGAGTGCGGAATTGGATGCCGGCGCGATCGGTGGCGCGCGCCATGGCGCCGCCGAGCGCGTCGATCTCGCGCACCAGATGCCCCTTGCCAATGCCGCCGATCGCGGGGTTGCAGCTCATCTGTCCCAGGGTGTCGATGCTCTGCGTCAGGAGCAGCGTGCGCGCACCCATGCGCGCTGACGCCAGCGCAGCCTCGGTGCCGGCGTGGCCGCCGCCGACCACGATGACCTCGAAGGAGTGTGCAAACCGCATGGGTGACCGGGCGCGTTTAAAAAAAGCCGCGCATTGTACCCGAACCCCTAAGGGTGCCGGGAGAGGAGCGCCCTGAAGCGATAGAGATTGGATTGCGCGAACTCGCGCGCCTCGATCTCGAAGCGGTTGTCCCAGTAGCCGCGGCGCAGCCATTCGAGGAAGTACTTCGCGCTCGTCAGGCGCCGCGGCTGCCATTGCAGCAGAACGTGGCAGTACTCGTGCAGCATGAGCAACGGATCGGCGAAGAAGTCCTCGGCGCTGCCGGTGAGATAGATGCGGCCGCGGCGTGTAGTCGCCACGGCGCCGGCGTGCAGGCGCGCGAAGAGCGAGCGTTCGATGATGCGTACCTGGCGCACGCCATCCCCGAAGAGCGCCGCAAGCGGTGCCTCGATCTCAACCGGCAGAGGAACGACATGTCGACGCCACATAGCTCGACAGTGTCGCTTCGAACCCTGCGCCCGGGCAATGGCGGCGCGGCTACACCGCCAAAGAGGTCTTGGCTTCCGCCGGCGCTCGCGCGTCCGCGGTCTGATTCAACCGGGCCGCGACGAAAAGCTCTATGTCGCGTGCCACGACCCGCGCCTGCTCGCGAATTTCCGGCACCGCCGTTATTTCCCACTGGCTGCCGCGCGCCAGCGTGCCGAGCGCGTACAGCGTGCGCTGCGCAGTGCCCGCACCCGAGATCACCCGGAAACGCTCATCGGTCGCAAGGCCGAGCGCCAGCGCATCCGCGCTCGCGACGCCGTCCGTGATGGCCCTCTGCAGCAGCGGATTGCCCGCACGCCGCACGTCGGCCTGCGGTCCCGTGCAATTGATGAGCACCGCCCCCTCGAGGACGTGCCGCCGCTCTTTTCGGCGCAGGGTGGCACGAAGCGAAGAGCGCGCCGCGTGATACTCGAGCGCTTCAAGCCGGCCGCGCAGGATCGCCAGCTGCCCGCGCGCGATCGCGCGGGTGAAGCGCTCGTGCACCACCGGAGCCAGACGATGTCGATGTACATCCCAGAAGGGCCGCACATGCCGCAGGAAACGCCGCTTCTCCGATGCATTCCACCCCGCCCAGAGCGCGGGCGCCATCGAGCGCATCTCCGTCATCACGCCACGCCAGCGATCGCCGCGGTCATCGTCGCCCGACAAATGCCGAATCTTTTTGACGATGGCGCGCAGCGAGGAGGGAAACTCGCGCTGCAGGCCTGGCGGGAAAGCGGCCGCTGGGCCATGGCAGCGCGGCAAGAGAGCGCGCCGCGAGAACGCAAAGATAGGCCCCACATGGCGCCGATGCAGAAGTTCTGCGACCACATCGACCGCCGTAAGGCCGGTGCCGGCGATGAGCACAGGCGCATCCGGCGCAATCTCATTCTTGCGTTCAGCTTCCCAGGGATTGTTGAGAACGAGCCTCTGCCCCTGCGGCGAAAGATCGGAGCCAAAGGGTGCGGGCGCTTCGTTGCCGGTGGCGAGCACGACAATGTCCGCAAACGTGCTCTCGCCGTGCGCGGGAATGACTTCCCATCCATCGCCGCGGGCCACCACGCCGGCAGCGGCGGTACGCAGCCAGGACATTTGGATGTTTGACGCCATCCGAACCGCGAGCAGCTGAGACTGCAGGTATTCACCATAATATCGGCGCGGAGCGAAATCCTCGGGACCCCAGTTGAAGCCACGCAGGGGCCGCTCGCGCTGCAGCCAGCGCAGAAAGTCGCTGCCATCCCCGTTCGCAGACATGTTGCAGGCGCGCGTGTTCAGCAGATGCACTGGGCAGGCCGTCGAGTACGCAACCCCCGCACCGGGCTGATCCCGCGGCTCCATGACGCTGACCTCGATGGGGCGCGCGCTCCTCTCTTTGAGAGCGGCGAGCAGCAGCACCGCGCTCGCTCCGCCGCCGCAGATGACGAGCCTGAGCGGCTGCGCTGTTTTATGAGCCGGCGAATACGAAGCCATGCCAACGAGGGTACCGTCGGCAGGTTACAAAGTCGGTAACAAGGCGTCAGCGGGCCGTCGCTTCCGTCTGCGCCGACGCATTGTTCAATTGAAGTTCCGCAGGGTCACTGCTACCGCGTAATAGCGCCGCACCGTCACGAGGGCAGGCGTTGTTGTCCCCTGTTCCTGGCGTTTTCGTGAGAGCACCAACGCTGCCGCTGGAATGCGGCCGAACCCTCAGCCGCGCCTGCGCAGCAGAGTGAGACCGTCGCCGATCGGCAATAGCGACAGATCCACGCGTTCATCGCGATGCACGTGCTGATTGAAGGCGCGCAGCGCTACGGTGCTCGCGTCATTGATTTTCTGATCGGCCACCGCGCCGTCCCAGAGCGTATTGTCCACGGCGATGAGACCGCCGGTGCGCACCAGCTTGAGCAGCTCTTCGTAGTAGCCCAGATAGGCGGGCTTGTCCGCGTCGATGAAAGCGAAGTCAAAAGTGCCGGCGCCGCCTTGCGCGCTGAGCTCCTGCAATGTCTTGAGCGCGGGCTGCAGCCTAAGATCGATGCGCTCGGCCACCCCCGCCTCGCGCCAATATTGACGTGCCATCGCGGTCGTTTGCGGATTGATGTCGCAGGTCACGATCCTGCCGTCCGCGGGCAGCGCCAGAGCCACGGCCAGGCTCGAATATCCGGTAAACGTTCCCACCTCGATGCAGCGCCGCGCACCGATCAGCTTCACGAGGAGACTCATGAACTGCCCCTGTTCCGGGCCGATCTGCATGTTCGAATCAGGAATTTTCCGCGTGGCCTCGCGCAGCCGCGCAAGGATGGGCGGCTCGCGCACCCCGTACTTCACGAGATAGTCGTAGATATTGTCCGTGAGTGTCAGCGTTCGTCCGGTCATTGATATCACTTCCCTACACAGAAGCCTGAGAAAATCCGCCCGAGGAGATCCTCCGTCGTAAACTCGCCGGTGATCTCGCCCAATGCCTGCTGCGCTGCTCGCAATTCCTCCGCCACGAGCTCGCCCGCGCGGCGCTCGGTCAACTGCCGCACCGCCTCTTCAACATGTGCGCGGGCGCGCGCGAGCGCTTCCAAGTGGCGCGCACGTGCTGACACGGTGCCGCCGTCGAGTGCGTGATAACCCATGCACGACTTTAAGTGTGCGCGCAGCGTGTCGATGCCCTGCCCGGTTGCCGCCGACAGTGTGATGCGCGGCGGCCCGGATCCGGTGTCGGCGACCGGAACGCCGATGGCGAGATCGCATTTGTTGAACACGAGCGTCACCGGAACGTCGCCCGGCAGCCGCTGGCGCTCCTCTTTATAGGCCTTGCCGGCCGGATCCTCAATGGCATCAATGACGAAGAGCACGCGATCCGCGCGCAACATTTCCGCCTCCGCCCTGCGAATGCCCTCTTCTTCCGCCAGATCGAGCGCTGTGCGCAGACCCGCCGTATCGAGCACGTGCAGCGGCATCCCGTCGATGTCGATGCGCTCGCGCAGCACATCGCGCGTCGTGCCGGGCAGCGGCGTGACGATGGCGGCGTCGTAGCCCGCCAGGCGATTCATGAGACTCGATTTACCGGCGTTGGGGCGCCCGGCGATGACGACCGTCATGCCTTCGCGCAGCAGGCGTCCCTGACGCGCACTCTGCTCGACGACGTCGAAATGATCACGCACCTCCTGCAGACGCTCCCCGAGTGCACGGTCGGCCAGAAAATCGATCTCCTCTTCCGGAAAATCGATCGCGGCCTCCACATAGGTGCGCAGTCCAATGAGCGCCTCGGTCACTCCCTTCACCATGACGGAAAATTCGCCCTGCAGGGAGCGCATCGCAGCGCGCGCCGCCTCGCGCGATCCCGCGTCGACCAAATCTCCGATCGCCTCGGCTTGCGTCAGATCGAGCTTGTCGTTCAGAAACGCGCGCTGCGTGAACTCACCGGGCAAAGCGCGCCGTGCACCGAGCTCAATGGCCCGTGCAGTCAGTGCTTCCTGGACGACGGAACCACCGTGCCCCTGCAATTCGAGAACATGCTCACCGGTATAGGAATCCGGCGCCGGAAAGAAGAGCGCAAGGCCGGCATCAATGGGCTCTTGCTTGCCGTCGAGAAAACGCAGAAAGGTCGCAAGGCGCGGGCTTGGCAGTCGGCCGAGGAGGACGACCGCGATCTCAGGCGTCTTCGGGCCCGACAGACGCACGATCCCGATCCCGCCGCGACCAGGAGGCGTCGCCTGCGCGACGATGGTGTCGGTGGCAGCCATGAAATCGCAAGCCTAACACCTACGCGGCCTTCTTCGCTGCAGCGGCGCCGATTCTGCGGTTGATGTTCCACTGCTGGGCGATCGACAGCAACGTGTTGGTGACCCAATACAGCACGAGTCCCGCAGGGAAAAACGCAAACGTCACGGACATGACGAGCGGCATGATCATGAAGACCTTCGCCTGGATGGGATCCGGCGGAGTGGGATTCAACTTGTATTGCACGAGCATGGCGCCGGCCATGATGGCCGGAAGAATGAAATACGGATCGCGCGAGGAGAGATCATTGATCCAGCCGACAAATGGCGCCTGCCGCATCTCCACGCTCTCGAGCAGCACCCAATAGAACGCCAGAAACACCGGAATCTGGATGATGATCGGCAGGCAGCCGGCGACCGGATTGATCTTCTCGCGCTTGTAGAGCTCCATCATGGCGCGGCCGAGTTTCTCTTTGTCGTCCTTGTAGGTGTCCTGCAGATTCTTGATGCGCGGCGAGAGCGTCTTCATTTTCGCCATCGACTTGCCGCTCGCCTCCGACAGGGGATAGAACAGGAGCTTCAGGAGAAAGGTGACCACGATGATCGCCACGCCCCAATTGCCGAAGAGCGCATACACCTTGCCGAGGAGCCAGAAGAGCGGTCTTGCAATGATGGTGAGGACGCCGTAATCGGCGACGAGCTCGAGCCGCGGACCCGCCGTCTCCAGATCCGCCTGCAGTTTCGGGCCCACAAACAGCGTTTCCTGATACGTGGCCGTCGTGTCGGGGGCGACGGCGAGCAGCGGTCCCACGGTCGCGAGTTGAAACTGGCGGCCCTGCGCGCCCAGGGTAATGCGGTTCGTGGTACCGGCAGCTGGAACGATTGCGCTCACGAAATGGTGCTGCAGGGCCGCGAGCCAGCCATTGTCGACCTTGAGCGCCAATTGCCGATCGTCGGCATTGTCGATCTTGAGTTTGCGATATTTGGCACCGTCGTAGATGGCAGGGCCATGGAAGGCGTTGCCTTCGACGTTGAAGAACATGGAACGCGCGCTCGGCGGATCGTAGCGCAGGATCTGCGCATAGATCGCCGCCTGCCATGCAGCGCTCGAGCGGTTGTCGACCGAATAGAGAAGACCGATGCGATAGTCGCCGCGATCAAACGTGAACGTCTTGGTAACGGTGACACCGTGCCCGTCCGTCCAGGTGAGCGGCACGAGGAGTTGCTTGGCATCGCCGAGCTCGTAATCAGTCTTGGGTGCGCTATAGGTTGCAAATTGCGTCGGATGCTCACCGGGGCCTACGAGTCCCGTCTTCAGCAGATATAAGGTCTCATCACTGTCCTGGTTCATAAGGCGAACGGGCTCGGAGCCGCCCTTCACCTTGGGATAGCGCAAGAGATCCGCTCTTTGGATCGTGCCGCCTTGCAGGCTGATATCGATGTCGAGCACGTCGGTGCGCACATGCACGTGCGGTGCCGCGGCGGCGGAATTCCCGGCGGGTTCTGAAGCGGGCGGATTGGGAATTGCAGCTGCGGCGCCGGGCGCAGCGCTGGCGGGCGGAGTCGTCGTGTCGGTCGTGAATGTCTGCGGCACGGCCGAGTCGAGGTTGCCGGCGCCGTTGTGTGTGCCGGCCGCTGCGGCGGTGTGCGTTGCCGCGGCATTGTCCGTCGCCCCGTAATCGTGCACCCAGGCCTGATAATTCAGCACCAGGATGGCGGCCAGGGCGAGCCACAGCATGACGCGCGGATTGTTCATCGTGCCGCCCGCGGTGGGACCTGATCCAGGCCGCCGGGATGTAATGGATGACAGCGCAAGAGACGCTTGAGTGCGAGCCAGCCGCCGGCGAGCACTCCGAAGCGCCCGACGGCCTCATGTGCATAATGCGAGCAGCTCGGATAAAAACGGCAGCGCGTGCCCAGGTACGGACTGACCGTCCACTGATACAGCCGAATCAGGAGCTGTGCCGCGAACCGCATTTTGTGCTCACTTCCTGCCATAAAGACTCGAGCTGCGCGCGCAGCTCAGTTGCGATGATGCCGCGGGCACGCGGCCGAGCGCTCACCACCAGATCGACCGCGGGGATCAGGTGCTGATGCAGCCGAAACGACTCGCGGATCATGCGGCGAATGCGATTGCGTTCGACGGCATTGCCGGCCGTCTTGACGGCAACGGCCAGCCCGAGACGCGGCCAGCCTTTGTCGTTGGCGTGTGCGGCCACACCGAAGAAGCTGTTCCCGAAGCGCCGCCCGTGTGCATAAACCGCGTCAAATTCGCGTTTCTTGCGCAAGCGCCGCTCCGCGGAGTGGGTCAGCTGCTGCCGCTCGGCAGAAACGCGCGTCAAGTCCGTGAACTTAGGGGATGAGCTTCCTGCGGCCTTTCGCACGGCGACGGCTTAGGACCCGGCGGCCACCCTTCGTTGCCATGCGCGCGCGAAACCCATGTGTGCGCTTGCGGCGTACTTTGCTCGGCTGGTAGGTGCGCTTCATGGTCCACAGGCTCTTCGAAAAAGGCCGGCAAGGCTAAGCCGGCGGGCGCGAAAGTGTCAACACAAAACCGGAGCCTTTTAAGCCTTCAGCCCTTGCGCCTCTAGGTATAGACTGCGCAGCCTTTTCCCCCCCTCGTATCACGAGACAGCCGTCGGAGATCAAGAGCTCGTGGAAGCGTCGCTGTGGATCCGTTGCGTACGCGCGCTGGAAGCGGAGCTTCCTGAACAGCAGTTTAATACCTGGGTTCGTCCCCTACAGGTGCTCGAAGGTGCAGGCGCCCTGAAGCTCCTGGCGCCCAACCGCTTCGTGGTGGACTGGGTCAACGCCAACCTCCTGCCCAGAATCGGCGAGCTGTTGCGCCGCCAAAATACCGGCGACGCCCCGATCATCACGGTGGAAGTGGGATCGCGCACGCCTCCCCCTGTGAGCGCAAGTCCGCCGACACGGCCGCGGCGCGCCGAGGGGCTGGTCGTCGGCGCGCGCCTGAATCCGGATTTTAGTTTCGGCACTTTCGTCGAAGGCAAAAGCAATCAGCTGGCGAAAGCGGCGGCGCTGCAGGTCGCGGAGAACCTCGGGCGCGCCTACAACCCCTTGTTTATCTATGGGGGAGTGGGTCTCGGCAAAACTCATCTCATGCACGCGATCGCTCATTTGACGAAGGGACGGGACACCGAAGCGCGCGTCGCTTATGTCCATTCAGAGCGATTCGTGAGCGACATGGTGCGTGCCCTGCAGCACAATAAAATGAATGAATTCAAGACCGCGTATCGCTCGCTGGATGCGCTCCTCATCGATGACATTCAGTTTTTCGCCGGCAAGGAGCGCTCGCAAGAGGAGTTCTTTCATACTTTCAACGAACTCCTGGAAGGCCAGCACCAGGTCATCCTCACCTGCGACCGATATCCGAAAGAGGTCGAGGGCCTCGAGGAGCGCCTGAAATCGCGCTTCGGGTGGGGGCTGACGGTGGCGATCGAGCCGCCGGAGCTTGAAACCTGCGTCGCGATCTTGATTACCAAGGCGCAGGGCACGGGCGTCAAACTCCCCGAGGAAGTGGCTTTTTTCATCGCCAAACGCATCCGCTCGAATGTTCGCGAGCTTGAGGGTGCATTGCGGCGCGTGATCGCCAACTCGCGCTTTACGGGCAGCGCGATCACCATAGAATTCACAAAAGAGGCGCTGAAGGATCTACTGTCCTTGCAGGCTAAACTCGTGACAATCGAGAACATTCAGAAGACCGTCGCGGACTACTACAAGCTTAGAATGGCGGACCTGCTGTCGAAGCGCCGCAGCCGCTCGGTGGCGCGGCCGCGGCAGGTTGCCATGGCTCTGGCGAAGGAGCTGACGACGCACAGTCTGCCGGAAATTGGCGATGCTTTTGGAGGCCGTGATCACACGACGGTGATGCACGCGTGCAAACGAATCAAGGCGCTGCGCGATAGCGAGCGGCGCATGACCGAAGATTATTCAAACCTATTGAGAACTCTGGCTGGGTGAGTACATTTTCCTGTGGATTTCCTGGGGATAGATCGACCGCGCAAAGTCACCTACAGGATATCCACAGCTCGTGTGCAGCTCGTTCCATGTGTTTGATGAGCGTTTGATTGAATGCAAGCAGTTGAGTGTGCAGTAGATGCTGCGCTTATCCCCGGGATTCACAGCACCTACTATCACTACTACTAAATTAAATCCTTAAGAAAGAGTTATTCATGAAGCTCACAGCCTCGCGCGATGATCTCCTCGCTCCTCTGCAAAGTGTCATTGGCGTCGTGGAGCGGCGCCAGACCATGCCGATTCTCGCCAATGTTTTATTGTCGGCGCATGACAACCGATTGAGCGTGACCGGCACGGATCTGGAAGTGGAACTCGTTGCCACGGCCAACATGACTGTTCAGCACAATGGAGCCATCACGGTGCCGGGCAGAAAACTGCTCGACATTTTTCGCGCACTTCCCGAGAAGACGAATGTCACGCTCTCCACAGAAGGGGAACGTTTGACGCTGCGTGCAGGCCGCAGCCGTTTCACCTTGTCGAGCCTGGCTGCAGCTGAATTTCCGGTCGTGGATGAAATCAATGCGCAGCAGACGCTCACTGTCGCGCAGGGGGAGTTTCGCCGCCTGATCGATAAGACTCATTTCGCGATGGCGCAGCAGGACGTGCGCTACTACCTGAACGGCATGTTGCTCGAGACCGAAGGCACTGCGCTGCGCGCGATCGCGACCGACGGGCATCGCCTCGCGCTAGCCGAGGCGCAGCTCGAGAACCGCGTGAAGTCCGCCCAGCAGGTGATCCTTCCCCGCAAGGCGGTGCTTGAGCTGCAGCGGATTCTGGGTGCGGAGGGAAATATCGAGCTTGCCATAGGGACTAATCACGTTAGGGCACAGATCGGCGAAATTCGCTTCACATCGAAGCTGATCGATGGTCGTTTCCCGGAGTACGGCCGTGTCATTCCGGCTGCTCCCACCAAAATCATCGACGCGGGGCGGGAGATTCTGCGGCAGGCCCTGCAACGCACCGCGATCCTGTCGAATGAGAAGTACCGCGGGGTGCGCGTCTCCGTAAAACCCGACCTCATGATGATCCAGGCCCATAATCCCGAGCAGGAGGAGGCGGAGGACGAGGTCGAGGTCAACTACAAGGGGGATGAGGTCGAGATCGGGTTCAATGTCAACTACTTGCTGGATGCTTTGAGCGCGATCGACACAGATCGCGTCGAGATCGGTCTTACCGACGCCAACAGCAGCTGCCTCATTCGGGCCCCCGGCACGACGAATACCAAGTATGTCGTCATGCCGATGCGGCTCTAGCTGATCTGCGCCCGCATGCCGCTGGCAGAGCTGGCGCTCGAGAATCTCCGCTGCATCGAACGCGCCGAGCTTGTGCCGGCGCCGGGCATTAACCTCATTTTCGGCCCCAATGCCTCCGGTAAGACCTCTCTTTTGGAAGGGATCTACCTCCTGGGGCGCGGTCGATCCTTCCGGACGCGCAATTCCGAGCGGCTGATCCGGCACGGGCAGGACACGCTACAGGCGTTGGGGCGGACCCTTGAAGCGGTGAGTCAGCGCTTGCGCGTCGAGGTGACTCGTGACGAAACGACGCGGGCCGAGATTGCGGGTGTCGCGGTGGGCTCGCTCGCACAGCTCGCGCAGGCGTTCCCGGTGCAGATCATCGAGCCCGGAGTGCACCGACTCATCGAAGAGGGGAGCCCGCGGCGGCGTCGCTGGCTCGACTGGGCGGTGTTCCACGTGGAACCCAATTTCATTCACACGTGGCAGCGATACTCACGTGCGGTTCGGCAGCGCAATGCGGCGCTACGCACCGCCTCCGATACGGCGCGCGCCTGGGATGGCGAACTTGTGCGTCACGGTGAGGCTCTTAATGCCGCGCGCTTGAGGCTGCTTGGAAGTCTCAAGGCGCATTGGGACGAGACCGTGCGGCAGCTCGCCGATCTGCCTGCCGAGCTCGTCTATTCCACCGGCTGGAAGCAGGGCTTGTCACTTGAGGAGTCCCTGACGGACAGTTGGGAGCGTGACCGCAGCCGCGGGCTCAGCCACTCAGGACCTCACCGGGCCGACGTCCAAATCCGCATCGACGGCCGCGCGGCACGCGAGGTCCTGTCGCGCGGGCAGCAGAAACTTGTCGCGACGGCCATGATCGTGGCCCAACTAAAGCTCCTCCGTGAACTCACGGCGGTGGTGCCCACCTTGCTGCTGGATGATCCTGCCGCTGAACTCGATGCCGGGAAGTTGGCGCGCTTCGTGGAGCAGGTGAAGAGCCTGCATTGCCAGCTCATCCTCACGTCTCTCGACGCCAAAAGGGAGCCTTTCGGGCCGCCGGAGCGCACGTTCCACGTGGAACAGGGGAGGGTCCAACCGGTATAATGTTGAATCTCATTACAGGCGCATCCATGTCAGATACAGACGTCTACGATTCCAGTAAAATCAAAGTCTTAAAGGGTCTTGATGCGGTGCGCAAACGACCCGGCATGTACATCGGCGACACCGATGACGGCTCCGGGCTCCACCACATGGTTTTCGAGGTGGTGGATAACGCGATCGACGAGGCTCTCGCCGGTCATTGCGACCAGATTGTGGTCACCATCCACGCCGACGAGTCCGTCACCGTCTCGGATAATGGGCGCGGGATTCCGGTCGACATTCACCCGGAGGAAGGTGTTTCGGCCGCCGAAGTCATCATGACCGTGCTGCATGCCGGCGGAAAGTTCGACGACAGCTCGTACAAGGTTTCCGGCGGCTTGCATGGCGTGGGCGTGTCAGTGGTCAACGCCTTGTCGGCGTACCTGCAGCTTTCCATCAGTCGTGACGGGAAACTGCATCGCCAGGAATATCAGTTGGGGGTGCCGGTCGCACCTCTTGCGGTCGTGGGAGAAGCTTCCGAGCGCGGCACCATTATTCGCTTTCGGCCCAGTGCCCAGATTTTCACGCACATCCAGTTTAACTACGAGGTGCTCGCCAAGCGTCTGCGCGAGCTGTCATTCCTGAACTCCGGCGTGCGCATCGAGCTCATCGACGAGCGCGAGAACAAGTCCGACGTGTTCGAGCACGCCGGCGGTCTGCAGGCCTTCGTCAAATATCTGAATCGCGCGCGCACGCCGATTCACGACTCAGTGTGCGGCTTCAAGACGCAGGAAGGCAGCGTCAACGTGGAAGTGGCGATGCAGTGGAACGACTCCTATCAGGAGAGCAT
>Ga0302310_10003621_pt1 | contig 11951 bp, 13 predicted proteins | sample III_Palsa_N1_2_FD_200451 | JGI IMG/M metagenome (GOLD analysis project Ga0302310, IMG submission 200451) | Peat permafrost microbial communities from Stordalen Mire near Abisko, Sweden - III_Palsa_N1_2 | ecosystem: Environmental > Terrestrial > Soil > Palsa > Peat permafrost | place: Sweden... | reverse complement strand
GGCGCTGAGTTCAATAGCGAGATTGATGGTAGCTTCGGATAGCATGATGACAGACTCCCAGATCTGGTTACGGATGCCCGCCAGTCTGAATGCTCAGCCTGGGCGTTGTCCGCCCTCATAGCATCTGGAACCAAATCTCTATCGGCCCGCTGGCGGCCGTGCCCAGCAAGGCTTCTTTCAGCAGATTGCCGAAGTTTTTTTAAAAGCCTCCTCGGCTGCATGATCCTTCTTCGGATGATACGGACGTGGTTGCAGCCGAGTGAGGCGCAGCTTGCGCAGCCATTTGGCGATTGTGCGTTCGTCGACCGTCACCTCAAAACGGCGGGCAACTTCGTCACGCAGATCCAAGCAGCGCCAGCGCACCACCTGGTGGATCGCCGCGTCCGGACCCGCAACCACCAACGCGCGCAACTCGTTCATCTGCGCCTGGCTCAGCTTCGGTTGCGGACCGGGGGCGGTGCGCGAAATCAGCCCGTCCGCGCCCGCCTCGTTGTAACGATGCACCCAATCGCGCAGGGTTTGCCGATCCATCCCGGTCTGGCGAGCAGCGTCCTCGCGGCTGCCGCCCTCCAACACCATCGCGATCGCCAACAACCGCCGGCTTTGCGCAGCATCCCGGCTCTTTACCGCCAAATCCCGCAACTCAGCCGACGTGTGATCCATCCGCTCGATCTTCACCGCCGCCGTCATTCGACCCTCCACCGCGGCGAATCGGCCGCACGCAATCAGTGAATCGAAGTCCGCGTACTTTGGGAATCCCCCAACGAGTCAAGCTCCGGGGCACTTGGTATCAGCCGTGCTAGCAGGACAAAAACTCGGCCTCAAGGAGGTCGACGAAGGTATTTGGCTCGTAAGCTTCATGCATTACGATCTCGGCTACATCGACCTGGAACAGAAAACCTTGCAACCCATCGACAACCCGTTCGGCCCGAGGTTGTCACCCATGTCTTAGGAACAAAACGTTACCCATGTGTCCGGGTCGGACATTGAAAAGATGGTAGCGGCGGACGGATTTGAACCGCCGACCAAGGGATTATGATTCCCCTGCTCTACCGCTGAGCTACGCCGCCATCCTGCCGGAGGCAGGGCAGATAGACGCCTCTATCGGGGGCGTCAAGAGCGGAACACTTAGGAATGTAACCAGATCGGGCCGTTCCCCAGGGCGTGCCTAACGGTCACGCTAGGTCCGGGCATACAGGAGGCGCGCCCTTAAGGTGCCGCGCAGCCCGCGCAGCTCGTCCAAGATCGCGTCGCTGTCCTCGGTTGCTCCATCCGCATCCACCACCACGTAGCCAGTGGTTCCGTCGGTCTGCAAATAAGAAGACGCGATATTGATTCCGCGCCGGGAGAACACCCCGATAATTTCGGCCAGAATTCCCGGCGCGTTCTCGTGCACATGGATGAATCTGGTGCCCTTCGGACGCGCCGGCAACTGGGCTTGCGGGAAGTTCACCGCGCCGATCGTGGTGCCGGTGTCCGAGTATTCGGCGAGCTTGCGGCCCACTTCGACCCCGATCCGTTCCTGCGCTTCGGCGGTAGAGCCGCCGATGTGCGGGGTCAGAATCACATTTTCGATTCCTTGCAGCGGCGAGATGAAAGCCTCGCCGTTCGCCGCGGGCTCTTTGGGAAACACGTCAATCGCGGCCCCAAGCAAATAGCCGCTCCGCAGAGCGATTGCCAAGGCATCGAGATCGACCACTTTGCCGCGCGCGTTGTTGAGCAGGAAGCTCCCCGGTTTCATTGCGGCGAGCTGCTCGGCGCCAAACATCCCGGCGGTCTCCGGAGTCTCGGGCACGTGCAGGCTCACCACGTCGGCCTGCCCCAGCATGTCGTTCAAATTCTCGATCTGGCTCGCGTTGCCGTGCGGCAGCTTGTTCACGATGTCGTAGTAGATCACCCGCATCCCCATGCCTTCGGCCAACACCGAGAGCTGGGTGCCGATATTGCCGTAGCCGATAATGCCGAGAGTCTTGCCGCGCACTTCCCACGAATTCGCCGCGGACTTGATCCATTCGCCCTGGTGCGCCGCGCTTGATTTCGGAAATATGCCCCGCATCAGCATGACGATCTCGCCAATCGCGAGTTCCGCGACCGAGCGCGTATTCGAAAACGGCGCGTTGAATACCGGGATGCCGCGATGTGCCGCGGCGGCAAGATCGACCTGGTTGGTGCCGATGCAGAAACAACCCGCCACCATCAACCGGTCTGCGGCCTCGAATATCTCTTCAGTCAACTGAGTGCGGCTACGGATGCCGAGGATATGTACGCCCTTGATCGCGTCAATCAGGGCGACCCGGTCCAGCGCTTTGGGAAGCCTTCTTACCGACTGATATCCCGCCGATGCCAATGTCGCGACGGCGCTATCGTGCACGCCTTCAAGCAGCAGAATCCTGATCTTCTCTTTCGGCAGCGACAGACGTACGGTCATAAAGAACGCCTTCCAGGGCAACAAAGGCAGCAGTTAGCGCATCGCGCGTGGCGCTAGAAGGGGTTGCGCGCAATATCTGGGTCGCGCGCAGCGCGAAGGAGTGGCGTGATCAACGCCGGCATCGGGGTGAACACGCGTTGCTCGACGCTCGCCACCAGGCGGGCGCCCAGCGCGTTGATCAACAGCAACGGAGCGGCGCCGGCCAGATCCTCGGGCAGAATGGTCCGCGCGCGCAGCAATCCCGTTTCGATCAGCAGACCTCTGGTGATTCCCGGCAAAGCTCCGTTAGCCTCAGGCGGGGTGAGCCACTCGCAGCCGTTGTGCACCAGGATGTTCGCGGCGCTCACGCAGGCGATCGCCCCGGCGACGTTAACCAGGATCGCGTCATCAGCGCCGCGGGCGGCGGCCTCGCGCCTCGCCAGGATTTGATCTCCGTCTCCCAACGCTTTGATCCGCGACAACGGCGAGTGCTGGTTGCGCCGGGTGTTCCGCGACAGTATCAGCGCCGCGGGCGGCAACGGCAGCGGCGCACAGGTCATCAGCAGACTCGGAACCAGATCGTTGGGTCGAACCAGCCCGCGCCGACCGACGCCGGCGGTCAGAGTGAGACGGAGCGAAGCTTGGCTAGCCGGTTGGCCTACAACAATTGGTTGATCGCGCGGTAAATTCCCACCTGATCACCGGTACCGCCAGCCCCAGAGTGCCGCTCCTTGCCGCAGCCTCGCCAAATGCCGGTCCAGGTGCCAAATCCTGCCATCGGCAAACCGAATGGTCTCGAATACGCCGTCCGCCAGCAAGAAGCCTCGGTCGGCCGGATCGATCAGCACCTCGTGGTCAGCCAATAATAGGCCGTCAAGCCAAACCGTCGAGGTCATTGGTCGCGATCTCCCCCACCAGCAGCGGCGCCAATTTGGCGAGCATCTCAGCATATTCCTGCGCCGGATCGCTTTGCGCCAGAATCGCTCCGCCCGCCTGCGCCGCAATGGTGGTTCGCCCGACGGCGAGGCTGCGAATCACGATCGAACTGTCCATCGCGCCGTCGAAACCGATCCGAACCACAAATCCGCAGTAGGCGCCCCGCCGAGCGACTTCGAGCTCGTCGATGATCTCGATTGCTTGGAGTTTGGGGGCGCCGGTCACGGATCCGCCCGGAAACGCCGACTTCAGCACATCGATCGGTCCCAATCCCGTCTCAACTGCGCCGTCACGGACGAAACCAGATGAAGCACCGAGTGGAAGTGTTCCACCGCAAACAACTCGGGAACGCTGACCGATCCGATTTCCGCCACGCGGCCCAGATCATGCCGCATCAGATCCACGATCATCAGATTCTCTGCGCGATCTTTCTCGCTCGCCGCCAGCTCCGCTGCCAACGCCGCATCCCGTACCGGGTCGGCACCGCGCGGCCTGGTCCCCTTGATCGGCCGGGTTTCGATCAGACGGTTGCTCCCGAGTCTGATGAAATTCTCCGGCGACGCCGAGCAGAGCGCGGTACCGTCGCCGAACGCGAGATAAGCGCCGAACGGAATCGGACTCGCCTCGCGGAGCGCGAGATAAGGCGATGCAGGATCGACCGTCGGCGGCCGCGGAGCCAGGTAGCGAGTGGTAAAATTCGCCTCGAACACGTCCCCCGCCGTTATATAAGAGCGCATCCGTTCCACCGCGCGGAGATAGTCCTCTCGCCCGATCTCGGCACGCCAGCACAACCGCGGCGGCGGCGGGAGCGGGGGAGCCGGAGCGTAGAGCCACCTGCGCAGCACACGTGTGCGCTCGCCATCGTCCGGGGCGATGAGCCAGACTTTACGCTCGCGCCGGTCAAATCCGATCAGGCGCTCATAGACACCCACAGCCAGATCGGGCAGTCCCCAGATCGTTCCGGTGACGGAACCTCAACCGCTCCAAGGCACCGGCAAGTTCGTACCCAAGCAATCCGACCGCCCCACCTAAAAATGGCAACGGTCCCACCACCGTCGCTCGTGCGTGCCGCTCCAGCAGGGCTTCCAGCCGCTCAAATGGTGCCGCCGCGACTCCCGCCAGCAGAACCTCGGTCGGATCGACGCATAGATAACCAAACCTTGCTCGCGGATCAGCCACCGAAGTCTGTCCGAATTATTATATAGAAATATCAATGTATTAGGTAAGGGAAAGTAGAAGAGTCTTCTTTTTTGAAAAAAGAAGCAAAAACTTTTATTCGATGGGTTCCCTGTCTGTCCTGCAAAGATTCGCAATTGACTAAATTGATAGAGCTTTTTTGCTTCTTTTTGTTCGCAAAAAGAAGATTCTTCTCTTTGCCTAACACATTGAATTTCCGCGACGGCTTGCGATTCCTTCCCTCAGCGGCTAGGGATCAAACATGGCCGAAGCCCGCTTCGTCGCGACCCTCACGCTCGCATGCCCCGACCGCCCCGGCATTGTTGCGGCGGTGGCCACCTATCTGTTCGAGCAAGGCGGCAACATCCGAGAGGCGCAACAATTCAACGACCAGGAGAGCGCCCAGTTCTTCATGCGCGTGGTATTCGATCATGCGCCGGAGAATAGTGACGCCCTCCGCACCGGGTTTGCTGGCGTTGCGGCACATTTCGCTTGCGATTGGACGATGCGCGACCAAGCCGAGCGGCCGAGGGTGATGCTTCTGGCCTCGCGCCACCACCACTGCCTGGCCGATCTGCTCTATCGCCACCGGATCGGCGAACTTCGCATGGATGTCGCGGCGATCGTCTCCAACCACCCCCGCGAGAGCTTTGCGGGCCTCGACCTCGGGGTTATCCCTTTCCACTACCTGCCGGTCACTCGAACCACAAAACTGGAGCAGGAAACCCGCATCTGGGAGCTGGTGCGTGACAGCCACACCGATCTAGTAGTTCTTGCGCGTTATATGCAGATACTTTCCGATGGGCTCACCGCCAAGCTCTCGGGCCGCTGCATCAACATTCACCACTCCTTTCTGCCTGGTTTCAAGGGCGCCCGGCCCTATCATCAGGCGCAGGCCCGCGGCGTGAAGTTGATCGGCGCCACCGCCCATTACGTGACCGAGAACCTCGATGAGGGTCCGATCATCGAACAGGACGTCGAGCGCATCAGCCATTCGGACACCCCCGCCGACCTGATCCGCAAGGGTCGTGATATCGAGCGCCGGGTTCTCGCTCGCGCGGTACGTTATCATCTGGAGGACCGGGTAATCCTCAATAACGGCAAGACGGTGGTGTTTACCGACTGAGCGGAGCCAGCATCCTGCGATCACTCCATCCCGGATTGCTTTGACCGGCTCCGTCTGGCGCAGGTTGGATGATAAACCCCGCATTGGCAGTGCAACGCCGATCCGCACTTGTTCAGCGGAAGTGGCATTAGCAGTCATGCACTTCTTGGCTCTAAACCAGCAGACGGGCCGTCAGAGCTGTTTTCCGACCTCAAAATCCGGTCAAGAATGGTATTTGCGAGGGCGGCATGAGAAAAATTTAACTTGTTGACGGTAACCGGTTACGTGAGGGTAGGAATTCTAGCTACGCTTGATTGTGCAGTGCAGCAGGGAAAAGCGCAAACTCGCAGCTTCAAGGGATGGAAATCATGTGTCGAGATGATAACACGGCGAGATGAAAGTTTCTGAACTGTGAAGCCATTGCGGCAATAGAGTTTGCCTTGTATGAGGGGCTGCCAGCACCGTATGGTCGATAGGGCTACAATTTCTAAATTGCCCTCTTGAATTTGTTGATAACCCCCCGAGAATACAGGGGTTGAACAAGATTGTTTTGCTTCGCCTCGGTTTGGCGGAGTGCAATTGGCGCTTGCGCCCAATCAGCCGCGGAACGCGGCGAGGACTTAGAGCTTTATACCGTGTAACAGCGGGGTGTGAGGGCGTCTTGGCGCGGACCGCGCCCAACGCCGGGGAGAGAGGTTTGTCCAGGCTTTGCGGCCTTCATCATGTTAGGGGTAAGTCGCGCTCACGGCGTGGTAGTTCCGTCGCGAGGATGCCGCAGCGCCCTGCCAAGCGTATCACGCCGGCAGGTGTCTCGGCACGGCCCCTGATTTGGGCAAAGTATTCGGGAGGAGTTTTCGCATGAGAAGTTATGCCCAACAACGGGATCCCACGCGTACCGCGATCGGTTTTGTGATCGTGGTGGTGCTGCACTTGGCGTTGATTTATGCCTTGGTGAATGGGCTCGGGCACCGATTGGTGGATGTGATCAAAGGTCCGCTGGTGACCAAGATTATCCCTCAAGTGAAGCCGCCGGCGACTAAGCCGCCGCCGCCGCCGCCGCCTGATCTGGTGAAGCCGCCCCCACCGTATATCCCTCCGCCGCTGGTGAACGTCGAAGCGCCGCCGTCGGAGAACACGATCACGACGGTGACCACTGCGCCGCCGCCCGCCGTGCCGGCGTTCAAGCCCGCGCCGCCCGCGCCGCCGGTCGCGGACACCAACGTGGCGCCGCAATCGATCAGCGGTGAGCTTCCGGCTTACCCGGATAGCTTGATCGACGATGACATCGAAGGTACCGCCACGATCAGATGCGATGTGGAGGCCGACGGCACCACGTCTAATTGCTCGATCGTCGGTGTAACCGGAAGCGCTCAATTCGGTAGCACCGCCTTGGATTTCGTCCGGACTCACAAGCTACGCCCAGCCACTCACAATGGTTTGCCGGTGAGAACCCCTGGCGCCATTATTCCTTACAGGTTCAAGTTGACCGACGCACAATAGAACCTGTGGATTTGAATGCTCCGTGCCCGGTGGCACGGAGCGATTAGATGACTTGATGAATAGTTCGGGGCCCAGGCGTAGGCCAATCACCGCACCGGACAAGTTGGAGGATTTATGACGAAGTTTCCCCGTACTATGATTGCCGCCGGCTTGCTGCTGGCCGCCGTCTCCGCTACCGCGCCGGTGTGGGCGCAGGACGCCGGCACGCCGGCCGCGGGATCATCCGCTGCTCCGGCCGGCAATCCGCCGGCGGGAGCGCCGCCTGCCGGCGCAACGCCCCCAGCTGCGAGCGACCAATCCGCCGCTCCGGCGGCGGCGGCTCCCGCCGCACCCGCGCCAGCACCCGCCGCTGCTCCGGCGCCGGCGCCCGCTGCCACTCCGGCGCCCGCTCCAGCCGCCTCGGCTCCGGCTGTCTCCAACGCCACAGCCCAGGTCTCGGTGGAAAATCCCTACGGTCTCAAAGCCTTCTGGATAACTGGCGATTTTGTGTCGCGCGGGGTTCTGATCGTTCTGGTGATCATGTCCTTCGGCACCTGGTACATCATGCTGACCAAGTTGTACGAGCAGCAGAAGATCCTTGGCCAGGCTAAAAAGGCTGCGGCAACTTTCTACAAGGGCGGCTCTTTACGGGAAAACGCCAAGGAACTCGACGAGACCTCGGCTTTCCGCTTCATCGCCGATACCGGCATCGAGGCGGCCGACCACCACGAAGGCAATCTGCTCGAGGCCATCGACCTCAACACCTGGATCACGCTTTCGGTGCAGCGGGCGGTCGATGAAGTGAATTCGCGGCTGCAAGGCGGCCTGGCCTTCCTTGCCACGGTGGGTTCCACCGCGCCGTTCGTCGGACTACTCGGCACGGTGTGGGGTATCTATAATGCGCTCACCGCGATCGGCATTGCAGGTCAGGCCTCGATCGATAAGGTTGCCGGCCCCGTCGGTGAAGCGCTGATTATGACCGCCATCGGTCTTGCTACCGCAGTTCCCGCCGTGCTGGGCTATAACTGGCTGGTTCGCCGCAACAAGGGTGCACTTGAGAAGGTGAAGAATTTCGCCGCGGATGTGCATTCGCTCCTCCTTTCGAAAAAGGTCTGAGCCATGGCAATGAGTGTCGGCCCCTCTGGCGGGGACGAGGATGAGGTGGTGTCGACGATCAACACCACCCCCCTCGTGGACGTTATGCTGGTGCTGCTGATCATTTTCCTGATTACGATCCCGGTCGTGACCCATACGATCCCGGTGACATTGCCCGCGGAGCGCAATCAGGTCGAAGTTACCAAGCCGATCAACATCATCATCGCCGTAACCGAGGATGGAACCGTCTACTGGAACCAGCAACCGGTCAAAAATAACAAGGATCTCCTAGCGCGGATGATCGCTATCACCACTCAAAAGCCTCAGCCGGAGATCCACATTCGCGGTGACGAGAACGGACGGTACGAGTCGATCGGGCGGATCATGTATGACGCTCAGTTAGCGGGTATCGCCAAGGTCGCGTTTGTCATTCAGCCACCGCCGAATCCGAGTTAGTCACGGAGCTATTCGCAATAACGCTTGAGCGGCGCCGGGCTTTCTCTAAACCCGGTGCCCTTGTTGAAGGAGATAAGACCGATGGCGATGAATGTCGGAAGCAGTAGCGGCGAGAACGAGGTAATGGTGGAAATGAACACCACCCCCTTGATCGACGTGATGCTAGTGTTGCTGATCATGCTGATCATCACGATTCCGGTGCAAACCCACGCGGTGAAGCTCGATCTGCCGATTAATCCCCCGAAAAATCCGACCAAGCCAGTTGTGGTGGACATCGAGCTCGATTTCGACGGGACTATTACCTGGGACGGTCAGCAGGTTGATCGCGACGCGATGGATCAGAAGATGATCCAGGCGTCGGACTTGGATACGCAGCCGGAAATCCAGATTCGGCCGAACAAGTTGGTCAAGTATAAGTACGTCGCCGAGGTGCTTGCGGATGCGCAACGCATCGGTCTGACCAAGATCGGCGTGGTCGGCAACGAACAATACATCGCGGATCAATAGCAACCGGTCGCGCCCGCCGCCTGCCTGGTGCAGGTTCGGGCATGACTGATTAACAAAATTGGGAAACACGCGCGGTTTGAAGCTTTTGCCTTGCCTTGCCTGGCGCTAAATGCTTCAGGATCGAGCCCGACAAAAGGCCCCCCTAAAACCACCCCGACTGGAACTTTGCCCGATGATCCGTTCGCGCCTGCCCCGGCTTAGCCTGTTCGCCCTCAGCCTGTCCGCCGTCGTGATAGCGCATCCGCTGTCCGCAGCGGCGCAGGATGCCGCCTCGCCCGCCTTCGGCAAACTTATCAACGCTGCTAGCGCCGAGGCCCAGCGGGGCAATTACGCCGAGGCGCAGAGAGACATAGCGACCGCGTCGGCGCAAGCAACCAACGCCTACGAGAAATTCATTGTCGAGCAGATGCGCGGTTTTATTGCGGCGGAGACCCAGGATTATCCCGCCGCGATCTCCTCCTACACCGCCCAGCTCAACTCCGGGCGGGTATCTGGCGGTGACGCCTTGAAGCTGATCGATGCCATCGCCGGCTTCGAGTTCGACGAAAAAAATTATGCTCAAGCGGGGACCTGGGCGGACCGCTACTACCGGCAAGGTGGCTCCGACCCCGCTCTCAAGGCGATGCAGGTCCAGGCGCATTACTTCAACGGTGATTATGCCGCCGCCGCCCGGCTGGAGCAGAATCTGATCAATGCCCAGATCAGGGCGAAGCAGACTCCGAGCAAGGATGAGTTCGACCTGCTCTATTCCTGCGAGCTCAACCTCAAAGACAATGATGCGGTGATCGCGGTGCTACGCCAGGCAGTGATCTATTATTCGCAGCCGTCCTATTGGACCACTTTGATCAACAACGTCATAAATGCCGACGGCTTCGATCAGGATCGCCTGGAATACGATGCCGGCTTGCTTCAAGTTGCCACCGGTGCGATCAGCTCGACCGACGATTATATGACCTTGGTGCAAACCGCGCTCCAGGGCGAGCACTCCGGCATGGCAAAAAAACTGTTCGATCAAGCCACTGCCGCGGGGATTTTCGGCAAGGGGACGCCTGCCGACGTGAGCCGCCAGCAACGGCTATACACTCTGATCAACAAAACCATCGCCTCGGACACCGCGCAGGAAAAATCCAACCTGGCTTTCGCTGCCACCGATGGCAATCAGGCGGCCACCCTGGGCTATAACCTGGTTGATCTCGGCAAGCCCGACCAAGGCGTGGCGCTGCTGGAGAAAAGTCTCAACATGAATGTGACGCTGCCCAACATCGATCGGCTGCGACTCGGCGAGGCTTACGTCGAGCTCGGCCGCAACGCCGACGCGATCCAGATGTTCAAAACTGTCCAAGGAGATACCGGCTCGGCTGCCCTCGCTCAGCTTTGGATCATTCACCTCGAGCAGAAAACCTGACCCCAGCCGATTGTCGCGGTTAAGGACCGAAAGAGGCCGCTCGCGCGGCCTCTTTCCATATCAGGCGCGAGGGTTAATATCCCGCTCCGCAACGGTTCAACCCTGCGGCATGCTTTAAGATCAAGACTAACCTGGTATCAAGGAGGCGTCACATGAGCGGTCGCGACATGCTACTGCACCGCTGCGGACCGGCGTGCCAGCAACATGGCTTGAACGATTCCGGGTCGCGCAACAGACTTGGCCGACCAACCGCCGATGCGGTGATCGATGTTCACTGCCACGCGCTCTCCCCTGCCACCGAAAAGCTGATCGCCGACACACCGCAGAAGAAGGCCGAACCCGCCCTGCTGCTGCGAGCCTCTGGTCAGGAGTCGATCGACCACAATCGCGCAGTCATGCTTCCCAACGCCGTCCCCAAGCTGCTCAACCTGGATCAACGCCTGTTCGACATGGACGAGATGGGCGTCGATATTCAGCTGGTTTCTCCCTCGCCGACTCAATACTACTATTGGGCGGAACCCGAACTGGCCGAAGCCATCGTTACCCAGATCAACGACGACATCGTCGAGCTGGTCTCCCGCGCCCCGGAACGGCTGATCGGTCTCGGCACGGTTTCGATGCAACATCCAGGGCAAGCCACCCGCCAGCTGCGCACGCTGATGCTGTCGCTTGGACTCAAGGGGGTGCAAATTTGCGCCTCGGTGAACGACCTCGAATTATCCGACCCGTCTTTCGATCCATTCTGGGAAGCGGCTTGCGAGCTTGGAGCGGTTATCTTCATCCACCCGCTCGGTTCGTCGCTGGGGCCGCGGCTGAACAAGTTCTATCTATCGAACATCATCAGTCAGCCGATCGAAACCACGATCGCGCTGTCCCACCTGATCTTCGGCGGGGTGCTCGACCGCAATCCGGAACTTAAGATCCTGGCCGCTCACGGCGGCGGCTATCTTCCGTTCTACCCCGGCAGATCGATGCACGGTCATGCGGTCCGACCGGAGGCGCAGAAGATGCGCAACGCCCCGGAGACCTACCTCAGGCGCATCTGGTTCGATAGCCTGGTTTACGACGTGGACCAACTGGCCGCACTTATCAGGCGGGTTGGCGTTGACCAAGTGGTACTGGGGACTGACTACCCGTTCGACATGGGCGATTATCGCTGTGCCTCTTTTGTCGAGCAGATCGAATCCCTTACGGAATTCGAGCGCAAGCAGATACTGTCAATCAACGCGCGGAAATTGTTGGGCACGTGAGTGGCTGTAAATCATAGTAAACAAAATCAATAGGTTATACCAACCGCCCTAGATACTGACCGTTGCCCAATCCCTTGTTCCGATTGACCGAATGCGGTCTGGATCGTTGACCAGGAAGATCCATGCCTCTCGGCA
>Ga0302310_10003619_pt1 | contig 11961 bp, 7 predicted proteins | sample III_Palsa_N1_2_FD_200451 | JGI IMG/M metagenome (GOLD analysis project Ga0302310, IMG submission 200451) | Peat permafrost microbial communities from Stordalen Mire near Abisko, Sweden - III_Palsa_N1_2 | ecosystem: Environmental > Terrestrial > Soil > Palsa > Peat permafrost | place: Sweden... | reverse complement strand
GCACGTGGACGCGCAATTCGGGATGAGCATTTGAGGCGTGAGAAGTTTGTCCAATTCTACGAACTGACGTAGGTGAGAAGTCGGATTGCCCGATTGTTTGTTAGTCGCTGTGGCGGTTGCGATTTGGGCACCTGCACGCGCCGCGAGTCCGGACTGCGGGTGTCGATTGGAAATGTTAAAGTCAGTGGTGTCACGATGGTTTGCGCAAATACGAGCGCTTCGACGGACCCTTGCGACGATTCCTAGCGAGCGATTACAAGACAGTTTGGTTATAGAGTCGGTAAGGTTCGTCACCGATTGCCGTGAAGGGTTTGAATGCGACCTCGCGTCCTCCCGCCGCGCTCCGCCAAACCTCGGCGTCGGCGGGATCGCGCCGTACTGCCAAGAGATCGTCGCGCGTCATGGACGCGTCCAGGTCCGAGGCGGCGAATAGCACGCGGGCGCCGCGCATCAGGGCAACCAGTTCCGGATGTGCCGCACTGAGCGGCTCCAGCCGCAGAGTCTGATCGAGGAACAGTGCGATCCGATCACCGGCTCGCCACAAGTGGTCGATGTGCAAGAAGCTGCCGGGAGAGGGGGTGGCGGATAGCGGACGGCCGTTCAGCGTCACGCGCGTTGCCGGGCCGGCCCAAGCTGGAATGCGCAAAGCCAGGGTAAATCGCATCGGGGTGCGCAGATCCAATGTGAATCGGCTGACATCGTCGCGCGGATAGTCTGTGTCCTGCGTCAGGGTGAGCATCTGGCCGTGGATCCGCGCCCGCACCCGGGAGGAAGTGTAGAGATTGACGTACAGCCCGCTGGAATCGGACAGATAGGCGCTGATGCCGTAGTCGGCGGTCAACTGGACGAAGGTTCCCGAACAACACGGCCAACGATCGCGATGAAACTCCTTATGGGCCATCGCGCCATAATCGGAGTAATAGAAGGTACGTCCGTCGGCCTCGGTCGGCTTGGCGCCCAATATCGTGTTGTAGAGTACCCGCTCCATGCTGTCGCCGTAGCGGCTGTCGCGGGTCAGGCACAAGAGGTGTCGGGCGATCTTGAAGTGGCCATAGGCGCCGCAAGGAGTCTCAAAGCTGTTGTGGGTTCGGCCCAAACTCTTGAACAAGGCCTCGCGGCTGTCATTTCCGGCCAGGTTTTCGTCGGGGCCCCAACCCCCCGTCGCGTAGCTTTGTGCCTCGATCATGGTGAATCCGTTGACCGCTGCCCGCAAAAGCGTCTCGTCGCCCAACGTCAGATAACCCTGCACGGCCGAACTCAAGGCGTTAACGTGGCTATAGGCGTGGCGCCCACCGAGAACGTTTTCACCGCGTGCGAGAGGATCGAACAGTTGTTCGCGCTGCAGAAACCTGGCGCCCAAGGTCTGGTACTCATCTCCGAAGCCGCGCTCGTAGGCGAGCAGCAGGTTTTCCGGCAAGGTGTAGGTCTCATCCCAGATTTGTGCCTCGCGCACATGGGGCCGCTGACGACGTTCTTCGCGGGTCAGGGCTTTTTCCGGCAACGCAGGCAAAGCGGCCTGAGTCAGTGCCTGTAGGGTCGGTCTTGCCGCTGCGATACCAACATGCTCGTAGGCGTCGATCAGCCCGATCACCAGCTTGTCAAAGGTGTAAGCAGGTAAGTTGTAGTCGTCGAAGAACCTGCTCGAGATGGTTGCGCGATAGCCTTCGATCAACGCACGCAGCTTGGCCTGTACGCGCGCATCGCGCGTCACCGCAAAGCCGCGCGCTAGCCCCGAGACATACTGGCCGAAGCTGTGGCCCGGGATGAAACCGTGAAAATCTACGTTCGGATTACCCGGATCGCAGCGAAAGTCGGTGGAATTGTCATACCAGCCGCCCATATCCGCACCCGGTGCCGGTAACCCAGCACGACTTCGAAAGGGCTTGAGTAACGCATCGTTGTCGATGCCGAGAAACAACCCCTGCTGGTGATCGAACTGGGTGCGCAGCGGACCCTTCAGCAACAGGACCTCGTCACGGCGCAAGAGCGACAACGCCGGCGTGCCGGTCACCCCCTGGACCCTAGCTGACGCCAGTCCCACCCCCCACGCGGTGGAGGTTATCAGGAAAGTGCGACGGGACAACGGCTGGCTCATTCACTGTATTCCCAGATCTCGAATTGCTCGGCGATGCAGCGTCAACGGGGGTCCTGTGCCTCAGGCAGACATCTTGCGCACGCTTTTGCACCCCAAAGAGCGTAGAACAACACATACATTTCACAGGCCGCCGTCAAAAAGAAGGACACCTGCAGGCCGTAAGAATCCGCTATCACACCCTGCACGATGACCAGTGCCCCGCCGGCGATCGCCATGATCAGCAGCCCCGACCCTTCTTCCGTCAAGGGCCCCAGATCGCGGATGCCCAACGTGAAGATTGTCGGAAACATGATGGAATGAAAAAGTCCGACCGAGATCAATGCCCACATGGCGATATGACCGGTACTCAGGCTTGCGGTCAACATCACGAGGCCCGCACCGACACTGGCGAAGGCCAGAACGTGCTCGGCTGGCACAAAACGCATCACGAAGCTACCGAGGAATCGGCCAACCATCATCCCACCCCACAGCAAGAACAAGTAATGCGATGCCTGCTCGTGGGTGAGATTGCCGATCTCCGGCTGGGAGACGAAATTGATGAACAAATTCGATACGCCGATCTCGGCTATCAGATAGATGAAGATGGCGGGTATCCCGAACACCAGGTTGCGATGGGCCCAGAGAGAGTGATTCTTCCGCTCCGCCTTGGCCGCGGAGCGGGTCGCCACTCCCATGGCGGGTAGCCGGAACCGGCTGATGACCACGGCGAGCAAGATCAAGACCGCGGCGATTATCAGATAGGGCAGCTGCACGGATTGGGCGTCAGCGAGACGTTCTGCGACGGTGAGGACGTGCGATTGATCGATTGAGCGGCCGGACGTCGAGCGGCCGAGGATGAGATAGCCGCCGAAGAGTGGCGCGAGCGTCGTGCCGAGCGAATTGAATGCTTGAACGAGATTCAGCCGAGATGAAGCGGTCGCGGGCGGACCCACCACAGCAACATAGGGATTGGCGGCCACCTGCAGCAGGGTAATGCCGGCCGCTATGACGAATAGCGCTCCGAGCACCAGCAAATAGGAGGGAATGCGCGAAGCGGGGATCATCACCAGCGCGCCAAGGGCCATGATGAGCAGTCCCACGACGATGGCGCGCTGATATCCGATCCGTTCGATCAGCCATGCCGACGGCAGCGATGCGAAGAAATACGCGATGAACCACACGGACTCGAGAAGGGTGGTCTGTTTGTAACTGAGATCGAATACCGAGCGAAGATGCGGCAGCAGCGTATTGTTGATGACGGTGGTGAAACCCCAGATGAAGAAGAGGCTGGCGAGAAGCGTCAAGGCCGGCCGATAGGTGGCATCCGCGGGTATCGCGGGGTCCGTGAGACGATCGGGGCTTCGCGGCGATTTCACGGTATCGTTTCCCTCGAGATTGGTATCGCCCGCAATCGGCTGGCAGGCTCTTATGTCTGAGTATATACTGGCAGTCGCAGTCCCGCATCTCGATCGCTCCTGCGGTTGCATGGCGCAATTGGAAGTCGCTACCCACAACGATGGTCAAAGCGGAAACCACAATTCATCCTGCAATCAGCGCAAAATCACCACCGAGGCCGACCGGCAATCGGTAATTCATCAGAATGGCCAATAGCCGCCCATCGTGGGTTTTAGGCGCGGGTGATTGGATGCTCCCCCTCGCCAACGTGCCAGCAGTACCGAGCCCAAGCTTTGCCGGTCCGCTGATAGCTGAACGCACCTGAGAGCGTCGGGCACGACTCGGCCCAGCGAGTCGATCATCGCGTCAGCCAGCGATAGGCGGGATACTCTCAAAGGCTCGTAAATTTGCGCTACCCTTAGCAAGGCCTCAAGAAAATCAATAGCTTGAAATGGAATTACTGGATCATGCGCAACCGAAAATCGATCAAGAATTCGTCCTCCAAGGGCCCTCCCCACAATCCGGGCAAACTGCTGCGCATCCACGGTGTTGTCGCTCGGGATCTGGGTATCGACATCGTGTCCGGGCGTTACCCCACGGGCGACTTGCTTGGCAATGAAATTGAAGCGAGCGAACGGCTCAAGGTATCTCGAACAGCATATCGTGAAGCCATCCGAATCCTGGATGCGAAGGGACTCGTGCACGCACGGCCGAAGATCGGCACGAGGGTCTGCGCGCCTGAGAGCTGGCATCTGCTCGACCCCGATGTGCTGGGGTGGATTTTCGAATCTGACCCGGACGAGACATTGCTCGCGAATTTGTTCGAATTACGCAAGATAGTCGAGCCTGAAGCGGCGCCCCTCGCAGCATCCCGCCGAAAACGCGAACATTTGATCAGCATGCAACGGGCACTCAACGGCATGACAGACCATTCGCTGACAACCGAGGCAGGACGCCTTGCCGATCGAGAATTTCATACAACGCTTTTGCGTGCCAGCGGCAACGCTTTCCTCACGAGTCTTACGAGCGGAATCGCCGCAGCAATCACATGGACCACAGTATTCAAACAACGGAAGAATCGATTGTCGCGAGATCCGATGCCCGACCACCAACGAGTCTATGACGCCATTGAGGCGGCCGATCCTGCCGAAGCGCATGCCGCGATGCGTGCGCTGGTGGATCTGGCATTCGTCGAAACAAAAAAACCGCGAAGCCGCAAAAGGCCTTCGCGGTAGGGGACTCTGCGGTGCTCCGCCATTTGCAGTGGTCCGCCTTTCAACTGACCCTGTCTGTGAACTGAAAAAACAACCGCGCAGGGCGCGTCTCTAGACAACAAATGCCCTTGCCGCAATCTCGGTGAATACTCAGACAAATTATATCGTAAGATGCCCGATGTTTGGAAGGGATCAACCACAGGGTCGACCTCTTTGACTTAAGACATCAATTCCAAAATGAGGGCAAGTGTCAAAGAGGATTTTAGTAGTTCAATTCAATAGAAGGCCGCCACTTGTGAAATATCGGACGCTCCATAGAGTTATGCTTTTATTGGCCTTTGCCGCAATCGCCATGCTCGGCAGTACTACTTCGTCAGCGAGCGCACCCATCGTCACGACGAGCGCCGGCAAAGTGCGTGGCAAATTGATCAACAGCGGCAAAGTGCTGGCGTTTCAGGGCATCCCATACGCTGCACCGCCCGTGGGCAATCTACGCTGGCAGGCACCCCAACCGGTGGTCAGCTGGAAGTCTCAACTCGACGCCACGCACTACGGCCACCACTGCGCCCAAAATCATATTTTTGACGACATGGTATTTCAAGACAGCGTAACTGCTTCGGACCAGGGTTCCGAAGACTGTCTCACCTTGAATGTATATGCGCCTGCGAATAAATGGACGGGCGCTAAGCTACCGGTCATGGTCTGGATTCACGGCGGTGGATATTTGGGGGGCGGCAGTTCAGAGCCGAGACACAATGGAAATTTTCTTCCGCTGAAGGGCGTGGTTCTCGTCACCATCAACTACCGTCTCGGCGTATTTGGATTTCTGGCGTTGCCCGAACTCGCGCTGGAGCAAGGCGGCGCAAGCGGCAATTACGGATTGATGGACATGGTTGCCGCGCTGTCCTGGGTCAAGATAAACGCCGCCGCTTTTGGGGGCGATCCTGATTGCGTCACCATTTTTGGCGAGAGTGCGGGTTCATTTGCGGTGAGCACGTTGATGGCGGCAGCCTCCGCTCAAGGACTGTTTCACCGTGCGATCGGCGAAAGCGGCGGTGCTTTAAATTCCGGAACGATGCCCATGGACAGTGCCGCGGTCGTGGGTGCCAAAGATGCCGAGTGGGCCAAGCAGGCCGGCGCCAGCACGCTTGCTGACCTGCGGGCCATGACTACGGAACAGATTCTAGCAGCCGCGGCGAATGGAAATGTCGGGCGCTTTGCCCCCGTTATTGACGGCAAGTTTCTCTCCGAATCGGTACTTGCTACTTACAAAGCGGGCAAACAAGCGAAGGTCCCTCTCATCGCGGGCTTCAATCGAGACGAAGGGTCCTTCTTAGCGACGGGAACGACCGCGGAGAAATGGCAGGCCACTACAAGAGAACGTTTTGGCGACAAGGCGGATGCGGTACTGCGCCTCTACCCCGGTGCTAACGACGAGGAAGCCCTACGATCGGCCACCGACTTTGCCGGCGATCAATTCATCGCCTACAGCACTTGGAAGTGGATGGAATTCGACCGCAAAACCGGCAATAAGAGTATCTATCGCTACAAAATGGACTTGGCGGCGCCGCCAAGTAAGTTTCATCCCGGCTCGTATGCCTTTCACTCCAATGACATCGAATACGTCTTTGGCACCCTCGATACTCGACCTGGTGCCGTATGGCGTAATGACGACTATGCGCTCAGCGAACAGATGATGAGCTACTGGACCAACTTCGCGAAAAGCGGAGATCCCAACGGAGTCGATGGTCATGGGCACCGACTTCCGGAGTGGCCAAAGTACGCGAGCGGGGACCCTGTGTTACATCTCGATAAACACATAGCATCGCGACCCGACGAGCATAGAGGCCGATACGAGTTTTTAGGAGAATTGGATCGTTGAGGCCAGTCTCGATTCCGTTTGCGCCGATAGCACCGCCCCGGTGCCGCCCGTCATACTTCACAAGTCGATGGCGAGCCCCTCGAGATGTCCGCATCGTCTGTGCCACTAACATCGATCTTGAATGATAAGCGCGAGCATATAGGCAGTCTCATGTTGAGATCAACAGATAACCACGCCCTGACATCTACATTTAAGCACAAAGAGCGGAATGAATCCGCATTGGCGGTATCCGCAATAACAACGTTGCGTCGCCAATATCGGGTAGTGTCGAGGTGTTGAGAGCTTTCGTATTCCGCGACGTCATACCCGTCAGAAGCGCTCCATGCTGACCTGCACCAGTTCGGGATCCCGATAGAAGCAGAGCCCGCGATCAGTCTCATCGCCGTTCCATAGGCGGTCTAGTCTCCACGAGCCATTCGCATACGAGCCCTGCTCCACCGTCAGGAACTGACCATGTATCCAGGGTTTTTTGCCCGTCAGGTGGAAGATCACGCTTACATCCCGACCAGTGACCAGGAACTTGTCCTGGTCCAATTGTGCGATCATCGCCGCGCCGTGGGCATCCTGGGTTCCCGGCGCCGCAGTGCCATCCCGCTGTGGAAAACCAAACGATACGGTTGCCTGCCAATCGCCGAAGTCGATCTCCTGCGTTGGCTGGCCAGGCTGCTCGATCGCTGTCTTGATCCTACCTTCCAACGAAAGCTGAGCGACCTCCCGCGCCATTGGCTTGAAAAGCGCGAAGTTGATGCCGTGCTCCTTCCTGGGTGTATCGCCCGTAATGTTCCATCCCGTCTCGTCCACACCAAAGGCCGTAAATCCAATCGCTCCCGCCCCGATCGATTCGTAGAAGATTTTGCCATAGTCGTCACTTCGGCCGATTTCCGGTATCAGCAGCGGATTATCCGGTCGGCGATAGGTTTCTATCACTGAATGGACAAAGGCAGGATTCGAAGAGTAGATATCCGGTCCAATCGCATCGATCGAGGGAGCAAGTGCCCGCCAAAGCCCCACCTTGGATTGCACCGCACCGCCGCTGGGATAGCCAATTCCAGGCTCGGAACGTTGCCGCTGGGCTAACTGCGCGGCCGGATAGTCAAGCCAGACGTTCACATAGTAAGGAATCGCAAATTCTGCTTTTCCGGCAGCTGCAATTTGGTCGATAAACTTGGCCTGAAAGTACAGTTGAAAGACCTCGTCGGCGCTTCCGCCAAAGACCTGCTTCCAGCTTCCAGAGCTCTCGTGGGTTATTGCCAAAAGATCCGCTGGAACCTGCCCTTCAAAGAGTTGGTTAGCCTCCGCCGAATTGTCGCGGATACTGCCAATATTGCCCGCTTCGTTCTCCACCTGAATCATCAGAACCGTGTGCCGCTCTCCGTCGACCTGTTTGAGATGGCGCATGAGGGCCACAAAAGCGCGTTTGTCTGCATCCAGGGTGTTTCGGCTCAGAGGAGAGAGAACGTCGATCGGCTCTCCGTCAGGACGAACAATTCGCGGAAAGCGCTCGTGCGCCACCTTTACCCAGGAAGGTACATAGTGCATATTTCCGTTCTTCCAGGTACCGAACCAAAGAAGCACGACATTAAGATCGTGCACCCTGGCGCCTTCAATGAGTTGATCGACATTACTGAAGATGAACTGGCCTTCCTGTGGTTCGAGTTGTTCCCAATAAACAGGAGCCACAAGTGTATTGGCGTGCAATCCAGCGAGCGACTTCCACACCTGGGGCAACTCGCTCGGCCATGCACTGGAGTTGTGAATCTGTCCTCCAAGAACCAGATACGGCCGTCCGTCAACCAGGAGAGCGTAACGCCCGTTCTTTTGAACGATGCGAGGTCCTTCGGGGTGGCCGGACTCTTTTGCACTCGTTCGAGCCTCAGACACCCACAACAAGAGCATGACAACAGTAGAAACGATTACGGCATACTTCAAATCCGAGACTTTCATGAGATGACCTTTCAGGGCTGAGAATCCGGCTCGTCGCTGATGAGAATGTTGGCCTGGCACTTACGCAAGTCGATGCGAATGCGATCGCCGTTGCGCACCAGTGCGATACCCCCGCCAATGGCTGCTTCCGGACTGGCATTCAATATGGAGGCACTATTGGAGGTGCCCGACTGCCGTCCATCGCCGACGCAGGGCAGGGCGTGCACGCCCTCGCGAATGAGATAGGCGGGTGGCCGCATATTTGACCACTTCGGCCGCACCGGGGTAGCCGATGGGATCTGTACCGCGCATGAAGAGAATGGTATCCGCCTCAATGGCTAGCGCCGATCGTCGATCTGATTGCGATACTGCTCTGGTCCGTCGAAAACCACGGCGCGCACGCCGCCCGCGCGCAGCGGGACCGTCCGGGACAGTCTCAGGGTTTGAGTTCGAAGAGCACACAACCATGGGGCGGCACGACAACATCGACTGAAGTTGACACGCCGTGATCCGCCTGCGTCCAAAGCTCCCGGCTGTCATAGCTCTGCGCTGGCAGGTTGTAGAAGTCGTAGCTGTGGCTGATCTTCGTCTCCTTGTCGCTCAGGTTGAACAACGCAAGATACTTAATCTCGCCCTTGCCCCCGGCGGTCCAGGCAACGGTATTTTCCGAGCGCGTGATCTGTCGCTGGTCGTGTCCAAACTGGTCCACGTCGAGAACGTCGCGGTTGGTGATGAGCTTCGTCGTCCAGTCGTCGAGCTTCGTCAGGTTGGCGCCGAGGATCAGGGGAGAGCGTGCCATCGACCAGAGCGTGAGCATCGTCTTTTGCTCATCATGAGTCAGCCGCGACTCGCGTGCCACGCCATCGCCTGGAACGGGGCCGAGATAGCCGATCGGCAGCATATCCGCATCCGGCCAGGTTCCAGGACGCGCATACGGTGTCCATGCTGCCGTAAGAGCGAACTGATCGTGAAGACTACTCGGGAAAAGGTTGGCGTTGGCCCAGAAGTCCCAGATATCGTCCGAGATGCGCCACATCTGCGCATAGGAGATCAGCTCTTTCGCGACGCCCGGCGAGGTAGGCCCGGGGGACAGGCTGAGCACAATCGGCCGGCCCGTTTTGACGATCGCGCGATGAATCATGCGGATCTCACTCGGCTTGTAGGGGTGATCGGAGATGCAGTCGACCTTCAGATAATCGACGCCCCACGCAGCATATTGCTTCAGCAACGAGTCATACCAGGCCTGCCCGGCGGGGGTATCGCGGATGCCCCAGTTGGTCGGATCCCAAGGGCACGCGTCGCTGGTGTCCGCGGCATCCTCGGCGCGAAAGTGACCGCCGGCAATCGGAAGATTGCGACTGACGGACTCGCGTGGGATACCGCGCACGATGTGGATTCCAAACTTCAACCCAATCGAGTGGACATAGGTGCCGAGTGCGGCAAAGCCAATGTTCTTGCCGTCGCTGAGGGCCGAGGGAAATCGCGCTGGCACCGGGATATACCGGCCATTTTCGTCCAGTTCGTATGCCAGTTTATCGGGAGTCGGGCGATCCAGTGGGTTCTTCAAAAACCATCCTTCGTCAATCACCGCGTAGTTCCAGCCGAATGATTTGAGTGTCCCTGCCAACACGGCGACGTTGTCGCGGAACTGACTTTCGGTGACGGTAAGGCCGTAGGCGTCCCAGCTATTCCAACCCATCGGCGGTCGTTCGGCGAGCTGCATAGAAGCCTTTGGCGTGCCGCTCCGCGTCTGGGCAGAGGCGGCGGATGCAACGAGGCAGAGGAAAAGACAGGCCAGCAGGGGACGTGACTGAATTCGCAAAGAGGATCTCCAAGGCGCGGAATCGAAGCGCTGTAAGTAAGAGAAGGATCACGAAGCAATTCAAACATCAGCTCGCCGCATTGACGGCAGGTACCCTGCCGTCAACGGTCGATGGCATTTAGCCTCTCACCACTTACCGTGCACGCCGACCGTGAAGGTCCTCCCGTCCTTTTCGGCGTAGTCGAGACGATTCAGATAGACCTGATACCAAACCTGGATGGCGTCGGTCAGGTTGGTCGCTGAGGCGAATACCGAGAGGTGATCATTCACCCGGAAGGTGGAGCTAAAGTCTAGCTGGCCGTAGGCCTTCACCGTAGTCGGCTGGCCTGAATCACCAGAAATGGTCGACAGGTATGCGCCGCGCCAGTTGTATGCCAAGCGCGCCTGCCAGGGGCCCTTTTCGTAGTAGCCGCTAGCGTTTCCCGAATCCCCAATGCCGGGTATCGCAAATCGGCTGGTGTTAATCAGGGCCGGGTTGATGGACGCATCGCTAGTAACCCAGGTGTAGTTGAGCGCGGTTCCCAAGCCATCGAACGGGCTGGGCAATTGTCTAAACTGATAGTTTGCGGTGAATTCGGCGCCCTTGACGGTCGCCGCATTCAAATTGACCGGCTCCGTTTGCTGAAACGAATGTCCTAAAATTGTGGCATTGGCGATGATGGTCGTGATGAAATTATCGACATCCTTGTAGAACCCCGCAACGGCTAGGTAACTGCTGTTGTTGATATACCACTCCAATCCCACATCGACGTTCTTGGATGAATAGGGCTGCAGATTCGCATTGCCCGTGCTATCGGTCAATTCGAATGGCCTTGTACCGTAATTGGTCTCGGGCGAGAGGTCGTTCAGGTCCGGCCGGGTGACGGTCCTGGACAAGCCCAGGCGGAAAATGAGGTCGTCGCGCAGACTGAGTTTGAAATTGGCCGACGGCAGCCAATCGCCGTAACTACCAGTCGTTGAAACGTCCGAAAGCGGACCGTAGCCGAAAATTGAATTGCTGGTATCGTTTGGATTGATCGTAATACTGGTTACCGGTTCGTAGTAGGCATCCGATTTTGTGTCTGTGTGGGTATAGCGCATACCGGCGTCCAGGGCCCACGCTTTGTCCCATAGCGAGCCTTTGAAATAAACTTTTGCATACGCGGACTTGTCCTCCTCCTGCACTCGGCCGTAGGTTGAGGGGTCTGGGTCCGCTGCAAAGGTACCGCCATTAGACGCGAGAAAGGCTCGCAACGCCGTCTGTGCCGCGGGCGCCAATTGATTGATCGCGGCCGGACTCGCCAGATAGGCGAAGTACGCGTACGGATTGTATGTAACCCATTTAGTCGGCATACCGGGCTGGAGGCCGTTTACAATGGAGCTGCCCGCATTGTAGATAGACGCACCGATCGCGCTGGCCGGCAAGGGGACGACATATCCGCAATACCATGTACAGAATGACGTTTCATACTGCTCCTGTGTGTTGACGTGATGCGTCAATTCCACACCAACATCGAGCCGCGACTGATCGTTGAAGGCTTCCGTTAGATGCAGTTTGGTATCCATAATCCGGTCGGTGATATTGGGCTCGTATCCACCCTCTTGGCAACAATGCGCATGCAGAGTGCTCGTATCCGTAGGTGACAAGATCGTTGCCGGGTTGTACGACGGA
>Ga0302310_10003618_pt1 | contig 11961 bp, 13 predicted proteins | sample III_Palsa_N1_2_FD_200451 | JGI IMG/M metagenome (GOLD analysis project Ga0302310, IMG submission 200451) | Peat permafrost microbial communities from Stordalen Mire near Abisko, Sweden - III_Palsa_N1_2 | ecosystem: Environmental > Terrestrial > Soil > Palsa > Peat permafrost | place: Sweden... | reverse complement strand
GGTAAGCGTCATCCCAAGGCCGTCTGGCGCTCTATAGATTGAGTGCCGAGGATGGTGTCCACCAACGACAGGAGGTGGACACCATGGCGGAGCACTCTATCGATCTGGTTCCGAACCTAATCCGTGGCCACAAGAGCAACGGACGCAGCATGTACCACCCGGAGGCCAAGCGCGAGCTGGTGAGGCGCTGCCTGCAGCCTGGGGTGTCGCTGGCGGCGACCGCGGTGGCGCACGGGATCAATCCGAACGTGCTGCGCAAGTGGGTGGTGCTGGCGACCGGGAAGTCCGGCGCGGGGATACGGGAGTCGAAGCTGCTGGCGGTGCGGACGCTGCCCTCAATGCCGGCGGAAGCGGTGAGCGCGACGGTACCGGCGAACATCCCCGGACAGTGGCAGCTGGAGCTGGTGGTTCCCGGTGGCACGATCCGCATCCGCGGACGGATCGATGCGGAGTCGTTGCGTACGTTGCTGGATTGTCTGGCAGGCAGAGCGTGATCGGACCGCCCAGTGGCACGCAGATCTGGATAGCGGCCGGGGTGACGGACATGCGGCGCGGGATGTACGGGCTCGCCGCGCTGGTGGAGACTGCGCTTGAGAACAAGGCCTACTCGGGCCACGTGTTCGTCTTCCGCGGCCGACGTGGCGATCTGATCAAAGTGCTGTGGTCCGATGGGGAGGGGCTGTGTCTTTTTGCCAAGCGACTGGAGCGTGGTCGCTTCGTGTGGCCGCGGGCAAGCTCGGGCACGGTGCACTTAAGCAGCGCGCAACTGTCGATGCTGCTCGAGGGCATCGACTGGAGACGACCGGAGCGCACGTGGAAGGAACCTTTGCACGTGGTGTAGCGTTCCAACACGCAAACCAACATCACACACGTGCACGCGCTCGCGTACACTGTAGTGCGTGGCGCTCGACTACACGAAGTTGCCGGATGATGCCGAGGAGCTGAAGCAGCTACTCGTCAAGCAGGATGGCTGGATCGAGGCACTCAAGGAGGAAGTGCTGCGTCTGCGGCGCTGGCGCTTCGGCCGATCCTCGGAAACGATCGATGGCAGTGTGGCCCCGGAGCTGCCCTTAAGCGGTGGGCTCACATCGACGCCGTCCACCTCCGAGATCCCGATCGAAGCCTCGCGTGTCCCGAAGCTGGCGGCCGTCGATACTCCGCGCGGTATGCTCAAGCGACGAGCCATCAGGGCGCTCCCTGCTGAACTGCCCCGGCTGATCCGCGAGCATCTGCCGGGCAACTGCCACTGCCCCGAGTGCGGGGAGCGCCTGGCGCGCCTCGGTGAGGATGCCTCCGAGCAGCTGGACTACGTGCCGGGTTACTTCCAGGTGATCCGGCACGTGCGACCGAAGCTTGCCTGCCGCGCCTGTGCGCGCATCGTGCAGGCGGCAGCTCCGGTACGGCCGATCGAGCGCGGACTGCCGACCCCGGGGCTGCTAGCCCAGGTGATCGGCGCCAAATACGCCGATCACTGCCCGTTGTACCGCCAGGAAGGGATCTACCGGCGAAGCGGTGTCGAGCTGCCGCGGTCGATGCTGGCCTCCTGGGTCGCTGAGGCCGCCGGGCTGCTCGATCCGCTGGTGAACTCGCTCGAGCGCTACGTGATCAGTGCCCAAAAGCTGCACGCCGATGACACGCCAGTCCCGGTGTTGGCCCCCGGCAAAGGACGTACCCGAACCGGGAGACTCTGGGCCTATGTGCGCGATGACCGGCCAAGCTCGGGCTCCGATCCACCGGCAGTGGTGTATCGCTACTCCCCGGATCGCAGGGCCGAGCGGCCGCAGGGGCACCTGAGGTCCTTCGCCGGCATCCTGCAGGCCGATGGCTACAGTGGGTTCAACGGACTCTACGCCAGTGGGCGCATCCAGGAAGCAGCCTGCTGGGCCCATGCACGACGTAAATACTACGACGTGTACATGATGGATCGCTCGCCCAGCGCGCACGAAGCCCTGCGGCGGATCGGGGAGCTCTACGCGATCGAGCGCGAGATCCGCGGCCACAATCCAGTCGATCGCGCGCAGGCACGGCGGATCCGTTCAGGGCCCAAGCTCGAGGGGCTGCGAGCGTGGCTGCGTGCCATGCACGCCACGCTCTCGGTGAAATCCCCGCTTGCGGGTGCGATCCAGTACACCCTGGCGCGCTGGGCGGCTCTCGTCCGTTACGTCGAGGACGGTCGCATCGAGATCGATAACAATGCCGCCGAACGTGCGATCCGCGCCCTGGTGCTGGGGCGTCGAAACTACCTGTTCGCTGGCTCCGATGCCGGCGGTGAGACCGCTGCCCGGCTCTACAGCCTGATCGGCACTTGCCGCCTCAACGGGATGGATCCGCACGGGTACCTGCGCTACGTGCTCGAGCGCATCGCCGAGCATCCGATCAACCGCATCGACGAGCTCCTGCCATGGCGAGTCGAAAAGCTACTGCCCCACGTGCTTCCTCGGGTCGCCTGAAGGACCTGGTCGGCGTCGACGTCCAGCTGCGCATCGAACTGCAGCACATCCAGCCGCACGTGTGGCGCCGGGTGATCGTGCCGGAAACCATAACCCTCGCCAAACTGCACCTGGTGCTGCAGGCAGCAATGGGCTGGACCGACACCCACATGCACGAGTACGAGATCGCGGGCAAACGCTACGGGACCGAAGATCCGGACTGGCCCTCAGATGAGCCGCGGCTCGATGAACGTCGCGTGAGACTTAAGTCGTTCATCGAAGCCCGGCTGCGCCGTTTTACCTACCTCTACGACTTCGGCGACGGCTGGGAGCACGAGGTAACCGTCGAGGACCTGGTCGCCTCTAAAGCCATCCGGCAGCCGATCGTCTGCACCGCCGGCGAAAACGCCTGCCCGCCGGAAGACGTCGGTGGCGAGCCAGGCTACGAAACGTTCCTCGCTGCCATCGCAGACCCTCGGCACGAGCAGCATGCCGAGCTACGCGACTGGATCGGCTACCCGTTCGACCCGCACGCGTTCGATCTGAATGCCATCAACCAGCGCCTTGCTCAGATCAAGCCCTGACGGTCAAGTGGCCTGCGCATGACGCTTACGTTAGGTGGGATGATGCAACCGGAGGTGTGTGATGGGAAGGCGGAGCTTCAGTCCGGAGTTCAAGCTTGAGGCGATCAAGCTGGTCCGGGAACGCGGTGTAACGGTCGCCCAGGCGGCAAGGGATCTGGGGCTGCACCAGAACGTGCTGCGCAAGTGGGTTCGCGATCATGTCGAGAACGGCCCCAAGGCATTTCCCGGGCGCGGCAAACAGCGCCCGGACGATGCTGAGGTATCCAGGCTCAGGCGCGAGCTTGCCAAAACCAAGGCCGAGCGCGACATTTTAAAAAAAGCCATTGCCTTGTTCACCAAGGAACCGCAGTGAAGTTCTCTTTCATCGCGAAGCATCGTGGCATCTGGCAGACGCGTCAGATGTGCCAAGCGCTCGGCGTGTCGCGAGGCGGGTTCTACGAGTGGATGAGGCGGCCGGAGGCAACACGATCGCGAGCAAACCGCCAACTGCTGGTGCATATCCGCACGAGCTTTGAGCAGAGCGATCGAACGTACGGCAGTCGCCGTGTGTGGCGCGAACTGCGTGCCTGGGGTCACGCTTGCGGGCGCCATCGGGTTGAGCGGCTTATGTCGCTGGAAGAGCTTAAAGCTCGTGCTAAGCGCCGTCGCATGCCCTTCGATGTAGGACAGCGGCCGGAGAACGCCATCGCAAATAATCTGCTCGATCGGCAATTTGAAGCTCAGGCGCCCAACCAGCGCTGGGTTGCCGACTTCACGTACATCTGGACCGACGAGGGTTGGCTGTACGCAGCGGTGGTTCTCGATCTGTTCTCCAGGCGGATCGTCGGCTGGTCGATGAGCGCCACGATGACCGCGCAACTGGTGACGGACGCTCTCGTCATGGCGTTGTGGCGCCGCGGCAAGCCTGAGCAGCTTATGCATCACTCGGACCAGGGTAGTCAGTATCAAAGCGAACAGTTCCAGCGTCTACTGAGTGATCACGGCATTACCTGTTCGATGAGTCGGACGGGCAATGTCTGGGACAACTCGGCGATGGAGAGCTTCTTCTCAAGCCTGAAGACCGAGCGCTGCAACAGGAAGGTCTACAGCACCCGAGATCAGGCTCGAGCAGATGTGTTCGATTACATCGAACGGTTCTACAATGCGCGTCGGATGCACTCGACGATCGGATACAAAAGCCCCATGGAGTTCGAAAACTCAGTTGGGAAAGCCTAGGTCGGTGTCAGGTAAACCGGGGGCAGCTCATAAGGCCTAAGCGCGCCGTCGCACCTCTAAGCCTTTCGCGCCAATCTATGGACTGTGCGTGCCAGTACCGCAGGCACATGTTCCCCGAGTGTATAAGAGTGCCATTTCAACGTAGAAATAACGTAGAGACCGAAATGCTTTATCCGGGTCCAACGAAATGACGGGCGAGAGCCAACAGCACAGTGAGGAAGAGGCAATAAGCTTCTCTACCCGCATCGCATTGACCCATTCTGGCCACCGAGAACCGGATGACGATCGGCAGGAGCAATGCAAGCCTGTGCAATAGACACCAGCTCACACGCTGTTTCGTCCCAATCCAGTCGAACGACAGTGGGTGGGTGGGTCAAGGCGATCTGCAGAGCGATGGATGCCGCGGGTTGCGACAGCAGAGCGGCGCTTGCTGAAGTGGGTCTGGAGCTTGAGGCTCTCGACGGACCTGAAGTACGAGTCCCCGTCGAGTTCTCGATACGCTTGTGGGACCTTGCAGTAGAGGTTACCCAAGACCCCGCTTTCGGTGTCAAGGCGGCAAGCTATCTCAAGAACACCAGCTTCCACGCGCTGAGCTATGGAGTCTCATCCAGCTCGACGCTCAAGGAGGCCTTCGAACGATCGGTGCGCTACAGTCGTTGGGTCACCGATGCTGTAACCTACCAGTTCGTACGCCGGGGTCGTGAATACTACTTCGTCATCGAGCCCGTCATGGAAATTCCGGATGTCTCAGTTGACTGTGTGGTTGGAGTTTTCTTGCGTATGTGCCGCTCTCTGATCGGACGACAGTTCTCGCCCTTACGCATTGAACTGCGGCGACCGGTACCGCCACAAATTGCAGATTTCAACGCAATCTTTCGCTCACCATTGCGATTTAATGCACCAAAGAACTCTATGGTTTTCGCCGCGGACAGTATCGAGCGTCCGCTTGCCGCGGGTAATCCCGAACTGGCCCAAGCGAACGACATAATTGCGCTGCGCTATCTTGCGAACACCGAGATCCGAAGCCTTGCCATTCGCTTGCGCGAACTCCTGACCACGAGACTAGCGGACGGAGAGCCGTCTGAGGAGGATTTCGCCCAATTGCTGAATATGAGCGTCCGGACGTTTCAGCGAAAATTGGTCGACAGCGGCACGACCTACCGAGAAGTGCTGGACGATACCCGGCGTGACTTGGCGCTCTCCTACCTCAAAGCATCTCATTACAGCGTCACCACGATCACATATATGCTGGGATACACCGCAACGAGTTCCTTCACACGCGCGTTCCGTCGATGGACGGGACAATCACCCACTGCCTGGCGCGCGGAGTCTCGCTCCGGATCCTAAATGACTCCGAACGCGGACACGCAAGCTTGACCGTGCAGTGGGTTAACTAGACTCCATTACCTCTACGTGGGCTCGTCATTGGGTGGTTGGCCGCAAGGCACCCGGGAGCGATCTGAGGGCCTCGGACAGGCCAAACGGGTGGGTAGTGCTCATGGTCCGACCTCTTCGCGTCAAGGCGCGCGAACGAAACCCGGTGCGAGGCCTTTGCTAGGTCACCTCGGGAATTCACGCTCTTTGCTGGGAGCGTGCAGCCGATCCGTTCGCCGACAACATCCAGACGGGACATTGGAGCGCCAGCGTTCTTCCCGGCAGTATAACGAGACATCCTGGTTGTTCCTTGCGCCAATCTGTTGACTTGGCACGTCAACACGGCTTCAGTTTGCCAGCACGCGCGTATAAGACTCCTACTTGCTGAGATAGATACGCTAGTGGCTTAGGATTTGGACATATCGACCGGCGGCGACCCGCGACATGATGTACTTCAACTTCCGGAGCGTCTTGAGGAGCACAAAGTGCTCAGAGTGGTCTTCCGAGTACGGTAGCTCCGGCGAATTGGCTGCATCGGAAGCTAAATGAGTGTCTATGGTACGGCGCCAACCGGGATTCCAGAACGCGCCGATGCGGACCGCGCAATGGCGCGCGTGGATGCGTCTAAGGAGAGGGCCATATACGCAGGGGATGCCCGACGGAATTGCTTGTTGGACGGCCCATCTAGGCCTAGGGTTGCTAAACGTGTCTGTTAAACAAAGCCATGCTGTTGATGCGCCACGTCTGACCCGGATACTACGGACAACGGCCGGGAAAACTATGCGGGAACAGCGCCGCGCGCTCGAGCTAAGCTCGGAGTTTCAGCCCAGCAAGACAACCCTAGGAGCCTGGGTCAAGACGATCTGCCGTGCGATGGATGCAGCGGGGTGCGACAGCAAAGCGGTGCTCGCTCAATCGGGTCTTGAGCTCAGGGCTCTCGACGGGCCCGACGTAAGGTGTCCGATTGAGCTTTCCATACGTCTGTGGAAACTTGCCGCCAAAGTCACCCAAGATCCGGCATTTGGCGTTAAGGCGGCCAGCCACATCAAAAACACGAGCTTCCATGCTCTTAGCTACGGAATTTCATCGAGTTCGACGCTTAAGGACGCCTTTGAACGGGCGCTGCGATACAGCCGCTGGGTTAGCGACGTCGTGAACTACCGATTTGTACGCCGCGGTCGGGAATATCACTTCGTCATGGAGCCCACGACAGAAGTTCCGGATGAATCAGTTGATTGCCTAGTCGCCGCATACCTGCGGATGTGCCGCTCGCTTATCGGACGAGACTTCTCCCCCTTGCGGATTGAGCTGCGCAGGCCTGCCCCAGAACGAATCGATGACTTCAACGCTATTCTGCGAGCGCCTCTAACCTTCGGGGCGCCGCAAACGCGAATGGTTTTTGCTGCGGAGGCCATTGAGCGCCAGCTTGATTCAGGTAACGCAGAACTTGCCCAGCATAACGATGCGATTGCGCTCCGCTATCTTGCGAAAACGGAGATCAGCGGCATACAGGTTCGCGTGGGTGAGCTCCTCAGAGCACGTCTTCCAGACGGCGAGCCGACTGAGGAAGAGGTCGCAAGACTGCTGAAAATGAGTGTCCGGACTTTGCAGCGCAAATTGCTCGACAACGGCACAACATACCGAAGCGTGCTGGATGACACTCGGCGCGACCTGGCGATGTTCTACCTCAGAGTTCCGGTTTATAGCCTCAGCGCAGTTACGCACATGTTGGGCTACTCTGCGCCGAGCTGCCTAACGCGCGCCTTCCGTCGCTGGACAGGACAGTCGCCAAGGGCATGGCGCGCGGCAGGTTGCATCCGGCCTTAGGTCCGCGAGCCCGGGCTGGCAGGTCTCTCGCCTTTATCTGACCTGGAGTGCTCTTTGGCCAGCGAATCTCGTGCGGAAGCCCGCACCGCCGGGTTGTGACTCCGGCTTCCAGCGGTTCGCTAACTGCCGTGTGCGACTCTGACTTCAACGGTCCCCGCGGCTCGCAAACTAAAGCACACGACTCCGACTTCGCGACGTCCTAACACCCTAAAGCACTGCGCCAATCAGTGGGGAGTCTCGTCCCGTCCCCTGCCCTTCTAACTCTCATCGACCAGTCACGACATTTTTTGCGCGCACGTTGCAAGTTGAATCTCGCACCGTCGGCATCCTCGGTCAATAGTATGACGCCCAGGGATATGGAGGCCTTCGGAGCGCTTTCGTAGACTCATTTCCGCGCCTAGCAGACCGCGCATTGAGATGCTGAAATGAAATCGCCTTTTATAAATCGGCACTTCCATTCGCGAACGGAATGGGTCGATGGGTAGCACCGAGGATGCTCTGCCCCTCAAAACCGCGGTAGTTGAAGACTCCGCGCTGGACGAGCGTCACATTCGCCGTGGACTGCAACGCGGGGGCTTCTACCCGGTTTTCCAGCCGATCGTTCGATTCCCCACACATTCGATAGCCGGCTTCGAAGTGCTCGCTCGATGGAACGACGCGGAACTCGGGGCGGTGCCGCCAACACGTTTCGTACCGGTCGCCGAGCAGGCTGGACTGATCCCTGAGTTGACATCGCAGATCATCCGCTCCGCATGCACAGTGGCCGCTGAATGGAAATATCAGTTCCGACTTGCGTTCAATATTTCGCCGCTGCAGTTCCAGGACGCGCGACTGCCTGCGCAGATCGAGGCGGCGGCCCGCCCTTCGCGCTTCCCGCTCTCGCGCATTCAACTCGAAATCACGGAGAGCGCCGTGATCGATGACCTGTCCGCCGCGCGCGCCGCAATCAATCGCCTCAAGAACCTTGGCGCCCAGGTGGTTCTGGACGACTTCGGAACGGGGTTCTCCAGCCTTACACGGTTGCAAGCACTCCCATTCGACAAGATCAAGATCGATCGCAGCTTTGTGAGCTCAATGGCGGCGTCGCGCGAGAGCCGAAAAATTGTCAGCGCCATCATTGGGCTCGGTCAGAGCCTGGGTATGCCGGTCGTCGCCGAAGGCATCGAAACGATGCGGCAGCTGCGGATGCTTTTGCACTTCGGTTGCAATTTTGGCCAGGGGTATTTGTTCAGCAAGCCTTTGGCGGCTGACAAGGTGCCCGCGGTAATTTGGTTGATCGGAGCGCAAGCGGAAGACCCCTCCCCACTCGACCTCTCCTACAACCAACGGCTCGCACAGCTGCGAGCGATCTACAGCAGTGCACCGATTGCTCTGTGCTTTGTTGACCGCAATCAACGCGTGGTGGATGCCAATGCACGTTACGCGGAACTGATCGAAATTCCTGTCGAGGAACTCACAGGTCGTCGTATCGAGGAAGTTATCCCACAGTCGGATCCAGGGGCACTCTCGGACCTGGCGCGAGCTGTTGCTGGCAAAGGCTCCGCGCCACGCGAGTGGGTCATGCCAGACGGCCGCCATACCGTGCTGGCCACCATTGCGTGCGCGCGTGATGAGGGCCACGAGATTGCGGGCCTTGTGATCGCGCTCATCGATATCACGCGATACAAATGAACGGAATGCCTTTCGCAAGGCGCCAGACGAGGGGGTCGTCCCTGTGACGCTCGATGAGTATCGGCTCGAATTGTTTGAGCGGTTGAAGCGGTGCAGTGGCTCCGCAGCGGCACGAGACCTTATCGCAGAGGGAAACCTGGTGCTCGCCCAGAGCGATTTGGAGGAGCCCACCATGCAAACCTTCTGGCTCGCTTTACGTATTGACCTCCTGCGCCTCGCGGAGGACGCAGCCGTCCTGGCCGAGGCCGAGCCTCGCGCGCGCCTGGTCTCGATAATCGCAGCCGCACGCTCGGCTATCGTCGACCAACAAATGATGCGCAGCGTCTTGCAAGCGCGTCGAGGTCTAACGTCATGAACACGAAACAGCGCGGAGACACCGGAAGCTCGTGGTTACGGTGGCCACCGTTCCACCCAACGGACTTTTACCTTGAGTCCAAGAGCGGTGCACGCGGTCAATGTCGGACGTGGCAGTCGCGCGCAGTGATTTTGGCTTGCCTCGCGAGTCTTTGGCTACTCATTCCGTTATGTAGTTTGGCCCTAGACCTGCCGGGGCTGCAAAAGCCGCCGCCCAGTGGAAGGATGCAGCCCTTTCGAGAACGCGTGACGGAGCTCGTAAGGGAGCGCTATCCGCAACTTCTGAGTGATAAGCAGCCGGGAACGGCGGTTCTCATCGTTCTCTTCAATTCCGACGGGACGATTGCCGCCTCTGACGTTCAAACGTATGCGTTGCATTCGGAGACGCTGACTGCCGATGAGACGCAGTTCGAGCGCTTCGGCTTGCAAAGTGGAGACGTGCGGTACGTGGGCGTTGACCGTATTGAGCTGCCCGTGGGGTCAGTTCTTGTGATTTTCGGAGCCCGATCTTCGCAGAGCTTGGATCGGGCGCTCGTTCAGCGCTACTTTCCCAGCATACTCACGGAATATCCTCCGGCCGATCAGACGCTTTGGATCCTATTCGACCATGCGGGCAATGTACTTAGCTACGGACAGGACACGCTAATAGCGATTGACCTAGAAGATGCTCTGGAAGCGCGCTTCCCCGGAATTCGCATTTCTGATACGAGTGTCACAGCTGTAGCGGTCCGCGAGGCTCACGCAGGCCAGAGCTGCCCCGGTGATCGATTCGTGCAGTTGCACTTAGTATGGCTTGCCCGGGACTCTCCGGTTCCAAATGCTATAGTTCAATCTTCGCGTCACTAGTGGCACGATTTGCCATCCTGAACGACCGAAAGCTCAGACTGAGGATTGGTGGCACTTATCAGCGCTAGAGGTCTTCGTGGTACTGGTTGACGGTTCGGCAGCGTTTCGGGGCGCCCTCGCAGTGCTGTTGACCCTCTGCGCACTGACTGTCACCGCCGCGAATGACTTGGGCGACGGCGCGATCCCGTCCAGGAATGGGACGGCCCTTAACCAGGGGAATTGCTCGCTTGGCCTCAAACAAGGGGGCGCGTGGACTCGGTTCGGTACTAGAACAGTAACCGTATTGGGAGTTCCCGGAAGCTATTTCTATCCCAGCAGCGTTCCTGCGATCAACGCGGTCGGCTCCCAGTCTATTCACTCGGCGTCGCCAACAATCGACATGCAAACCGAGTGCCATTGGGAAGCTAATCGCCTTTTCTATGGTCTAGAGGGCGACGTCAGCTACCAGCGACTAACGGGAACAGCCAACGCCGGTGCCGTGTACCCTTGCTGCCCTCCTACCGGATTTACCCTCACGTCGATGGCCCATTCAAGCTGGCTGGTTACCGTACGGCCAAGAATCGGCTTTGTCGTTAACAACTGGATCCCATTCGTCAGTGGGGGCGTTGCTGTCGGAAAGCCAAATGGTGGCTTTATATTCCGCGACAACAACAGCGCTGCTTTTGCATCGGGCTCCGTTTCTGAAACAGCTCTCGGTTTCTCTTTCGGAGCCGGCGTTGAAATGGTGCTGAATCGCAATTGGAGTCTACAGGCTGAATACGTTGACATTCGATTTGGAAACATATCGGACGTGAGCGCTAACTTAACGTTCAATTCCGGCCGTTCCCCTACGAACGTCTTCACACAGCGCATCGATGTCTCCGCCCGAGTTCTTACGCTCGGCGCGAACTTTCACTTCTAATCCATTTTGTTCAGTTCAGAGACTATGCCTAGCCTACAGGCCGTCGCTGAGAGCGAATCGCGCATACGCGCCGCCCTATGACCGGCCCGAGAAAAGTCGCACCACCCGGAAGGTGAATTCTGCAACAAAATCGAGTCTGGACGGACGGAGGTTTGGCGAATAAGAAATCTTCCTATGCTCAAGTACCAGAGTGTTCGCCGAACCCGCGGATTCCGAAAGGGCCCCGCCGCTAAGCAGCCACTCGGGGATTCGCGAGCGTCTGCCATTCGTGCATGGTCTCGTTTGCAAAATCATCGTAAGCGCGGGGTTCGTGGCCCAGTAGTTTCGTGAATATCGCAGCATCACCGTCTTCGGCAACAAAGCCCCGCTCGAGATATCCTTGAAACATCATGCGAATATCGAACGCCGCCCAAGCGGGGCCGGCCTCTGCCGCAAGTCTGTCACGGGCCTGCGAAACGCGATCCGGCGTGATGTCCGCAAGACTCAGACCGGAGAACTGCTCCGACCACCACTTGAGCTGTCGTTCACGCGTCGCTTTCTCTTTGAGATCGAAGTCAGAGAGAACGGTCGAAGCGTAATCCAGCGCGAGAGCGTCGAAGCTCGTGCGCTTCGCTGCGGCGTGTGGGAAGTAGCGATTCTCGCGGATGAAGCTCTGTGCGATGAGCCACTCCCCGGCCGGAGTTGAATTTGAAGCGCCAGTCGTTTGATTGCTGAGGGATTTGTTCAGTTCGGCGAGTAAGGGGTACCCGACCGAGGTATC
>Ga0302310_10003616_pt1 | contig 11966 bp, 9 predicted proteins | sample III_Palsa_N1_2_FD_200451 | JGI IMG/M metagenome (GOLD analysis project Ga0302310, IMG submission 200451) | Peat permafrost microbial communities from Stordalen Mire near Abisko, Sweden - III_Palsa_N1_2 | ecosystem: Environmental > Terrestrial > Soil > Palsa > Peat permafrost | place: Sweden... | reverse complement strand
TCCCCGTGGGCTTTGCCCTGCGCCGTGGACTTCCCGAGACGCTTCACCTTCCGGACGACAGCATTTCTGAGCAGCGTCTGGGGTCGGGTTCGTACAAAACTGCAGCCGTCCTTTCTCTTGTATTGATGTCATCTGGCATCACAGTGTCTTACATTCTCAGATACATGACCACCTACGCTATCGTTACCCTGCACATGCCCGCAGGCTTGGCCTTTGGCGGGACGGCGATCGGTGGGATCGTCGGGATGCTTTGCTGTCCGTTGGGCGGGGCGATCTCCGATCGGTTCGGACGCAAACCTGCGATGATCGTACCGTGGCTGGTTCTGCTCGCTGTTCTCCTCCCCTGCTTCTACCTGATGGATCACGAGCGAACGGCGATGGCCTTGTATTTCGTGGTTGCCCTTCTCGGTGGGGTGGGGACGCTCGGCTCGATCGCGATCCTGGCGACGGTGACGGAGTCGCTCCCGCGGCATGTTCGTTCAGGCGCCTTCGCGCTTATCTACGCCGTATCGGTCGCCGTGTTCGGCGGCAGCGCACAGTTTATGGCCGCATGGTTGACGACGGCGACGCACAGTCAGCTGGCCCCGGCCTGGTACACGATGCTCGCCGTCGGGATCGGCCTGATCCCGATGGTCTGTCGACGCGAAACTGCCCCCCTGGCCGTAGCTCTATCGCGTGCTTCGACCTAGTTCGGAGCGCCGGCGACCGTGGCTGTCAAATTGACGTTAAGCGGCGCGTTGATCGGCCATGGTTTGCGCCATGTGCGAGAAATCAGCGGTGCCGGGAATGGACGAGGCGGCGTCGTATAGTCCGGATGCGGCGCCGCCGCATTTCGCCCAGCGACAGCATTCCGCGAATTTGTCAAAGCGTTCCGCCTCGGAAAGCGGATTGGCATTCGAACCCTTTACGTTGATGATGCTGATTTCATGGATTTTTCCGTCCGCCATTACGATTCTGGTCAAGACCGGCACAGTCTCCAGGTTCGGGGCGGAACTCACATCTGAACCGGTCGTGACGATCGAGATCCTGCCGAAGAGGGCTCTGATTTCCGGCTCCGCAACTCGCGCTGGTGTTAGATCGCTTAGCACCAAGCGTCCGGTCTCCAGCATTCTTGCGGCGCAATACGTGAGGCTGAAGCGCGCCTCCATTTCATCTTGGGGCTGATCAAAGCGAAGGTTGCGTTGGGCAAGGTCGGGGAGAACGGTCTCGACCCGGGCCACCGCATTGGCGGCAATGCCGTACTGCATACGAAGCGCCTCAATCCCATCAAGCGTTTTGTGCGCAGCGCCGCAGCAGGGAAATCGCTTCGCCAACAAACCATGAGTTTCTATGGCCAGCGTCGCGCCGAGATCATCCAGACAGTGAGCCTCTGAAGGCGTTCTCTTCCAACCGCCGCCGTACAGGTCGGCCAGTCCCCATGGGCCGCACAGAGGTTCGGGATCTCCCGAAATACCGGCCTGCGCCATCCGCGCCGCGAGAACGGCGTTCCTGGCGGCCAGGCCGGCATGGATCGGCTTCATCATGGAGCCAAACTGCTTTTTTGAGCCCGAGGCCATGCTGCAAGCGATGCTGATCGCGGCTTGAACACCGCCAGGGCCCAGACCCAGAAGGTTGGCGCAGGCGCCCGCGCTCCCTACCGAGGCAATCGTGGCCGTTGCGTGCCAGCCCGCTTCGTAGTGCCAAGGGTTAAGCAAGCGGCCAATACGTGCTTGCAGCTCGAGGCCGACGATATAGGCATCGACGATCCGTTCGCCGGGCGCATGGATTTCCTGCGCGAGAACAAAGAGCGCGGGCGCCTGGACAGCCGTTGCATGACTGAGTGCGGGCAGGAAGTTATCATCGAAATCCAACGCGTGAGCAGCCGTGCCACCAACAAAAGCAGCCCACGTCGGTGATGCCTGTAGTCCAGATCCGACAATATGCACGCTGTCGCCGTCCGATCGCTCAGCGATTTCGTAAGCGGTTCTCGTAACAGGTTCGGCCGAGCCGGCTATCATGCAGGCTATTACATCGACCAAAGCGCCCCTAACGCCGCTGTGCGCCGTCGAAGACCACTGGAAATCGCGTCTCGACGCCCAGTCCGCCAAATCGCGGGTAAACCCCGAACCTGCGTTACTCATGCCATCCTGCACCGGACCAATGCCGCCCGCGGTGACCGCCTACCGCGCGAATGAACCCTCTCAATCTTCACCGCAAGAAAATGTCAGCGAACCTCTGGGCGTCGCTGTTAGTGATTGGGGCTGAAGTCAAGTTCGCCGCGATTGCCACGACCAATCCATCATCTGGGTAGATGACAAATACCACCGTTCCTCCAACCACCCCTCCCCCGTGTTCGCATATTCGCTGCCCTTTCACGGATCTGCCGATGTGAAATCCCATCCCGTAGTTGGTCTCAACTCCCGCGCTCGTCTTCTGCGAAGTGAATAGAAGAGAAAGGGATTCAGAGTTCAAGAAGGTGCCCGGCGTCAGCAAGGCGGAACCGAATCGAGCGAGATCGTCCACACTGGACAGAAAACCGCCTGACGCCCATTTATAGCTGTCGTCGACGTACCCTGCGTTTGCCAGGGCATGCGGCCGCCCTGGCGCCCATTGGTTCGCGCCAACCGTATAGGTGTAGAACCGCGCGCGTCTTTCAACGATGTCTGAATTCTGATCGGGAATGGTATCGTGAAGTCCTAGCGGCAAAAGGACATCATCACGCATGTACGCGAGATAATCCTTACCGGCGGCATTCTCTATCACTGCGCCCAGTAGATTGTAGCCAAAGCTGGAGTAACTGAACTTGGAGCCGGGCGGACCGACGAGCGGGTCGTCCTCAAAAATAGACAAGGCGTCGTCGACACTGTCATAGTGGCGATCGACAGGGGCCGATTGTCCGGGACGGGAAAGCGTTTCCTCCAACTTGTAGTGCCGGATACCACTCAGATGTCCGGCAAGAAGCCTTGCCGAAATTGGCGCGCCTTTATCTGGGAAGGAGGGCACGTATCGCTGAACAGGGGCGTCCAGATCCAGGCGGTTTTCCTGATGCAACTTGACGAGAGCCACTGCGGTTAGCGATTTTGACGTACTGCCAATTCTGAACAGCGTATCGGGCCGGGCGAGCACGTGCTGTTCGACGTCCGCGTATCCAACAGCGGCGGACCAGACGATTCTGCCATGAAGCGCGACGGCGACGGCCAGACCCGGAATCCCCCGGGACTGGAGCTCTCTTGCGACGATGATGGCGGATTGGGCCGAAGTGGTGGACCTCCTATCTGTCGCGTGACGCGTACTGGTCGCAGCCGCTCCTGCGGAGGGTCCGAAACAACCCATGCACAGAGCTAAGATGAGCAACGCGAGCAGCGGCGCCGGCCTTGCGCCGCCTCGGCCATTTCGACGCCAGACCATATCTGGCGTAGTTCGAAGACGTCGCTCCGCCCCGTCACGTTGAATTTTTTGCCGGCTGCCGTAGGGCAGTGTCACGTTCCAGACGAGTGTGCTTCGATAGATAGCGCGCGCCGCCTCGCTGACCCTGACCCATTCGGCCGTTTCGTGGCTCGCCATGTGGTTTGCCTCGTCACATTTTCAGCAGACTACTTTGGCATCGTACGGGAGGCGGTCGCCCACATCTTGTAGATATTCGACTGCGATATGTCGTTGTGCGACAGGCGCTGGCCACCCAGGCTCGACGCCGGGGAAATCCGATCGGGCGCCGCAGGCAGCGACGCGTCTATGTATCGTTGTATGATACCGCTATTCCATTCACCGTTCCCACCTGGACTTGGTTCAGCTACAGGACATTCGCGTCAACCTCAGTGGAATCGCGATGACAGAACTATTTGAACCGCTCTCGTTCCTGCGCGGGCCCGACATGAAGAACCGTTTCATGCTGGCGCCGATGACCAACTATCAGAGCCATTCCGATGGAAGATTGTCGGAGGACGAGTTTCGATGGTTGACCTATCGCGCGGCGGGCGGGTTCGGGTTGGTCATGACCTGTGCTGCGCACGTTCAAAAGGTCGGTCAGGGTTTTTCCGGCCAACTCGGCATCTTCTCTGACGATCAGCTTCCAGGGCTCACGCGCCTGGCTGAGGCGCTTAGGGCCGAGGGCGCACGGTCCTCGGTGCAACTAGTGCATTCGGGCATCCGAGCGCCGGCGGGATTGATCGGCGGACAGCCGCGTGGACCGTCGAACGACGAGCAGACCGGCGCGCGGGCGATGACGAATGAAGAGATTGAAGGAGTCATAGAGGACTTCATCGCCGCAGCCCTACGCGCCGAGAAGGCCGGCTTCGACGGCGTGGAGTTGCATGGCGCCCATGGCTACCTTCTTTGCCAATTTCTGAGCCCGCAAACCAATCGGCGATTGGACCGTTGGGGCGGCCCACTCGCGAACAGGACGCGGGTCCTCTTTGACATCATTAGCGGCGTCCGAGCGAACACGAGAGCGAGCTTTCAGCTGGGTTTGCGCCTCTCCCCCGAACGGTATGGTCTGGATTTTACAGAACAGCGTGAGGTGGCCCGCTGGATGCTTTCCTCTGGTGACCTCGACTATGTCGACCTGTCTCTGTGGGATGCGTTCAAGGCCCCAATAAACACCGCGTTTGCAGCAAAGCCCCTCCTCGACTGGTTCACGGATTTACCGCGCGCCGGGACTCGGCTCGCCGCTGCCGGCAAGTTCTACAGTGGCCCGGACGTTCGCAGGGCGCTCGACCACGGGCTGGATTTCGCGGTCATCGGGCACGCCGGCATTCTGCATCACGACTTCCCGCGGTGCATCGCGCATGATCCAGAATTTGCGGCCATGAATTTACCCGTGACGCGCAGTTATCTGAGGCGTGAACGAATAGGGAACGCGTTCATGGCTTATCTCAGCGGGCGAGATGGCTTTGTCAAAGATATTGGCGCCGACGCCGAATAAGCGGTCCCGGCCCATGGCGGGACCGCGACATTGACATTCTCGCAGGCGACCGTGGTTAGGGGCAGGCCGGCGCTGCAGCGCCGTGGTGCAAATCTGCATTTCGTCAACCCCCGATCGTATTAGCAATTATCGATCAGGTTAGTCATGCAGATAGTTCAAGAGCGGGTGACTGACCTATCCGTCTCGAACGAACTCAGCGAAGCCGGACTAAATGTCCAATCGGCGATCCATTTCAAGATTTGCAGCCATGTCAATTGTAATTCCAATATGAGGCATACTGGTGTCAACAGTTGAAACCAATTTCAAGTCTCGGGCCGCTGCCCCGCCAGGTCTTGGACAATTGCTTAGTCAAAAAACTCGCCTGTCCAGGTTCGCGGCCGCGCGCTTTTCATGATCGCGCGAACTCGCCGTCGCATCGCGTGTCACGAGCCGGAATCGGCGGGGCGTCAGGCCAAAATGCGCCTTGAAACTTCTTCCAAAATGGGAGCTGTCGGAGAACCCAAGCTCAGCCGCTATCATTGCGCCAGACGCGTCGCTGTTGCGTAGCATCCACTGCGCGTGACGCAACCGGAGCGCCAGGTAGCTTGCCTGTGGCGTGGATCCGAGCCGCTCTCGAAAAATGCGTTCAAGCGATCTAAGCCCAACCCCCAACTCTATGGCAAGGCTAGGAATAGTCCGCGGCTCGGCGAGGCTTTGCTCCATGAGCAGGAGGGCGCGGGAAACTCGTATGTCGTCACTTTCGGCTGAGAGAGCCGGCGCTGGCTGCGCGCTTTGGTCTGAACGAATGTGGTCCACCAGCAGAATCTGGAGGGCCTTTGAAGCGGCCGCCAAACCCAGTCGTTCGGTAATCAGGCGGGCGGCCAGATCAGCGACGCCGGTGCCGCCAGAACAGGTGATCCGGTCGCCATCGATGACGTACAGGCGGTCGGCGATCGGCGTAAGGTGTGGAAATTCCTCCAAAAAATCCAGGTAGTGATACCAACTGACGCAGCACTTGCGGCCGTCCATCAGGCCGACACGACACATCACAAAGCTGCCAGTGCAGACCCCGATCAAGGCGACCCCACCGGCCGCCGCTGCGTGCAAATAGTCGCTCACCTCCTCAGGTTCGGCGGAGCCGTGGAGAAGCCCCCCCACGACGACGACGTAGTCAAAGGCGTTGGGGTCGATCAGATCCGAAGTCGCTTGCACCTCCACGCCGCAACTTGACCGGGTGATATTGCGGTGGGGGCTCATGACCTCCCAAGAGCATCGGATCTGTCGGCTTTGGTCCCCATCGTCGGCCGCCAGCCGGAGTACGTCGACAAAGGTTGCAAACGCGGTCAGCGTAAAATTGTGCATCAGCAGAAAACCGACGCGAAGCTTTGCCGAGCTGCTGGCTCGGACGTGTCTCCAGTTTTGCCGCCTTAGTTCCATGAGGATTCAGGCTTCATATTCGTCATGTCGGCGCGGCTCCGGTTCTGCCCTGGCCTATCCACCGAGTGTCGACAAGAAAAACTCTACCGCCAACCCTCTCGACTGATTCATGGCCGAGGGGTTACAGGACATGATGAACGCGCCCCCGGCGCCGCGATGACTCATTGGATCGCTGGCAAGTTTTTCGACGCCGGGCATGTCAAAGCCGTGGTGACTTTCACGCATCACCACTGCCCGGACATTTCGGCGGTCCTCTTCGGCCAGCCCTTCAACGAACTTGGGCCCAATATCGGGATCGTCATCGAATTGATCCAGGTCGCCGGTCACCATCATTAGCGGCGTGTCGACCAGATTCTCGAATTCATAGCCAGGAAGATGATTGAAGCTCCATACGCCCGGATATAGGGCAATAGACGCTGCAAACCGCCCCGTGCCCGGATACTGTTCGTTCAGTCGGCGATTTGCGCAGAGCATGACAGCCGCGCCACCGAACGAAAATCCGAGGACCCCTATTTTGCTGTCGTCGACCGCGGGATGTTCGCAGAGAAACTGTCTGGCGCCGAAGACATCGGGCAGAGTTTCCAGAACCGAACCCGGTTTGCTGGCAGCTCCCCCGACGAGGCCGCGTGCGGTCCATTGATCCGGCTCAAGGGTAGCGAACCCCGCCTCGTTGAGCAGGTCCGCATAGCCCCCCTCCCGAAGGCTGGGTCCCGCCGTCCCATGCAGCAGCAATACGGCCGGGTGCTCGTCCCGCTCATCGTTCGGTATGCTCAGTCGCGCAGAGATCATCAGCGGCGGCTCATGAAGCGACGGGAACGCGACGTAGCGCACCGACTTTGGGCCATATCCTTTTCGCGCTTCCACGGTGACCTTTCGCCTAAGCTCCAAATTCCGCGTCCTAGACGGCCGCACTTTCACGCCATCTGGATAGACATTTTACTTATGACGGCGCCCCGGACAGCGTTCGCGTTGAGGTCGTCGGCCGGCTCGGCCTAAAATCGCTCAGGTTTGGCCCACGCCACAAAAACAGGACGACAGCGACGACCAGGCCCAAGACAATGGTTGTCGTGAACGGGTCGTAGTGGGATCCATTTACTGGGAATATTCGGTACGCGAGGTTTACTGTGGTGTGCAGCGTTACGCAGGCAAAAACGCATCCCGCATTGTTCTTATACAACCAGACCATCAGAATTCTGACCAATACACCGACCACTGTATGCCAGGCGATCCAGCTGATGCTCTTGCCGAGCTCCAGGTGGGCGGGCCAGTGCCACATTTGCCAATACACACCAATGATTACAGCGGCGCCGAGCGGACCGAACTTCTCGATCATCGGATCGGTTATGTAAGCGGTCCAGCCGATCTCCTCCGCGATCGCGAACAAAAAGAGCACGCCAAACATTGGCAAGTAGGACAATGGTGAGACCCAGAACGGGGTTGGCGGGCCCAGATGTTGACCTAGCAGGTTCGACAGCAGGTATGCCAAATAGTGGGCGACAGGTAGGAGCAGGAGTATTGGAACGTACCAGAGCGCGGACTTGATCTTCCGAAAATCGAGGGCTCGCCGCCACAGCGCCAACACTGCGCCGCCCCCACCCTCTCGAAATCGCAACAGAGACCCCACCGTGAATGGCACCCAAACCATCAAAGTACCAACGGGCATCGAAAACAGCATCTTCGGAAACAAAGGTCGAGTAAAAATGAAATAAAACGGAATCGAGAGCAAAGATACCAGGATAAAATATGGTAATACAGAGATCTTCTTTGGCTCACTTAAATTCATTTCTCGACTCCTCGGATGAACAATCAAATGAAATGGCAGGCAATCCAAGTAACAGCTAGTCCATTCGCTCGATGATAATGGACGGCGCCATTCCGCCGCCAGCACATATCACCACCAAGCCGCGACGAACGCCCCGCCGCTCCATCTCGTCCAACAATGTGCCAATCAATATCGGACCGGTCGCTCCGATGGGGTGTCCGAGTCCGATGGCGCCCCCATTTACGTTTAACCTATCGTGATCGACCCCCAGATCGCGCATGAACTTGATTGGGACGACAGCAAAAGCTTCGTTGACCTCGAACAGATCGATGTCGGACAGCGCAAGACCAGCCTTGGCGAGAACCTTCTGTGTCGACGGCGCGACCGCATTGAACATCAATGTCGGACAGTCGCCCATGTTTGCTGTCGCCAGGATTCGGGCGCGTGGTTTGAGACCGTTTGCCTTGGCATAGGTCGAAGACGCCAGCAAAATTGCCGCCGACCCATCCGCCAAGCCGGAAGAATTGCCGGCATGATGGACAAACTCGATATCGACGTCTGGGTATTTCTTGAGGAAAAGGCTTCGATGGGTCGTCCCTGTGTCGTCCAACGGTTTGTCGGCTATGGCCTCGAAGGATGGCCTAAGCGCCGCAAGCCCTTCTCGGGTGGTCTGGGGGCGGGGGTACTGTTCGTGGTCCAGCGCCAAGCGGCCATCGTCGTGAAAAATCGGTATCAAGCTCTTGGCGAAATGGCCGTCGGAGATGGCGCGCCGCGTCCGCTGATGACTTATGAAGGCGAAGTCGTCGCAATCTTCACGGCTGATCTTCTCCATTGTCGCCAGCGCGTCCGCGCACATCCCTTGCGCTGCCTGGGGATGGATCGAACGCAGGTGTAGATTGCCGTGGTCCCAGAGGCCGCCGTCACCGCGGCGTCCTGGCATCGACATCAACTCGGTCCCGCCGGCGACGACAAGGTCCTCCATCCCCGACATGATTGAGCTTGCCGCCATGATCGCCGCCGAGACCCCAGAGCCACAGAAGCGATCGATCGTCACGCCGCTCGCCCGAACGTCATATTCAGCGTCCAGCAGCGACATACGCGCCAGATCTTCACCCTGGGCGTCACGCTGCCCGCTCGTCCCCCAGACGACGTCGTCGATGTCCGAGGTCTTGACCCCCGTGCGCTTGGCCAGAGCCCGCAGAACGGCGCCGCCCAGGCGCTGTGGATGGATATCCGCCAGCGCGCCTCTATCGGACTTGCCAATTCCACGGGGTGCCCGGCAGGCGTCAATGATCCAGGCTTCTTCCATCTGCAGCTCCATTCAATCCGCCCAATCCGACCACGCGGCGGCGTTCAGTTCTTTTCGCGCCGTGGGGTCCGCAACTTTGGGCGCCGTATCGCAATGTCGGCGTCACAGGACCGACACCTCGCCTTCGGCTCCCGCCTTTTCGAGCAGCGCCGCGGCGAGAAAGAGGTCTTGCAACACCAGGCCCGAACTGTCGAAGACTGTAATGGCGTCATCGCGGGTGCGACCAGGATGACGTCCGGCAAGGACGTCACCGAGGTTCACCGCTGCTGGAATTGCGTGGCCTCGAACGTCATCCGCCACATGTTGGAACTCCCCGATGGCATAGGATTGGATGTCGTAGTCGCAGAAGAGTTCGGCGCGGCGCAGCAGTTCGACCGGCGCTTCCTGTTTCCCGACCGCATCCGCGCCCATCAGGGAAACATGGGTTCCGGGTTTAACTGCCCCAGCCTCGAAAAGCGGCGAGCGCGCCGATGTCGCCGTAATGATTATGTCGGCCTGCGCGCACGCCTCATCCGCAGACTTCACCTCCGCCGCAACCCCTTCCTCCCGGAGCTTATCGACCAGTTCCGCTGCTCGGCCCGCATCACGGTTCACAACAGCCACGTGCGATATCGGACGCATCTTCATCACGGCCAGGCACTCGAAGTGAGCCTGGGCGCCAGCGCCGAACGCGGCCAGACGCGTTGAGTCAGGTCGCGAGAGCAGTTCGACGGCCCAGGCGTCGGCCGCGGCCGTGCGATAGACATTCGCCCGGCTGGCCTCGATGACTGCGTCGAGCCTGCCGATACGTTCGTCGAACACTAGGATGCACGAACTGTGGCACGGCAATCCAAGTTGCCCATTGGCGTGCCAATAGGACCCTATTTTCAGCCCGGTGTGATTTTTGGTCGAGCCCGACTTGATCGAGAACCGGTTTCCTGCATCGGCCGCGTGACCGTGCACGACCCTGAACAGTTCACTTGAACCATCCGCGGCAGCAATTAGCGCTTGTCGCGTAGTTTCCATCGTCATGGCCTGATCGACGAGCCGGCGCGATGTCGTTTCAGAAATGAAGCGCATTCAAATGTCCGTTCGATCCAACGAGGTCCTCCGCAGGCCGGCGATTCACCACCAGGTCGGCCTGCTCGCTCGGCGTTGCGCGTTCAAAACACTGTTTTCAGTTCTTGCCGCAGCGCGCACTTCTACGGCGTCGCTTCGTGATATTTCATTCAACAAAACGATCTCCTCATTTTACGACCTTAGATTCAGCCGATGAAATCTGCAACACGAGATTTCCCGCACGCGCGCGAGACTCCGCTGAAGTGGGGATGACCAAGGGCTGGGCAGGCCGCTCGGTCAGAATTCAACGGCGTGACAATGGATTGGCTCGACGCCGCGCCAGCTCACAATCGAACACATAGACCAGCGCGCACTTGCCAGACGGCGTCGGCTGATTTATCGTAACTGGAGTTTATCGTTTCATTTAATGAAACGATCAGGGGAAGAGATCGTTTCATAGGCGGCGACGCCAGGCGGAACAGGTCTGTCGTCAGAAGTCCGGAGTATCTCTCCATCATGAAAGGCCGCGTCGCTGTCCCTACTCACAAGGGAAACCAGTCGCCCATGTCTTCCGGCCTGATGCTCGAACAGGCTTTCGGGACGGTCTCAGAGTTGATTCGGACACACGCAACCGAACGGCCCGACCACACAGCATTGCAAGCGGACGAGCGTCGGGTTTCGTATTCGGAACTTGACGTGTTCATCGATCGGCTCGCCGCCTCCCTTCAACTCGCCGGTGTGGGCGCCGGCGATGTCGTTGCGTTTTGTGCGGCAGGCTCAATTGAGTATGTCGCCGCATTTCTCGCGATCTTGCGGATCGGTGCGGTGGCGGCGCCGCTGCCACTGACTGCAACTGCGGCCGACCTTGAGGGCATGGTGCTCGATAGCGGCGCAAAATTGATTTTCATGGATCATGTTGGGGCGGAAAAACTCGATTCGTTAGCGACGTTATCTTCTATTGCGCGCGTTTCGCTCGACGAAGATAGCGGGGCTCACTCTCTCTCGAGATGGATGTCGGAGTCCGTCGAGCGACCAACGCCTGTGACGATCGATCCCGAAAGCCCCGCCAATATTATCTATTCGTCCGGAACAACGGGAACCCCAAAGGGCATCGTGCAGCCCCATCGAATGCGGTGGGCGATGGTCAAGCGCAGCTTGGTTCTAAAATATGATCGATCGTCCATTACGATGATCGCCACGCCGCCCTATTCAAACCTGACCATCGGTCTGCTCTTGTCTACGCTGCTTCATGGGGGCACTGCAGTGCTCCTGTTTAAGTTCGACGCCCTGACGTTCCTCCAGGTCTGCGCGCAGGCTCGCGCCACGCATGCGTTTCTTGTTCCTGTGCAGTACCGCCGGATGCTTGAAGTGCCCACCTTCGAGGATTTCGATCTTTCGAGTTTGCGGATGTCGATTTTCGGCGGCGCGCCCACCCCGTCAGACTTTAAGCTGAAACTCATCGAGCGCTGGCCTGGCGAATTGGTCGAGTTGTTCGGCATGACCGAGGGCGGCGCCGTTTGCCTGCTCTTTGTTCGAGACCA
>Ga0302310_10003614_pt1 | contig 11973 bp, 12 predicted proteins | sample III_Palsa_N1_2_FD_200451 | JGI IMG/M metagenome (GOLD analysis project Ga0302310, IMG submission 200451) | Peat permafrost microbial communities from Stordalen Mire near Abisko, Sweden - III_Palsa_N1_2 | ecosystem: Environmental > Terrestrial > Soil > Palsa > Peat permafrost | place: Sweden... | reverse complement strand
GGTGCTGGACTTTGGGTTCTGGTCGCCGATTGCGAAGCCGCTGTTCCTGGGCTTGCAGCTTGTTCATGCGCATATTGCTTCCAATTGGGGTTGGGCGATCATCATCTTCACGCTATTCATCAACCTGGTGGTGCTGCCGCTGCGGGTGCAGGGCATGCGGTCGATGCTGAAGATGCAGCGGATCCAGCCTGAGGTGGATAAGATCAAGGCGAAGTACGGCAATCCGAAGGCTACTGATCCGAAGACGGCGGAGATGAATGCCGAGGTGATGGCGTACCAGAAGACGCAGGGTGTGAGCATGTTCGGCGGATGCATTCCGACGCTGATCCAGTTTCCGCTGCTGATTGCGTTCTTCTACATGATGGTGCGCGTGGTGGAGTTGCGGCAGGCGCACTGGTATTGGCTGCATGATCTTTCGCAGCCGGACCCGTATCACATACTGCCGATCCTGATGGTGGCGACGTCGTTCCTGGCGCAGTACTACACGCCTTCGCCGGGTGTGGATCCGGCGCAGCAGAAGATGATGGCGTTCATGATGCCGGCGTTTTCAGGCTGGATGACGTGGCAGTATGCTTCCGGGCTGGCGCTGTACTGGAACGTGGGCAACCTCATCATGATCGTGCAGCAGCAGGTGATGAATCGCACAGCGCTGGGACGCGAGATGAAAGAGATTGCGGTCAAGCGCGCGAAGGCAAAGACGCTGGGCAAAACCGGCGGCGCGAAGACGATCCAGGGGCGCAGGTAAAGCGTTTGTAGTTATACTTGGAACGCTTCACCGCATAGTTTGTGAGAGAAGATGAAGGCGCGCTTGATGCGTGCCGGTTGTAGTGGGAGGGTCCGTTTTTATGCAAGAGTTATCCCGGTCGGCAGAGCAAGTGGCATCGCTGATGAGATTGCTGACGACCACCGGTGGGTTCCGGTTGAAGTTTCGTATTACCGCAGGGGCAGGCGCGGCTGATCCGGACGGATTTGAGCGGCGCGATATCTATGTGGAGTGCAAGGGGCCAGATGCGGATTTGCTGCTGGATCGCGATGGGGAGCTGCTACGGTCGCTGGAGCATGTGGCCGCGAAGATTCTAAGGTTGGAGCCCGAGGAGCATGATCGCGTGTCGTTTGACGCGGATGGCTATAAGGCTGAGCGGGCGGCTGCGCTGCGGGAGATGGCGGATACCGGGATCGACCACGTCGATGAGACGGGCGAGCCCTATAAGTTTGCGATCATGAGCTCGCGGGAGCGGCGGATGCTGCATATGTTCCTGAAGGACTCCGGGCTACAGACGGCGAGCAGCGGCGAGGGTGCGCGGCGGTTTGTGGTGCTGTACCCGGAGGGGTATCGGATACCGGTGGAGCGGCCTTCGTTTGGGCGTGACCGTGGGCGCGGGCCGAGACGTGATGGCGGCGGCAGTTCTGGGCCTGGGCGCTACTAAGGCTTGCTGTTAGAGCTCAGGCGAGCAGGATGATTTTGCCTGCGCCTCCGCCCTTTTCGCCGAGGGATTGGGCTTCGGCGGCTTCGGCGAGGGGCATCATGCGGTCGATGGGCAGGGTGAGCTTGCCATCGCGGATGGCTTCGCCGTAGTGGATGTAGGTTTTGGTGTCAGGGTGGGCCATGAAGGCGTTGACCTGCACGGTGGGGTGGAGCGCCGCGTTGCTAGGTGGGCCGACCGTGCTGCCGTAGTTGCCGCCGGGTTTGACCTTGGCGATGAGCTTGGTGGCGGTCTCGCCGCCGATGGTGTCGGCTACGGCGTCGACTATGCCTAGTTTGGCGATCTCTTTGTCGTCGGTGATGTCGATGGCTGCGACTGCGCCGAGCTTCAGGGCTTCGTCGATCTGTTTTTTTCGGACGCCGGCGATGACGTTCGCACCGATCTCTTTGGCGGCGTAGAGGGCGATGCGTCCGACGCTGCCGAGTGCGCCGGTTAAGAGGATGCTCTGGCCCTTTTGGGCTTTGGCGGCGTCGCGCATGAGCTGGTCTCCGGTGACCGAGACCAGGGGGATGGTGGCGGCGGTGGTGAGTTCGAGGCCTTCGGGGATTTTGGCTAGTTCGGAGGCCTTGACTACGCAGAGTTCGGCGTAGGTGTGCCAGGCGAGGGCGAAGACGGCGTCGCCCTCTTTGAAGCCTTCGACGCCTTCGGCTAGCTCGCGGACGATGCCGGCGACGTCGCGGCCGAGGATGGCGGGGAATTCGACCGGGAAGCGCTCTTTGGCGGCGCCGGAGCGCATCTTCCAGTCGATGGGGTTGAGGCTGATGGCCTGCACGCGGACGAGAACCTCTCCGGGGCCGGGTTTGGGGTCGGCGAAGTCTTCGTACTTGAGATTTCTGGGGGGACCGTACTCGTGGAGAACCGCTGCCTTCATGGTGTACCTCTGGTGGTGAGATGCGAGATTCGAGAGGCGAGTTAGGATTGCAGCCATTCGCGCCAGCCTTCGGTTTCGGCTAGCTGCTTGATGAGGGCGAAGCGCTGGTGGGCGAGTTTGCGGATGTGGGGCGCCAGCAGGTACTTCGCGGCTAGGCGGCCGAGTGGGCCGAAGGGTAAGGCGAAGCGGATTTCGTCGCGCAGAGTGGTGGTGGGTAGGCCTTCGACTGGGTCTGCTTCCTGGTGGAAGTGGTGGTCGTGTTGGAAGAAAGCGAAGCGGCCTCGTTCCTGGGTGTCCTGAAAGAAGGCTGCTTTGCCGGTGGTGAGCGAGTGGGGTGGTTCGAAGGCTGTGATGAGGGTGTGGTGGGTGGTGGGGAGACCGAACTTCCAGCCTTGCCAGGTGACGCGACTATTGGCGGTGATGTGGCCGGTGGTGACGCTGCCGATGAGCTTCATGCCGAGGGTGCGCTGGACGAGCTCGATGCGGGTGGAGAGGGCGAAGCAACGCTCGATAGGGGCGTGGATGGTGATGGATTCGTGGATGGGCTTGGCGACGAAGTCGTCCATGATTCAGTATGCGCTTTACTTGTGCTTCTTCTTTTTATCTTTCTTTTTCCTGCGGTGCTCTTCGAAGGCCTCCGTTGCCGCTGCACTAAGTGAAGAAACAACGGAAACGGCGTAGCTTTCGGGATCTAGTTCTATAGTGGGACCTGAAAGTTTGATTCCCGAGGGTGGAGCTGTCATTTGAGCTACCGGCTTGCCGCGCTTTGTGATGATGATAGTGAGGTTTCTGTTTTCGTAAACTTCATCCATTAGTTCGAGGCATGTGGCCTTGAACTTACCAGCGGCGATGACGCGGAATTCATGCTCGGGACGCTTCATGACCATATTTTATGACCATGGTCATAAAGCGGTCAATTGCCTGACCTCAATTTGGTTGTGGCTTCGATGGCTTGGACCATGCTGTCGAAGTCGTATTCGCCTTCGTGTTCGTGGCTGTTGATGTAGAAGGTTGGTGTTCCCGGGACGCCGGAGGCTATGCCGCTGTCGAGGTCTGTTTTGACGCGGGCGGCGTATTTACCTTCTTCGAGGGCGTGCTTGAGATGGTCTGTGCCGAGGCGGAGCCTGGCGGCAAGCTTGAGGAGGTTGGAGTCTTTCAGGTTGGCCTGGTTTTCGAAGAGGAGATCGTGCATCTCCCAGAACTTGCCGTGGGCGGAGGCGAACTCGGCTGCTTCTGCGGCGTGCTCGGCGTAGGGGTGCATTTCGAGCGGGAAGTGGCGGAAGACGAAGCGGAGCTGATCGCCGAAGTGCTCCTGTAGCTGCTTCACGATGGGGTACGCGTCGCCGCAGGATGGACATTGGTAGTCGCCGTATTCGACGAGGGTCCATGGGCGTTGGTCTTGCCTTGCGTGTGATCGTGGCTGGAGACAGGTGCGGTGAGTTTGCTCATGGGTATTGGATGCGGTGGGAGCAGAGGATGCACTAATGGAATACTGTATGCGCCTATACGAAGCCGCGTTCCTCCTGCGCTTGGCGATGACACGCGTGGCAAACTAGCTGAGTATTTGCTTTGGTATATCCGTCCATTGCTTTGAACCGGTCGAGCTCGGCCCCACGTTCAGGTAAGTCGCCTTTGCAGCTAGCGCAGAGACCATGTTGGCTTTTCCATTTCTGATCTTTTAGCTTTCGACGCTGCGTAGGTGTTCCCCGTTCGTCGAATTCAAGACGTTTCGATATGTATCTCTTCATTGAAAAGAGTACTTCTTCGTTGCCACCGGCGGCTTCGAGCAAATCAAGCCGAAGCCGCTCCAAGATAGGTATGACTTTGGTTCGTTCTTCATCCGGTAGAACTGGCATCGATTTGTCTCCTTACAGCTCCATCGAGTGTTCGGTGACTAGCTTCGTTGCACGTTCGAGGAAAGCGTCTAGTGTGACAGAGCCTTCGTCGCCCTTTGCGCGGACGCGGACGCTTACGGAGTTGGTGGCGGATTCCTTGTCGCCCATGATGAGGATGAAGGGGATTTTTTGGAGGCCGAAGTCGCGGATCTTGCCCTGCATCTTGTTGTTGCTGGTGTCGAGCTCGACGCGGAGGCCGGCGGCTTCGAGGCGTGCCTTTACGGAGTAGGCGTAGTCGAGGTGTTTTTCGCTGATAGGGACTAGGGCTACCTGGACTGGCGCTAACCACATGGGGAAGGCGCCGGCGTAGTGCTCGATGAGGACGCCGAAGAAGCGCTCGACCGAGCCGAAGAGGGCGCGGTGGACCATGACGGGCTGGTGGCGTTCGCCATCTTCGCCGACGTATTCGAGATCGAAGCGGGCGGGGAGGTTCCAGTCGAATTGCACGGTGGAGAGCTGCCAGAGACGGCCGAGGACGTCGACGAGTTTGATGTCGATCTTGGGGCCGTAGAAGGCGGCTTCGCCGGGGATGGTCTTGTAGGGGATGTTCTTGCGTTCGAGCACGCGGGTGAGCGAGCCAACGGAGGAGGCCCACATCTCGGGGCTGCCGATAAATTTTTTATCTGCGGGATCCCAGGTGGAAAGCTCGACCTGGAACTGGTGGAAGCCGAAGGTCTTGAGGACGGCTTCGGCGAAGTCGATGCAGGATTCGATCTCGGATTCAATTTGATCGGGGGTGCAGAAGATATGGGCGTCGTCCTGCGTGAAACCACGGACGCGCAGGAGGCCGTGCATGGTGCCGGAGCGCTCGTAGCGGTAGACGTTGCCTAGCTCGGCGTAGCGCTGCGGGAGGTCGCGGTAGGACTTGGGCGAGTTTTTGTAGATGAGGACGTGGCCGGGGCAGTTCATGGGCTTGAGGCGATACTCTGCGTCATCGAGCTCCATGGGCGGATACATGTTTTCGCCGTAGTTTTCTTCGTGTCCGCTGATCTTCCAGAGCTCGCGGCGCATGATGTGCGGCGTGAAGACCATGTGATAGCCGCGGCGAATGCAGTCTTCGCGCATCCAGTCTTCCATGGTCTTGCGGATAAGGCCGCCCTTGGGGTGCCAGAAGATGAGGCCGGCGCCGGCGACTTCCTGGATGCTGAACAAATCGAGTTGTTTGCCGAGGACGCGGTGGTCGCGGGCCTTGACCTCTTCGAGGTGCTTGAAGTGGGCTTCGAGATCCTTGGGGTTGAAGAACGCGGTTCCATAGATGCGCTGGAGCTGCTGGTTCTTTTCGTCGCCGAGCCAGTAGGCGCCGGCGATGGACATGACCTTGAAGGCCTTGACGCGGCCGGTGCTGGGGACGTGCGGGCCGCGGCAGAAGTCGGTGAAGTTGCCGTTTTTGTAGAGAGATATCTCGTCGCCGGGTTTGGTGAAACGCTCGATGAAGTGGAGCTTCATGAACTCGCCTTGGGCGGCGTAGTCGGTGAGGCCCTTTTCGCGGGACTCTTCTACGCGGATGAAGGGCTCGTCACGTTTGACGACGTCGGCCATGCGGGTTTCAATGGCGGCGAGGTCGGCTTCGGTAAAGGGGACTTCGCGGTAGACGTCGTAGAAGAAGCCGTTGTCAGTAGCGGGGCCGTGGCCGAGCTTGGTTTCGGGGAAGAGTTCGAGGATGGCCGTGGCCATGACGTGCGCGGCGGAGTGGCGGACGACCTTGAGGGCGGCGGGGTCGTTCTCTTTGAGGAGCTCTAGGGCGACGTCTTCCGTGAGCGGCAGGTTGAGGTCGACGATGCGTGCGGCATCCGAGCCAGCGGTGTGGCTGGAGTACATGGCCTCTTCGCTGGCTTCCAGCGCGGCTTCGGTGGTGGTTGAGGCTATCGGCGCTAAGGCGCGGATGCGGGCTACGACGACAGCGGAGGCCAGTCGTGGGGAGATGCTGTTGGCGATGTCGAAGGGGGTGGTGCCTTTGGGGACTTCGCGTATGGAGCCGTCTGGAAGCTGGATCTTGATCATGTCACTCACAGCTATAAGGATAGAGCAACTGACGGGGGTGGCAGTTGGAAGTCCTTGGCCCTCCCGAAGAATTGTGCAACTGCCGACGAAATCCTGAGGTCCTTCGCGATGCTCAGAATGAAGGCGGTTGTGGTCAGGATGAAAGTTTTCAATCCTTGCAAGTAACACTTTGGTGGTGACTATTGCTCGGTGGTTTTATACGAGAAGTTGTATTGGCTTTGTGCGAGAGCGGACGTATGGTCTTTCTATCGGCGTAGAAAAGACCGAGCAATAGAAACAATCTTCAAACCTTCTCCCAGGAATGTGAACTATGCAGATTCTTTGTAAGGCTTCAAATACGGTTAGCGACATACGGTGCAAGATCTGCGGCCAGGGGTTTCTGGTGTACTTTACGCGCAGCTCGGAGCAGGAGCGGGCGAATGCGCGGTATGACATTCAGCAGGCGCTGCGCGACCAGCATCTTGGAACGGATGCGCCTGAGGCTCATCCGGCTGCCGGCTTCAATGTGCCCGAGTGGTCGGGAGCGCCGGAGTACTCGGCGGCGGCGCTGCTGGGCGGGGTGCCCGGTTGGGCTGTGAGCTAACTTATTGATCCGTAAGAGACTTCGACACAATTCAAGCAGGACTGGCAGGGCCTTCGTTACAATGATGGAGGCCCTTTCGGCATTCTGCCCGGCCTGATCTGTCAGGAGCTTCTTCCGCCTATGACCTGGTTCAAGCGCGAAACCCATGAGATTCAACCGACACCCGACCATGAGGTTCGCACCGAGGGCCTGTGGACCAAGTGTGGGCAGTGCGGCAAGGCGTTGTGGAAGGCCGATCTGGAGGCCAATCTGCAGGTTTGCCCGAACTGCGGGCGGCACTTCAAGTTCGACGCGCGGGCACGGATTGAGAACCTGCTCGATTCGGGGTATGAGTTGGTCGACCTGGAGCTGAAGTCGACCGATCCGCTGCAGTTTACCGATTTGAAGCCTTATGCGCAGCGGTTGGCGCAGGCGCAGAAGAAGACCGGGCTGAATGACGCGATTATCAATGCTGTCGGCAAGATCGATGGGCAGGATGTGGTGCTTTCGGTGATGGAGTATGGGTTTATTGGCGGTTCGATGGGGGCGGTAGTTGGGGAGACGATTGCCCGCGCGGTCGATCGCGCTTTGGCGGCGCGGGTTCCGCTGATTATTGTTTCAGCGTCGGGTGGGGCGCGGATGATGGAAGGCATTGCGAGCCTGATGCAGTTGGCGAAGGTGTCGGTGGGGTTGGCGAAGATGGATGATGAGAAGATTCCGTACATCAGCCTGATGACCGATCCGACTACCGGGGGCGTGACGGCTAGCTTTGCGATGTTGGGGGATCTGAATATCGCTGAGCCGGGTGCGCTGATTGGGTTTGCCGGGCCGAGGGTGATTGAGCAGACGATTCGCCAGAAGCTGCCGGAGGGCTTTCAGCGGTCAGAGTTCCTGCTGCAGCATGGGTTTCTGGATGCGATTGTGGCGCGGAAAGATCTGAAGGCTTATCTGGCGCAAGCGCTTGGGTGGATGACGGCGGCTAAGAGCGCGGCCTAGGGATGCACGAAGCGCTTCCATCGAAGACTGCACTGCGGGTGGCGTTGCGTCGGGCGGCGCACCAGATCCATGACAAGAAGCCGCTGGTCTTTGACGATCCGCTGGCTGTGCCGATACTTGGGGTGGAGTATCGCGAGGAGTTAAAGCGGACGCCTGATGCGGACCGGAGGCCGTTTTCTGCGGCGTTGCGGGCGTTTATGGTGGTGCGGGCGCGGCTGGCGGAGGATACGCTGGCGGCCGCGGTGAATGAGCTGGGCGTGACGCAGTATCTGGTGCTTGGGGCGGGGTTGGATACGTTTGCTTATCGCAATCCTTATGCGGGTGTGAAGGTGTTTGAGGTGGACCATCCGGCGACGCAAGCCTGGAAGCTGGAGCGGCTGGCTGCGGCTGGGATTGCCGTGCCAGAGAGTGCTGTGCTGGTGCCGGTGGACTTTGAGCGGCAAGCGCTGGCGGAGGAGTTGGGGGCTGCGGGGTTCGATCCGAAGGCGCCGACGGTGACGGCGTGGCTGGGGGTGGTGCCTTATCTGACGTTGGAAGCGTTTCGGGATACGACGGAGCTGTTGGGTGGCTTTGCGAAGGGGAGCGAGGTTGTGTTTGATTACTCGCAGCCCAGCGAGGCGCTGCCGCCGGTGGAGCAGTTGATGCTGGCTTCGCTTTCGGCGCGGGTGGCGCAGGCGGGGGAGCCATTTCGGTTGTTCTTTACGCCGGATGCGCTAGAGACGGAGTTGAAGCTGGCTGGGCTTGAGGTTGTGGATGATCTGGATGGGCCGGCGATGACAGCGAGGTATCTGGCTGGGCGGAAGGATGGGCTGCAACTACGGGGGCGTGGGGGGCGGATATGCGTGGCGCGGGCAAGGTGATAATGGATGATGGTTACGGACTGGAATGTGATTGATGAATTATGAAGCTGTAATTGCGAGACTGGCGGCACTGGGGCCGGAGTTGGCTCCGGGTAAGGGCGCGAAGGGTGTTTCGCCGCGGAAGTTTTCGCTGGATTCGATTCGGGTGTTGCTGGCGGAGTTGGGTAGTCCGCAGGAGCGGTTTGCTTCTGTGTTGATTGCTGGCACCAACGGCAAGGGTTCGACTGCGGCGACGCTGGCGGCGATTGCCGGGGCGGCTGGGTTGCGGACGGGGCTTTATACGTCGCCGCATCTGCTGCGTGTGAATGAGCGGATGCGGGTCTCGGTTGAAGTCGCGAGTGGGTTGCTGGAGGAGATTAGCGACGAGGAGTTTGCACAGTTGTTTACGCTGGCTGACGATGTGGCGAAGAGGTTGGTGGACGAGGGCAAGCTGCCGAACTATCCAAGTTTTTTTGAGGTGCTGACGGCGGTGGGATTCTGCTATTTTGCGGAGCAGCGTGTGGAGTTGGCGATTGTAGAAGTTGGTTTGGGTGGGCGGCTGGATGCGACGAATGTGGTGGAGCCGGTGATTTCGGTGATTACCGATATCGGCATGGACCACATGGATTATCTGGGTAATACGCTGGGGCTGATTGCTGCGGAAAAGGCTGGGATTCTGCGGGAGGATGGTGTGTTGGTGACGCTGTCGCAGCATCCGGAGGCCAATGCCGCGATCGGCGAGGCGGCGATGGCGAAGAGTGTTCGTGGGGTGGATGCGGCGAGATGTTTGCCGGGGACGAGAGTGCAGGGATTAGGGATTAGAGAACAGGGATTAGAAGGCTCTCTGTTGCCTCGGAATCGGTATGAGCTTTCGATTGATGGGGCGGTGATTGAGGTGGATTCGCCGTTGGCGGGGCAGCATCAGCAGCGGAATCTCGCGCTGGCGATTGCGGCGGCGATTGAGCTTAGGACGAACCATGGGTTTGCGATTTCAGATGCTGCGATTGAGACCGGTGTGCGGGTGACGAACTGGCCGGGACGACTGGAGTGGTTGCCATCAAAGCGTGGGCACGCGCCGCTGTTGCTGGATGTGGCGCATAATCCGGCCGGTGCGTGGGCGCTGCGGGCCGCGCTGGCGCAGTTGCCGGAGGATATGCCGCGGACGCTGATCTTCTCTTGCCTGGCGGATAAAGCGATCGATGAGATGGCGCAGGTGTTGCTGCCGCTGTTCGATTCGACTTCGGGTGATCCGGCGCGGGCGCGAGACCATGTGGTGTTGGCACCGATTCAGAATGCTCGGGCGGCGAGTATCGACGAGTTGCTGGCTGCGGCGCACAGGCTCGATGTGCCTGCTCATGCTGCGCCGCATGTGCCGGGGGCGTTGGCGCAGGCTGAGGCGATTACGCCGCGTGATGGCGTGATCGTTGCTACGGGTTCAATCTTTCTGATTGGCGAGCTGCGTGCGCTGGCGCTGGCGGAAGCGGTAGCATAACGAGAGATGCCGACCACTGAGATACTGCAGCCGGAAGAACATGTTGCGCCTGAAGAGGCTCCGCGGCCGGCGATCTCGTTCCTGCTGCGCTGGGCGAACTACCTCTTCTTTCTGCCGATGGTGGGGTTGGCGACGATCTTCTTTGGAACGATCTCGCTGGTGTGCGGGCTTTGGGATAAGGATGGCAGCCAACAGCATCTATGCGCGAGGCTTTGGTCGCGTGTGCTGCTGCGGATTGCGCTTTCGCCGGTGACGCTGGAGCATGCGGAGCGGCTGCACCCTGAACAGCCAGCGGTTTATGCGAGCAACCACCTGAGCTACTACGACACGCCGGTGCTGTTTGCGAAGATGCCGTTTCAGTTTCGAATTCTGGCGAAGGCCCCGCTGTGGAAGATACCGTTTATTGGGTGGTATCTACAGCGATCGGGGCAAGTGCCGATCGATCAGAGCTCGGCTAGAGCAGGCGTCGCTAGCTTGGGCAAGGGCGTGAAGACGCTGCACGCTGGGCTGCCGTTGATGATCTTTCCCGAGGGCGGACGGGCGGCGACGGGAGAGCTTCAGGTGATGGCGGCCGGCGCGGCTTGGATTGCGATCAAGGCGCAGGTGCCGCTGGTTCCGCTGACGCTGGTGGGGACGTATGAGTTGCTGCCGATCCATGTGTATGCGCTACGGCCAAGGCCGCTGAAACTGATTGTGGGGGAACCGATCTCTACGGTTGGGATGACAACCAAAGATGCGGAGGCTCTGACGGCGAGGCTGCATCAGGTGATTTACGAGACGTATGTGGCGCAGCATGATGTTCGGCAGGGGTAGAGGTAGAATCGGCCTGTGATTGCGCATATACGAGGACAGATTCTGAGTAAGTCGCCCAACGCGGTTGTCGTTGAGTGCGGCGGTGTGGGTTATGAGCTGGCGATTTCAGTCGCCACGTTTACGGAGCTTCCAGGAGAAGGCAAAGAGGCGAAGCTGCATGTGCATACGCACGTGCGCGAGGATGCGTTTCTGCTGTTTGGCTTTGCGGAGCTGGCTGAAAAGCGGCTGTTTGAGAAGCTACTGACGATCTCAGGCATTGGGCCGAAGCTGGCGATCACGGTGTTAAGCGGGATCTCTTCAGAGCGGTTGGTGGGGGCTATTCGTGGCGGCGATCATGCGACGCTGACGAAGATTCCGGGGATTGGGAAGAAGACGGCGGAGCGGGTGGTGTTGGAGTTGAAGGACAAGCTCGACGATATGGTTGGGTTTACGGCGGAGACTGGTGCTGCGCCTTCGTTGGGTGGAGTTGCGGACGATGTATTGAGCGCGTTGGTGAACCTTGGGTATCCGCGGCCGGTGGCGCAGAAGGCCGTGGAGACAGCGGCGAAGGATGCGGCTGTTGCTGGGGATTTTGAGAGGCTGTTTCGTGCGGCGATGTCGGCGGTGCGCTAGGCGCGGCGGCGGTACTTTACGGCGAACTCGTACTCGGCGTTGGGTGGGAAGAGTTCGGCGACTAGCTTGAGGCGGGCGGCTAGTGCGGTGGGGGCCAGCAGGGGGTACTCGCGCTCGCGGAGTTCGCTGTAGTCGAAGTCGAGGGCGAGCGAAAGCAGGTAGATCGCAACGGCGTCCGAGAAGGCGGACTCGACGAACAGGGCACGTTCTTTTTCGTCGACTGCCGGAATGGTTGCGGCAGTCGCACCGAAGGAGCGGGAGCGCGAGGCTGCGGCGAAGGACGAGGCGGACATCAGCGCGCGGGTGCGGCGGGGGTTTGATGCGGCTTCTGGTTCGGCGTTGGCGGGGCGGCCCGTGGCGAGGTTGCGGGACTCCCAGGCGTCGAGGCTGGTTTCGCCGCGGACGTTG
>Ga0302310_10003610_pt1 | contig 11982 bp, 7 predicted proteins | sample III_Palsa_N1_2_FD_200451 | JGI IMG/M metagenome (GOLD analysis project Ga0302310, IMG submission 200451) | Peat permafrost microbial communities from Stordalen Mire near Abisko, Sweden - III_Palsa_N1_2 | ecosystem: Environmental > Terrestrial > Soil > Palsa > Peat permafrost | place: Sweden... | reverse complement strand
CCGACCGCGTAAAGCAGGATTATGGAGCAATGCGTGCCGCGCGCGGCACTTTTTTGCGTTGCGGGATTGACCGCCACCGGCCTGCCGGCCATAGTCGGGGAGCCGTGACGGCAGCGCCGCCTGGTTTCGGCTCCGGCGCCATAACCGCACAAGAATCATATTCAGATCAAGGGAATGCATATGCCCCAGTTCATCGCTCAGCGGCTGCTGGCAGTGTCGTTTGCGGTGCCCGCCCTGCTGCTCGCCGCCTGTAGCGGCGGCCACTCGCCCGCCGCCGGCCCCACCCCGGCCGCGCCGGCAAAACCCAGCGCCACCGATGCCGCCCAGTTCGTCGATAAGATCAATGTGCAGCTCAAGGCGCAATACCCGGAGAGCACCGCCGCCAGCTGGGTCTCCGAAACCTTCATCAACGACGACACCCAGCTGCTCAATGCCAAGGCCAACGAGCGCTCGCTGGCGCTGCAGAGCGAGCTGATCGAGGAATCGAAGAAGTACAAGGACCTCGACCTGCCGCCCGAGATCGCGCGGCCGATCCAGCTGCTGAAGATTTCCAACCCGGTGCCGGCGCCGAGCGACCCGGCCAAGCGCGCCGAGCTGACCCGGCTCGCCACCAAGCTCGACGGCGAATACGGCGCCGGCAAGTATTGCCCGCCCGGCAAGAGCGGTGACGACTGCCTCAACCTCGACCAGCTCGAACAGATCGTCGACCACTCGCGCGACCCGCAGGCGCTGGCCGAGGCCTGGGCCGGCTGGCACAGTGTCGGCAAGCCGATGAAGCAGGACTACGCCAAGCTGGCGCAGCTGATGGACGAAGGCGCGGTGGAGCTGGGCTACAAGGACGCCGGCGAGCTGTGGCGCGCCGGCTACGACATGACGCCGGAACAGTTCTCCAGCGAGACCGAGCGCCTGTGGACCCAGGTACAGCCGCTGTATGAGCAGCTGCACTGCTACGTGCGCGACCGGCTGCACCAGAAGTACGGCGACCTGGTACCCGAGAACGGCCTGATCCCGGCCGACCTGCTCGGCAATATGTGGGCGCAGGACTGGAGCAACGTCTACGATCTGGTCGAGCCTTACCAGGGCGCCGGCAGCCTCGACGTCGACAGCGCCCTGCAGCAGCGCCACGATGCGCTGGAGAAGCAGAAGCTCGCCGACTTCCAGGCCAAGTTCGCCAAGGAACATCCCGGCAAGAAGCCGACGGTGCAGCAGCTCGATACGGTCGAGCAGCAGGTGGACACGCAATACGCCACCGACACGGCGAAGATCGCCGAGGATTTCTACACCTCGATCGGCTTCCCCGCCCTGCCCGCCTCGTTCTGGGACAAATCCATGCTGACCCGCCCGCGCGACCGCGACGTGGTCTGCCATGCCAGCGCCTGGGACATGAACCAGGCCGGCGACGTGCGCATCAAGATGTGCATCAAGCCGAACGAGGAAAGCCTCGAGACCATCCATCACGAGATGGGCCACATCTACTATTTCCTGCACTACAACCAGCAGCCGGAGCTGTACCAGAACGGCGCGCACGACGGCTTCCACGAAGCGATCGGCGACACCATCACCCTGTCGATCACGCCGCAGCATCTGCAGAAGATCGGCCTGGTGAAGGATGTCAAAGACGATCAGAAGGCCCTGATCAACGCGCAGATGAAGCGCGCCCTGGCCAAGATCGCCTTCCTGCCCTTCGGCAAGCTGATCGACCAGTGGCGCTGGCAGGTCTTCGCCGGCGACGCCACGCCGGAACACTACAACGCCGCATGGTGGACCTTGCGCGAGAAGTACCAGGGCATCGCCCCGCCGGTGGCGCGCAGCGAGGACGACTTCGATCCCGGCGCCAAATACCATGTGCCGGGCAACACGCCGTACACGCGCTACTTCCTGTCCTTCGTCATCCAGTTCCAGTTCCAGAAAGCGCTGTGCGACGCCGCCGGCTTCACCGGCCCGCTCTACCAGTGCGACATCTACAACAGCAAGGAAGCCGGCAAGAAGTTCGGCGACATGCTGGCACTGGGCGCCTCCAAGCCCTGGCCGGAAGCGATGAAGGCGCTGACCGGCCAGGACAAGATGGACGCTTCCGCCATCACCGAATATTTCGCCCCGCTGATGGACTATCTGAAAGAGCAGAACCAGGGCAAATCCTGCGGCTGGCAGACACCGGCCGATCCGTTGGCCGGGCCGCAGAGCGCCGCTGTACCCGCAGCGGCGGGCAAAACCTGAACGCTAGATAGTAGGGCGGGCCGTGCCCGCCGGTTGTTTCTCTCAAATTGCGCAGAAACCGCGGGCACGGCCCGCCCTACTATTTCTGTCATCCTGAGCGCAGCGAAGGATCTGGCCGCTTCACTCCAGCCGTCCAACAAAAGCCCGCGTGTCGTATTCAAACGCCACCCGCCCCTCGCGCTGATGCGCCTCGAACAGGCGATCGAGCGCCAGCAACATCGGCGCATGCCCCGCGGTGCCCGCGGCCGGCGCATAGGAAGAAGACAGCAGCCGCCCGCGCAGGCCTTCCAGATCGAACTGCTGCGCATAGGGAAAACTGCGCTCGACGAAACCCGCCGGCTCGAAAAACGGCCGGATCACCGCCAGGTCGGCCTGCGCCGGAACCCCGGAAGCCGCGTATTCCGGCGCGTGCTCGCGCAGCAGCGTCTCGTAGCCGCGCAGGAACGGCGTATCTTCGCGGCGCACGTTCCAGATCAGGGCGGCGTAGCCGCCCGGCGCCAGGATGCGGGCGAACTCGGCCCGCGTCGGCGCCGGCCGGAACCAGTGAAAGGCCTGCGCCGCCGTCACCAGGCGCACGCTGCCGGCGGCAAGGCCGGTCGCCTCCGCGGTGCCGTCGTGGCCGCTGAAAGCCGCCCCGAACTCGGCCAGGTAGCGCTCGCCCGCCGCGCGCATCGGAGCGTTGGGCTCCACGCCTCGCACGCTGAGGCCGCAGAGCAGCAGCTCGCGGCTGAACAGCCCGGTGCCGCAGCCGACATCCGCCGCCACGGCGCCGGGCTCCAGGCCGCATTCAGCTATCAGCCAGGGGACCAGCGCGGAGGGATAACCGGGGCGCCAGCGCACATAGTCTTCGACGCGGTTGCCGAAACGTTCGGTGGATTTCATGCCGGAAAAAGTTCGCAGGCCGGCGCCCATTGTGCGCCGGTCCGCGGGTAAGCGGGCTAACCGCCGCGTCACGCACTGCTTTTTCGCCCCACCGGTTTGGCGCTAAGCTTCGACATGGACTTCCTGCCGATCCTCTCCCAGTGCCGTCTTTTCGCGGGGCTGGCGCCGCCGGCCCTGGCCCGCCTGCAAACGCTGTGCACGGAGCAGGAACTGCGCGGCGGCGAAATGCTGTTCCGCGTCGGCGAGCAGGCCGAATACCTCTATATCGTCGCTCTGGGCCGCCTGCGCGCGGTGCTGGCCGACGGCACCGTCGCCGGCGACATCACCCGGCTCGAGCCGGTCGGCGAAATCGGCCTGCTCTCCGGCGAACCCCATGGCGCGGACGTCCACGCCCTGCGCGACAGCCTGCTGCTGCGCATCGCCCGCGACGACCTGCTGGATTTCGTCGTCACCTATCCGGTGGCCCTGCTGGAAATGACGCGCGTGATCGTGCACCGCATGCGCCGCAACCAGCGCCAGGCCCTGCTCGACACCGCGCGCCACGCGCAATCCATGGCCATCATCCCCGCGCACGCCGGCATCGACATCGTCGACGTGACCCGCCGCATGCAACAGGCGCTGGAAGCCTCCGGCACCCCCGTGCAACGCCTCGACGTGGAGCGGGTGGAAGCGGCGCTGGGCCAGGGCGCCGCCGAAAAATTGCTGGCCGATCCCCACGCCCACCAGCAGCTGATGAATTGGCTGGACGAGCACGAGCGCAGCGACACCAACCTGCTCTACTGCGCCGGCGCCGACAACAAGGCCTGGGCCGAATGCTGCCTGCGCCAGTGCGACCGCGTGCTGGTGGTGGTGGAGGCCGGGCAGCCGCCGGCCGATTCCGCCCTGCTCGACATCCTGCGCCGGCTCGAGCTGCGCGTGCCGGTGAACCTGCTGCTGCTGCGGCCGCGCCCGTCGACGCCCGGCGACGTCGCCGGCTGGCGCAAACAGGTCGGCGCCACCACCCACCACTTCCTGCAGCCGGACGACGCCGCCGACTACGCCAGCGTTGCGCGCCAGCTCACCGGCCGCGGCCTCGGCCTGGTGCTCAGCGGCGGCGGCTCGCGCGGCTTCGCCCACATCGGCCTGATGCGCGCACTGGAAGAGCTGAACATCCCGGTCGACCTCGCCGGCGGCACCAGCATGGGCGCGTTCTTCTCCGCCCTGCTCGCCTGCGGCTACAGCAGCCGCGAAATGACCGAGATCGCGCGCGAAACCTTCGTCAGCCACAACTATCTCAACGACTACGTCCTGCCGCGCGTCTCGCTGATCCGCGGCCGCAAATTCCTCAAGCGTCTCGCCGACATCTTCGGCGAACGCCGCATCGAGGACCTGCGCATGCCCTATTTCTGCGTCAGCACCAACCTGACCCAGGCCAGCACCATGGTCCATGACGGCGGCCCGCTGTGCACCTGGGTCGGCACCAGCATGGCCATCCCCGGCGTGGCCCCGCCGATGGTCTACCACGGCGACCTGCTGGTCGACGGCGCCGTCACCAACAGCCTGCCCACCGACGTCATGCAGGAACTGGGGCGCGGCCCCATCATCGCCTCCGACGTCAGCACCGAAGGCGGCCTTAGAGCCCCCGGCATCGAAGGCCCCGACCCCGAAGCCCTGCTGCGCCGCGACGGCAACAGCGCCCAGGTCTCGCTGATCGACATCCTCTTCGGCGGCATGGCCCTGACCAGCGAGAGCGGCGTGAAATTACGCGCCAGCCGGGCGGACCTTTATCTGCGTATGCCGGTGGCGGGGATTGCGCTGTTTGCGTGGAAGCGGCTGGATGAGATTGCGCAGCGCGGGTATGAGCATGCGATGCAGCAGTTGGTGGAGTTCAAGAAAACGCATCTCTGACCACATGGCGTCCCTCATCGTTCGCAATCGGGACTAAGGGTTTTCCGGGCATCCGCTTGCAAACGCCAATCGGGAGTTGATCTGCGGACTGGAAGCAGCATGTTGATCGGCTTGGGAGAAAGATCGTGTTCCACTGGCTAGGCAAGAAAAAGGCTGCGCAGGCTCCATCTGACGCTGCCACGACTGAACCGGCAAGGATATTTCCTAGGCTGAAACAGCTTAATTTCGTCGAAGCGCTGAAGCCGGTGCTCGAACAATTCAAGGAAATGGGCGGAGATCCCATGGCGGAGGCTCCGGTAACACGGCCTTTTGTGGGCGACCTGCTGATCTCCTACGCCTTCGATATGACCGACAAATGGAGAGCGGTATCGAATCGTCACATGCTTGATCTTGGGCTTGATCCCGACACCCTCCATGCTCTCGCCATGTCCAATCTGGAAAATGCGTTTTCTCATTTGCTTCGAATCGAGAATCTGAAGCTCTACAGGCTAGTAACCACCGGTTACGAATTGGAAGCCTGTGCGATGTTGCTTCCCGAGCTTTGGGACAGGCTGGCTGGCGAAGTCCACGGGGAACTGTTGGTCGTTGTGCCGACGGTTGACCAAATCTTCTTCATGGGCAGTCAGGATCATCTGACAGCTGAGGGCCGGACCATCAACGCAAATAAGATCCTGAGCATCATGCGCTCGACTGCTGCTCAGTTGCGAGATGAAGAGAGAATCAACGCGCTATCTCGAAAGGTCTTCACTTGGTCCTCCGGCACCTGGTCAGTTCATGGCGACCTGAGTGAGCATGGATAAAGCAAAGGGCTTGATAGGAACAAACATCAATGCAGTAACAGCAAGGTAAAAAAGCCTGCGCCTTCCCACCGTTAATCCCCTCTCCCCTTGAGGGAGAGGGTTAGGGTGAGGGGTAGATACGGAGTAAGTCGCTAAAACCCCTGGATACCGGCTTGCGCCGGTATGACGGTGGAAAGTTCTGTTGTTGCTTTGGTTGTTGCTTTGGTTGTTGCTGTTGCCTTTGACGTACACGACCCGATGTCTGCGCCGAATCATCGCTGCGCGATGATTCGGTCCCCTGCGCTTCTCGCCCGCGGCGGGTTTCACCCACAGGCCATCCATGGCCTGTGGGTGAAATCGTCGGCATCCTGCCTTGACCCGCGTTTACGCGCGGGCCTGTTCGCCGCGGACTCCGATGCTCGGCGCAGCCAGACGGGAAAGAACGTCAAAAGCGGAGAAGCAAAAGCGAACAACAAAGCCGCGAGGGGAGGGATGCACTGCGCTTCTCCCACCCTACCCGGCTATCCATAGGTGTCGCTGCTTATCCAATCATTTCCGTTCGGCTTTACGCCGATGAGCGCAGCGTTCGCGCCTTCCCAATTCCGATCATGATTGCCGGTACAGTCTGGATAATTAGCATTCTTACGATATGGTTCGACATGACGAAACTCATATCGGCATGAGTCGCCATGGCGGCGAACGTCATCGTTTCCACACTGCCGGGAACCCATGACAACAGCAAGAGCTTCGGATCTACATGTGTCCAGCGGCTGGCTAAATAGACGACGGATGAGGCGATCAGCAGGTTGATAACGATGACCTGAGTGGAAGACAGCGCAGTTCTGTATAGATCAGTCAAAGTGAGGCTGGTTAGATTCGTTCCAATCAGAACCCCCAGAAGTATCATTGCCAGCTGATTGAGCTCGCCAGGAAAGACGATGGGTGTTGTACATATGACTTGTCCCGCTATAGCTGCCAACAGAGAAGTCAGCATGTATGGCGCAACGACATTGAATCGTTCGAGCAGACGTCCTGCCGCATAGCCGATGATAACGATGCCGACCAGCCATGCGACGCCTGTTGGCGAATAGGCTGGTGGCACTGAGGAAGTATCGGTGGAATGCCAGGTTCCCACCAACAAGCCCGCAATGGAGACCAGCATTAGCAGCCGGATACTGTGAGAGATGATGATTTTCTGAGGCGGCACCTGGATATCGTGGGTAATGGCAAGGACGGCCGACATTGCGCCTGGTACGGCACCCAGTATCGATTCCTTTTTGGTCCAACCGGCGCGCTTATGGAACCAATAGTAACTGCTGGTGAACTGGGCTATCAGGCATACGATCAGGCCTACCAGCAAGGGCGGTATATCGTAGGTCTTGGCGAATGCAACGCCTTTGAACATCAATCCGACCGAAGTGCCCAAGGCCAATTGAACCACGGCGATGCTGATACCTGGTGCGCTAACACCGATGCCATAACGATGAAGGGCGAGGACGGTCAGCGCAGGCCCAATGATCAACGCTAAAGGCACGCCCACTGCCGCCAAGAGCAAGCCAGAAAGTGAACAAAGTAGAAAAATACAGAAAAACTTCATCGCGATTCCGCTGTATTCAGAAAAGGTCACTGCGTGGTTTTACGAGGCATCGGATGTATAGCCTATTCCGCCTTCCGCAGCTTTGCATTCCGCTTTTGCTTCTAAGTGTTTGACGTTCCCCCCGTCTGGCTGCGCCGAGCATCACAGGCCGAGGTGGATCAGCCGCGCGCAGACGCGGGCGAGGCAGGATGCCGAAGCCGTTTTAGACAGGCCAGGGATGGCCTGCCAAGAAAATAAATCCCAACGCCCACCTCGGCCGAGAAGCGCAGGGGACCGAGTAATCACCGACAGGTGATTACTCGGCGCAGACATCGGGTCGCATTTCTTTTGGTGACTTTTCTTTGGGCGAAACCCAAAGAAAAGTCACCCGCCATCAGGGCGGAACCCGCGCTTTCAGCAAGGGAAGGCACGGGCCGCGTGCAAGCGCGCGCTGCGCTGTTTCAGAGGGGGTGCGGCCAGATTCTTCGCTGCGCTCAGAATGACAGCGAAAAGCAAAACTGGATTCCCGCCTTCGCGGGAATGACGATGGGGGCAAGTGCGCGCATGGTCCCTCCCTCGATACGACGCTTCGCGTCTACTCGGGACATTCGGAACAGCACACCCGCTCCGCGGGCACTCGGGACGAACGGAGTTTGGTGCTGCTCATGTCAAAAGCGCCCCTCACCCCGGCCCTCTCCCCACTGCGTAGGGAGAGGGTGAACAGCAAAGGCCTCAGCGCAACTCGCGCCGCAAAATCTTCCCCACCGGCGACTTCGGCAAACTCTCCCGGAACTCGATCAGCTTCGGCACCTTGTACCCGGTGAGATTCTGCTTGCAGTGCTCGCGCAGGGCCTCGACGGTAAGGCCTGGGTCTTTCTTCACCACGAACACCTTCACCGCCTCGCCGCTCTTGTCGTCCGGCACGCCGATGCAGGCCGTTTCCAGCACGCCCGGATGCAGCGCCACCACGTTCTCGATCTCGTTCGGGTACACGTTGAAGCCGGACACCAGGATCATGTCCTTCTTGCGGTCGACGATCTTGAAGTAGCCCTTGTCGTTCATCACGGCGACATCGCCGGTGCGCAGGTAGCCGTCCGGAGTGAAGGCCTTGGCATTCTCCTCGGGCTTGTTCCAGTAGCCGCGCATCACCTGCGGCCCCTTCACGCACAACTCGCCGGGCTTGCCGATCTCCACTAATTTGTCGTCGTCGTCGCGCAGCGAGACATAGGTGGAGGGCAGCGGGATGCCGATGCTGCCGTTCCACTCCGGCTTGTCCAGCGGCGAGAAGCAGACGCCGGGCGAGGTCTCGCTGAGGCCGTAGCCTTCGGTGAGGGCCACGCCGGTGACTTTCTGCCATTTCTCCGCCACCGCCTGCTGCACGGCGGCGCCGCCGCCGACGGTGAACTTGAGCGCCTTGAAATCCACCTCGGCGAAGGCCGGCGTGTTGAGCAGGCCGTTGAACAGGGTGTTGACCCCGGTGAAGGCGGTGAACTTCGAAGCGGCCAGTTCCTTGACGAAGCCGGCCATGTCGCGCGGATTGGCGATCAGGATGTTCTTGGCGCCGGCGCGCAGGAACAGCAGGCAATTCACCGTCAGGGCGAAGATGTGGTACAGCGGCAGCGCGGTGACGACGATGTCCTTGCCCTCGGTCAGCATCGGCCCGATCCAGGCATGCATCTGCACCAGGTTCGAAACCATGTTGCCGTGGGTCAGGGTGGCGCCCTTGGACAGGCCGGTGGTGCCGCCGGTGTACTGCAGGAAGGCCACGTCCTCGTGCGTCAGGGTGACGCGGTGATAAGGCTGGGCCTTGCCGCGTGCCAGCGCGGTGCGGAACGGCACGGTGCCCGGGATGTTCCAGGCCGGCACCAGCTTTTTCACCCGCTTCACCGCGAAATTGGTGATCAGGCTCTTGGGGAAGGCGAACAGGTCGCCGATCTGGGTGGTGATGACTGCTTCCAGCGGCACCTTGTCGATCACTTCCTGCAGGGTGTTGCAGACGTTCTCGACGATGACGATGGCGCGCGCCGCCGAATCCTTCAGCTGGTGCTCCAGCTCGCGCGGCGTATACAGCGGATTGACGTTCACCACCACCATGCCGGCGCGCAGCACCCCGAACACGGCGATGGGGTATTGCAGCAGGTTGGGCATCATCAGGGCGACGCGGTCGCCCTTGTTCAGCCCCAGCACGTTCTGCAGGTAGGAGGCGAAATCCTGCGACAGGCGGTCGACGTCGTCGTAACTCAGCACCACGCCCATGTTCTCGAAGGCGGGCAGGTCGCGGAACTTGTCGCAGCTGGTTTCCAGCACCTGTGCCAGCGAGGCGTAGGCGCTGCTGTCGATATCCGACGGCACGCCCTTCATGTACCCCCCCAGCCAGATGCGCTCCCCTTCGGCTTGATTCACCTTGCTCTCCCCACCGGGTGGATTTCTATGGATTTGCTTATGAAATTTACCGGCCCCATACCGCGTCGCTGGTGCGCGGCAGGGCCAATTTTCGAATGCCTTGGATTATAGGGAAAAAGCCGCAAGACACTAGTCCCGGCGGCGTTTTTTAATGCACGTCACCGGCTTTCGACCGCGCGCCGCGATCAGCGGGACGGCGGCCGGCAGTCGTTATGCAGCCAGTCGCGCAGGCTCGGCCCCGGCTGACCGGATACGGCCCGGCTTTCCAGCTCGCCGATGGCCGCCAGCACCTGCCGGTCCAGCTCCTGGTGGGCGGGGGACTCCGGCGCATCGCCGCGCGACCACAGCCACAGCTGGGTCACGCTGTAGGAATCCAGGTCCCGCGCCGGCAGCAGCCTGCGGCCCGGCTGCACCTCCGCCACTACCTCGCGCAGCAGCAGGCCGCTGATGGTGCGCTCCAGGTGCGGGGACGGCACCGCCAGCTGGCGCCGCAGTTCCTCGAACGCCAGCGGCGGCTCGCCGTCCAGGAAGCGCCGGCCGACCAGCGCCATCAGGCGCAGCGCCAGGAACTCCGCCGCGCGGCTCGACGGCGGGGGCGGATCGGCCGCACCGGGCAGGAAGCGCGGATACTGCACGTAGAAAGCCAGGCGGCAGCCCATCAGGATGATCAGCCAGCCGACATAGATCCACAGCAACAGCACGATAAGGATGGCAAAGCCGGAATAGATCGCGCTGTAATTGGTATTGGCGACGAAGGTGGCGAAAGCGGCGCTGGCACTCTGCCAGACCACCCCGCCGAACACGCCGCCGATCGCCGCCGCCCGCATCTGCACCCGGGTGTTGGGGATGTAGGAGTAGATGAAGCCCAGCACGCCGATGATCAGCAGGTAGGGCACCATCTTGGTCAGGAACAGGATCAGGCTGCCGAACGGCTCGATCGCCATCACGTCCATCACCACATGGTTGCTGCGCGCCGAAGCGGTCATGCCGAGGGCGGCCACCACCACCATCGGCCCGATCAGCAGCACCACCAGATACTCGCTGAAGCGCTTGGTGAAGCCGCGCGCATCGCCGATCTTCCAGATGAAATTGAAGCTGCTCTCCACCTTGGTGATCATCGACACCGCGGTGTAGATCAGCATGATCACGCCGAGGAAGCCGAGCACGCCGACCTGCATGTTGTCGACGAAGCCGATCAGGTGCTGCGCGATCACTCCCGCCTGGTCCCCCAGCGGCTGCAGCAGCTGCTGCAGCACCGGCTCCATGCTGTCGTGCACGCCCAGCGCCTTGAGCACCGAGAAGGCCAGGGCCAGCAGCGGCGCCAGCGACAGCAGGGTGGTATAGACCAGGCTCATCGCGCGCAGGGAAATCTCGCCCTCCGCCATGTCCCGCGCCAGCGCCATGGCATAACGCGCCACATGCAGCACCTGGCGGCCGAGGCGCGAGCCCGGCTCGGTGTTCCACACCCAGGCATGCAGGCGCTGGTAGTAGGTGCTTGGAATCAAGGTGCGGCTCCCGTTCAGGCCTGATTGTCGTGGCGCGCGCGGAGCCTGTCCATGCGGCGGCGTTCCGGCCCGTCCGGACCGGCCCCGCTGCGGCGCGCGGCGCAAATACCACGCGGTACCGGAAGGCCCGCGGCGGCGCCCCGATCAGCCTCCACGGACATCAATTAAATGCATAAGAACGATTTTTCTCATTGATTTTCTATATTTACATCATGCACTGTCTTGGTGCCGTTCGTCGGCCGATGCGCCTCCCAACCTTGACATGAATTACGTCCCAGTTATGATGCATTGCACAATTTGTTGCGTTGCAGCAAATTGGGCCGCCCGCCAAATTCAACCGCCATTGTGGAGTAGAGAAAATGAGTCTTCAGACTGTTGTCGATGATGTGAAGGGTCGCGTCGAGACGCTGACCACCCAGGGCCAGAAGGTCGCGCAGATCTCGCTGGACACCCTGAAGCAGACCGGCGAAATCGTCGCCGACAAGTTCCAGGAACTGGTCAAGACCGAATCCGCCGCCGCCAAGGAGCTGTACTCGGTGACCAAGCTGAGCTTCGACAAGGCCATCGCCGACGGCTTCAAGGCTTTCACCGCCGCCCCGATCAGCTACCTGCCGCCGAAAGACAAGTTCGTGACCGTGTACACCGACACCGTCACCCTGGTCAGCACCACCGGCGACGAGCTGTACAAGACCCTCAAGACCGGCTTCAGCAGCATCCAGGCCGAGCTCAAGGG
>Ga0302310_10003604_pt1 | contig 11995 bp, 22 predicted proteins | sample III_Palsa_N1_2_FD_200451 | JGI IMG/M metagenome (GOLD analysis project Ga0302310, IMG submission 200451) | Peat permafrost microbial communities from Stordalen Mire near Abisko, Sweden - III_Palsa_N1_2 | ecosystem: Environmental > Terrestrial > Soil > Palsa > Peat permafrost | place: Sweden... | reverse complement strand
TCGGTCCGCCAGAAAACCGCAAACAGTTTCGTCTCAATCTTTGGGACAGCACATACACCGTGCCGAACGTCTCGACAATCCATGATCACCCGTGGAGCTTCACGTCGCTGATCGTCGCCGGGGAATTAGTCAATCAACGATACACGATATGGGTGCCCACGCAAGGCGACCTTCTAGTCGGCGATCCCTCACACTCTTACACGACGATCCGCACGGGCGTCGGCGGAGGCATCGAGAAGAGCGAGCCACTGCACTGCAAGCTGTTGCGTCAGCGCGCGGAGCTTTACATGCCGGGCAACTTGTATTCGCAAAAGGCGCACGAAATTCACGAGACAAAATTCAAGGACGGCTCTGTTACGCTCAATGAGCGCGTCGGCGACACCGAGCGCGCCCGGGTGTTCTGGCCATACGGGACGCCATGGGTTGATGCCATGCCCCGGCCCGCCACTGCCGTCGAAGTGGACAGGGCAGTTCAAGCCAGTGTGGAAAGGTGGTTTCAGTGACCATCCAGAAAAGGCAAGTCCAAATAATGGGTTCCCCGTTTTATCCGGGGGCAAGCACGTATATTGCGAAGATGGGACCCGGCCAGCCATTGCGAGTTGTCAGGGAGCCGAATAACGAGCATGATGGGAATGCCGTCGCGGTCTTTATCCATAGTCAGCAACTCGGGCATTTCCCACGGGGGTTCGCTGCTGAGATCGCGCCGCTGATCGACGCTGGCATCGCGGTGCCCAAGGTTTGGAAGTCGCGTAATCCGAAGTTCACTGGCGTCGGTATCATCGTGGTCGAATGGGAAGATGGAAAGACCGAGGATGCTCCCGCTCAATAAAGACCGTCTCGCGGCGATGTACGATTTTCTGAATGAGTGCCCGCCGTTCTGCGACTGGAATTTGCCCGACAGTGATGACGTGATTTTCAAGGTCACGCGTGACAAGAGCACGGCTGGCTATCATAAGCGGTGGAAGCAGGGTCGCAAGAAACTCCAGCATGAAATCGGCATCAGCACGTACTGCTGTGGCTGGACAAACCGAGCGTTATGGGTTATGGGTCACGAGATGGTTCACATGCATCAAGAAGAACTCGGCATGGAGAGCCCTCACACAACCCACAACGAAGCGTTCCGTTTGCTCGGTCTCGAAGTGTGCAAAGTTCACGGCTGGGACCCACACGAGTTCAACCCATGACATCCGAAGAGTTCGAACCGATTGCCAACGAAGTCGCGAGAGGCTGGCGCGTCATCGCGTTTGCTGTCTCGGCGGTCCCCGGCGCGGTGCCGATGTTCCGGATCATCTGCGATGATACCTCGTGCAAGTTTCGTGTGGAGCAGCTAGACGGCACGCAACACAAGCAAGGCATCTACCGCTGGGTTGTGCGTTCGACGCACGCCGGAGACGAGCCCTTCGAAAGCTATCCGCCATGCATCAACGACATGCTCCAGAAGCAGGCCCGCTTCAAAGAGATGGTCAAGCTCGCCGCGCACGAAGCGAAGATGGCGCGCATTCAAGCGATGGAGCCAACAACGTGAGCCTCACTGTCCACGAACCGCCGCCACTATCGAGCCCGATTGCGACCGTCACACATATCGCCAAGAACCACGTTCGCATCGCAGCCGAAGACGGATACGAGATCACGTTCTTCCGGATCACCGGGCAAGATATCGAAGTCATCGTGGTGTCCCGTGATGGCGACGAAGCCGCGCGCTGCCGCGTCGCTGCGCCGAAGGCCAGCGAAGACCTGACAATCGACAAGGCCCAAGACGGCTCCAGCGTGGACTTTAGGTATTTCAAAGTAAGGGGCGACCGTGCACAAGTTTGAGCCGATGGTCGGAGACCTCGTCTATTTTCAGTGGCTCGACCATTGCACATACGACGGCAAAGGATGGCTTGACATCAAGGAAAAGATCGTCGGACATCTGACGCCATCGGTGTGCGAGACCACGGGCTTCGTTGTCGAGATCACCAAGAACACGATCACGACGGTCGCGCACATCGCGAAGGATTACGACGACAACATGGACGAAGACGGAAGTCACGTAGCTACCCGCCTGCGTAACTGCATCACCAAGGGTGTGATCATCAAAAGGTTTGAAAAATGACTAGCATACTCCAACACGCCAAAGCTGAGCTGCGCCGCGCCGGGCTCTACGACGAAGACGCCGACTATGATGGCGAGATCGCCGTACAGGTTGAAGCTCTCGTGCAGACGTTCACCGCTTACGGTCACTCCGGTGGCTCGGCGGAACGAACGCTTGACGTGTTCAATCGCGTTGTCGAACGCAAGCCACTCACGGCGTTGACCGGTGAGGACGACGAGTGGAACGACATGACTGAGTATGGCCCTGAGCCTGCGTTTCAAAACAAGCGCTGCCCGGCCGTCTTCAAGAACGCCCACGGCGAGGCTTTCATTTTGATTGACGGCACGTCGAACCGGGAGTACATCAAGTTTCCGTATCAGGTTCTCTGAAACCGGGTGGTGGCGAAACAGGAACGCGGCGGTCTGCAAAACCGCTATGAGCTGGGGTAGCACCAGCCCATCCGTCCAACAACAGAAAGGGAAAGTAACATGAGCTATTCATTTACAGTATTGGCGACCACCAAAGAGGACGCCACTCGGCGGATCAGAGAGCAATTTGACGACGTTGTGGTGGCTCAGCCTAGCCATGCTGCGGATAAGGAGGCCGCAGTTGTCGCCGCTCAAACCCTTGTCAGGCTCTTGGTAGAGCCCAAAGAAGGCGAAGAAATCTGGCTGGAGATGAACGGTTCGCTCGGCTGGAAAAGTGACAGCCCCGAGGACTTTCTCCACGCGAACGTCTCCATCCGAACTTCGCTGCGGCGGAAGTCCTAAATGGCGTTCCACTCAAAGCTGTCCCCCTCCGCCTCGCACCGCTGGATGAATTGTCCCGGCTCCGTCGCCCTGATCGGCGACGAAAGCTCCACGACAAATCAGGCTGCTATGCTCGGCACCGCCGCGCACAAGATGATGGAGCTGATGATCATCGGTGGCGAGGAAGACGCGCGGGAATATCTCGGCGGCTCTTTCCTCGTAAAGGCGGACGGTGACGAAGAGACAGAGTATTACCCGCCCGGCACCCCTGCGCTTGATCCCGAGCACGCTCGCCCCGGTTGGTTCTTGTTCGTCGCCGACGAGAAGATGGTCGAAGGCGTGCAGCAGACAATCGACGAGGTCGGCCGGATCAAGATGTCCCGTGCGAACCCGACGATCATTTCCGAAGAGTACATCGACGGTTCGTTCATCGACAGCCGTCTCGGCGGATCAATCGACGTGCGGATCGCGGAGCCGTTTGGTTGGCTCGATATCGTCGATCACAAGAACGGCTACATCATTGTCGAAGCGAAAGACAACGATCAGCTCAAGCAGTATGCCGTGCTGGCGCTGCACGAGCACGAAGACGCGGAAGGCGTCACCGTCACGATCTCTCAGCCGAACGCGCCGCACATCGAGGGCACCATCCGGTCTGAAAGCTTCACGCGGGCCGAGCTGGAAGCGTATGCGCTGGAGATGAAGATCAAGGCCGACGAGACATCGAGGCCGAACGCACCCCGGCGCGCTGGCGACTGGTGTCTGTGGTGTCAGGCCAAGACACGTTGCCCCGAGTACGACAAGATGTTGAAGGAAGAGGCCATGGCGGACTTCGCCGAAGATGGTCCTCCGGATGCGTTGCCGATGCCCAACTCAACTGACGAGCTTGCTCACAAAGCCAAATGGCTTCCTGTCATTGAAAGTTGGGTCAGTGGCATGAAGGCCACGATCCAGCGCGAGCTGGAGAACGGCAACACAGTCGGCACTGGTGACGATGCTTGGAAACTCGTGCGCGGCAAATCGAAGCGCAGGCTGATAGACACGTCCGGCGCTGCTGTCAAGGCGGAGCTGGTCGATAAGATCGGTATCCCCGAGGATCAGGTCTGGCTCGCACCGAAGATGAAGTCCCCCGCTCAGCTTGAGAAGCTTGGCGTCGGCCGCCCGCAACGCAAGCTCGTCAAGGCGGCTATCGAGACGCTCGCCTTCATGCCCAACGGCAAGATCACAATCGCACCCGCATACGATCCGCGCGAGGCGACCACCGCAGAAGCCGACGCGGTGCTGGAATTCGCGGACGACGAGGAAGAGGATGATTTTACATGAGCACCGCCAAAGTAATTCACACACCACCCGCAAGGCTGCACGTGCACAGACGCAAAGCCCGACCGCTCAAGCCGAAGGCCACGAGAGGCAAGCCGGTCGAAGGCACTAAGCCGCTCGCCAAGCCGTTCGGGAAACCGAATAAATGATCATCGTCACTGTCTTCCTCGATAGCGCGATCTCGCCTACTCGTGACAAGGAGTTGGCGCGGATGCACATCTGTAACATCGGTGCAGGCGACTTCCCCGGCCAGTGGAATTATAGCGTGGAGACGTGGCGTGGCCGGTCTAAAAAGGAGCTTGACAAACACGTCCTAGGCAGGCAGGGAGAGATCAAGAATTTCCGGAGCGATAACCAGCACGTCTGGTATTTGGTCGGGAAGGCCATTGAAGCCGTGAACTATCACAAGGTGCCGAAATGAAGTACGCCATTGCAGCCGCCGCGTTCTGCATCTTGTTGTCGCTAGGCATCATGGTGGAGATCAGCGTGTGGCAGGAGTGCCGTCAGACGAATTCGTGGTTCTACTGTATGAGGGTTTTACATCGATGAAGACCGTTGCTTTCGGTATCGTGTTCTTTCCGACCTCATGGCGTCTAGGCGTCTGGTGTCGTCCAAAGAAAGACATCCTGTCCATCGGCCCTATCCGGTTCGTGCTATACAAAGCACCCGGGGTGTGGAAGCCGGTGCACGGTGATGCAGGAGTTTAACAGGTTTGCGGTTCGGTGGACTACCTCTTGGGGTGGTGAACGCTGTAGAGGGTGACGCGGCAACACTAACGTCCGGGTGGAACCCACTTATAGGAGAACTACTATAATGAAGCCGACTATCACACGTGACGCGACACACAACTTCACCGCTCCAGCAAACTGGAAAGAGGAAGATGACGGCAAGTGCGGGGACCTCTTGGTCCGCATGGAAGTGACCGGCCCGAACAAGATCGTCGAGTGCTTCTCGACTTGGAAGCCGACCACGAGCGAGATTGCCATGCTCAATGCTGGCGGCGTGATTGAGATCGGGCTATGTGTGGCTAACCAGCCAGCGATGCAAGTCGGTGTCGTCGAGCCGGTCGTCGCCCCTCGCGTTCAAGAGAAGGCGATCACGATCAACGAGGACGCGCACGGCCATGGGTAACGACGAACATGGCCCCGCGTATCCCGAGCCCCTGAGTGACTACGCCCGGTACACGGCCGACCTTATCCTGTATGACAAAGCTCGCGCTCGATATCGGTGCCCATGTTGCAACGGAGATGCCGACCGATATCAGATGTGCTGGTACGCTGGGTGTCCTGACGGACGTGATCAAATACAACCTCCGAGGCACCCGGACCGGATCACGGCTGACAAAGCCCGGGAGAAAGAACGCCAGATGAACCCAGACAAGCCCGGCTGCCCGGCCTGCATCCTGATCGCCACCCTCGGCATGCTAGCATTGGTCGGCGCGCTGATATTCGCGCTGATACGTCCAGCGCACGCGTTCGACCATGGCTACGATCAATCCACCGAAACCTATAAATGGTTTGCTCAGCTCAAGCGACAGGACTTCATGCCTCAGCCATGCTGCGGGAAGTCCGACGCGTATGAGGCGGACATCTATACCAGAAACCCGCCGAGCAAAGAAGAGCCGTTCGGCTCTTACGATGTGACGATCACTGACGGGTCCGCGATCTCATTTCCAGATGGCAGCACGCGGCCAGAGTTGCCGACTGGTGCCGTTGTGCATGTGCCCGGCAATCGGATCAATCCGCCCAAGGAAACACAAGGCAACCCAACCGGTCACTCTTGGCTGTTCGTCGCCTACAAAAATATCTGGGACCCAAAGCACAGTGGGGGCAACTCGCACACGCCTGATTTCCCGTATTGCTTCGCGCCGCTGCCCGAAGGTTCGTGATGGCGTACCGGATTGGATGCAGGGGATGTGAGCGTCGCCGCAAAGAGATGGCGATCATGGCCGACGCTGGCAGGGAATGGATGAAAGCTCCGCTCGGTCCGCCGCTCATGAAAATCTACGCAAGGCTGTTAGAGGCTGCGAAAGCCCGAGGGGAATTCGATGGACTTGACGGACCGAATACTTGAGCTGTTCATCACGGTCGTCTTGATCGTCGGGGGCTATCAGTTTTACTTCTGGGCTCAGCGCCAGACGTTTCGCAAAGCTCGATACTTCGAGACGGAGTGGGACAGCCTGATCAACTTCGATCCGCGTTGGGTCTGGATTTATTCCGGGCTCTACTATCCCATGATCCTGCTCGCCGCTCTCTCGGTGCCGTCGTGGCATGACTTCGCGTATACCGTGGGGTGCTTCCTTACACTGCTCGCCGTTCAAGTCTTTTTCTTCGTGCTCTGGCCGGTCGCGATCCCGGCGGGGTGGCGCGCGGACGTACAGGTTGGCGCGGCTCGCGTGCGCTATCCGCGCTCAATGCGGATGCTCGATCTGGTCTGGAGCTACGACAAGCTCCGCAACAGCCTGCCGAGCATGCACGTGTCGGTCGCCATGATGGTGGACTTGACCATCGGGGCTAACTGGCCAATCATGGGGCTCGTAGGGCTTCTCTTCCCGGTGCTGATCGCTACATCAGCTCTCAAGACCAAGCAACATTACGTCGTGGATGTGATCCCGGGCGCGGTGCTCGGTGCGGTCGTCTACGCCGGGTGGCACTATGCCTTCACTTGATGACGCGCTGCTCTACGCGCGCAAGCTACCTCGCTTTCGCTATCGTAGTCTCGGACAGAAGGTCTCATGGGGGCCGTTCGTCCCGCAATTCAGCTTGCCTATCGCAACCCGCGCTCAGGTCAATCACGCTGGCAAGACAAACATTCGCGGCAACTACAATCACAAAATTCTCTGGGTCCGCGTCGCCGATCTCAAGTCCGAACAGATGGCTTTGGCACGACACAAGCTAATTTGGCATCTGAAAAATTACGCGAAGATGCAGCGTGAGAAGCGCTACCCGGGCGTGATCTTCGTCAAGGGCGTGCCGATCCTTTGGGATGGAAACCATAGAGCGTCGGCGGCCCGGCTGCTCGGCAAAAAGTTCATGCGGTGCAACTGCTATTTCGAAAAGAAACGCTTGACACATGGTTAACGGTGGGCTAGACCATGCTCGCCAACGTCGTTAACCATCAATCATCATCACATCAGAAAGGACTTGACAATGGCAACAACCGCGACAGCTCCCTCCAAAAAGGGCTCCCGCCTGCTTACCCCGAAATTCCGGGTGAGCTTTCCCCAAGTGTTCGAAAAGTCATCGTACAATAACGGCGCGCTCCGTTATTCGGTGACTGGCCTTTTCTACCCGAAGCAGTTTTCGGAAAAGGAACTGGCTCAGTGGAACGCGATCCGCGCCAAGCTTGCGGAGGTCTGCAAGGAGCACTTCAAGAAAGACTTGAAGACCATGAAGGAAGATCGCTCCTTCAAAATCCCGTTCCACAAGGGCAACGAGAAGACGTATCAGGGTTACGGTGATCCTGACATGATCTACTTCTCAATGGCTAACTCCAAGCGCCGTCCCCAGATCGTCGATGTCGACGGTGTCACGCTGATCACAGCGGAGAACCCGGAGCCATTCTACGCCGGTTGCTGGGCGCGCGCATCCGTCAACCCCTACGCCTTTGACAACATCGGCAAGGGACTGGCCATCGGTCTGGGCAATATCCAGAAGGTGAAGGACGACGAAAGCTTCGAAGGCTTCACGTCGGCCGAGGATGACTTCGGTGGTGAACCCGCTGAGGGCTTCGAGAACGATGACTTCGACGGTCAGGGTGAAGACACCGCTGCTGACGAAGGCGACGGTTTGGATTAACTTTCGGGTTCGATCCCTTCATAGCTAAAAGACGGGGCGCGGTGTTAAAAGACATCGCGCCCTATCCATTTGACAACCCCTCACGCTGATGCTCTGTACATGCATCATCAACAAGGGACTGCATCATGCCAACTGTTTCCGTTGCTACCAAGATCGAGCTTGTCACTGAGGCCATTGAGAGCATGACGCTCGCTCAAGTAATTCTGTGCTCCGGCGCGCTCAGCGATCACGATCAGGCTCTCAACACCAAGAACCTTGTTGACGCTCGCGCCAATCTCTCGGAAGCGCTCAAGGTATTGATGGCTCCGACGCTTCGCGTCTTGAGCAACACGCCAGCCGAAGCCGAACCCGTCGAGCACATCCCGTATGGCGGCAAGGGCATCGAGGGAATGTTCTGATCCATGATCACACTCGACTTCGAAACAAGATCGCGCGCTGACCTCATTAGGTGGGGTCAGCGCCGCTATGCGCTGGACGTGAGCACGCAAGCTCTCTGCCTCGCATGGGCGTATGACGAGGAAGAGAAAGTCCATCTATGGCATCGTGATCACCCGTGGATCAAGAACAACTTCAACGCGGCCACCAAAGAGCTGATCGAGCGCATACGTGCTGGCGAGATGGTCGAAGCGCACAACGCCGGTTTCGAATTCAACATCTGGAATATCTCGCTCACGCGTGAGTACCCTGAGTTTGATGTGCAGATCATACCGGAGCAGCTCTGGTGTTCGGCGGCGAAGGCCTCATGCATGTCGCTGCCCCGCGCGCTCGGCGACGCGGTAGAAGCTCTCGGTCTGCCGCACAAGAAGCAGGCAGACGGCAAGCGGCTGATCAACAAGCTCTCGAAGCCGATGCCGCGACGCGGCAAGAACAAGAATGACGGCCTGATCGTCTTCTGCGAGGAAGAAGCCGAGCACCGCAAGAACTGGTCCTATTGCATGGATGACGTTCGGGCGGAGCGCGGACTGTCTCAGGCGATCCCGGAGATGACCGACCGCGAACGCGAATATTGGCTTATGGACTTCCGGATGAACCAGCGCGGCATCGCGCTGGATCGCGCCGGGGCCGAAATGGCGCTGGCCATGGCCGACCAAGAGGCCGAAAGGCTCAATGGCGAGCTTGCGGAGATCACTGGTGGCGATGTCCAGAAAGGCTCCCAACGAATAGCCCTCCTGAAATGGGCGAATGGAGCCCTACAGGAAGCCGGACAACCGCCCCTCAAGGACACCAAGGCCGATACGCTCAGCTTTGCGCTCGATGGGGTTCCCACAAAGGCCGGTGAAGAGGCTACGGAACTGGCCGCGCCCGCCGCCCGGGAGAGGTGGGACCAGATCGGGGAACATAACCAGTATATCGAACGCGCCTTACGGATTTGTATGGAAGTGAACCGGTCATCGGTCGCCAAGTACAAGCGCATGGTCGCCAGCGTCTGCGACGACGACAACCGCCTGCACGACATCATGCTCTACAACGGAGCCGACCGAACCGGCCGGTGGTCCGGCAAGGGCGTGCAGCCGCATAACTTCGTGCGCGGCTACGGTGCGGGGTACAAAGACGGCACCGAGATGTCCGAGGTCTGGCACGACATCATGACGCTGGAGCCGGGCACGATTGAATATCTCTGGGAAGAGCCAATGGTCTTCCTCGCGAAGGCCTGTCGCGGTGCGCTGATGGCTTCGCCGGGCAAGGAGCTGTATGCGGCCGACTTCAACGCTATCGAAGCGCGCAAGCTCGCTTGGCTCTCCGGCTCCGCGCGCATGCTCGATATGTTCACGCCGGGCAAAGACATTTACTGCGACATGGCGACGGCGATCTACAAGCGCACGATCACCAAGGCCGACAAGTCCGAACGTAACCTCGGCAAGAAAGCCATTCTTGGTCTGGGCTACGCGATGGGCTGGGAGAAATTCCAAGCGACGGTCTGGAACGAGGAAGGCATCTTCCTTGAAGACGAATTCTGTCAGATGGTCGTCAAGCTCTACCGCAAAGACACCTATCCGGAAGTGCCGCTGCTCTGGCGCGAGAGCGAGAAGGCGGCTATCTCTGCCGTGCTCGATCCCGGCGGTGAGTACTTCTGCGGCGGCAATGAGTTTGGCGTTGGCAGCGTGAGCTATTTCATGAAGGGCCGCTTCTTGCATTGCCGACTGCCGTCCGGCCGATTGCTCGCGTATCTTGATCCGCAAGTTCGCCAGCGCGTGACGTATCGCTTCGCTGCGCTCAATGAACGCGGCCGACCGACGACGGTCAGCTTCCCCGCGAAGAAGGCGACGCCGCAACATCGTGTTCGGTTCCACGCCGAGAAGCTCGCCGAGAAGCAGCACAAGAAGTTGCTCGGCGATCAACCGGAGAGCTTCGTTTCGCCGCACTTGTCATTCATGGGTCGCGACACATACACCAAGCAGTGGAAGCGTTGCGGGACACACGGCGGATCGCTAGTTGAGAACTACGATCAGGCGAGTTCCCGCGATCTTCTGGCCGAGGCGATGTATCACATCGGCGAAGAAGACGGCCGATTTGATCTGCTCTTGTCGATCCACGACGAGGTCATAGCGGAGGCTCCAATTGACACTTGTTCTTTGCCGGAGTTTGAGGATATGATGGCGAGAGTGCCTTGGTGGGCACCGGGAATGCCGATCAAAGCGGAGGGCTGGATTGGACCACGTCTCAGAAAATAAGAAACAGGGGGTTACCATGTCAGAGACAGTCAACTTTAAGACGGACAGCACGGACACGATCCTTGAAGAGCTGGCCGACGTTCTGGAGATCGAGCTGTGCGACGAGCTGGAGGCGACCAAGTACAGCGTTGATACGAGCAGCGACGACAGTGTAGTGCGCGTTCAAATGTTCGACGACGATGGTGTTGTGCTCAGCTCTATGACCACTACAAGTGAGGGGCTCTACGAATTCGCTCAGCACATGCTGCGCGCGTATGATCAGATGGAAGGGCTCTAGCCCGAGAAAGGTAGCGACTTCATGTCCCAAGATTACGCTCCGACAGTGAAGACTGTCGAAGGCCCCAAGCCTGCTTTCATTTTGGATACGGATACCAAGTACAAGGCGTCGGCGTTCATTGAGACCTACACCGGCCAGCCGTTCTGGCCGCTCCAACCACACAAGGAAGGGATATCGATCATCGATATCGCGCACGCGCTGTCTAACCAGTGTCGCTATTCAGGCCACACACAATTCTTTTTCTCGACCGCTCAGCATTGTTGTCTGCTCGCCGATTGGCTTGCTGACCACGGCGGTTCTCCGCTGGACTGTCTCCAGATTTTGCTCCACGACGCACCCGAGGCGTACCTCGTGGACATGCCACGTCCGGTCAAGCAACACATGCCAGAATTCCGGCTCTGGGATAAAGCCATCAATGACGTGATCCGCGATTGGATGGGCTGGTCGGCCATGCCGATCCCCGCGATCCAAGACGAGATCGACAGTCGCATCATCGTTGACGAGCGCAAGTTCTTGATGGACCCGGCCCGGCTCAATGACTGGCAGCACAAGCTGGAGCCACTCGGCGTGCAGATCGTGCCGTGGACACCAGAGCAGGCCGAGAAGACTTTCCTCGTGATGTACGCCAAGCTCACGAAGCAAGTCTATGGCGAGTATCAATATCTCAATTACACATGGGGCACACTGCCGCAGTATCACTTTTCCAGTGACGACGCACGCGTTGGTGATCTCATGGAGGTTGACATCCGTGGCAAGGTCGGTAGGGTTCGGCTGCGCGATGCAGACGGCATCGTCGCTCGCGATCCCGCGAGCGCAACTTTCCCCTTGCGTCCAAAATGGAAGTGGGTATACGGGGACTTCACACTGGTGGATAAGACGTGACACTTGAACAACTACCAGCGCCTGAGACTATGCGAACCTACGCCAGCATCTTAGAGAAGCCCCAGTACGACTACAAAGGGGTAAAGCTGGCGACCGGGGAAATTATGGAAGCGGCGTGCGCGGCTCTTCGTATCTGTGCACGCATCAAAGAGGGGAAACAGTAAATGGGAACGGAACGTCCATCGAAGGGGGTCCTCGTTTTTCAGTGTGACGTGTGTTTCGAAACG
>Ga0302310_10003597_pt1 | contig 12013 bp, 8 predicted proteins | sample III_Palsa_N1_2_FD_200451 | JGI IMG/M metagenome (GOLD analysis project Ga0302310, IMG submission 200451) | Peat permafrost microbial communities from Stordalen Mire near Abisko, Sweden - III_Palsa_N1_2 | ecosystem: Environmental > Terrestrial > Soil > Palsa > Peat permafrost | place: Sweden... | reverse complement strand
TCGGCCCGCACGCACTGCGGAATGGCTCCGGATTGCTCGTGACAAGGGGTCGGAAGGCCCGTTTGAAAGATGAAAAGCGGGCGAATGACTGGAGTCGTCTGAGAGCCGACACCGCTGGCGCGGGCAGCGGCGAGGCGGCAAAGCCTCGGCGGAACGCTGGCCATACAACGTGACCGCGGGTCGGATGACCGCTGTGGTTGTATAGCAGTCATCGTGGTGGCGGAGAGGGGCGAATTGGACCGCGACGTCCACGTCGACCGGCACGCCGGATCAGGGCCCATCGTCGATCGTGGTCCTTGACAGCGACGGCTCGGCCCTCGAGCAGCTGCGACTCTTCATCGTCTGGTCGTAGGCTGCTCTTTGCGCTTCAGCCATCTCGAGCATGTACGCTTCCCAGGTCGCGAGGGCCTTGCGCTTTGGCTCGACGTAGTGATATCGGTCGTAGTGGGTCTCTTGTACCCCGCTCAGACCGTGGGAAAGGAGCTGGGCCTTCATCTCTTTGCTGATCTCGAGCTGTCCCATTCGCGATTCGGTGGTGCGGCGCAAGTCCGCATACGTGAAGCGGTCGACGGATCGGTCACCGAACGTCATGGCGGCCAGTTCCTTGCTGATGTCCGTCGTGGCGTGCGAGATCGTCTGAGGGTAGCAAGCCCCGCCGCGGCGCCGGCCCGCAAATAGAAATTCGCAGTCCTGCGCCTGGGCAATCGAGACGAGCTGCGAGATTTCTTGCCCAAGCAGGTCACTGATTGGGAGAATGTGCTGCCTTGGCGTGCGTCGACGGCCTTTGCCGTCCATCAACGTGATCGTCCTTTCGTACTCGTCGATCTGGGTGAGTTTCACTCGCATGAGTTGCTTGCAGCGCTGGCCGCCCAGCAGCAGGTTGACACGCAGAAAACGGCAGGCCATCGAATCTCGCGCAGGGCCGTGATTGAGATGAAGCCAGAGAATGCCGAGTTCTCGGCCATTCAAGTTGCGTTCCTTGGTGGCAACGACCGTGATTTTCCCGACGCTCCTGACGGGGTTGAACGCGATCTGAAAATTTGCCCAACCTGGTAGGCGCTGCGAATCGAAGCGGTTTTTCATGGCTGCTTCGTACGCCGCGTGAAGGATGGCTTGTAGCTTGGAGGCCGTGTAGGCTGAGGCCTTGACTACGTCTCGAAAAATTCGGACGAGATCGTCGGGGGTGACCTCGACGGCCGGCTTGTGGGCGACTGCCAAGACAGCGAGTTCGCGTTTGATGACGCCCGCCACGTCACGCCACGACACCTTACCGTCTTCCTTGAGTTGGGCTTGATAGAGCTCGGCCAACGCCAACAGGCTGACCGAGGCGGAAGAGCCACTGGCGCCTTCAGGTACCTGCTCGCTCACTCGCGACGCGGGGGGCTTGGGCGCCGGGGACGGCGATGCGTTGGCGGGCGTGAATGTCGCGCGCACATCGCGCGAAACGGGGTTTCGGTAGAGCGCGGACAGCCGGCTGGCCTCTTCGCGGGCCTGTTCGAGCGTGAGGCATCCCTGCTGCGGGTGTTCCGAGTGCGGGCCGAGCGGAATGAACTTGAGACGACCCTCGATGGAGTACCGAAAGTAGAAGAGGGCGGTCACCGGGTTCGAGATGCGCGCGAGAAGTCGGCCCCATCCCCGCAGTGCGATGTCGTCGCATAGCCAGACCTTCTCCCCGGCCTTCAGGGCGCTCGCAATGCGTTGGTTCGTGAGGCGGCGGGTGGCAGTGGCCATGACCGGAAGTTCTTGAGGCGTGTCGCAGATGCGCAAGACGCCGTCCGGTTATCGCCCGACGAGCGGGGAGTCGTCCTTGAAAGCCCGCGATGCCGGCGCGTGATTTTTGGCACGGCTTGGCACGCAGCGGCACGGCATGGCGCCGCTTGGCACGCCGACTTTTTTTGAAACACACGATGCCGTCGAAAAAGCGGCTCGCCTGGCTCGGCGTCTAAGTCCAGTCCAAATTTGGTCTAAGGAGCTTCGGCATCGAGGTGCCCCGAAACGCACCAATCCCATGAATAAGTCCTTGACGTATCGCGAGACGTTTGGCGTTGTTTGGCCGGCTTTGGCACGGATTGGCACGCATTGCCCTCCCGCGCCCGCGGCTAACAATACCCATCCAAACGACCTCTTAATCCGTAGGTCGAGTGTTCGAGTCACTCAGGGCCCACCAAAATTAAGTAATGAAATCGAGCACCTAGCGCGAACAGCGCTAGGTGCTTTTTTCTTGCCCGCTTGCCGTATAGGCACCATGTAGGCATCCGCGACAAATGTAGACCACCGCCGATCTCTTTGAGCCGACACCAAATAGAGGCTTGCGAGACCCCTGGACGCAGGCCTCTACGGGCTCTGCGATCGAGGTTACCCGTTGGATGAGCGCCAAGCTGCGGCTCGATCACGCCTCGAGCGCGTCCCGGCACACGACCATGACCGTCTCGCGCAACCAGCGATGCGCAGGGTCCGCGTCGAGCCTGGGGTGCCACATCGCCGAGATCACGATTTCCGGCGCTATGACGGGGAGTTCAAAGATGGCAAGGCCCTCGGCGAGCGCGACGGCGCTGGCCAAGCCGGCGCAGACCAGGCTCCTCGGCACTTGCGCGATCACGTCCGACTCGCGGGCGATGCGCACCGCGTCCGGGAAACCGGTGACCACGGCAACGATCCTGCGCCGCAGGCCGAGTTCAGCCAATGCTCGGTCGACGGGTCCCTCGAAGACGGCTTTGCGCGAAGCCACGACGTGCTGGCAAGCTGCGTAAGTAGCCGGCGTCACTGGACTCGCAAGCAACGGATGACCCGCGCGAGCCACTCCGACGAATCGATCGCGGAAGATGGATCGAATCCGTACCTCTGGTGCGGAATTCCCCAAAACGCCGATCTCTAGGTCGACCCGTCCTTCACGCAGAGACACCGCATCCTTGACCGGCCGCGACACAAACCGAAGTTGAACGCGAGGCGCCGCGCGCACGACGGCGCTAACCAGTGATGGAGCCAACAGGGCAACGAATCCTTCGTTCCCGCGCACGACAAAAGTGCGCTCCAACGCGGCGAGGTCGACCTCGGTGGCTTGAGGACTGAGAAGAGTGCGTGCGTCCCGAGCGACATCACGCACCTGGTCTCGCATCGCTATGGCCCGTGGCGTGGCTACCAGTCTTACGCCCGCACGGACCAGGAGCGGGTCGCCTGTCACCGCTCTGAGCCGCGCAAGGGTACGGCTCATGGCGGAAGCACTCAGGCCGAGTCGGCGCGCTGCGCCCGTCACGCTGCCTTCAGCGAGCAAGGCAGCCAGAGCCGGGAGAAGGTTCAGATCCACGTCGTTCATGTTCGGGCACAGGTTCCTCGCAGCAACATGGCGTCGAGTGCAACTGCATTGTGCAGCCTGTGCGTCTGGCGCTGGAGAGACGCGCTCCACATACTTCGTGCACGCCATATCGAAAGACACCCATGAATGATTCAAGATCCTCAGCCCCGTCCATTCTGCTGGTCGGCGCTTCGCGCGGCCTCGGCCATGCGATGGCCGAAGAATTCGCGAAGAGGGGATGGAGCGTCGTCGGCACGGTTCGCGGCACGGCCAGAACCGAGCTGCACGAACTCGCAGACAAACACCCGGACCAAGTCACGGTCGAATCCGCCGACATCACGGACGGGGATCAACTCGTCGCCCTGCGTGATCGCCTCGCCCAACGTCGCTTCGACGTGCTGTTCGTCAACGCGGGTACCGCCAACCGGAATCGGGAAGACACGATTTTCGATATCTCGACCGAAGAGTTCGTCCATGTCATGGTGACCAATGCGCTCAGTCCCATGCGAACCATCGAAACTCTCGAGGAACTCGTCACCGAAAAGGGTCTGATCGGCATCATGTCGTCGGGCCAGGGCAGCGTAGCCAACAACGAGAAGGGTGGATACGAACTCTACCGAGGCTCGAAGGCTGCGCTCAACATGTTCATGCGGAGCTACGCCGGCCGCCAGGCTGGCAGCGCGCATTCGCTCCTGCTGATGGCGCCCGGCTGGATTCGCACCGCATTGGGGGGGCCGAACGCGCCTTTCTCGATCGAGGAAGCCACTCCGGACATCGTGAACGTCGTCATCGAAAAGCAGGGCAAGCCCGGTCTGGAATATCTCGACCGCAAGGGCAAGGCGGTGCCGTGGTGAGGCCGCCCGAGTCACGGACATCCATCCACGTCTTGAAACCTCCGAAACGCTCGAGTGACTGCACATGAAACTGATTGGAATCGAAGAACACTTTCTGACGGCCGAAGTCCGCGACGCCTGGCATTCCCTGGGCCTGGACGCCGTCGATCCCAGCGTAGCGTTTCATTCCGGAGCGATCGAAGATCGTCTGCTTGACCTCGCCGGGCAGCGACTTGCGTTGATGGATGAGACGGGCCTGGATGTCCAGGTGCTCTCGCTCACGACCCCCTCGCTGCACGACCTCGGGGCCGAAAGCGTCGTGATGGCGAGAAGAATCAACGACTCGCTCGCGGAAGCGGTCGCCAGACATCCCACGAGATTCGAGGCCTTTGCGACGCTTCCTGTCGCGCGCCCGGAAGAAGCGGCCGTCGAGCTCGAACGGTGCGTCAGGTCGCTCGGCTTCACTGGGACGATGCTGTGCGGGCGAGTTGGGGAGTTCAACCTCGATCACCCGGCCTTCGCACCCCTATTCGAGTGCGCCGAGAAGCTCGGCGTGCCGGTACTGCTGCATCCGCGCACACCCCCGATGGCGGTGAGAGCGTCTTATTATTCGGGCTTCACGCCCGAGGTGGATGCGGCGTTCGCGACCTTCGGTCTCGGCTGGCACTACGATGCGGGGATCCAGTTCATCCGTCTTCTGCTTGCGGGTACGTTTGATCGCATGCCCGGCCTGCAGGTGATTCTTGGCCATTGGGGCGAACTGGTACTCTTCTACGCTGAACGGCTGGCAGCCATGGACCGTTTCTCTGGACTCGCCCATCCCACCTCGACCTATTTCCGCAGGAATCTCTACGTCACGGCGAGCGGCATGTTCCTCCCTCACTATCTGGAGCGAGCTGCGGCGGTCGTCGGTCATGCCCGGTTGCTGTTCTCCACCGACTTTCCCTATCAGTACCGTCCTGGCGCTGACGCGAGGAAGTTTCTCGAAGCCTGCGGTCTCTCGGAACCCGAAAAGGCCGGTTTCGCTCATGGCAACTGGCTCCGGCTGACTGGCAGGCCCGGGGGAGCACAAAGCCTTCGATAAGCGCTGCCGGGTCAGCATCGACGACGATTTTGGCTTTGCAACGGCAGCGGCATTCATCTACCGATCACACTCGTCCGCTGCCGGTCATCATGAGCAGCCGGTGCACCGCGTGGACAGCGTCAGCCAGCGCCGAAGACGCATGTCGGCCATTGCCCGTCCTTCGCCAATAGCCGGTTTCCGGCTGTCCACCGAGCAGGCAACAGACGGGCTATGCCGGCAGAAGTCCGGATTTGCGATAGGTGTCCACCAACGTGTCGAACAACGCGATGTCCGACCGGCTTCTGGCCAGCAACTGAGCGCCCGCAACCGCCGCAAAGATCGCATGTGCGCGAGCGTCGGCGTCCTTGCTCTTGCAGACCTTGGCGGTCACCAGTACCTTGCAAAGCCACGCGACATTGACGTCGGCAAATTGCTTGATTTCCGCTTTGACCTCGGCAGGCAGATCGTCGGTCTCCGCGCCCATGAAGCTGCCGAGACAGAGCCGGTTGTCGGCTTCCAGGGAGCGGCGGAAGATCTCCGGAAAGCGATGCAGCGCGCTCATCGGGTCCGGTGTCTCTTGCGAAATCGCCTCGAGCGCGGCCGCGCCATCTTCCCAATATCGCTTCGCGACAGCGGCGGCGAGTTCAGCCTTGCCAGGGAAGTGGTAGTAGATGCTTGCGGCCTTGATCCCGACGTCGCTGGCCAGCTCACGCAGATTCAAGCCGCCGTAGCCACGTGACTGGGCAATCGCCCTGGCAGCCGACAAGATGGATTCACGCGCGTTGATATTCATGGCTTGCTGTCATGTCCTCAATTTGAAATGGCGTCGCGCAGCAGGACTTTACACCGTGGCCTACCGTTTGTTAGGTTCGACATATCGTGCCCCTGACGCCGGATGACACTCATCTCACACCGGGCGCCGAGGCGTGTCGATCATGACGGTCCCGGCGACGGTTGCAGACCTCGCGGTCACCTGGCCAACGAGTCCAACTCCGGGATACCGCTCTGGCCGTCAGCGTAGGCCGCCTGGAAGCTGGGGCGAGCTTGCCAACGCTTCCAGTACGCGTCCAAGAACTCGAAGCGCTCGTCAAGCGGAGTGGCGTTGACCGGGAACTTCGAGAACGCGATCGCGGTGCACAGCGTCATGTCCGCGAAGGTGGGCTCGTCGCCCCCCAATAGCCACTTGCGCCCGTCGGACAGGTGCTGGTTGACCAGCGCGGCATGGGCCAGCGCCTCCTTGCGGCAGTGCTCGCCCCATGCTTCGTTCTTGGTCAGTTCGAGTTTGAAGCCGAGCCCTGTGTGCAACACGTGGAAGGCCGTGACGATGCGGTAGAGGATGTGCACCCAGATGCGGTTGTCCCACATGTTGTCGAGGCCCTGTTCCTGCGCGTCCTTGCCCATGATCTTGCGGCCGGGATAGGCCTGGTCAAGGTAGCGGGCGATGGCGGCGGTCTCGGAGATGAAGCTGCCGTCGGCAAGTTGCAGCGTCGGCGTCTCACCCCACGAATTCATTTTCAGATGACGCCAGCCGCGCTGCTCGCCCACTGGCGTCATGTCATAGATCGTTTCGTTGAAATGGCTGGCGATTCCCTTTTCGTACATGAACAGACGCAGGCGTTGCGGGTTGGGGAAGGCCGAGGGAGACGTGAAGAGCTGAAGCTGGTTGGCGGGCATGGTGTATACCTTGGGTGGTTGGAGTGCCTGCCTAACAGCAGGTAGGTGAACAATAGCCACGACTTGCCGCTTCGTCAATCTGAACTAACAGTTGTTAGGTAACAATATGTATCTTACTCGTCCATCGGCCTCGCAAGCCGATCGGAGAGGTTGACCAAGTCCCGACCCCGGAGTGCTACGGCGGGGCGTCTGTCTGTCAGACGGGTGAGGCCGCGCCACATGACGGTGTTGCCTGGTAGCGGGTCACCCTTGCGCGCGAGGCAACCGCCGAGCTTGGCCAACTGAGCGGTGTAGTGCGCCAGCGTCCGAGGCAGGAACTCCGGGACAGCGATCTTCGGTGACAAGCGATCCAACGCGAGATCTCGGTGTCGGTGAATGCGTCGCTCGGGTCGGCCGCGGGATCGGTTCGGTTCAGCACCGTCACCCAAAGGATGCGCCGACTCCGGATGCAGTGGATCGAGATCAGGTCGGCCATTCGTCAATGCTTGCGGACCGTCCGCTCTGCTATTCAAAGCATCACGGTACCCAGGCACGCATCACCCGTTCAAGTCGATGATCCCCCGCCGCAGCGCCAGCGTCACCGCGTGCGTCCGGTCGCTCGCGCCGAGCTTGTGGAGGATGGCCTTCATGTGCGCCTTCACGGTGTCCTCGGTCACGTTGAGCGTCAGCCCGACGCGCTTGTTCGAGCTGCCGAGCGCGACCAGCCGCAACACCTCTACCTCGCGCGCCGACAAGTCGCTGTCGTTCATGCGCTCGGCCAGGTCCAGCGCGATCTCCGCCGGCACCGAGCGCTTTCCGGACCTTACGCTACGGATGGTGTCCACGAGCTCCCGCCGCAGCATGCTCTTGAGCAGGTAGCCCGCAGCCCCAGCCTCCAGGGCTCGGCGCGCCTGCACGTCGCCCTTGTAAGTCGTGAGCACGACGATGCGCGCCTCTGGCCAGGCCTGGCGGATCGCGATCGTCGCGTCGATGCCGTTCATCAGCGGCATCTGGATGTCCATCAGCGTGATGTCGGGGCGCAGTGAGAGGCACAGTTCGACCGCCTCGATGCCGTTGGCGGCCTCGGCGACGAGCTCCATGTCGGGTTGGCCTTCGATCACGCTGGCGATCCCGTCACGCAGTAGCGGGTGGTCGTCGACGGCGAGGAGGCGGATCGTACGGGGACGGGTGTCTTCGTTCATCATGTTCGTTTCCGGATCAGCGAGGCGACGTAGAACATCAACCCGAGCCAGCCGCGGCGCGCGCGACCGCGCAGGCGCAGCTCCAGGCGGATCTGCGTGCCATCGCCTTCCGCGCTCGTCAGCGTGAAGCGGGCGCCGATCGAGCGCGCGCGTTCGCGCATGCCCGCGAGGCCCCAGTGGCCGGCGCGGCCGGCGGCGTATTCGCGCAGGGCTGGCATGCCGCGGCCGTCGTCGCGTACCTCGAGCACGAGGCGCGTGGGCGTCTGTTGCACGACGAGTTGCACTGCGGCGGCGCGCGCGTGCCGCGCCGCGTTCAGCAGCGCCTCGCGGCCGATGTGCTCGGCCTCGTGGCGCACGCGGCCCGGCAGCGGCTCGCCCTCGCCGCGCAAGGCGGCGGAGAACGTGTGACCATGCTCGGCGGCCAGCTCCTCGCCGAAGCGCGCGAGCGCCTCGCCGAGAGTCGCGCTGCCGCCGGCCGGTGCGCGCAGTTCGTTGACACGATCGCGGCCTTCCATCAGCACTTCCTCTGCGCGGTCGAGCGAGCGCTCCAGCGCGAGTCGCGTCGGGTCGTCCGGCGGCAACCGGTCGACGCCCGACTGGAAGCGCAGGATCAGGCCCTGCACGCTCTGCAGCAGCGTGTCGTGCAGCTCGCGCGCGATGCGCTCGCGCTCGATCAGCATCGCCTCGTGGCGGTCCGCGTAGCGCGCCGCGAGCCGGCGCAGGCGCCAGCGCAGCAGCGCCCAGGCGAGCAGCCCCGCGATCGGCACCCACATCAGCCGGAACCACCAGGTCTGGTGGAACGCGGGCGGTACCGAGAACTCGCGCACTGCGGGCTGCTCGCTCCAGATGCCGTCCTCGTTGCGCGCGAGCACGCGGAACGCGTAGCGGCCCGGCGACAGGTTCGTGTAGTGCACACTGCGGCGGATGTCGACGTCCTGCCAGTTCGCGTCCACGCCGTCGAGTCGGACGCGGAATTTCACGCGCTCGGGCTGCGCGAGCGCGACGGCGGTGTAGCGCAGGTCGACGCTGCGCGTGCCAACCGGTAGCGTCGGTGTTTGCAAGGGCCATGCCTGGCCGCCGACCTCGAGTGCGAGGATGCGCGCGGGCGGCGGCACGAGGTTGCGACGGATGTGGCGCGGGTCGATCCAGACGACGCTGTTGTTGGTGGAGAACCAGAGCACGCCGTCGTCGGCGACCACCGCGGTGGGCACGGGCCGCAGTTGCGCTGGTGCGCCGTCGAGCCCGTCGTGGTAGTCCAGCCGCTCGGCGGAAACGAGGTGCGACGGATCCTGACTAGCCTTCGCGACCTCGTCGGATGGCAGCCGAAAGATACCCAATGCCGTATTCAGCCAGACATCGCCGAACGCGTCGACAACGATGCCCGAGACCCCGGCGAGCGCCTCGCCGCCGTCGATGTGGATCGGGTGGATGCGGCCGTCCTGCACCAGCGCGAGGCCGAGCTCGCCGCCGAGCCACATCCAAGTGCCCTGCGCGCACAGGCTCATCAAACTGCCGACGTGCAGGCCTTGGGGCGGGCCCCACGAACTCTGGGCACCGTTTTCGTCCACCATCACCAGCCGGTCGAACGCGTAGCCGAGCCAGAGGCGGCCCTGGGAATCGCGCGCCATCGCGAGCGGGTTGGCGTCGGGGCCGCCCGGCGGCTCGGCGACCGGGTGCCAGCCAGTCGACGGCGGCGCTTCCTGCTCCCATTGCCCGTGGTGCAGGATCGCCATCCGCACGCGTCCGCCACCTACGTCGACGATGGCCTGCACTGGCGTGCCTGACAGATCCTGAGGCAGCGTGACCTGCTCGGCGCTGTCGTCGGCGATGCGCCAGACGCCGCGCGCGCCGGCCATCCAGACCGCGCCGCGCGTGTCGCGCAGCACGCTGGTGATGCGTGGGCCTACGCCGGGCAGACGGCGCTCGTCCCGACCCAGCCGCGCCGGTTCGACATCGGTGCTGCCCACCCAGACGCCCTCGCCGGGCGCGGCGGCCAGCGACGGCGACATCAGGTCAACAGGCAACGCCGCGCGCGTGAGCTTGTTGGCGCGGAAGCGGTCGAGGCCACCGCTCGTGCTCATCCAGATGTCGCCCTCGCGGTCCTCGAGGATGGCCAGCACGTCCTCGCCGCTCAGGCCGTCCGCGTGCGTGAACCGCTGTGACGGCGACACCTGCGGGTCACCACCTGGGCCGAGTGCGGGCAGGTGGTCCGCATCGACGAGTCGCGCGACGCCGCCCAGGCTCGCGACCCACAGCGCGCCGTCACGGTCGAACAGCAGCGCGCCCACGTGGCCCGGGCCGGGGACGGGCGCCTGCAACGGCGGCAGCCCATCGGTGTCGGGCAAGGGCCAGAGGCCTTGGGTGCCGTTGGATTCCCAGACGCGGCCGTCCTGCCGCTCGGCGAGCCACGCGAAGCTGATCGAACGCGTCGAGCGTTCGAAGTGTGCGGCGCCGCGCGCCAGCCGCCACGTGCCAACCTCGGCCGCGGCCCACACGGTGCCCGCGCGATCGGTGTGCAGCGCATAGGTGGCGCCGGCGGGGTAGCTGGCCGCCTCCGGCGGCGTGCTCCAGCGCTGGCCGTCGAAGCGCGCGATGCCGGTCGTCGTGCCGACCCACGGGCGGCCTTGCGGGTCGATGGCGACCGCGGTGACCGTACCGGACGGCAGGCCTTCGCCGCGCCCGAAATGATGCAGCTGCCCGTGGTTCCACCAGCCGACGCCGCCGAAGCGGTAGCCGATCCACAGGCCGTTGCCCGGTTGCGCGAACAACGTCGAGACGCTGCCGGTCGGTCCACTTTGCCCGCTCGGCGGCTGGAAGCGCTCGAACTGCAGTCCATCGAAATGAAACAGGCCGGTCGGGCTGCCGAGCCACAGCGTGCCATCGTCGGTCTGCGCGAGCGATTCGACCTCGGCCGGTGCGCCATCGCGCGTTGACCACGCAGTGTGGTGCAACTGCTCCAGCGTCTGAGAGCGATCCAGCGCGTGCGCCGGCGCGCCCACGAGTGCCCAGACGCACAACAGGCACGCGAACACCGGACGGGGAAGGCAATGCGCGAGGGCGGGAGGCATCGAATGAGGCAATCAGGCGCGCGAAACGGCCGCGGCGCGGCGTCTTCGGAATCCGTCGCGCGATTGTGCTCGCGCATAACGGTGAAGAAGCCGTCGACGGCCTCCGGTTACCCGAAAGAGGTACCCGAGGTTCACTCGGAATACCAGTTTGTCTGTGGGCATGCGATGCCTAGACTGACGTCGATCCGAAACACATCTGTCGGACGTCGTTGTCACCATCAAAACCCGGAGAGAGCCATGAAAGAAATGCATTCAACGCGGCGGTCGTTCGTGCGCACGCTGTCGCTGCTGACCACCCCGCTGACGGCCGTTGCGATGGCGTTGGCTACGCTCTCTGCGCAGGCCGCGGCGGTCGCGCCGCGCGACCTGGGGGTCGTCGCGCCGTCAACGACCGTGTCCGCCGTCGTCTGGATCAAAGGGAGCAACGACGCCTCCTTTGACGCCGCCTCGGCTGCGCTGAGCGACGCGTCGTCCGCGTCTTACCACCAGTGGATGCAGGATGCGGACATTGCTGCCTACGCGCCGTCGACGCAGGATCTCGCGACGGCGAGCGCGTCCCTCGCCGCACTCGGGCTGAGCGTCGACAAGGTGTTCGACGGCGGCATCCTTGTTCGCGTTTCGGGCAGCGCCGCGCAACTTCAGGCCGCGTTCGGCACGACGATCCACGCGCTACAGTCCGCCAACGGCCGCACGCTGCTCAAGGCCAGCGCGGCACCGAGCTACAAGGGGGCGCACGCGGAACTGGTGGGTGGCGTATCGGGCCTGACCGGGACGGTGACCAAGCCCTTCCTCGTGCGTCAGATGGATCTTTCCACCGGCCTCGCCGCGCCGGGCATCGTTGCGCAGGCTGGCACGGATCCGCTGGCTGCGTTCACCACGAAGTGCTTCGGGCCGGACGTGAC
>Ga0302310_10003591_pt1 | contig 12026 bp, 10 predicted proteins | sample III_Palsa_N1_2_FD_200451 | JGI IMG/M metagenome (GOLD analysis project Ga0302310, IMG submission 200451) | Peat permafrost microbial communities from Stordalen Mire near Abisko, Sweden - III_Palsa_N1_2 | ecosystem: Environmental > Terrestrial > Soil > Palsa > Peat permafrost | place: Sweden... | reverse complement strand
GCGCGGCGAGCGGCGAGTTGCGCCGCTTCGCGTGTCCATCCGGGGGCTTGGGCGGATTCCTGCGGCGTGACGGTCACAGGACTGCCCAATCCCTTCGCGATGGCTGCCGATGCGCTCAGCATGCGTTGCGGCGCACTTTCAGCCGTCGAATGCGCCAACTGCGCCGTTTGCGCGACCCGGCGCGCATGCTCGATCAGCCAGGGATTCGATTCGGCCATCGTGCGCGACGTGTCATCCGGCTGCGCTTCAGGCTCCATGTCGTCCAGCGGTTCCGGATTGGCACCGAACACTGACGAAAAGACATCGCCGCTTGCGTAGGGGTTCGAACCCGCATTTGCATTCGGGTGTGACTGCGAATGTGACTGCGTGTGTGACTGGTTTCCGGTCGACGCCTTCAGCTTCATCTCGCGATGTTCGGCGGCGGCTTTCGGAGAGATCTTCGCCAGATCGCCATCCGCAACCGCGACGATCTCGATGCTGCCGTCTTCGGTTACCCGGTTCGACAACACGACCGCATCGGGACCCAGTGCTTCACGGACGAGCCGAAACGCTTCGCGACTCGTGGCACCGATGAATTTGCGGATGTTCATTTACCCCCCGATGAGCTCGCGCTCACGCTGATTTGTTGCGGTTGACCGGTAGCGCCACGTTTTGGGCGACGTACCGTTTTCCAGTGAATGAATTATTGCAAGGGTGGCTGGCGGTTCATCGGCTGATAAGAGCCGGGAAAGCGGGGTAATTCGGGAGATCGATGGTGGGGGCGGCACACAGGTCGCATCCGGGAAACGCGTGCCGGATCAAACATCAGACAATTATCTTGATGTTTGTGGCGACGCAGGCGAAAGGCGTCATAAATCGCTTCACTACCCGTCGTGTTATTTCGCCGCAGGGTCGCGATGATTATTTCTGTTCGGCCTTTATTATTGCGCAACACAGTGCCGCGCAGTTCGTGATAATGATTTTATTAATTTTATGAAACGACTTTAATCAAGCCTGAAAATCAATGAACAATGGTTAACTCGATGAAATATCTATCGTGCCTCAAGGCGAACCTACCTATAATAAATCGAAGGACAATTCAGATAAATTGCAATAGCAGAGCAAGCATTTCACGTCCTGACATCAATCAAGGGATATCCAAATGCCCCAAAAACTATTTCACGCGCAACCATTTCCGCTCTCATTCGATTCACAAACAACTGCATTAGTCGTGATCGACACGCAGCGTGATTTTGTTGAACCGGGAGGCTTTGGCGAAGCATTGGGAAATGACGTCTCCCTGGTGCGCAGCGCGATTGTCCCGTGCGGGAAAGTGTTGAAGGCCGCGCGTGATGCGAAGCTGCTGGTGATCCATACGCGTGAAGGTCATCGGGCCGACCTGGCCGATTGCCCGCCCGCGAAACTGACGCGCGGCGGCAAGACGTTCATTGGCACCGACGGCCCCATGGGCCGCATCCTGGTTCGCGGCGAAGCAGGGCACGACATCATTCCCGAACTGTATCCAGCGTTCGGCGAACCCATCATCGACAAACCGGGTAAGGGCGCGTTCTATGAAACCGACCTGCAGCTGATCCTGCAAAACCACGGGATCAAGACGCTTATCGTGTGCGGCGTGACAACTGAAGTCTGCGTGACCACGACCGTTCGCGAAGCCAATGACCGTGGCTATGAGTGCATTATTCCGGCGGACTGCGTCGGGTCGTATTTCCCGGAATTCCAGAAGTCGGCGCTGGAGATGATCAAGGCGCAGGGCGCAATCTTCGGCTGGGTCAGCGACGCCGCGGCCATTGTCGACGGCTTGCGCGCTTGAGGCCAGCCGGGCAGCCATGGCACGCCTCCTCACGTTCCCTGTGTGCTCGGTGGGCTATATGGCGGAGCACGGGCCGCGCGAGACGCTGCGGTTCTGGGTGCATAGCTGCTTTCAACACGCGATGAACTTGTCGTCGGCGAGTGGCGAGTTGCTGACCTTGCTGAGCCCGCGTTATCAGAATTTGCCCACGGCTATCAGGCTTTCGACGCCGCCTGGCTGGGATTGGCGCCATCAAGCGCATTCCCGGGAGCCCGTCACACTCGAGAACAACGAGTTGCGCGGCACACTCTGGCGCGCAAACCTGAGCCGGGCACCGTGCTGGCGGCCTGGAATGGACCGGGCGCCAGGCGGCCATTCGCTGGACGCGATGCTGGCCGCTTATCCGTTGCTGGCGAGCCAGTTGTTGGAGTACTGCATGGAGCGCGAGGTGCGCAGCAGCCCGCGATTGCTGCCGGGCTGGCCGTCAGGTGGACGCAATCCTCGCTTGAACCTCGGCGACGCAAAGGCGGAGTTGGAAAGTGGGGTCTCGGAACTGATTGGGTATGGCGCAGGGCTGACACCGGACGGCGACGATTTCCTGTTGGGTTATCTGGCGTCGTTATGGCCGTGGCAACGTCTCGGCGCCATATCCGCGCATTTGAAACTATTGCGTCCGGCAATAAAGAGTCAGCTTCACCAGACGACCAGTATCAGCCGGCATTATCTGGAGCTTGCGTTGCAGGGACACTATTCAGAGTCAATTGATAATTTGACGACCGTTCTGATTCACGGAAGTCCACCGGCAGACGTGAAACGTTCGGCAATCAATGTCATGAAATTCGGTTCGTCGTCTGGCGCAGACTGTCTCGGAGGTTTCCTGCACGGAATAAGAGTGCTTGGAAAGGTGGAGCAGAAAGAAATGAACTGATCCGTTAAACGGGTTAGCTGAAAACCATTATTGAGTTAATCAGATTGATGGCACCCGGCGCATGCAACGCCGGGTTCGCCAGGCGGACACTCGGCCGAATCTGGATCAGGCAAGCGTAACGATTACCGGAAGCTGAAATGAGCATAAGAACGAAGGTCTTCAAGAACATGTATCAGGACTCCGTCTCCCTGATGCAGATATCCGCGCACATCTCCAAGCTCGCCGGCATCGAGCAGGCCTCGGTGGTGATGGGAACGAGCACCAACCTGGCGCAACTGCGGGACGCGGCTCTTGACGACGGCTGTACAGCCGGCCCGAACGATCTCGTGATCGCGGTGCGTGGAGAGATCTCGGCGTGCGACGGCGCGCTCGTTATTGCGCAAGAGCGCTTGAACAGCAAGCCGGAGGAGTCAAGCGGCGACGGTGTGCGTCCGCCGCCGCTTGCCAGCCTCGAAATGGCCGTGGAACAGCAGACGGCACCGAATCTCGCCCTGATCTCGGTCCCCGGCGACTATGCCGCCGCCGAGGCGATCAAGGCGCTACGCCTTGGCATGTCTGTCATGCTTTTCAGCGATAACGTCAGCCTCGCCCACGAGCGCGCGATCAAGACACTCGCGGCTGAGAAAAAGCTCCTGGTGATGGGACCCGATTGCGGGACGGCCATCATCAATGGATTGCCGTTGGGGTTCGCCAATGTGGTGAGGCGCGGGGCGATTGGTGTAGTGGCGGCATCGGGCACCGGCTTGCAGGAAGTGACATGCCGCATCGACCAGCTGGGCGCCGGGATTTCGCAGGCCCTCGGCACGGGCGGCCATGACCTGCACGAATCGATCGGCGGGATCTCCATGCTGTACGGGCTCGATGCGCTGAGCGCGGATCCCGACACCCACGTGATCGTGCTGATCTCCAAACCGCCCGCTCCGGCTGTCGCGGAGAAAATCCTGGCGCGGGCGCGCGCGGCGGGCAAGCCGGTCGTAGTCAACTTCCTGGGTGCGCGGGCCGAAGACATGAACGTGCCGGGAATCACCCCGGCTTACACCCTGGCCGATGCGGCCAGCTTCGCCGTCGCGTTGCTCTCAGGCAGCGAACTCCCGGCTTCGGTGGCCGAGGTCAGCACGCCGGACGCCGGTCGTCTCCACGACTACAGCCGTACCTTGCGGCCCATGCGGCGCTTCATCCGCGGTGTGTTCGCGGGTGGCACCTTTTGCTACGAAAGCCAGTTGTTATGCCGGCAACGCGGCTTCGCCGCGTCGTCGAATACGCCGGTTGCGTCCAACAGCAAGCTCGAGGATATCTGGCACAGCACCGGTCACACGCTCGTCGACATGGGCGATGACGATTTCACCCGCGGCCGTCCGCATCCCATGATCGATCCCACGCTGCGCAACCAGCGCATCCACGCGGAACTGAACGACGCGCAGACCGCCTTCGTGTTGTTCGACCTCGTGCTGGGTTATGGCGCATCGACAGAACCTGCCCGCGAGCTGTTGGAGCTGATCGAACACGCCCGCCTGCAAGCGGCTGGCAAAGACTTGCCGGTCCTGATCTCCCACGTTTGCGGCACGGAAGCCGATCCACAAGTCAGAAGCCGTCAGGTCGATACCTTGCGCGAAGCCGGCGTTCTCGTCGCCGGTTGCAACGCGCAGGCGGCGCTCTGGGCGAGCCACGTTGCCCATCTTCAGGCGCAAAAATAACGGGACCATGATGAACACGCTATTTAACCAGCCACTGACCGTGGTGAACGCAGGCTTGAGCAGTTTTGCCGATAACCTCGCCCTCGCCGGCGGCGACGTCACCGATCTACGCTGGCAGCCACCCGCTCTCGGCGATGTAGACGCGGGACTGGCGCTGGCAACGCTGATTCGCCATCCGCTGGTCGGGCACGCCAACGACCAGGCGTTCCAGCAGTATCTTGCGGCCCAGCCCGTACTCGTCGATGTCATGAGCGCAGCGCACGCAATCAGCGCAATGGCGCATCGCAAGCTGATCCTCCACGCGGGCCCGCCCATCGAATGGGCCGATATGTGCGGACCGGTGAAGGGCGCGATTATCGGCGCGATCCTGTTTGAGGGATGGGCGACGACCCACGAAGCCGCCGAGCGGCTCGCGGCGGACGGCGCGATCGACTTCGAGCCGTGTCACCACTATCAGGCGGTCGGCCCCATGGCGGGCATCATCAGCCCATCCATGCCGCTGTGGGTGATCGAGAACAAAACAAACGGTCGGCGGGCTTTCAGCAACTTCAACGAAGGACTAGGAAAGGTGCTGCGTTTCGGCGCCAATAACCATGAGGTGCTGGAACGCCTGCACTGGATGAGCCAGGAACTCGCGCCGGCATTGAAGGCCGCGTTGAACGTGCTGGGCGAAGTGGAGTTGAAGCCGCTGATGGCGCAGGCGTTGCACATGGGCGACGAAGTCCATAACCGCAACGCAGCCGCCACCGGCCTCCTGATCAAGCGCCTGATTCCCGCGTTGCTATCGGCCGGATTGCCGATCGAGCGGATTCAGCGCGTGACGGAATTCATTGTTGGCAACGATCACTTCTTCCTCAATCTCTCGATGGCCGCGTGCAAGGCGATGACCGATGCGGCCCACAACGTGCCCTTCAGTTCGATGATCACGGTCATGGCGCGCAACGGCGTGAATTTCGGCATCCGCATGTCCGGCACGGGCGACCGGTGGTTCCAGGCGCCCGCCAATCCGGTGGAAGGTTTGTTCTTTCCGGGCTATGGCGTGGAAGACGCCGCGGCCGATCTCGGCGACAGCGCGATCACCGAGACGGCGGGCGTGGGCGGCTTCGCCATGGCGTCGTCGCCGGCTATCGTCAAGTTCGTGGGCGGAACGCCTGCGGACGCCACGAGCAACAGCCGCCGCATGCAGGCGATCACGCTGGGCGGCAATCCCGCGTTCACGCTCCCTGCACTGAATTTCGCGCCGACTGCCGCGGGTATCGACGCACGCAAGGTCGTGGATCGCGGCATCCTGCCGATCATCAATACCGGGATTGCGCACAAGGAGGCTGGCGTCGGGCAGATCGGCGCGGGCATTACCACGGCGCCCATGCCGGGTTTCATCGAAGCGATTCGCGCGCTCGCCGAATACGTTTGAACCACAGGGACCACGCATCATGACCAAGCCTCTGGCAATTGTCGCGGTTGGCGGCAACGCGCTGATCCGCGACGATCAACACGATAGCATTCCCGATCAATATGACGCGGTCGTTGAAAGTGCGCGGCACATCGCCGACATGATCGAGGCCGGATGGGATCTGGTGCTGACGCACGGCAACGGACCGCAAGTGGGTTTTATCCTGCGCCGCTCAGAACTTGCCGCCGATGAAGTCCGGCCAGTGCCGCTCGACTATGCCGTCGGAGATACGCAGGGCGCGATTGGCTACATGTTTCAAAAGGCGTTGAGCAACGCGTTGCGGCGCCGCGGGATTCATCGGCCCGTGGTCACCGTTGTGACCCAGACGCGTGTCAGCCGCGACGATCCAGCGTTTCTCAAACCCGGCAAACCGATAGGCGCTTTCCTCGACGAAGCCACCGCGCGGCAGCGGCAAAAGGTGCTCGGCTGGACACTGATGGAAGACGCCGGACGGGGCTGGCGTCGGACAGTGGCGTCGCCCCAGCCGCTGGAAATCATGGAGCGCGAGGTCATCGCGACGTTGCTTGCACAGGGGTGCGTGGTGATCGCGTGCGGCGGCGGAGGTATCCCGGTTCTGCTCGATGAGCACCGGCAGATTTCGGGCGTGGAAGCGGTCATCGACAAGGACCCGGCTTCGGCGTTGCTCGCCGAACAATTGGGCGCCGATCTCCTGCTGATTCCGACAGGCGTCGACCAGGTGGCGATCAATTTCGGCAAGCCGGATCAGCGCTGGCTCGACACGCTAAGCCTGGCCGAAGCGCAGGAACTGATCTCGCAGAATCAGTTCGGCGCGGGAAGCATGCTGCCAAAAGTGGAAGCCATCATGCGATTCGTGACGCACAGCCGGTCGCATGGCGGACACGGTAAAGGCTTGATTACAAGTCCGGAATCGATCAAGCGCGCGCTCGACCGCCAGACCGGGACATGGATCACGCAATAGTGGTTCGAGTCGTGGACATTTTATTAAGCAATACCCATTTTATTGAAGAACGAAGGCAGACAGATGAACAACACTACGTTGCTGGCCGTCAACGGCACGCTCATGCGCGGGCTCGAACTGAACGGCAACATGACCGCGGCGGGCGGCGTGTTCCTGCGTGAAGATCACACCGACCCGCATTACAGGCTCTGGAGCATTGGCGATCGCCATCCGGGAATGATCCGCGTGGCGGCAGGCGGAACGTCGGTCGCGCTCGAGATCTGGGAATTGCCGCTCGCGTCGTTCGCTGCTTTGTTGTTGAGCGAACCGGCTGGTCTCGCGATCGGCAAGGTGACGCTTCGCGACGGCAATCAGGTGTTGGGCGTGCTGGCCGAACCCTGGCTGGTCGACAACCAGAAGGACATCACCGCGCACGGAAGCTGGCGTGCCTATACCGGCCATTTCTATTCCGCCTGACCGCTCGAAACCTCCGGGGAACATTTGTATGCGTAACACTGACGAAGGCCCGAATACGGCGCCGTGGTATCGCATCGCCATGATTTTATTGGGCATTGCCATTACGCCGGTTTTACTCTCCTCCTCCAGTCTGGGGAGTCAGCTCTCGAGTCTGGCGTTGATCAAAGTGGTGGTCATTGGCGGCATCATCCTGACCCTCCTTTCCGCAATCACCATTTGTGTCGTCGAGAAGGCGCGGCTGCCAACGTACGGCATCGTTAAATATCCGTTCGGCGAAAAAGGGGCGATCGCCATCAATGTCCTGCTCGCGATCAGTTTGTTCGGGTGGATTGCCGTGACTGCCAATATGTTCGGGCATTCGGTGCACGATCTGCTGGCGCAACAGGGCGTCGACATACCGGTGCCTGCGCTGGTTGCGGCGGGGTGCGTGATCTTTGTGGCCGCTACGGCTTTTGGTTTCGAACTGCTTGGGAAGGTCGCTCAGTTTGCGATACCCGTCATCGCGTTGATGCTGTGTTATTGCGTCTATGTCGCAGCTCACGGAATGGTCCCGGTGCCAGCCGGGTTCACCGATATGAATACGGGCGTGGCGGTTTCCACCGTGGTCGGGACCATCATTGTGCTGGTGGCCACGCTGCCTGATTTCGGCAGCTTCGTTCATAACCGCAAGCACGCGTTGATTGGCGCGGTGCTGACGTTCCTGATCGCTTATCCGTTGTTGTATTGGGCGGGAGCCACGCCGAGCGGGATATCCGGCAAAGGGTCCTTGCTCGGCGCCATGGCCGTGTTCGGGGCCGTGCTGCCGGCCGCTTTACTGCTCATTTTTGCGACCGTAACGGGGAATGCCGGGAACATGTTTCAAGGCACGCTAGTCGTTTCAACCTTGTTCACGCGGTTCCCGAAATGGCAGATTACCGTCGCGCTGAGCGTGCTCGCGGTGATTGTCGGCAGCATGGACATCATGGCGTGGTTCATCCCGTTTCTGCTCTTTCTGGGAATCGCGACGCCGCCGGTGGCCGGGATTTATATAGCCGACTTTCTGCTGTATCGGCGGGGCGGCGTTGTTGCAAAAAGCGATCGCTGCAGGGGGGGGCGTTTACGCGCAACGGTCGTGGAGCTGCCTCTGTTAACTCGCGGAGGAATTGCGTAGATTCTCGATATTTGGCGGGAAGATGCGCAAGGACAAACGCAAGAGCCGCGAGCCTAAAGGCGTCTATCGAGTCAGGAACTGGCCGGAGTACAACGCAGGGCTGATCGCACGAGGCAGCTTGACCATGTGGATCGACGAGAGCGCATTCACGAGCGGGAGCGAGGCGAGACCTGTCAAGCGCGGCAGGCCGCAGGTCTACTCCGACCCAGTGATTCAGGCCGTGCTCACGCTCAAGCACGTCTATCATTTGACGCTTCGGGCTGCTCAGGGCTTTGTGCAGAGTCTTCGCAAACTCGCATTTGGGGACCTGCTGGTGCCCAACTATACGACGCTAAGCCGCCGTTCACAGGAGCTTCAGGTCACGTTGCCCGAGATGTCGAGCGGCGACCCGATTCATCTGGTTATCGATAGTACGGGCGTGAAGGTCTTTGGTGAATGCGAATGGAAGGTGCGCAAGCACGGCTACTCCAAGCGGCGGACCTGGCGCAAGGTCCATCTTGGGCTGGACGTGAAGACCGGCCAGATACGCGCGGCGCTGATGACGCATCAGGACGTCGACGACGCAAGTGCATTGCCGGGTTTGTTGGCGCAGATTCCTGCCGATGAACCCATCGATACGGTAGGCGGTGACGGTGCCTACGATACAAAGCAGTGCCATAAGGTAATTGACGGGCGCAGCGCTACGCCGTCGATTCCGCCACGCGAGGGGGCGAAGCCTTGGCCTGAGGGTACGCCCGGAGCAAGCTGGCGAAATGAAGCGATCAACGGAATTGCGCGAGACGGCCGGGACGAATGGAAGAAGCACAGTGGCTACCATCGACGTTCGCTGATCGAAAATACGATGTACCGGTTTAAAACGCTCACGGGGAATTGTCTTTCGGCGCGCTGCATTGGTTCACAAGCGACGGAGGTCGCCATCCGTGTTGGCATCATCAACCACATGGTCACACTTGCACGCCCGCAGTCCGTGCGTATTTCATGAATTTAGAATCGCGGGTGTACGCCCGCCTGAATTGTCGATTTTTGCAACTACGCCCGGCGGGGCGGGTACGACGAGCGGCTGCTCGAGACCGATCCGCAGGTGAAGGTGCTGACCTTCGTTGCGTGGATCATCGGGTCGCTGGCCGGGTTCATGACGGTGAAGGGCGTGTTTTCCTTCACGAGCATCCCTTCGCTCGATTCGATTATTGTCGCGTGTGCGTGTTACACGATTTTCAGCCGGGTCACGCGTTTGCGTAGCGTAGCCTCGCGCTTCTAAAGCGGGGTCACTGAATTCTGGCTGCCACGCGGTGTGGCGGCTGTTTTTATCCCTGTGCCCCGATCAGGTTCGTCACTTTGACGTTCCGCGTATCCGGCACTTCTGCATACGACAGCACCTTCAACTGCGGCAAGCTCCTTCTCAGGAAACGAGCAAGCATGGCGCGCAGCGAATGCTGCACCAGAAGCACCGGCGGCAACCCCACGTTCTGCTGACGCAGGATCGCGTTTTGCGTCGAGTTCAACAGCGTCTGCGCCAAGCCCGGCTCCAGTCCGGGGTTCGCGCCCGTCGCCAGCGCCTGCGACAACACGCGCTCCAGCGCCGGATCCAGTCCCATCACCTGCAACTCGCCGCTGCCCGGATACCACTGCTGCGTGATCGCGCGGCCCAGCGCAAGCCGCACCGCGGCCGTCAGGTCGTATGCGTCGGATATCTTCGGCGCGTGTTCTTGCAATGCGTCGAGGATGGTACGCATATCGCGGATGGGAACGCCTTCGTCCAGCAAGTTCTGCAGCACCTTCTGCAAGGTGGTCAGCGCCAGTGTCTTCGGCACGAGGTCGTCGGTCAGCGAAGGCGTGTCCTTGCCAATGCGCTCCAGCAACGCCTGCACTTCCTGGCGGCCCAGCAATTCCGCGGCGTGTGTCACGACCAGATGGTTGAGGTGGGTGGCCACGACCGTGCTGGCATCGACCACGGTGTAGCCGTACACCTGTGCCTGTTCCCGCAGGTTCGTATCGATCCACACGGCCGGCAAACCGAACGCTGGATCCTGTGTCGGATTTCCCGGCAACGTTGCCGAGACCTGCCCCGGGTTGATCGCGAGCCATTGGCCCGGGAATGCTTCCCCTACGCCCACTTCCACCCCCTTCAGCGCAATCCGATAACCGTTCGGACGCAACTCCAGGTTGTCGCGAATGTGGATCACCGGCGGCAGGAAGCCGATTTCCTGCGCGAACTTCTTGCGGATACCCTTGATCCGTTTCAACAACTCGCCATCCGCGTTCCGGTCGACTAGCGGTATCAACCGATACCCCACCTCGAGCCCGAGCGGATCGATCATCGCGACGTCGTCCCAGCTCGCTTCCGTATTTTCGAGCGGTGCGGCGGCAGCAGGCACGACATCCGTTACCAGGGACGCTTTCTTCTTCGCCTGGATGCGCAGGTTCATCGAGCGTGCGGCGTACACGAGGCCGCCGCCCAGCAGCAAGAATGCGAAATGCGGCATGCCGGGAATCAGGCCCATGATGCCGATGATCACGCCGGTAATCATCAACACGCGCGGGTTGTTGAACAGCTGCCCCGTCAACTGCGTGCCAATATCCTCTTCGGTCGCCACCCGCGACACGATCACACCCGCTGCCGTCGAAATGATCAGCGAGGGGATCTGTGCGACGAGGCCATCGCCAATGGTCAGCAGCGTGTAGTTCGTGGCCGCGTGCGCGAAGTCCATGTCGTGCTGGAGCATCCCGACAATCAAGCCGCCCACGATGTTGATGATCATGATCATCAAGCCCGCGATCGCGTCGCCGCGCACGAACTTGCTTGCACCGTCCATGGAGCCGTAGAACTCGGCTTCCTGCGCGACCTGCAAGCGGCGCTTGCGCGCCTGGTCTTCGTTGATGAGGCCGGCGTTCAAGTCGGCATCGATAGCCATCTGCTTGCCCGGCATGGCGTCGAGGGTGAAGCGAGCGCCCACTTCTGCAATCCGGCCCGCGCCCTTTGTAATCACCATGAAGTTGATGATCATCAGGATCACGAACACCACAATGCCGACCGCGAAATTCCCACCCACCAGGAAGTGGCCGAACGATTCGATCACCTGGCCGGCGGCGTCGGGACCGGTGTGGCCTTCGAGCAGGACGATCCGCGTGGACGCCACGTTCAGCGACAAGCGCAGCAGCGTGGAGAACAGCAGCACGCTGGGGAATGCGGCGAAGTCGAGCGGCTTCTGCGTGTACATGCTGACCAGCAGCACCATTACCGACAGCGCGATGTTGAACGTGAACAGCAAGTCGAGCAAAAAGGCCGGCAACGGCAAGATCATCATGCCGAGGATCATGCAGATCAGCACCGGCCCGGCGAGGGCCCGCAAGTTCTGCGAACCCAATGCGTCAGGGCGCTTCGAGAAAAATCCGGCGCGCGCGTTCATGCTTTGCTTCCTTTCATCGGGTCATTTCCATCATTGCCGGCGGGGTCAGCAGCCAGCGCTTCGGCGGCTTCCTGGTCGGCTTCTGATTCGGGGACGCTGCCTTTATCGAGTTCGGGAGGAACCTCGAGATTCTCGGGTTCGTCCGGCCGGCTACCGCCGTCTTTCTTGAACTTGCGCAACTGGTACACCCACGCCAGCACTTGCGCGAC
>Ga0302310_10003589_pt1 | contig 12028 bp, 4 predicted proteins | sample III_Palsa_N1_2_FD_200451 | JGI IMG/M metagenome (GOLD analysis project Ga0302310, IMG submission 200451) | Peat permafrost microbial communities from Stordalen Mire near Abisko, Sweden - III_Palsa_N1_2 | ecosystem: Environmental > Terrestrial > Soil > Palsa > Peat permafrost | place: Sweden... | reverse complement strand
TGGCGCGGCAGCACGAGCATTAGTAACCCCGCCAGAGCTATGCCGGAACCGGTTCCGTACCAGCCGCTGGATTGCGGGTGAGCCATGGCTGTTGTGCTGCTGGTGTAGGCCAGCAGCGAGAACGCCGTGGAGGCAGTCGCGGTGTTCGACGACAGCACCAGCGGGGTGATGGTGAAGGAGTACTCCGCCGCCATCGGCGTTGTGACGCTATCGGTGAAGGCGATGCTGCCGGTGAAGCCGTTCTGCGCCGCCACCGTAAATGTCACGGCCTGCGCGATGGCTCCCGAGGCCACGGTTACGCTTGTCGTTGAGGGGGTTAGCGTGAAATCGGGGCCGACCGCAGAGGTAATCGCGATGGCGAAGGCGCCCTTCGAGCCGGCAAAGGTGTTGTCGCCGGAGTAGGTCGCTTGCACGACATGGTTGCCTACGCTCAGGGTAGTGGTGTCGAGCGAGTAAGTGCCGGTTCCGGCGGCGAGTGTGATCGGTGTACCGACAGGAACGCTGTCGACGGTGATCTGCGCGGTGCCAGTCGGCGTAGCCGTCGAGGCGGTCGTGCCGGAGGCTACCGTCACGGTGAACGTGATCGCCTTCCCTGCCATAGCTGTCGTCGCATTGCCTGCGATGGTGGTCACGGAGGGATCGACGCCGCCGGTGACAGGTGCGGCGGTGACCAGTGCCCAGTCGTTGACCAGGTTGGCAGCGTCTACCGAGCCCCAGCCCGTCGCCTGGTCGTAGCCCGTCTTCGCGGCGAAGCCAATTGTCCCGCCGGCAGGGCAGTTCACCGAGCCCTGCGTGCAGGGGCTGGCGTTCGTACCGGAGGTGATGTCGTGGAAGACGGCGGATTTATATGTGCTGTTCGCCAGAGCGTAGATGGCAGGATTGGCGTTGCCTAGCGGCAGGCCGCCGGTCTTCTGCTCCACCAGCGCCAGCAGCGCGGCGAAGGCTGGTGCTCCTACAGATGTGCCGCCCGAAACGGTGAAGCCTGCCGAGGCGTTGCTGAAGCCGCTGGTGCAGTTTGTGCTGCCGGAGCAGATCAGGTAACCGTCGTGGATGATCGAGGCCGCCAGCGAGACGTCCGGCACATCGCGGGAGTAGTCATTTGGCACGCCCATAGCGATGTCCGTGGTCTGCCAGGCCGGTTTGGAGAAGTAATCGCTCGCGCCACCGCCCGTAGCGTCGAGGCCTGCGCCGTTGTCGTCATTCCACGCTACCTCGGGGATGTACGAGGTGGCTGAACCTGCGTTCGTACCGTTGGCCGGCGACCAGTAGGTGCCAGTGCCTTCGGTCAGCGTCGTTCCGCCGATTCCTGTCACAAGCGGCGACGAGGCCGGGAAGTCCACCGCGAGGCCTGCGACGGCGCTGCCTACGCTGACGTCGCAATCGGTCGCGCCGGAGTCGCCCGACGCTGCAGTAACCGTCATGCCCTCAGCGGAGCCCATCTGCAGCAGTTGGCTGTAGTAGGCCAGCGCGTTGGTGCCGAGATCAGCCTCGCACTCTCCGTAACTGGTTGCGACGATCGGCGCGATATCGTTGTCGATCGCGCCGGTCAGCGAGCCTTCGATCGCGTTCACCGAGTTCACGTACAGGATGGTTGCGCCGGGAGCGATGGCGCCGGCCCACTCCAGATCCATCTCAGCTTCATTCAGATCGCCTGGTGAAGGGTAGCCGGGATCGGTGCCGTAGAGCGTCTGCGAGACGGCCTTGTTCGTCAGGTTCGCCGCGCTCTGAAAGGCGGCGATGTCGGCGGGATAGATATCGGTTTGGCCGACAATCGCTACCGTGACGCCGGTACCGTTCACGTTGCCGGTGAGCAGCGGCTTCTCGTCATAGATCGTGTAGAAGTCTCCGGGCGCAAGGTAATGCGTTCCAGCCGAGGTCGTGTACTGTGGCCGCGCTATCGGGTCATCCGCACCGCCGATGTACGCCTCGCGATGATGCGGCTTCGGGCGGAAGTCATTCAACCCGGTAATACCCTGGGTCACCGCTGCAATCGCCGCCGGGAGCCGTGGCGCGGTGATGTTCGCGATATGCTGCTCGCCGTTGATGGCTACTGTATGAATCTGCGTTTGGAACGCCTGCTCCGCCTGCACTACAGTGCCGCTGAAGCGGACAAATAGGCCTCCGCGGCTCACCTCAGTTACCTGCAAGCCCTGCTCCGAGAGCCAGTTGGAGACCGCCGCAACGTCCGCATCCGAGAGTCCGAACTGCGCCCGGAACTGCTCCGGCGTAAGCCACTGGTGATAGCGCGAAGAGGCAGGATTCTGTTGGTCGGCTAGTAACTGTGTCAGGGCTGCCTGCTGGGCCGCCGTCATGGAGAAGCGTAGCGACATCGACGGCAGTTGCCGCGCACCATTCGCCGCTCCCAGGTCGCTCGCTCGCACCAGCCGCGGCGAGACACTACCCGCCAGCGTCACCCTCGGCGAGGCATCCACTACTCCTGCGATCCGGGATCCTTGCGCGAACGCGATGGTAGCGGCGGCGGCCAGCAGCAGGCCGGTCGCGGCAGAACGGGCAAAGCGTGAGAGCAGCATGAAGGGTCCCTTTATCTCAGAGCCAGGTGCAATCTAATTGCGCTAGTGAAGCGACGGTCAGTTTACAGCTTGGACGGGTTTCTTGTCGTCAAAGTTGACGTCCTACTGCACCGTTACCTGGAACTGAGAGTTGTGCCGCACGGTCGTCTGCCCGTCGGTTCCCTGTGTCGTAATGGAGAGCAGTTGGGTTCCCTGCGGTGTGCCGCCCACGTTCGAGCCGGTCGTTCCATTCGTATTGACGATGCCCTGCGTCGTACATCCCATGCTCAGCCCGATCACCGCCGCGGCCACAAGCGCCAGCAGGAAGGTGGGTCTGCGTCGCTTGCCCGGCAGCAGCAACCCGAGCAGCAGCGTCCCCAGAGAAACCGCCGCCAGCGAGATCCCCGTAACGGCTTTGCCCGGCGTTGCAGGCTGCACGCCATACGCCGTCGCAGCCGTCGTCGTGACCGACAGCACCGACGTACCCGAACCGGTGATCACTGCCGGGGAGAAGCTACAAGTCATCAGCGTACCCGGCGGTGGTGTGCATCCCAGCACCACCTGGCCGTTGAAGCCGTTGTAGGACGTAATCGTCGCAACGGATGCACCGCCCGACCCTCTCGTCATCGTCAGCGTCTGCGGCGAGAACGCAACTCCGTAGTCCGTAATATTGATCACGAACGTGGAGGTGTTCGCCGCGTAGAGCGTACCCCCATTGAACAGCGCCGTGATGTTGTGCGTGCCCTTCATCAGGCCGGTTGTGCTCAACTGCGCCACCGAATCTACCACCAGCGACGTCACGTTCGCCGTTCCCAGCAGCACCGTCTGTCCGTTGTAAAGGTCATAGAACGTCACCGTCCCGGACGGGCCCGCAGGATAAGGAACAGTCGCCGAAGGTGTAGTAAGAACCGTATCCGTCAGCACAATATTGGCCGTATAGAGCGCCGTCGACTCATTCGCGGAGAGCGACCCCGTCGTCGGGATCGGCGCAATGTTCACCACGAGCTGTGACGAGGTGCTGCCAAGCCAGTTCGTATCGCCGGAGTAAACCGCCGTCACGTAGTTGCCGGTCGTCGCGGTCAGCACCGTCGCAAAAGTTGCCACACCATTGGTCAGGGTCTCCACCGTCGCCGTGCCGTTCACATAGAACGTCACGGTCCCGGTCGGCAGGATCGCTGAGCCGTTCGGCGTAATCGTAGGCGCAACGGTCGCGGTGAACGTCGTCGTCTGCCCGGCCTGCGGGCTCATGGTCGAGGCCGTCAGCGTCGTCAAGGTGGCTCCCTTCGCAACCGTCAGCGAAGCCGTCGCGGAAAGTCCCGTGCAGGTCACATTGGTGCTCGTGCAGGTCGCGGTCACCACGTAGGTACCGGGTACAGGCGTCGCGATCGCAGAGGTCGCCGTCGCCGAGGTTCCAGTCGCCACCAGCGCCGAGGTCGTCATCGAGGCCACCGTGCCGGTAAGCGCAAAGGTCACGCTGCCCGCCGGACCGCCGGTTACGGCTGTGGTCGGAGTCAGCGTAGAACTCAGCGTAACCGTTCCGCCATAGGTCGTCGTGGCCGGGCTGGCCGCCGCGGTCAATACACCGGTCGCGGTGGTCGCACCTACCGTAACGTCCGCCGGCGTGGTGCTGGTGCTCGCGGAGTAGTTGGTGTCGCCGTTATACGCCGCCGAGATCGCCTGCACCCCCGTCGTGGTCAGCGTTGCAACGCAACTCGCCGCGTTGCTGCTTACGGTCCCCGAGCACAGAATCCCCTGCGCCGAACTGAACGTCACCGTCCCTGTGGGCGCAGTGCTGTTCACAACGCTCGAAGGCGTCACCGTCGCGCTCACCGTCACCGTTCCACCCGCGGCCACGGTCGTGGCCGAAGCGCTCACCGTCACCGTCGTCGTTGCCGTCGTAGTGCTGGCTGCGGTATTCACCGTCGGCGACGTACTCGGCTTGAAGGTCGAATCGCCCGAGTACACCGCGGAGAACGCATGCGCTGTCTTGCTGCTAAATACGGTGCTCGCGATGCTTGCCGACGCGTTGCTCACCGGCTCGGTCTGCACCAACGCCGCATCCTCATAGAAACTCACCGTCCCTGTGGGCGCCGTCGTTCCCGTATAGGCAATCGTCGCGGTAATCGTCGTCAGCGTTCCGCTCACTGGAGGATTGGGCGAGACCACCAGCGAAGTTGTCGTCGTCACTGTCGCGGTCGAAGCCGCCGTCGTCACCACAGGCGACGTACTCGTCTTGAACGTCGCATCTCCGGCGTACACGGCAACAAACGCATGCGACACGGTGGACGACAGAGCCGTACTCGTAAGAGTCGCAATGCCACCCGAGACCGTTCCAGTACCGATGCTCACCGAGTCCTCATAGAAGGTCACCGCCCCGCTCGGCGAGGACGTGCTGCCCGTCTGCGCAATCGTCGCCGTCAGCGTCGTCGTGCTTCCACTCACCGGAGGGTTCGGCGAGACCGTCAGTGTCGTGGTCGTCGCCACCGTTGCGGTCGTTGCCGCAGTCGCCACGGCCGCAGAGGTGCTCGTCAGATAGTTCGAATCGCCCACGTAGACTGCATCAAAGCTATGCGCGGCCGTGCTGCTCAACGTCGTAGAGCTAAAGCTGGCGACGCCGGCACTGACCGTGCCGCTGCCGATCTGCGTGCCATCTTCAAAGAAGTTCATCGTGCCGGTAGGAGCTACGCCGTTCGTCAGCGTGTAAGTGATCGTCGCGGTCAACGTCGTCGTGCTTCCGCTCACAGGCGGGTTCGGAGAAACCGTCAGCGTCGTCGTCGTGGCTGTGGCCGCGGTGTTAGCATTCGCCGTCGCCGTCCCGCTGGTGTAGTTGTTATCGCCACCATAGACCGCGCTCAGACTATGCGATCCCGTGCTCCAGTTCGAGTCCGAAAACGATGCCGTCCCACTGGCAAGCGTCTGTGACCCAATCGACGAACCATTGTCCTCAAAGGTGATATTCCCCGCAGGGGTCGGATACTTTCCACCCGCGCCACTCACCGTTGCCGTAAAGCTAGTCGCCGTCCCGTTCACCGGAGGAACCGGTGCGGCCGTCAGCTTCACCGTCGGCGTTCCCAGGTTATTCGATCCCGTAATCCGCGCCGGATTGCTGCACGCAAAGGTCGCCGTCGTCGTGCACTGCGCCAGGAACGTCACCGACCCGCCCTGCACCGCCGGCACCTGCACCGCCGCCGTCGTCGTAGCTCCGGCACCGGCCAGCGTACCTGTGTAGCTGCTCGTATCGCTGGTTCCCTGGGGCGTCACGGTGATGGTTCCGGTCGGCGACCCTACACCTGAGGGCGCCGTAACCACCACATTCACCGTCGCCATCGTTCCCACGGGCGCAGCCCCAGCCAGGCTTCCGGTCACGGTCACCGTCTCCGCACCCACGGTAAACCCGGTGGAGATGCTGTTGTTCGCAGCGTACGTTCCGTCGCCCGAGTACGCCGCCGTCACCGTATACGTTCCACCCGGCAACTGGTTATAGCTCGCAGTGGCCGTGCCCGCCGAAAGCGTACCCGACCCTAGCGTTACGCCCGTGTTCGTGGAAAAGACCACCGTCCCCGTAGGCACCACGCCATTGCCTTGCCCTGACGTATCCGTCACCGTCGACGAAAACGTAAAGCTCCCGCCATGGGTCACAAACCCGCCATTCGACACATTGATCGAGACGTTATCGCTCAGGCTGCCATGCGGAAAGAACTTATCCAGCTTGTCGAGATCGACGACACCCAACCCCGTCGCCGCCTCCCACGTACCTGCCGCCGCGTGGTCCGGCTGCGTATAAAGCCCCGCCTCGGCCGCCAGCTCATAGAAGGTCGCATTCACGTTTCCGAGGCGCACCGGCGTTCCATCCGCCGTAGCGGGCTGTTGCGACAGAATCGACAGCATCGTCTGTGCCAACGCACCCAGGCCGGACACTGTCAGGTCCGGCTCATGCCGCATCCCATCGGCCGGCAGTCCCATCGCCTGCTGCCATGTTGGCCGTAGCACCGTCAGATTCGCCGTCGCGGGCGACGTAATCCCCGGTGCCAGCGCAATCGAAGTCACCTCCGCCAGCAAGCTCGGGAACCCCGCCGAGCCTCGTGCCCCGCAGCCGGTCTGCGCCAGCACGGTCATTCCCTGCGCGTTTGCCTGCTGCATCGTCAGGCGCATAGCCGCCTGCGTCGCTGTGTCCACATCCTCCAAACAACTCGCCGTGCTCAACGAGACCACCCTTGCCGTATTGGCCTCCACCAACGTACTCAACGCTGCCAAGCCCGTGGCCGTCGCACTCTGCACAACGCCATCGGCCGCAAGCGTCAGCGGATACGTCGCCGGAAGATCGCTCAACCCATCCACCGTCAGCAGATTTCCCGCCATCGTATTCGGCAGAACGGGCGCTACGCGGTTCGCGTAATAAGCAGTCTGCCCCAACTGCACTCCATGCACCGTAGGGGCCATTGCGGCCTCCACGTTCGCCGCCGTACCTGAGACCACAATCCGCAGCCCGGAGGCCATCGCGCTCTCCACTGTGAGCCCCTTGGCCTGCGCAAAGGCGCTCACCGCCGCAATCTGATCGGCAGTCGCGCCGAACTGCTGCCCAAACGCAGCTGGAGTAAGCCAAGCGTGATACGACCCACTCCCCGGAGTCTGCACCGCGGTCAAATAGCTCTCCAGCGCAGCCTGCCGCTCCGGCGTAGGCGCCAGGTAAAACGTCAACCGCATCGCCTGCGACCCAGGCAGCATCCCCAGATCGAGCGCACCGCTAGGCAGCGCCGGCACGCGCATTGCTGCGGGCAAAACCTGGCCTATCGCTGCGGACACAAGCGTCATTGCGGCCAAAGAGAGACCGAGGCACAGCACAAGGCGGCGGCGCAGAGCAAATATGGACATAATCTAGATAGGATTGTTCCGCAGTAGTGCTCGATACGCAAGCCTCAACTGGCGCTTCCAGCCTGCATACGAAATCTCCTGTGGGAAACCCCGTCGAATTTCCTTTCGCCGCCTGCAACGTCTAGCATAAGAACGTAAATTTGCAATCCGCCAGAGTCGAACGCTCACCGCTCCATCGCTCCACCAGAAATGAGGCCACGTTGACGTCTTCCACCAAGTTCCCGTCGAGCATCCTGAGAACTGCCCTTTTGCTCCTCGCCGTAGCACCTTTACTGCCGCCGCTCCGCGCCCAAACCGCGCCGCCCGACAAGTACGAGCAGGCCCTCGCCGCCCGCACCACCGTCAAGGTGCTGCCCAACGGCCTCACGCTCATTATCTCCGAGCGCCACGAAGCCCCAGTCTTCAGCTTCTACACCCTCGTCGATGCCGGGTCCGCCAACGATCCCTCCGGGCAGTCCGGGCTTGCTCATATGTTTGAGCACATCGCCTTCAAGGGCACCAATACCATCGGCACCACGAACTATCCCGCCGAGAAGCTCGCGCTCGCCAAGGTGGAAACCGCCTACGCTGCCTACGACAGCGCCTATCGCAACGCCGTAGCCGATGACACCGTTGCGAAGAATCAGACCAAACTCGATGCCCTCCACAAGACCTTTGAAGACGCCGTAGACGCCGCCCAGAAGTTCGTCATCCCCAATCAGTTCTCCGAGCTGGCCGAAGAGAACGGCGCCGTCGATCTCAATGCCTCTACCAGCGAAGACTCCACGCAGTACTTCTGGTCGATGCCCTCGAACCGCCTCGAGCTCTGGGCGTTTCTCGAGTCCTCCCGCATCGGCTGGCCTGTCGCCCGCGAGTTCTACAAGGAGCGCGACGTCGTCAACGAAGAGCGCCGCATGCGCATCGATAGCTCTCCGCAAGGCCGCCTCGTCGAAGAGTTCCTCGCCGCCGCCTACATGGCCCACCCTTACGGCCGCCCCGGCGTCGGCTGGGAGTCCGACATCACCCAGGTCACAGCGACGGAGGCCTCCGACTTCCACAAGAAGTATTACGTCCCCTCGAACATCGTCGTAGCCGTCGTCGGCGACGTCGATCCGAAGACCGCCATGCCGGTCCTCGAGAAGTACTTCGGTCGCATCCCCGCCGGCCCCAAGCCGGAACCCATGACCACCGTCGAGCCGAAGCAGACAGCCGAGCGCACGGTCGTTCTCCACGAGACCACGCAGCCCTTCTATCTTGAGGGCTACCACCGCCCCGGCTATCGCTCGCCGGACGACGCCGTCTATGACGCCATCACCGATATCTTTTCCAACGGCCGCACCTCGCGCCTCTATCGTTCGCTGGTCCGCGATCAGAAGATCGCGCTCGTAGCCGAAGGCTTCTCCGGCTTCCCCGGCATCAAGTATCCCGGCCTCTTCGCCTTCTACGCTCTGCCCATGCGCGGCCACACCAACGATGAGCTCCGCGAGGCCATCCATAAGCAGCTCGACATCCTCAAGACCACTGATGTCTCCGACGCCGAGCTCGAGCGCTTCAAGACCCGCGCCCGCGCCGACCTTCTTCGCGGCCTCGCTGACAACGACGGCCTCGCCTCGCAGCTCGCCGAGTACCAGACCCGCCTTGGCGACTGGCGCGAGATGTTCCTTGAACTGCAGAAGATCGACGCCGTCTCCAAGGCCGACATCCGCCGCGTAGCCAACCAGACCTTCATCGACACCAACCGCACCAGCGCCCGCATCGACTTCAAACCTCCAACCGCCCCACCCGCCGAGGCCACCGCAACGCCCGTCTCCGCCGGCAAAGGAGGTGCACAATGAACCTTTTGCGCTCTTCCTTCACGACCTTCGCGTTCGCCGCCGCTTCCATCGCCGCCATCGGCCAAAACCCACAACCCAAAACCCAAAACCCGCCCTTGGCCCAACCGTGGAAATCCATTCCCATCCCGCCGCTCCACGCCTTTAAGCCGACGGAGCCCACCCGCATCACGCTGCCGAACGGCGTGCAGCTCTTCCTCGAAGAGGACCACGAGCTGCCCTTCATCAGCGGCTTCGTCCGCATCAGAGGCGGCAGCCGTGACGTCTCTGCCGACAAGGTTGGTCTCGTAGACCTCTATGGCGAAGCCTGGCGCACCTCCGGCTCTGCCGCCCACCCCGGCGATGCCCTCGACGACCAGCTAGCCGCCAAGGCTGCCTCCATCGAAACCGGTGGCGGACAGGCCGCAACCTCCCTTAGCTGGAACAGCTTCTCCACCGACTTCGACAACGTCTTCGCCATCGCGCTCGATCTGCTCGAGCACCCGGACTTCCAGGAGAACAAGCTCGATCTCGCGAAGCAGAGTATGGCCTCCGGCATCCTGCGCCGCAACGACAGTGCCGCCAGCATCGTCCAGCGCGAAGCCCGCGAGATCGCCTACGGCAAAGCCAACCCCTACGGACGCTCGGCCGAGCTCTCCACCGTGGGCGCCGTCACGCTTGACGACCTCAAGGCCTGGCACAAGAACACCCTCAACGGCGCCAACCTCATCGTCGGTGTCATCGGCGACTTCGACGCAAAGGACATGGAAGCCAAGCTCTCCGCCGCCTTCGGCTCTATCCCCAAAGGCACCGAGCTGGTCTCCGCCAAGGTGAACTTCACCGAACCCACGCCCGGCATCTACTACGCCGACAAGACAGACGTCGATCAATCGAACGTCTACATGGTCGGCCTCGGCACCGAAGAGCGCAATCCTGACTTCTACGCGCTCTCGGTGATGAACGAGGTCTTCTCCGGCGGCTTCGGCTCCCGCGTTGTGCAGGAAGTCCGCACCAAACTCGGCCTCGCCTACTCGGTTGGCGGCAGCTTCGGCGCAGCCTATGACCACCCGGGCCTCTTCGCCGTCGGGCTCGGCACCAAGAGCTCCAGCACGGTCGCAGCCACCAAGGCCACGCTCGACGAAGTCCGCAAGCTTCGCACCGATCCCCCCACCGAGTCCGAACTCCGCAAGGCCAAGGACGACCTGCTGAACTCCTTCATCTTCCGCTACGACACCCCCGAGAAGATCCTCAGCGAACAGGTCACGCTGGCCGTCTACGGCTACCCTGCCGACTTCCTGGAGCAATACCGCGCCGGGGTCGAAAAGGTCACCGCAGCCGACGTAACCCGCGTCGCTCTCAAGTACATCCAGCCCGAAAAGCTGGCCATTGTGGTCGTTGGCAACATGCAGGAAGTCCAACCGCCGCTCTCCACCCTGGGCAAAACCACCCAACTGGACATCACCATCCCCGGAGCCCCGAAGGAACAGTAAGCCCACAAATCTAATTAGCGACTTAGCCACTCGTTCAAATCTTTTCGCTCCATGAACAGCTTGCCGGAAACATCCGTAACCGACAGTTCAAACACAGAAGTGATCACATCGGGTTTAGGGAGGGCTATATAGAAAAGGAGTTTGCCAGTTCGTGGAGTATCCGTCTGTAATGGGTCGTTCTGCGTGGAATCTACAAGCGATTCGGAAGCGCTGATGTGAGCAGTATTGTGCTCTCCACGTGCGACCAGTGAAGTTGGCATCTTCGTGAGCTGTGCCAGTTGCGGCAACCCAACCTTTGGGATGACCGATAATTTCCAGTCCAGAGCTACGCTCGGCTTCCCTGTATTCGTAACTATTACATCCAAAGCGATGCCAGTTAGATGTGGTGCCTGTTCTGGAATGAAGATGTTCGCACCGGGGATAAGTAATCGAAATGACGCCGGGGACACCTGAACAGCAGGCAACGGGGCTGATCCACTCTTCGCAGATTGGAGTTGATCTTGGAGTGTTTTAATCAGTGCGTCTTTATGTCCTAGCAGCCCCTTGAAAATCCGGTAAATGATTACAGTGATAATGCTGCAAAGCACCACGAGGGTGCTGAAGAACAGCCATGGAGCCTGCATAATCACTGGCCACTCCCGCGCCAGTTCCGCCAAAATTTCCTTCGCGCCCATGAGCGCCAATTGTACTGGCTGGACGGTCCATGTACTCGGAATCAAGACACGGTGGGTTTGTCAACGACACAATCACCCGCATACCCCTTGACACCGCGTCTACAATAAAAGCACCGAAACAAGTCTTCGCAGCGGGCTTCGCATCAACCGCCAACCGCCCCCGAAGACCACACCTAACCTCAATGTTCTCCGGTCTTTGCGCCGTTTCTGGCCGGGGGAGGGGTATCCACTCCCTGAAGCACCGACAACCTCAATCGCAACGCCCAGCTACCGCAAGTAGCGTTTTCACCAACTGCTAAACTTATTTATTGGCGCTATTTCGCCTCTCGTGAAGGAGTTCATCATGGCACACAACAGCAATGGCAACGGTAACGGCAGTTCCACCTCGCTTCGCCTCAAGATCGGCCTCGCCGAGATGATGAAGGGAGGCGTCATCATGGACGTCATGAACGTAGCCCAGGCCGAGATCGCCGAACAAGCCGGGGCTGTCTCCGTGATGGCCCTCGAGCGCGTCCCTGCCATGATCCGCGCCGAAGGCGGCGTCGCCCGCATGGCGAACCCCAAGCTCATCAAGGAGATCATCGCCACCGTCTCCATCCCTGTCATGGCCAAGGCCCGCATCGGCCACTTCGCCGAAGCCCAGGTCCTGCAGGCTCTCGGCGTGGACTTCATCGACGAGTCCGAGGTCCTCA
>Ga0302310_10003580_pt1 | contig 12054 bp, 9 predicted proteins | sample III_Palsa_N1_2_FD_200451 | JGI IMG/M metagenome (GOLD analysis project Ga0302310, IMG submission 200451) | Peat permafrost microbial communities from Stordalen Mire near Abisko, Sweden - III_Palsa_N1_2 | ecosystem: Environmental > Terrestrial > Soil > Palsa > Peat permafrost | place: Sweden... | reverse complement strand
AATCGCTTCGTGCCGGAGTACGACCTCATCCAGCTACCGGTCGTTCCGTACGAGCGCTACCTGCACAAGCTGACGGGCGGAACCTATCTTGACGAGTTCGCCGAAGTGCATCTGAAGAATCTCGATGCGCGCCTTGCGGTGGGTGGAATGGTGCCATCGGCTGGCGTCGGAACCGCGTTCGGTCGCGAGGCCTGCGACGAGCTCGCCGCTCAGACGAACCACATACTCTTCCCGCCGGTATCTCTTACCGAGGACTACGACTTCTCGTTCCGCCTGTATCGCAATGGCCGCAAATCGGGCCTCGCAAAGGTGTGGGTCCGGAATACCGACAACCCGAACAATCTCTACGATGAGCTCGTTGCGATCCGCGAGTTCTTCCCGGCAATCTTTGCCGACGCCGTCCGCCAAAAGCAGCGCTGGATGCTCGGCATCACCTTCCAAGGCTGGGAAAAACTTGGCTGGGGCAAGACCTGGCGCGAGCGCTACATGCTCCTCCGCGATCGCATCGGCGTGCTCACCAGCCTGCTCAACGCGGTAACGCTTTTCATTCTCATGAGCGTCGCGGAAGCGATCGGGTCGGCGCTCGCGCATCATCTTGCGTGGAACGCCGATCTCGGTCGTTACCACTTCCCCGGCGCCCTCACGACACTGATCGACATCAACATCGCACTCCTCTGCAACCGGATTCTGCAGCGCGCCCTCTGCGTCAAGGAGATCGCCCGCCGCCGCCAGATGGCGATGGTCCCGTTCCGCCTGCTATGGGCCAACGTCATCGACTTCTGCTGCACGATCCATGCGATCCGCCGTTATACGTACTCTCGCATCACGGGCAAGCCGCTCAAGTGGTTGAAGACGGCCCACGAATTCCCGAATGTCGAGCAGTTGCTGCGAACGCACCGTCCGCTCGGCGACCTGTTGCTGGAGCGGCGAATCATCTCCCCCGCACAACTCAGCGATGCGCTGGCGACGCAGCGTTGGCAGGGTGACAATCGTCTTCCGCTCGGCGAAATTTTGCTGGCAATCCCGGCGATCACTTCCGAGCAGTTGGATGAGACGCTCGCCATTCAGGCACGTTCCAAAGTCCGCGTGCAGCAGGCGGCCGAGGCGGCCCTTACCGAACAGCCCATGCTGGCGCGGCATCAAGATTCCGTTGCCGATATCGTGGTCGCTCAGCCTGCGTCGCCCATGGCCGAGCAGCCGATGCCGGCGGCGGCGATCTATGGTCTCCGCCCCGTGGCGGAGGCAGTGAAGGCGCAGGCCGATCCCGCGCCCCATCAGGATCTCGACATCTCGACGCTCAGGGAAGGCGTGCCCGCCTGGTTGCAGGTCACGGCGATTCGTGAGGTTGAGAAGCTCCCGGTCGCTGAGTCTCCAGTCGCGGAGCCTCGCCCGACCTACTCTGTGCAGCCTGTCGCCGGGCCCGTTCTGGTTCCGATACGCATTACCCCGGCCGCTTCCAAGCCGGACGCGGTTCCGTCCCGTCCTGCCCGCGTTATTCCGTTTTCAGCGCCGCATTCCGCGGCAACCCACAACCCAAGGAGGTTCTCCATGCTGCATGACGTCGCGTCGAATTGGAAGACGCCATTTCCCTCAAAGCGAATTCTGGTCGCAATCGGCACTCGGCCGGAAGCTATCAAACTGGCGCCGCTGGTGCGCGAACTGCAGTCCAGAATAGGGACCCGCACCGGCCCGGCGGACGTCTTTATCTGCGCAACCGGGCAGCATCAGGAGATGGTCGAAGAGGCGCTCGCAGCCTTTGGCGTCGAGGTCGACCTTAATCTCGATGTGTTGACCCCCGGCCAGAGCCTCGCCTCGGTGAGTGCCCGCATCCTCAGCCGCTTCGAGCAGGTGATAGCCGACTTTGAGCCGGACTGGGTCATCGTGCAGGGCGACACCGCGACCACCGCAATGGCGGGTCTCGCGGCCTTCTACGCCGGGGTCCGCGTGGCGCATGTGGAGGCTGGCCTTCGCACCCGCGACCTGCAGTCGCCGTTCCCGGAGGAATTCAACCGGCGGATGGTCGGCATGTTCGCCAACATTCACTTCGCCGCCACCGAGTGGGCGAAGAATAATCTGCTCCGCGAGGGCGTCGCCGAGGAGGACATCGTCGTCACCGGCAATACCGGCATCGACGCGCTCCGCACCAACTGCGATCGCCTCGGCATCAAGCTGGAACGCCCCCGTCCCAGCCACTCTGGACCGGTTCGGGTTCTCGTCACGGCACATCGCCGCGAGAATCTCGAAGACGGCATCCCAAACATCTGTGAGGCCATCGCGAATCTTGTCACGAAGGATCCGGGTAAGTATGTGTTCCTGTGGCCGATGCATCCGAATCCGCGCGTCAACGAGATTGCCAAGGCATATTTGTGGGAGCACCGCGATGTTCTGCTCACCGGTCCCGCAAAGTACGACGAACTGCTCGGCTATCTCGACCAGTGCGACGTGGTGCTCACCGATTCCGGCGGCTTGCAGGAAGAAGCGCCGTCGTTTGGCAAGCCCGTTCTCATCATGCGCGAGAAGACGGAGCGCCCTGAGGGTGTGCGCGCCGGAATGGCATGGCTGGTCGGAACCGACCGCGCGCGGATTGAGGGCGCACTCGAGCAATTGGCCGCGCAAATCGCCGAGCGCAGAACCCTGCGCGCACCCTTCAACCCCTACGGCGACGGATACGCAAGTGCCCGCATCGCAGACTTCTTCGGCGGCAAGACGGTGCATGAATTCGGCGAAGTAGTCGAACTGGACGAGGTTCCGCGCAGAATGCCGGTCGGTGTGCGTGCGGAGCAGCGCTACCAGACTGTATCCTGATCGTACGATGACTGCCGAGGAAGTGAAGAACCTGCTGGGCCTGGTGCCGCATCCGCGCGAGGGTGGATTCTACATCCGCACTTATGAGGCCAAAGAGATCGTCTCGATCGAGCGCTACGCCGGTCTGCGCCGCACCGGCACAGCGATTTACTACCTGCTCGAACCCGGAACCTTCAGCGAGATGCATCGCCTGAAGTCCGACGAGATCTTCCACTTCTATGCCGGCGACGCAGTCGAGCTGCTGCAACTGCGCGAGGGCGATCCTGGCCATATGGTCGTCATCGGCAACAATCTCGCCGCTGGAGAACGGCCGCAGGTCGTCGTCCCGCACGGCGTCTGGCAAGGCTCTCGCCTGCGTAAGGGCGGCGCATGGGCGCTGCTGGGATGCACTGTCAGCCCGGGCTTCGAGTTCGAAGACTACGACGCCGGCGACGAAGCCGAGCTGCTAGGCCTGTGGCCCGAGTGGGCTGAGATGATCGCCGAACTAACCAAGCACTGACCTTCTACCCAAACGACTGATACTTCTTCCAAAACTCCGGCCACGGTAGCCGCGTGCCATCGCACAGAAAGATATCCGGATGGTATTCGGCCTCCTCATTCTTCACGCCTTCGCTGTTCCCGTTGTGCCCCGCAAGCCGGCATCCAGTGAATCGTCGATCCGCGGTTTCGCGACTAAATCCGATGACGATCAACGTTGAAGGCGGCGGCGTGGGATAGCCACGAAGCCAGGCCGAGTTCGTCATCCCGATCGGCGTCGGAAGGCCATAAGCGGCGCCAAGAATCTCAATCGCGCCTTGTTCGCCGTAGTTCCCGGTGATCACACCGACACTCGGCCGTTGGTCAGCCGGAAGCGAATCGCGGATGTTCGCCACAGCCTTCACCAGCTCATCCCAGCCGATCTCCTCGCGCAGATCGCTGCTGTTCTTTAGGGCGAAAGCCTTGAGCGGTCCACCGCTCGCCACCGGCACCAGAATCGCGATGAACAAAGCTCCGCAGAGCGCGACGCCGACGAAGTACGCAGACTGCGCGGCGACGCTCCATTCCCGGCGCAACGAGCTAAGCCAACGTTCAGCCGCCACGGCCCCCATCGCAAACAGCATCGGATACGCTGCCGCCAGATAATACGAGCGACCATCCGCGAAGAAGAACAGCGCAAAGGGAATCAGATACATCCACGCGATCATCCGATAGCGCGGATTACGCAGCAGGGCAACAAGCCCAGCGATCCAGAGCGGCGTAGCGAGCAGGTTCGCGCAGATGACGAATTGCTGCCACAGAAAGCCCTTTGCGCGGCCCTCGCCGACATCGCGCGTATGAATGTGCTGCAGAAACTGCTGCGAAATAAACCCATGGCGCGCTTGCCAGACGAAGTTCGGCAGAAACAGCAGAAGCGCCAGAACGACCCCGATCCAGAACCACTTCGTCGCAAAGAATCGTCGAGCCGGTGTCAGGATCATCCCACCGAGAATACCCGCGATATAGAACAGGATGGTGTACTTCGTCTCCAGCCCAATCCCGATGACGGCACCAATCGCGAGCCACCAACGAGCATCATCGGACTTCAACAGGCGAACAACAAAATAGGCAATCAACACCCACCACAGGTAGTCGAACGACGAATACTGAAATTCCGTTCCTTCAAAGAGCGGCAGCGGCGAGAGCGCAACCGAAACCGCCGCCGCAATCTGCGCGAGTCTTCCACCGCCGAGTTCGCGAGTCATCAGTCCAGTGACCACAATCGCCACCGATTGCGCGATCACCGAAAACAGTCGCAGCCCAACCAGCGAGGCGCCGAAGAGCGAGAGCCCGATGCGTTCGAGAGATGGTGTGACTGGCGGATAAGCGACGAAGCCCCAGTCGAGATGCCGCGCGTCGGAGAGGAACTGCAATTCGTCGCGATGGAAGCCGTAGCGGCCGTTCGTCAGCACATGGAGCAACCCAATGACAGCCGCGATACACAGTAGGATCGCAGTGTCGCCGCGTCTGGCGATGCCGGACTCGGGAGCGAGGGGTGAGGAATTCGTCATAGTTGGTTCAGAGCAGACTACACCGGACTCGGCTTGATACGTCGTCTCTCCCACCGTGGTTCCCGTTAAAGTGAGAAACCCGACGTTCGACCGTTGGTGCAGGTCGAACGTCGGGCCACTTACTGATTTAGGTAGCAGTTAGAAGGACAGCTTGAGCGCGAACTGGATGTTGAACGGTTCGCCGTATCCGATACCGGGGGCGCCGGAACCGTTGCGGGTATTGGTGATCAGGCCGAACGAACTGCTGGTCGGCGTTACAGTCGGGTTAGCGAAGTTGTTGAAGTTGAAGACGTTGAAGATCTCAACGCGGAACTCCGACATTACCTTCTCCGTGATCGGCGTGTGCTTGAAGATCGACACATCGACGGTCCGGAAGTTCGGGCCGCTGAATGCATCGCGACGCTCGTTCCCATACACTCCGGTGACGGAGCTCGTGCAGCTCGCGGGGTTAGTAGCAGAGCCAGGTCCGCCCGGGCAGGTGAACGACGGGGTGCTGACGAGGTTTTGGAGGTATTGATAGTTGCGACCAGACGTAGTGCTGGAGTGCAGCAAGACGCCAGTGTATGGGCTGACGCCGGTGTAGTTCGGACGATCCTTCAGCTCGCCCGTTCCGTCGACGTTGGTCGAGTACTGCGGGCTGATCGGCGTTCCGGTGGAGTAGGTGTAGATGGCGTTCAGCTGGTAGCCCTTCGTCAGACGCGGTGCGAAATGTCCGATCTGGGGGACCGTGTAGTAGACGAAGCCGTTCAGCAGGTTGCGGTTGTCGAAGGTGCTCGGGCCGTAATCCTGGTGCAGGTTGTAGCTGTTCATCGGCGTCGTGTTTGACGAAACGTCATCCAGCGACTTCGACCACGTGTAGTTGAGGGTCGTCTGGACGCCCTTCCAAGCCGTCTGACGAACCGTCGCTTGCAACGAGTGGTAGTTCGAAGCAGCCTCAAAGTTCAGTTGGTTAATGGCGGTTAGCGGCTTGCCTGCGAAAGTGGCGTTCTCATTCGGGAAGCTCGTCTGGAGGTACTGCTTCGCGTTTGAGGTCGCGGATCCGCTGATGACCGGCTGGTCGATATCATACAGAACCTGAAGGTGGGAACCGAAGCTGCCGACATAGCCCAGGGTGAAGAGCGTTGACTTCGAGAGCTGTTGTTCGACGTTGACGCTGACGACCGCGGCGCGCGGCATCTTGAAGTTCTGGTTGACGCCGTATGCGCCTACCGACGGAGCAACAGCCCCGGTGAAGGGATCGACGCCGACCGCCCAATTTACGTTGGACTGAACGAAGATAGCGGCTGCATCGGGCCCGGCTGGGTTGTTCTGAGCATAGTTGGCGCCGCCGTTGGTGGTGGTACCGGTGATCCAGCTACTCATCGCCGGGAAGTCGTAGAAGATGCCGTATGAGCCGCGAATGACGGTCCGATTGTTATCAAATGGCGAGTACGAGAAGCCTACCCGAGGAGCGAAGCTCGTGTAGGTTTCGGGGTAGTAGCCTTTCTGGAACCCCGGCGTGGTGCCGGGGACGAACATGTAAATGTCATTCGCGGCTGCCTGGATGACTCCGGGAACGGTGTAGCGAACGCCGTAGTTGAGGCTCAGCTTCTTGGTGACCTGGAAGTCGTCCTGCACCCAGAAGTCTTCGGTCGAAAGCGTCCAGATGCGCTGCGCCGAACCCTGCAGCAGCTTGGCGCCGGAGGAGTTCGTGGGCTCGCCGACCAGGAAGTCCGACAGAGCGGAGAGGTTGGTTCCTGAGCCGCCCCATGGTCCGCGAGAGCCATCGAAGGCGAAGGTGCCGCGGGCGCTGGAGAAGTAGAGCTGATTGACGTTGGAATGGCGATACTCGCCGCCGATCTTGAGCTCGTGCTTGCCCAGCGTCCAGTGGAAGTTGTCAGTGACGTGGCCGGTCACGTCGGTGCGGCCAGAGGGCTGGGTAGCGCCTGTTTCGTCGAATCCGCTGATAGTGATCGTCGGCGCACCAGCAGCGACGATGCCGGGGGCGATGCCGAGGTTCAGGCCGGCATTGGTTTGCGGGTTGAAGTTCTGATCTGCGTCGTTGAACGTCTGCAGGAAGTAGTTGGTAGCAAACGTAACCGTGTTCAGCAGGTGGCTACTGAAGGCGTAGCTATGCACGATCCCGAAGTTGTGGATGTGCATCGGAGCGGTCTGGAAGTACTCCGCATAGTCCGAGCCAGTCGGAGCGGTCTGCTTACCCGTCGTCCCGAGATAGCGGATCGAGAGCTGCTGCTTATCGCTGAAGTGGTGGTCCAGCTTGATGATGCCGTTGAAGCTGTTGTAGTTCGAAGTTCCGTTTGCAAAGTAGTTGCTGGTGGTTGCGGGTCCACCCTTGGAGTTTGCCGGATAGAGTAGACCGTAGAGGTTCAGGCTAAGCTGGTTGGCCGTGTAGGGCAGGCCAGTTGCAGGATTGGTGTATTTTGCGATGTTCGCTTCAGCGGCTGTGATCCATGCGTCGGAGAGAACCGTATCGACGAGAGCCACATTGGCCTTCGCGATCTGGATCTCACCCGCGACGAACAGGAACGTGTGATCCTTCCAGATCGGCCCGCCAAGAGTGAAGCCGCCTTGGTGGTTGCGGATCAGCGGCTTGCGGCTGCCTGCCGGAGCGACCGGCGAGATGGCTGCAAAAAACTCGTTGCGGTCGAAGTAGAAGACGTCGCCGTGGATGTGATTCGTGCCGGACTTGATCGACATGTTCGAGTTCGCGCCGGCGTTGCGGCCCTGGTCAGCTTCGCCGCCTGATTGCATCGAGAACTGGTCGATCGCTTCAATTGGGATAAGACCGCCCGCAACCGAGGCGATACCACCCTGGTTGGAAGCGACGATGCCAAGCCATGGATCGACGTTATCCGCGCCGTCCAGCTGGAAGTTGATGCTGGCGGTACGGGAACCGTTGACGGAGTTCGTAAGCGCACTGGCACCGGGCGCGAAGTGCGTCATCTCGGTGAAGTTACGGCCATTCATAGGCATCTCAGCTACTGACTTTGAGTCGATAACCGCGACCAGCGCGGCGGAGGTGGTGTCAGTCTGCAGGGCGTCGGCCTGAACGTCTACGACGGTTGATTCAGCGCCGATCTTCAGCTCAACCTTGACCGTGGTCACTTTGGATACTTCGACCACAATATTGTCGACCTTTGCCGTCTGAAATCCAGGAACCGTGGCCGTGATTTCATACTGTCCGGGAGTCAATTCCGGGAAGTTAAACTCTCCGGCGCTGGTCGACTTGGAGTCGAAGACAAAATCAGTCGCGGGATTCTTCAGCTTGACCACAGCATTCGCGATGACGGCCCCCTGGGTGTCGACAACAACACCCGAGACAGCGCCGCGGGAAGTCTGGGCCAGAGTCGATGGAACGAGCAGGAGAGCGGCGAAGAACAGCGCAAGGTATGCGTAGATCGTCTTGTTCCAGTTCAGAGGCATGGGACTCCTATGGGTTCACGAATGGTGAACCGCGGGGTAGATACAGCTTGATAAGCGTCTGGCCGAGTACATCGACAACGGTACGAGTGGCCGGGAGAGCTACAAGGTCACAGAAAGGTGAATTTTAGGTAGTGCTGTGTTTATAGCTTGGATCTAACTCGACGTCAATAAAATTCTCGGCTTAATGCATTCTTTGCACATTCCGCATTGCACGATTCTGCGCAAGCCGCCGGCACGAAACAGGGAGGTTATTGTCGGGACGCACAATAGAAAAGCCGCACCGCGGGAGATATCCCGAATGCGGCCCAACTACGACTTTCAGTTACTTAGCGCGCGAACGATCCAACGGCCGACGTTTCATCGTCCTTGATATCGAAAACCGTGTACAGCTTGGTGATCTGCAGCAGGTCATGAACCTTCGTGGTCAGATGCAGCAGCTTCAGTTCGCCGCCCTGATTCTTCACCGTGGTATATGCGCTCACCAGTTCGCCCAGGCCGGAGCTGTCGATGTAGTCGACGTTCGCGAGGTTCAGCAGGATGCTCTTCGATCCCTTGGATAGAACGTCCTTGACGGCATCGCGCAACGTTACGCTGCCTTCGCCAAGGGTGATACGGCCGCTCAGATCGAGAATGGTAACGCCGTCGACCTGACGGGTAGTGAATTTCATGCTCATAGTGAATTTCTCCTCAAGAATTCTATGGATTGGATGTTTCTTAGCCAGGTTGAATGCGGTGTTTGACCAGTGTGATTTCGGTTCCGGGGTCCAGTCTTCGGAAGTGTACCTCATCCATGAAGGCGCGCATCAGAAAGACGCCGCGACCGGACGAGCGAAGCAAATTCTCCGGAGCCAGCGGGTCGGGAATACTGTCGGGATCTACCCCCTCGCCCTGATCCGCAACTTTAATTGTGAGCGCGGAATCCGTAATCTCAAACGTCGCGGTGACGTGTTTCGCAGGGTCGTACTTGTTGCCGTGAATCACTGCGTTGGCAGTCGCCTCACCGGCAACCATGGAGAGATGCGCCGCGATATCAGGGATGAAACCAGCGGCGCGAGCGTACTCCAGCGCCGTCCCCTCGACCGCGTTGACGCTGGCGACCGTGGACTCGAGCGTGAGGCTTACGCGGCTTGTGGTGCCCTCTGCCAAATCCGACCTTTCGATGAAGGCTGCGCAGGAGTCGCTTCGAATCCGCTAGGACCCGTGGCTGAAGTGTCCTTCGCCGGGGGCCATAAAGTCAAGGCGTAAGCCTCACCAAAGCTTGGATGCCGCTAATATTGGAGGAACTCATTGCGCGGAATGGGGCTTCATGGAGTACAAAATGACTAAGAGTTTGCGAGGAGCTTCAATGAAAACTGCAATCGCCACCGTAGTCCTGTCGGCCTGTCTATTCTCGGTCCCGGCCCTGAATGCGCAAGCGCCATCTGCGCCAGCCCCACCACCCCCGGTCGTCACCGCCAACCCCGTCATGTGGAGCGCCCAGCAAATCTACACCCGGCAGGAGAAATACATTATCGATTCCGGAGAGGCGATGCCGGCTGACAAATACAGCTTCCATCCAACGCCCGACCAGAAATCCTTTGGCTGGATCATGTCGCACCTGGCTGCCTCCAACGGCGGTCTGTGCGCGATCCTCTCCGACGGTAAAGCGCCTGCCGAGACCAAGGTCGCCGAAACCGCGTCCAAGGCTGAGCTTCAAGCCGCGCTCAAGGCCTCGTTCGACTACTGCGATCCCATCATGGCCGGATTGACAGACGCCAAACTTGGCGACACCATCACATTCTTTCGAGGTGCGAAGGTCCCACGCGCCAGGGCGGTGATCGAGATCACGGGCGACCTGATGGACCACTACTCGCAGATGGCGATGTATCTTCGCCTCAACGGGGTGCTGCCGCCATCAGCCGCGCCGAAGAAGCCCTGATCTTAGCGGCTACAATCAGGGGATGATTGCCCATCTGCGTGGTATTGTGCTGGCGAAGTCCCCGAATCAGGTTGTCCTCGAATGCGCCGGCGTAGGATACGACGTGGCGATTTCGGTTGCCACGTTTTCCTCTCTGCCGGTCGAGGGCGCAGAGGCCAAGCTGCACATCTATACCCGCGTCGCCGAGGACCAACTCGCCTTGTTCGGTTTCGCCGAGCCGGCGGAGAAGCGCCTTTTCGAGAAGCTGCTCACCATCACCGGGATCGGCCCGAAGCTGGCGATCACGGTGCTGTCTGGGATCGACGCATCGCGGCTCGTAACCGCAATTCGCGGGGGCGACCACGCGTCGTTGGTCAGAATCCCGGGCATCGGTAAGAAGACCGCCGAACGCGTCGTCCTGGAACTAAAGGACAAGCTCGACGACCTCGCCTCCGCACCGATTCATCCGCAGACCAGCGGCGTCCCCTACGGCTCAATCGGCGAGGATGTCTTGTCCGCGCTGGTCAATCTCGGATACGCGCGACCCGTAGCGCAAAAGGCTGTCGATGTAGCACTCGAACGCTCAGCACATGCCAAGGAAAACTTCGAAACTCTCTTCCGCGCCGCCATGGCGTCGATTCGATAGCGGGCAGAGACCTTTACGCGCGGCGACGGTAACGGATCGAGAACTCATATCCAGCGTTTGGCGGGAACAGATGCGCCATTAGCCGCAGGCGGTCTGCAAGAGCCGTCGGCGCCAGCAGCGGATACTCGCGCTCGCGCAGCTCAGAGTAGTCGAAGTCGACGGCCAGCGAGAGCAGGTAGATCGCGATCGCGTCGGCGAAGGCGCTCTCGAAGAATTCGATCTTCGCCTTCTCGTCGGGTATGGACTTGTCGCCGTTTGTCCCGGCGATGGCTTGCGCACGAGCTTCCCACGCATCCTGGCTGGTCTCGCCGCGAACGTCCGCCGTTGCCTGCGCCCAGGAGAGCGCGGTGAACGCCTCGGGAATTCCGGCTTCCGCGGCAAACGCGTGGCCAACGTTGATAAAGAACTCGAACGCCAGCGCAAACTGGTCGCGCAGCAGGCGCGCGGAGATGAAGACACCCTCGTGCGCGGGCTCGGCTGCGGAGGCTCCGACCGCGACGTTGCGATGGCAGATCGCCTCGTCCGAGAGCTCCGACGTGTAGATCGGCGAGACGAGCGTGCGGTCGGACGCGGTGCGGTGCGCCTCAGGCTTGGCCGCGTTCGCCTCCGCGCCGAAGCCTTCCGGCATCGCCAGCGGCACGAAGTAGAACGCACGCGCCTTCATCGCAGCGGCGACGATGTTCGGAACAGCCTGCACGACGCGGTCGAGCTCGTGATCGGCGAGCTTGGTGTCGCCGAAGGATGCGTAGCGGACGCCGTTGGGCGCGCGCTTGAGGACGACTGCAGAGGCGAGCTCGGCCGCGTCGAGGAGATTACCAGTAGAGATGTGTACGCCGTCAGCCATGAAGGTTTATTCTAATCTGTATGGAACTCTCTGCTTCTAACGCGCAGCCTGCGGGAACATCGAAGACACTCGCGGCGGGATATGTTTTCGGCGCGCCGGTACACGAACTGGGCATCATCGCTAGCCTGATCATGGGTTTGGCCGTCGGTTTTATCAGCTTCTTCGCGGCGACGTTCGTGGGAATCGTCGTCGTGATGGTGATGATCTCGTCGGGACATCCGGCGGATTACACGATCAGCTACCGGCTGATCGGGCTTCCGGTCGGGATTGTGCTCGGCGTGGCGTCGCTCGGTTACCTCGGGACGTTCTGGGTGAAGCGGATTCTGCGTAAGGCTTAGCACCCTCCCCCTCCCCCGTGAAGTATGTAAAGTCCGGATAGATAAGGGGTTAACTATAAAAGCCTAAATGGACC
>Ga0302310_10003577_pt1 | contig 12055 bp, 8 predicted proteins | sample III_Palsa_N1_2_FD_200451 | JGI IMG/M metagenome (GOLD analysis project Ga0302310, IMG submission 200451) | Peat permafrost microbial communities from Stordalen Mire near Abisko, Sweden - III_Palsa_N1_2 | ecosystem: Environmental > Terrestrial > Soil > Palsa > Peat permafrost | place: Sweden... | reverse complement strand
GGATCGTTCTCCGTCGCGGCCACATCCCCGCCGAACTCCGCCAAATACTCAAATCCCCACTCCAGCGGCCGCTCCACGCGGTTCGAATCCCGAGTCGTCAGCGCAGTCTCCCACGCATACATCCACTTCCCATAAAGCTTTGCAAGCATCCCTACAGTTTACCGCCCACGGGCTGCTCGGAGTGTTGTGCTCCTTTCGTGAACAGCCTCGATCGGGTAAACTTGAAACGCAGGAGAGTTGGCAGAGCCCGGTTGAATGCACCTGACTCGAAATCAGACATCGTCGCAAGGCGATCGGGGGTTCGAATCCCTCACTCTCCGCCACAACTTTCCACTCTCAAAAGGCGCTAGCGCCGTGGTTTCCACCTAAGTTGGCTCGAGGGTCTTCGCGGCGATTCCTACGCGAGCCGGGATGCCAAATCCAGGCGCTGCCTACACCCGCACAGACCGCGCCCGTATCCCGCACAGCACGTCATAAGCGATCGTCCCGCTCCACCCCGCATGGTCCTCCGCCGAAACCCCCTCCCCCAGCAACACCACCTCCATCCCCTCGTGCACCCCGGAGATCCCGCTCACATCCACCACCGTCAAATTCATCGACACTCGTCCCACCACCACAGCCTTCTTCCCCGCAATCATCACCCAGCCATCGCCAACTCCCGACGACCCCGCCCTCCGAAACCCATCCGCATACCCCACCGGCAGCAACGCCAGCTTCATCTTCTGCGAAGCCACAAACGTCGCGCTATACCCCACCGTCGTCCCCGCCTCAACCTCCCGCACCCCAATCACACGAGTCTTCCACCACAACACCGGCGAAATCTTCTGCTCCAGCAAATGAGTCCCCCCACCCTCGATCGCCAAACAATATCCATAGATCCCAAACCCTGTCCTCACCATCGCCCGCGCGCCCATCGCCTTCGCCTGGCCGCGTATCCACGCCATCGTCCCGCCTTCATCCACCGCCGACGTGTTCCCCACATGCACATACTCCGGCTTGATCCCCGCCGCCTTCACCTGCTCCAGCGCCGCCTCAAACCGTTCCCGAGCCAACTCTGTCGTCTTCGCTCCCGCAACCTCCGCACAGCAAAGATGCGTCATCACCCCCTCGCAGTGCACCCACCGCGAACTCGCCAGCCGCTCCAGCACCCGCGCCAACTCCACTCCAACCGCAACCCCCTGCCGCCCCATCCCCGTCTCGATCTCAAGATGCACCGGCACCCGATGCCCTGACGCCCGCGCTGCCTTCTCCATCGCCGCCACATGCTCCACCGTCCACACCACCGGCGTCAGCCCATGCACCACCAGCTTCGTAGCGTCCACCAGGTCCATCCCGCACATCACCAGCAACCGCCAGCCGCTATGCGGAAACGCCTCCCGCAGCGCCGCACCCTCTTCCACATCGCTCACCCCCAGCCACTTCGCCCCAGCCTCCACCAGCACCGGCGCACACAGCACCGCCCCATGCCCATACGCATTGGCCTTGATCACTGCCAGCGTCTCCACTCCCGCGCCCGCGACCGCCTGCACCGCCCGGAAGTTCTCCGCCAGCTTCGCCCCCGATATCTCAACCCAACTCTTCAACCCAACCCGCCTCGCCTTACCTCTCTACTGCCTACTCCCTACTCTCACCCGCCGGCGGCGGATAATACGGCAGCTTCTCCTGCTGCTCCGTCGCCCGCTTCACCGCAATATCCGCAAACAGCATTCCCGGCACGATCGTGGTCTGCGGCACCGGACTCAGCGTCTGCGCCACCCACGGCTTCCCGCCCGCCGCCAGTACGCCGCTCCGTAAAGACCGCTGGTCCAGCTCATCGAACACCGCCCCGCGCACCAGCGTCCGCTTGCCCAGCGGCGTCACCCGGTACAGCAGCCGAGGCGTCAACTCCCCACCCAGGGTCTCCACCTCATAAACATCGCGGCCCTGCTGCTTCGCCAGCGCCAACAGCTTCGCGTGCATCTCCGCCCCGGTCAGCGGCTGGCTCGACTTCACAATGACCACCCCCGCCCGCGAGTGCGCCGCCTGTCCCAACCCTGCCCGCCCGTGTCCATTCGACTCCGGAAAATCCTTCACCGGCTCCCGCCCAATCAAAAAATCCACCAGCTTCCCATGATCGACAATCGTCACCGGCTCCACCGCCACGCCCTCGTCGTCAACAGCATAAGAACCCACCAGCGACTCGCCCTCAAACGTCTTCAGCGTAGGATCGTCCACCACCGTCAAAAACGGTGGCAACACCGGGCTCTTCAAGCTCGATTGATACGCCCCTTGCGTCCTTGCCGTCGTCCCCATATCCGGCCTGTCCGCCTCCACATTCGGCACAAACAGCCGGTCGATCACATCCGCCGCCGCGTCGCCGGAAAACAGCACCGGCCCGTGATAATCCTCTGCCTCCACCACCGGAGCATTCCGCAGCTCCTCCAGGCTCTTCAAATTCTCAATCGTCCGTTTCCGCAGCCCCGCCGCACTCTCCAACCCCGCCGCCGTCTCCGCGGTAGACCCATTGTTCCGGCTCAACTGCATCCCATCCGCCGCCTGCCCGCTCACGCTGATGCTGTCGCTATACCCGCCATACCCATGCCGCAACACCGTCCCATCCGTGTTCACCATATAGCGGTTCACCACCAGCCCATTAATATTCGCCGTCGAGTACTGCACATCCCCCGCAAACGATCTCACCTCCGGCGCCGTCATAAACAGCCCGCTCGCCTCCACGATCCGCTGCTTCCACTCCGCCTTATCCAACTCCATCGCAACCAGTGGCTCAATCCGTACCACCGCCTTGGCCGGCGTAAAGTCATTCGCAGTCGGAGGCCCCTGGAAGCTCTTCAACGCCGCCTGCTTCGCCGAATAATCCCGCAGCGCGCTCTTATACGCCTCATCGGTCGCCGTCCACAGCGCATACTTCAACGCCGCCGCATCGTCATCTCCCGGCGCCAGCTCCAGAGACCCATTCCCCCGCGCCGAACTCGAATCCGACGCATAGTCCCCAATCCGCACCTCCACCCGCACCACCCGCTGATGGCTCTCCGTCTCACTGGTCAACGCCCCAAAGTTGGACACCGCCTCATAGTTGCGAATGTCCTCGAGCCGATACTCCATAAAGTATGGCCGCTGCATCCCCGGCAGCACCAGCAACTCCTTCTCCCGCGCCAACTCCTGCTGCATCGCCACCAGCATCGGATCGACCCGAATCGATTCCTCATTAACCACTGCATGAACATGTACAGGAGCACCGATTTCCAACGAGGGGGCCCCCGATCTCTCGCCTTTGGAGATCGGGGTCTGTCCCGCCGCACCAATCGTCAGGCCCAACAACGTTAGAGCAACTCTTGAAAGATGTCCCATCACTCCCCACCCTTCTTCATCTCATCCCCTAACGGCGGAGGCGCCACAATCGGCGGCCTCGCCGTCCCCTGAGCCTGCTTCTGCGTCTCAATCGACCGAATCAGCATCGCCGGCGCCACAGCGCTCACCGGGATCGTCCCCGACTCCGCCCCGCACTCCCCGTTGAACACATCCTGATGATCGCCCGTCGCCATAATGCTGCTCAGAGCAGCCTGCGGCGTCCCCACAATCGAAACACCGCGCACCAGCTCGTCGGGTCTTCCATCGACATAGACTCTATACACAACCAGCGGAATCACCTGAAAAGCCTGCGGACTTCGCCGCGTCGTCACCGCAAACCCCGACGAAATATCTTCAAAGAAAAGACCATAAGCCTTCCCCTGCTTCTTCGCCTCCGCCTTCAACATCTCGCGAAGCTCCGTATCCAAAACCATCTTCGTCGACGTCACAATCAAGTTCCCCTGCCGCCCGGTCGGCATCTTCCCCGTCTCCGCGCGTCCATGCCCATTGCTCTCCGCCACGCTCGCCACCGGCAGCCGAGACATCAAGAACGTCTTCAGCACCCCATCGTCCACCAGCTGCACCCGCCGCGCCGGCTGCCCTTCATCGTCGAACACGTAGTGCCCGCTCAGCGGCTGTCCATCGATCTCGCTCAACGTAGGATCGTCCGCCACCGACAAAAACTTCGGCAGGATCTCCTTGTTCAGCAGCTTGGTAAACGTCTGCCCCTCTTCATCGCCACGCTGCCGCTGCCCTTCCAGACGGTGCCCCAGCACCTCATGAAAGAACACCGCCGCCGCCCGCCCGCTCAGAATCGCCGGCCCGTTATAAGGCTCCGTAATCGGAGCCTCCCGCAGATCGTCCAGGTTCTTCGCCAGTGCGACAGTCTTCGCCAGCACCTCGCTCTGCGCCGGCAGGTGCCCGGTATTGTCCGCCTCGAACGTCTCGACGCGGAACAGGTCCATCCCGTCCGCCGCCCGCGTCCGCGCCACCACGACCAGCCGCGCCACCTGGTTCGGAGCCGCCACGCGCGCCCCTTCGCTGGACACAAAATAGTCCGTCTCGTTCGACGTCTGCATCACCGCCGTGTCGTAAAAAATATGCGGATACCCCCGGAAAACCCCGGTAATCTCCCGCAGCCGCTGCTCCCACGCCGCCTTATCGACATCCAGCTTCGGCAGGCTCGCCAATACATCCGTCTGCGCCTTCTCCGCCGAAAAATCCGCCGAAGCGTCCTCTTCCTTTGCGCGGACCTGCTGTTCGGTCTTCACCTTCTCCAGCGCATCCAGCGCCTTCCCATAGCCGCGATTGGTCGCATACCAAAGCGTCCGCTCGATCGCATCCTTGTCGTCGCTCAACGGCAGCGGCAGCGTGGTCAACGCACTCGTCCGATGGTCCCCATGCGTATTGTCCAGCGCCGGCGACCCCAGCCTCACCTGCACATCCGCCGTCCGCGCATGGCTCGCCGTCGAGTTCGTAATCGCCCCATACTGCGCGCTGATGCTCACACTCTCCGCATCCGCCACCGAATAACTCAGGTAATACGGCTTCAGCAGCGGCGTCCCCGCCTTCGCCGTTTCAACAGCAGGCGCCCCCAGCATCGACATAGCCCGGCCCAGCTCAGACGACATAGCCTGCATCACCACAGGCTCGTTCGCCGCCGGCGTCTGCGCAGCACTCGACACCGCAGCCAGCACCACAGCCGCGCCGCATACGAAAGAACATTTCAAAAGAGAGGGAGACATCGAAGAATTCAAGAGAGCCCATTTCTAGCAACAAGAGATCGTATGCAAGTGTATCGAATCTCCGCCCCACCGTATTGGACTCACTCTGTTTAGGGTTGTCATTTTGCTGGACGTTGTCATTTCCTCTCTTGACTTGTCATTCTGCAGCGGAGGAATCTGCTGCTTCCAGCTCTAAGCTCACGCGCTCATCGCTCTAAGCTCGCTATAACCCGCTCCGCCTCAATCCTCACCCCTCAAGCCCCTCATCCCTCTACAGAAACCCCTCCCTGCTCTACACTCAAACCATTACCCGAGGAACCCATGCGCCTGCTCCGCCTAACCCTCCTGTTCACCCTCCTGTTCCCTCTCGCAGCCAACGCCACCGAGACCCCCGCCGAGCACGCCGCCAACACCTACGCCGCGCAGGAAAAAGCAGCCACGCCCCTCCACCAGAATCTCCCCGACTACGGCCTTCCTCCCGGCAAGCTGGCCCAGGCCCAGCATCTCTCCAAGGTTCGCCTCACCCTGCATTTCACCGGCATCGTCTGGGATATCGCCCAGTTCGTCCTCCTGCTCTGGTTAGGCATCATCGCCTGGATGCGCGACAAAGCCCTCGCCCCCGCCGCCAACCTCCGCTCTCGAGGCAAGCGCTTCCGCGCCTTCTGGCTCGAATGCCTCATCTTCACAGTCCTTTTCAATCTCGTCAGCGAACTGCTCGATCTTCCGCTCACGCTCTACAGCCATCACCTCTCCAAGGCCTACGGCCTCTCCATCCAAAGCTGGGCCGGCTGGTTCGGCGACTGGGCCAAGAGCTTCGGCCTCGGCCTGCTCGGTGGACTCTTCGTCTACGCCCTTCTCATGTTCCTCATCCGCTGGCTGCCCCGCACCTGGTGGCTCGTCGCCTGGGGCGTCGCCATGCCCTCCATCCTCTTCCTCATCTACCTCGCCCCGCTCTACATCGACCCCATCTTCAATAAGTTCGAACCGCTCCAAAAATCCCAGCCCCAACTCGTCGCACAGCTCGAAAAAGTAGTCGAACGCGGCCACATGAACATCCCACCCGAGCGCATGTTCCTTATGAAGGCCAGCACCAAGGTCACCACCCTCAACGCCTACGTCACCGGCTTCGGCTCCAGCAAACGCGTCGTCGTCTGGGACACCTCGCTCACCAAAGGCACTCCTGACGAAGTCCTCTTCATCTTCGGCCACGAGAGCGGCCACTACGTCCTCGGACACATCCTCCGTGGCATCCTCATGGCCTTCTTCGGCCTCCTGATCTCCCTTTACCTCGGCTACCTCTTTATCAACTGGTCGATCGCCAGATTCGGCCCGCAATGGCGCATCCCCTCCCCGCAGGACTGGGGCGGCCTCATCGTCCTCTTCTTCGCCTTCACTCTCTTCTCCACCGTCTCTGAGCCTCTTCTAAGCACAATCTCCCGCTCTCAGGAGCACGCCGCCGACGTCTATGGCCAGGAAGCCATTCACGGCCTCGTCCCGGACCCGCAAACCTCAGCTCAGAGTGCCTTCAATGTCTTGGGTGAAAACTCTCTCGACGATCCCAACCCCAGCCTCTTCGTAGAATTCTGGACCGAAAACCACCCCGCCACCGGCCGCCGCGCAGCCTTCGCCCACGCCTACAACCCCTGGGCCCCCGGCATGGAGCCGAAGTACTTCGGCAAGTAGTAGAGGGTAAGGAGTAAGGAGTAGAGGGGCGAGTCACGGTTCGATGGCTGCGGGCGGGATTCGTTCTACGACTTACTCCTTACTCTCTACCCACTGCTCTTGACCCTCTACTCCTTACTCCTTACTCTCTACTCACTGCCTTATGTGCCTCTTCTGCCAGATCGCCGCCGCCGCCATCCCCGTCACCCGCCTCTACGAGGACGACCTCACCCTCGCCTTCCCCGACATCAATCCCCAGGCCCCGACCCACATCCTCATCATCCCCAAACGCCACATCCCCTCCCTCGCGCACACCACCCCAGCCGACGCATCCCTCCTCGGCAACCTCCTCACCACCGCCGCCGAAGTCGCCCGCCTCCAAAACCTCGCCAACGGCTACCGCGTCGTCCTCAACACCGGCTCCGACGGCGGACAAACCGTCGACCACCTCCATCTCCACCTCCTCGGCGGACGCCACATGACCTGGCCCCCCGGCTAGACCCACCTCTACGTCCGTCATCTCGACCGAAGCATCGCGCTCTTGCGATGCGCAGTGGAGAGATCCCTGTATTCGCCTTTGCGGTTGCCTTTGTCGTTGCTTGTTTCTCCTCAAACCCTCACCCCTCTACAACACTTAAAGTAGCCCTTGAGCCCGGTGTTAACCACCTTGGTTCCACCCCAACCCGAATCGCGCATCTCGCCCCTCGCATCTCACTCCCATGGCCCGCAAAGACCCCATCCCCGCCCCCATCCACGACATCTTCGCCCCCGAAGCCGGCTACGAAGCAGGCCAGCGCGAGACCGCCATCCTCGCCGGCGGCTGTTTCTGGGGTGCCCAATCCGTCTTCCAGCGCGTCAAAGGAGTCCTCCAAACCACCGTCGGCTACTCCGGCGGAGAAGCCGCAACGGCAACATACCGCGCGGTTTGTGCCGAAAACACTGGCCACGCCGAAGCCATCGAGATCGTCTTCGACCCCGCCCAGGTCAGCTACGGAACCCTCCTCCGCATCTTCTTCTCCGTCTTCCATGACCCCACCCAGCTCAACCGCCAGGGTGCCGACATCGGCACCAGCTACCGCTCGGCCATCTTCTATACCGGCGACCAGCAGCGCGAAGTCGCCCAGGACTATGTGAAACAACTCGACGCGGCCCACGTCTTCCCCAAGCCCATCGTCACCCAGGTCGTCCCGCTCATTGCCTTCTACCCCGGCGAGGACTACCACCAGGACTACGCCATGAAGAACCCCCACAACCCCTACATCCAGGTCTGCGACATCCCGAAAATCGCCGCCCTCGAGCAGCAGTTCCCTACGCTCTTCACCGCCTACACTCGCTAACCGGCTGAAATAAAAGGTTTACGCCGTTCCAAACATCGTGCCGCGCCCGCTTGGCGTCTAACTGCGGATGGCCCGTCTCGCCCTTTTGGCTTTTGCCTCGCTTCTAAGCGCTCCGGCCTTCGGCCAAACTGCATCCCAAACCCCCACCACCGCCGCGCAAGCCGCAGCCCAACAGGTCGGCCAGAAGACCACTGGCGACGCCAAACCAGCGCAAGGCACTGATTCTAAATCCTCTACCAAGCCAGCCAGCGCCGGCGAGGAGTCCGCCAGCACCGCCCAGCTCAAACTCGGCCCGCTTGACCCCTCCGTCCCGCCGCCCGATCTGCCCAAAAATCGCCCCGTCATCGGCGTCGCCCTCGGCGGTGGCGGGGCCCTTGCCATGTCCGACATAGGCGTCCTCCAATGGTTCGAGGAACACCACATCCCGGTCGACGTCATCGCCGGTACCAGCATGGGCTCCATCGTCGCCGCCTTCTACTCCACCGGCCACAGCATCGACGCCATGGAGCACATCATGACCGACGACTCCGTCAACTCCATCTTCCGCATCGAGTCAGCCTACTCCGCCCGCAACTTCCGCCGCCGCGAGGACTCCCGCGACATCCCCAACGCTGTCACCGTCGGCCTGCGTCACGGCGTCTCCTTCCGCAACGCCCTCCTCACCGACACCGGCCTCAACGAGCTCCTCGACCGCGAGTTCCTCAACTACAACGATCAGACCGACTTCAACAACCTCCCCATCCCCTTCCGCTGCCAGGCCACCGATCTCAACGACGCCAAGACCGTCACCTTCGCCCGCGGCAGCTTGCAAGACGCCGTCCGCGCCTCCGCCTCTATCCCCGGTGTCTTCCGCCCCTTCCAGCTCAACGGCCATGAATATGTCGACGGCTCCATCCTCGAAAACCTGCCCACCGCCGACATCAAAGCCATGAAGGCCGATGTCATCCTGGCCATCAGCCTGCCGCTGGAGCCGGTCGGCAAAGGCGATCTCGACTCCATCCTCGGCGTGCTCGATCGCGCCTTCGCCGTCGGTGTCGAGAACAACGAGGCCCGCGACCGCAAGCTTGCCAACGTCGTCATCATGCCTGATATCAAGGGCTTCGGCCAGTCCGATTACCTCAAAACCGACGCCCTCGCCAAGGTCGGCTACGCCGCAGCCGAGTCCCACAAGGCCGAGCTGCTGCAGTACGCCCTCAATCAGCCCGATTGGGACGCCTATCTCGCCCACCGCCTCGCCAAGCAGCGCGGCCCCGCGGGCTCGCTGCTCATGGTCAAGATCAAAGCTCCCAACGACTCCGTAAAAGAGGCCGTCCAGCGTGAGTTCACCCCGCTCATCAACCAGCCCGTCAACACCGATCAGGTCGAGGCCCTGCTCTCCAACATCCGCAGCGATGGCCGCTACGACGCCGGCTACACCGTCGGCTACGATTCCTCCGACTCCACCCGGCCCATCCTGCTCATCACCGTCAGCGACAAAAAAACCGGCCCCCCATTCATGGACATCGGCTTGAACATCGCCGCCCAGACCGGGGGCGAGACCCGCGCCACCATCAGCACCATCCTGCTCGACCAGGACTTCGGCGGCTACGGCTCAGAACTCCGCGCCAAGATCGACTTCGGCTTCCTTACCAACGTCGAGGGCGAGTACTACCGCAAGCTGACCTGGAGTGGTCTCTTTGCCGCGCCCCGCGCCAACATCACCCGCCAGCCCTATTACATCTACCAGGGCAGCTACCGCCTCGCCGAGCGCCAGTCCCAGTTCGCCGGCCTCGGCGGAGACCTCGGCTGGAGCGACGGCAAGCAGCAGGAGCTCCGCGCAGGCTGGCAGCTCCAGAACGTCCAGTGGACCACCACTACCGGCTCCGACGGCCTGCCCAACTACGGCGGCAACGCCCAAACCGCCCGCATCCGCTACGTCTACGACTCGCAGGACCGAGCCCTCGTCCCGCAGTATGGCATCCGCAGCGTCACTAGCCTCGGCTACCTCTACGCCACCCCAGCCAGCCCGAGCGCCCCCCAACTCTCCTCGCGGATCGACCTCGCCCACACCTTCAACAAGAAAAACATCTTCCTCATCAATGCCGAAGGCGCCACCATGTTCAACCGCGACGTAGCCCAGCCCTTCCGCTACACCCTCGGCGGCCCCCTGCGCCTCAGCGCCAGCGCCATCGACCAGTATCGCGGCACCGACTACTTCCTCGTCACACCCGGCTATCTCTGGAAACTGCGCACCCTGCCCGCCCCGCTCGGCCAAAGCCTCTACGCCGGCGGCGCCTATGAGATCGGCCAGATGCGCGCCCCCGACGCCCACACCATCACCCGCCAGGACATCTACTTCGGCCTCATCGCCGAAACCCCGCTTGGCGTCATCACCATCGCTCCCTCCATCGGCGACGGCGGTGAACGCAAACTCACCTTCACCCTCGGCAAACTCTTCTAGAAGCAGCAAGCAGCACGGAAGCAGACAGTAGCGAGTAGGCAGGTAAAGCAAAGGCTCTTGCCTTACCTGCCTACTCGCTACTGTCTGCACTTACCGCCCTATCGCCAGCCGTCCCGCCAGCCTCTCCGGCAGCTTCGCCGCGCGGATCGCCGCCTGCGCCCCCGCCACGTCATACGGCACGCGATAGAAGACAATCCGCTCCACCGCATCGTCATAGATAGCAAACGCCGCCCGCCAGTCGCAATCGCGCGGCTGCCCCACCGACCCCGGATTGATCAAATGCCGCGTCCCCACTGGCACTTCGATCGAAGCCTGCTGGCCGATGTCCGTCTCGTCGTACTGCGGACGGTCTTCTTCCCACTCATGCTCCCGCTGCGAAAAGCTGCCCTGCACATGCGTATGCCCAAAGAAGGTGATCTCGGTCTCCATCCGCTGTAGCGGCGTCCACGCATCGCGCATCGACACAATATAGTGGTCCTCATGCAGCGGCGATCCATGCGCGCACATCGCGCGCCCGCTCGCCAGCACCGGCCCTTTGGGCATCTCGCGCAGCCACTGTAGGTTCTCCGGGGTAAGCGCATGGTTGGTCCACCGCGCGGCCTCCGCGGCCACCGGATTGAACCCCTGCGAGCTGGTCAGCCCACAGCACACGCGGTCGTGATTGCCCCGCACATTGACCGTCGCCAGCGGCCGCACGCGATCGATTACCTCGTTAGGGTTCGCCCCATAGCCCACCATGTCGCCCAGGTTCCACAGCGCATCGACCGCACCCGCCGCAGCGAGTACCGCCTCCAGGGCCTGAAGGTTTCCGTGAATGTCCGAGACAACAAGTGCGCGCATAAGACGAGGGTCAGTCTACTCTATCAGTCAGACTAGGGTTCAGGGCCCAGCGTTCAGGGTCCAGAAATCCGCTCGCCCTCTGAACCCTGAACCCTAACCCCTGGACCCTGTACTTAAAGGCTTTCCCCGGTCAGTCGTCATCGAAGGCGCCGACGCCAGCAAACTCCGCGTATACGGATGCTGCGGATTACGAAAAATCTGCTCCACGCTCCCCTGCTCGACGATCTCGCCATGCCGCATCACGGCCACCCGGTCAGCGACCTGCGCCACCACCGCCAGATCATGCGAGATAAACAGCATCGACAACCCACGCTCCACCCGCAGCCGTTTCAGCAGCGCCAGTATCTGCGCCTGAACCGTCACATCCAGCGCCGTCGTCGGCTCATCGGCGATCAGCAGCCGAGGCTTATTCATCAGCGCCATCGCAATCACCACCCGCTGCCGCTGCCCCCCCGAAAACTGATGCGGATAGTCGTCGACCCGTCCCTCCGGCAACCCCACCTCACGCATCGCCTGCAACACCCGCTCCCGCACCTCCCGCCGCGAAGTCTTGGGAAAATGCGCCATCAGCGCCTCCCCGATCTGCCTTCCCACGGTCATCACCGGGTTCAACGCCGTCATCGGCTCCTGAAAGATCATCGCCAACTCCTGCCCACGCCGCCGCCGCATCTCCGCCTCCGGCAACGCCAGCAGTTCCTCATTGG
>Ga0302310_10003575_pt1 | contig 12057 bp, 8 predicted proteins | sample III_Palsa_N1_2_FD_200451 | JGI IMG/M metagenome (GOLD analysis project Ga0302310, IMG submission 200451) | Peat permafrost microbial communities from Stordalen Mire near Abisko, Sweden - III_Palsa_N1_2 | ecosystem: Environmental > Terrestrial > Soil > Palsa > Peat permafrost | place: Sweden... | reverse complement strand
CTCACTCGCGAGGATCTGGGCAATGCACACATGCCCGGTATGCTCTTTGGCGTGGGATCGCTCATTGTCGCAAGTCTCTTTGGTCGTTGGTGGTACGCGCAGCGAGTTCACTTCCAGAGGTAGAAAAGCTCGGAGTTAACCGGGTGGGAGCCTCTTCCTGACCAATAACGGGGCCAGCTCAGATTCACTTCTTCAACTACTCGGAAGTGAACCTGGCACCGTTTTATTACCTTGCTGACCGTTCCAAATTGTCCCTGACACATTTTCTCCGGGACTTTACGCAACCCAAAAAAATGGCGCCCGAGGGAGGGGCGCCAATGTGAATCCATTCGGTAAAACGCATGAAGTTGCCCCGCGTGTTCGTCGACCTGACCTATTCCGAGTTGGCAATACCGCCAGGGCGTCCATCCAGCTGGGCCGCTTGTGCCTACGTTATAGAAATGATCTTTCGGACGAACCTGTAGGTTCTGTCAGTTCTTCGGCATGTCTTCTGATGACACATTGACGGAGCCGCGATGCGCGGCCAATGGATGGAGTAGATGATCATGAGTCAACTCAACGTCGAAACCGAACTGGCACCAACGATTCGCCCACTGGCGCGGCTTTGTGCGACCGCCTTCGGCTCGGAGTGGGCGGATCCGGGTAGAGGCCACTTCCTTACAATGATAACCATGACTGCAACCATTCACTCTCCGGCCGATGGCGCTCTGGATTACGATCCTCTGTGATTTCAACCGGCTGATTCAAAGCGCCTTGGCGACAAGGCGCTTTGTCGTATCAGGAGATCTCTATTTGTGACACATACAGTCCACATGCTTGCCTGGGAGGACGATCCGCATGCCATGGCAGTGCGCTGGGCGCTTGAAAGGATGGGCGTACCGGTCGTGCTTAGCCCTGGGCTGGCGCAATGGCGCGGCCATGACGTCGCCATCGAGATAGGGCCCGGACACGCGGGGCTGCGCGACATGGGCAACGCGCCCGTCTCGGTGTGGAATCGCCGCCCGCAAGCGCCGAAGCCCAAGCCCGGTTTGCCGGAGGATCAGGCTTTTCTCGCCGGCGAGTGGCGCTCTTTTTACGATAACCTGGTCGCGACTGCGCCGCAGCTGCTGCCTTCCTTATGGGTCAATGCACCAGCCGCAGCTTGGCGTGCCGAGAACAAGCTGTTGCAATTGGTAGCGGCGCGTGAGATCGGATTGACGTTTCCCGAGACGGTGATGGGCAACAACGCGGGCGCGGTGCGGCGGCTGGCACAAGAAGGCCGCGTCGTATTCAAGCCATTTCGTCCGAACGCATGGCAGGAAGAGGGCGGGCTCAGCGCGGGGGCTACCATACTGGATAACGACCACTTGCCCGATGCTCAGGTAATCGAGTTTTGCCCGGGCATCTACCAACGCTATGTGGAGAAGACCGCCGATATTCGCGTCACGGTGGCCGGTAACCGGTTGCTGGCGGTGCGCCTGCAGCGACGTTCCGGAGAGGCCTACGTCGATTGGCGAATGCATGTGCTCGAGCAGGATTTTTTCGCCGAGCGGATAACACTGCCTGCTGCGCTGGAGCAGGGCATCCAAGCCTTGATGGCGTCGTTAGGGTTGGTTTTCGGTTGCCTCGACTTTGTGGTCGATGTCGATGGTGCCTATCAGTTCCTGGAAATCAATCAGGCTGGGCAATTCTTGTTTCTGGAAGACATGATTCCGGACATCGGGGTCATGCGCATGATGGCTTCGTTTCTGGCTGCGGGCGCGCGCGACTACTCAGTGGTCGAAGACGCTTCACTCACCATGGCGGGGTTTCGCTCCAGCGAAGCTTATGCCGCTTTGACGCGCCGACTGCACATCGATGAACCTTCGATCGCCTAACACGATGTGTATGCGCTCTTCGAGCATGCCGCTGCGGTCTACAACGCCTTGGTGATGCGATCTGCGGACGATCGTCTCGTGATCACGCTGGCTGTTGCATCCTTCACTAAGAAGCTGACACGGGAATTCGGTGTTAATTTTCGCCATAGGCATTCGCATGACCAACCAATGTTCAAGCGCTCAGATAGCGGCAACTCCGACTATGTCTGCTCAATGCTGGTGTGGCCCGATCATTGGCCGTTGAGCATTCCGATTGAATTTTTGTCATTGCGCGTGCTCAAACAAACATGCGATCGTGGGGGTAACAACTAGGGGGATTCAGGGATGACGTTATTTCGTCGCATTGGCCCATGGCTAGCACTAGTCATGGCGCTTGTCGTGAGCGCACTTCATGCGCAAGACATCTCGGCACCGATTGAAGATGAGGTCCGACAGCGTCTTCGCGTCAACACCGAAATGAGTCCGTTGGGCCAAAATCCTTTTGGCGAGAGCGTCGACCTCTATAACGGTACGTTCTCGTTCGAACAGACGGACATTGATCTGAAGGGTGACGGTCCAGACCTGAAGCTGACCCGCTCCTACACGGCCATCGATACCGCTGCTCCTTTCTGGCGCGAGTTTGTCGACTGGAAGATGGAGATTCCGCATATCGAAACCATTGTGACGCCGAGCGAAAGCGGTTTCTTTATTAGTCCAACAAACGGACGCTGCAGTTCAATCGCTTCGGATGGACCCAATGCCATTTCGCTGCCCAATAACAACGGTATCCCCGTTCAACTCGATGCCTCTGCATGGTGGTACGGCTTTCATCTCGTCATGCCGGGTGAGGGTTCACAGGATTTAATCCTCCCGGGCACCCAAAACACTCGACCGTTGCCGCAGGTGACGTTGAGTAACGGTCAGGTGGTTAAAGCCATCATGACGACGAGTAAGAACTGGGCGATTGGCTGTTTGCCCACGACCTCGAATGGCACGCCGGGTGAAGGTTTCCTCGTCATCGCCCCAGACGGCACCCAATATTGGTTGGACTGGCTCATCTACAAACGCGCGAATGACTACGGTCAGGCGCCTGACTCCATCACACGCAATCTGGCGATGATGATGGTCTCCCATGTAGTAGATAGATTTGGTAATAGTCTGGTCTATAGCTACGACGGGAATGGCAATCTCCAGACCGTTACAGCGAGCGATGGCCGTTCGCTGACACTAACCTATGGTAGTTACACCATCTATCCATTGCCGCAGTTGCAGAACCCAGATCCAGGTTTTCGGGTTGCGACGGCAGTAGTGGAGGCATCCGATGGGACCACACGAACTTGGCAGTACTCGTACGACACCAGTTCGACTGGTTCAGGCGACCTCATTGGCGTGACGCTGCCCGATGGCAGCGCTTGGTCATATAACTTGGAGGCCTTCAGGGTTTACGGGGATGCCGCCGATTTGGCCATGATCGACTATGACGTTCCGACTAAGGTTTGTACTTACACTTTAGAACCGCAGAATGCCACAACCACTGTGGGAACCATGACGCATCCGTCAGGTCTCGTGGGGACGTTCACTGCAAAAAATACCATCCGTGGCGAGTCCTACGTTCCGTACGGCTGTGAAACTTCGGAATCGAACTCTTATCTGGAATACCGCGATGTCATGTCATACACCGCGTTGGTGCAAAAGACCTTTTCAGGTGCAGGGCTTTCGACACCCATAACCTGGAATTACAGTTACTCCGCGCCTAACCAAAGTTGGACCACAGACAGTTGCGCCAGTAACAACAGCTGCGCTAGCACCATTTACACCGATGTGGTCGATCCTAACGGCAATGACGCTCGTTACACGTACAGCAATCGCTACGATGCAACAGAAAGCCAATTGCTTGATACGACTTATTATCAAGGGGCGGCTGGCTCTACCATCGTGCAGGATATTCAAACTGCCTATGCGCTTTCAAACAACGGCCCATGGCCTGCAAGCTTAGGGCGGTCGGTGGGCGGGGAAGATAATACCGCCTTGGTTACATCACTCACACCGTCCAATCAGCGTGCCATCACCCAAAATGGTGACACGTACACTTGGCAAGCAGTGGCCTTCGACCAGTATGCGCAAGCCACCGATGTGAAACGCTACAACTCGATCCCCGGACAAACTCCGATCGAAGAGACGACAACCTATCTTTACGATCCGACACTCTGGGTGCTTGGCTTGCCCGAGCAGGTGACTAACGTCGCCACCGGCGAGGTCGAGAGTCTCGATACCTACTACCCGAACGACACGCTATACACGCGCGCTCGTTTCGGTCAGACCTTGATGACTTACACATTCAATCCGCAGGGTCAGCTGGCCAGCTTTGAAGATGGTAACGGTCAAACCACGTCTCTAACTAACTACCACCGTGGCATTCCGCAGTCCATCGGCTATCCAGACAACACAAGCGAGTCGCTGGTCGTCGACGACTTCGGCCAGATCAGTTCGATTACCGATCAGAACGGCCACACCACCGGCTATACCTACAATCCGGTGGGTCGCATCGCGAGCATCACCTATCCCACGGGCGATGAGGTGGCGTGGTACCCAACCACCTTCCAGTACAACTTCGTCACCACCAGCGCCGACGCCGCGCGAGGGATCGGGGCCGGTCACTGGGATCGCACGACCTCGACAGGGAGTGCCGTCACCACGACCTACTTCGATGCCATGTTGCGTCCGGTACTCAGCGACGCCTCAATCCCGGGCACCGACATCAGCACGGGCACTGCCTACGACTGGAAAGGCCAAACTCTCTTCACGTCGTATCCGGTGAGCGGTGCCGCCAGCCTGTCCACTCTTCTCGCCGATCCCGGCACGCATCACACCTACGATGCGTTGGAGCGTGTGATCCAGGTTCAGCAGGACTCCGAACTGGGCATGCTGACCACCAGCACGACGTACCTGCCCAGTGCCGGTGAGCAGGTGACCGATCCCAAGAGCAACGTCACCACCACCTATTACCAGGTGTTCGATGAGCCGTCCTACAGTGCCCCGATCTTGGTGCAGGCACCCAATGGCATCAGTCAAATTATCAATCGCGATGTCTACGGTAGTCCCTTGTCCATCACCCAGTCCGGGTTGTACGGCAGCGAGAACGACAGCATTACCAAGACGATGGTCTATGACATTTACCATCGGTTATGCCGCACCACCGAGCCGGAAAGTGGAGATTCGTCCATTTCCTACGATGGTGCTAACAATATTCGCGCCGCCGCGTCGGGGTTGGCGCTGACCGAAAGCGGCTGTGCACGCGATCAAGTACCGAGCGCGGCGACGACCACCTTCACCTACGACCCGATGAACAGAGTGAAGACGATCTTGCCACCAGCCGGGACGCAGAGCACGTCGTACATTTACGACTTCGTGGGCAACCTGCAATGGGCGACCTCGGGGCTCACGGTCTGGAATGGCACCTATAACTATCGGAACATGCTGACAGCCGAAGCCCTGAACGTGGTAGGACAGGCGGCCTTTGGTATCGGCTACAGTCACGATGCCTACGGCCACCTTTCGGTGGTCAGTTATCCGGGCGGCGGTAGCAACGGCGGCAATCAAGCCATGGCCTATGGGCCCGATGCGCTGGGTCGCCCCACCGAAGTGGGGAGCTATGCCAGCGGCATCACCTACTGGCCCAACGGCCAGGTGGCGGGTTTCACCTATGGTAACGGCACCGTTTATGCGTCATCGCAGAACGAACGCCAGTTGCTGAGCAACTTCAGCTACACCAGCGCCGCCGCCGCCGGTAGCACCGTGCAGTTGAGCGAGACCATGGGTTACGACCCGGACGCCAACATCAAAACGGTAACCGATCCGACCGGGGGCCTGCGCAACAAGGCGTTCACTTATGACGGGCTGAATCGGCTCACCAGCGCAGTGGCACCCCAGTTGTCGATCAATGAGAGCTACGCCTACGACGCGCTCAACAACCTGCGCAGCCGGCTCACTGGTGGCCAGACGCTGACCTACTACTACAACCCGCTCAATCAGCTGGCCAACATCACCAACGGCGCCAATTTGATCGACACCTTCGGTTATGACAATCGCGGCAACCAGACCACCAAGAACGGCAACACCCTGCAGTTCGATCTGAAGGATCAGCTGACGCAGATCCTCGGCTACGACAGCTACGCCTATGACGCGTCCGGCCGGCGTGTACTGAAGACACCGACGGGTGGCGGAGCCCCGGTTTATTCCTTCTACGACCATGGCGGCCAGCTGATGTTTGAGTTCACGCCGAGCGCTTCCCAGGCCACCAACTTCATCTATTTGGGCACCAGGCTGATCGCCCGCAATGCGTATGAACTATTGGCTGCACCGGGGGCGGTCACGTTTGACAGCAATCCCAACAACGGTAACTACATGGTGAGCTGGGGGGCGGTCCCAGTAGCAACGTCCTATGTGCTGGGGGAAAGTGCCAACGGCGGGGCGTGGACGGTGGCTTACACCGGGAGTGCCACCAGCTTTGCGTTTACGAACAAGGCCGGCGGCAGCTACGTCTATCAGGTGCAAGCCTGCGACAGCAGCAGTAACACCTGCGGTTTTTGGACGACCTCGGCCACGCTGGGCGTGACGCCGGCATTGCCCACGAACGTCACGGTGCCGAGCAGCCTCGCCGCGGTTCCCTTTACGGTGAGCTGGACCGCCCCGGTGGGAGCGACCAGCTATACCGTGCAGCAGAGTTTCAACGGGGGGGCGTGGACGACAGTTGGCACGGGGATCACAACGCCGTCATTCAGCGTAACGGGCAATGCGACGGGCGGCCTTGGCGGGACGTATACCTACCAGATCTCAGCCAGTAACGCCTATGGCACTCAAGGCTGGGTCGCTTCCCCGGCGGTATCAGTCACTCAGGTGCCTGCCACGCCCACGAACTTCGCTATGAGTACCGCTAACGGCAGTACGGTGTTGACTTGGGATGCCATGACGTGGGCTACCAGTTACAAGATGACGGTCAGCGGCAGCGACGGCCATTTGGGGACGTATACGTACGTCGTGGGCACCAACAGTTTCAGCTTCCCCGCAGGCACCTATACGGCCCAACAACTGACGGCCTGCAGTCTCGCCGGTTGCAGCGCTCCGCTGCAGATCACCGGCAAATTCACTATCGGTGGTGGCGGCAACGTGGCTGTGCCAGCAGGTCCCCTGGTAACGAAAGCGAAAAGGCTGGGGGCGGATACGCCGCCGCCTGCATCGGCAGGATGCACGGCCACGGCTTGTACGGTCACGCTGGGAGGCAACCCATGAACACGTCCATGAGCAGGTTGCGCGGTAAATTGCTGGGGCTCGGTGGCGGTATGTTGCTGCTGATGGCGGCGGGCGTGGGGCATGCGGGCACGGTGACGTATGTCTACACTGATCCGCAGGGCACGCCGCTGGCGGAGGCCAATGCTAGTGGCACCATCACGGCAACGTTCGACTACGCACCTTACGGCAGCATCGCGCTGGGCACGGCACCAAACGGGCCTGGCTATACCGGGCACGTAAACGATCCGGATACAGGGTTGGTGTATATGCAGGCCCGTTATTACGATCCGAGTGTGGGGCGGTTCCTAAGCACCGATCCGACGACGCCAACAGCAGGCGACGCGTTTAACTTCAGTCGCTATGCTTATGCCAACAATAATCCGGTCATGCATATTGACCCAGATGGACGGCAAAGCACTGATGTTTGTTCAATTGTTCCATGTATCTCGGTAAAAATGAACGGCACGATACAGAGAATCCCTTCCGCGGTGGGTCCCCAAGAATTCCTTGCGCAACAATCAGGTTCAAGCATTTCGGCATACACAAACACAACCCTACCTAGCCGAGTTGATAGCGCAAATGCATTGGACAAAGTTAGTTTGGGGGCCACAGTGGTTACGTTTGCTACTGCGTTAGACGCACCTCCTGTAGCAGCGGGGGCAGCTGTAGTCGACGAATCGGCTGCGTTTGGCGCGCTCCTTCTCGACCCAAATTTGCCGCGTTTTGGGAACGTTCTTACAGCAGGTGCATTTGGGATGTTGAAAGCTGTAGCGAAAGGTACAGAAGCAGCAGCTAAATCCGTTGAGCAGGCTGAGCAGGCGAGTCGGGCGGTAACAATCCTTCATGCGACGCACGAGGCGGTGGAGCCGTCGTCTACAGATTCTATCCCTCCTACGCCTACGCCTACGCCTACGCCAAGCCCAACATTAAAGACCTATCTAGGTATTGAAAATCCGAGCTCAAATTAATTAAATGATGCCTTCGAGCATTACGTCCATCGCCCATCCGTCTGTCCCAAGAAGTGAGCCAAATGCCAGGACGATCCCTGCTGCGGTCAACTGAGATGAAGTCATTGGATGTTACCTCTCCATCTCAACCTCTTCAACTATACAAGTACCAACCTCCACAAAGCCCCGGAATTAGGAGTAGCTTTTGAAGCGTTCATTGTCGATTCTTTACCTATGCCTAAGCGCACTAGCGGGGTTCTTAGCTTTCTCTGCTATTCCTTTGTATTCAGTTGGTATTTTAGTATGTATTGCATTTGCTTGGTTCGCATATAAGCAAATGATAACAAAGAGAAATCGCACAATACTTATTATTGCTTCCTCGACAGACATTGTAATTGGCTTTTTCGTAGGTAGATTTTTCCCGGATCCCCTTGGAATATCCGGTGCAGGACTTACTATCCTATTTATAGCGTGGATAATAAATGCCTGTTTAGCAATGCATATATATAAGAGTGAGGCAAGACAAGATAAAGAGTAAATAATCAAAACGTGGTCAAGCTCACTTACCAGCGGTTGATTTGTTGCGCGGTGGCCGGTAAGCGGGGCGCATGCCGGCGAAGCGCCGAGTTTTGGCTTCAACCATGTCGCGGAAGTCATCCTTGCCCAGGACACGTTGCTGCTGGAGGTAAGTTCTGATGGCGATCAGATCGTCATCGGACAGGGTTTCGTGCAGCAAGTGGCGGTAAGCTTCGGCACACGCGTCCGATGTGGGGCCGAGGGGGTATAGGCAGGATGGGGCGTTAGATGTCGTCCGGGCGGTGGCCGCAGTGGTTGGCGCAGCTTGACCACGGATAGGCGGCGGGATCTTTAATCATGAAACGAATTTTCGCATTTTTGTTATTTGGTGTTCTCTCTACGGGGGCAACTGCCAATTGCGTGACAAACAATGTCGTAGTTGCCGTATCCAAGCAATTTGATGCTTGGCAAGTGGTCACTGTGAATGACCTTCGGCCGGAGGATCAAAAGTTATGGAGGCAGGCACACGGAGAAGCTTGCCCGGGATACGCTGAGGGGAATTTTCAAAGCGGGGACAGGAAATCGTTTGCGGTAACCGTGTTTCAGAAACACCCGGCCCTTCGCCAAATGCTCGTAGTTGTCAATTTCAAAGATAAGGTGCCCGTGATTACTTTGCTTAGAAAAGCCCAAGAGGTCGCTTATCTGTCTGTGGTTTCGCAACTGCCACCGGGAAAATATCCCGCACTCGACGAAAGTGCTATCGCGCTTTCGCGCGACTCGATTTCTTATGAGGCGATCGAGGCAGGGACGTTAATTTTTTACTTTAAAAATGGGGCATATCACTCGATTTTGACAGAAGAATAGGCTTTGAAAAAGACAACTAGGAAAGTGAGAGATTTTTTATGGCAGTTTTGACAGAGCAGCAAGCTTATGAAGCGATGTTTTACTTTCTAGACCAGAGGTACCAGAAGTTAAAAGAGGGTGCGCTCGCTTCGCTGCTCGGAGATATGTCGACGCTATCTGATGGAGGCCCGGCAGATTCCGCCATTGAAAATTATTGGCGAAAAGCCGTTGGATTTGCCTTGAGTGAAGGCGTGGCAAGTAGGCTCCAGTTCGTTCCTAAAGAAAAGTAGCGAAGGGATATGAGCGTCGGGGACACGCCTTGTGTTGCCGTATGCCCGTAAAATCCGATTTACCGAGATGCTAGGCGCATCGAGGCTGCGTGTTAGTAGATCGACGGCAACCGATTGCCGCGTGCACTGGTGCGGGTGCTTCAGGTGCAGCGGTCGGGAGCTGATCGACGCGGTGCGCGCCATATGTAGCAATGAAGTCGGCACGGCCAGGTTGTATCTCGCTACGTGGTACTCAACCGGAAGCAGGGTCAGAGTGAGGTGGCCCGGCTTTTTCGGGGTGGCAGGCGGCTTTCATGGCCGTCTGCAAGGCTCGATTCCGGTGGCTCGTCGCCACGAAGCAGGTTAGAGCCACCTCCTCGCGCGTGTAACGGGTTCTGATCCAGTTTGTTCTTCCAGGCATGTGTAACGAGAGCCGAAAGCTGAGTAAAGGCGGCTCCGCAGGGGCTTAGACAGAAAGAGGGTTGACGCAAGGATCTCAGGAGGAGAATTCGTGCCGAATCTAACCATCCATCTGCTACGGGCAAACGTGCAGCACCATTACGATGCTGTCGAGCTTGGAGTAGCCAAGCACCATTCCATCGACGATGGCGTTCGCCACATCGGGGACCTGTATGTGGCGCCGAAACCCGAAAAGCCACCCCCTTGGGCTGGCATCTTCAGAAATTACGTCGAAGACATAAAAGACCTCGGCACGGTTAAATCGACCGGCGCTGTGCTTATTGTCGAGGCGAAGGGCCGGCATTTTGCGCTGACTTTCGGGCAAGGGCGGTTCATCCTTAATCAGGACATGATCGAGGAGCGATTTGGACTGCTCGCAACGCTTAATTCCCTCGAATCGAACGCCCTCCGCAGCATTGACAAGCGCACTTTCGATGCGGTCGACCAGAACAGCCGCGTGCAGGTAGGCTTGACTAGTGGTGCTTCCGACTTTGGCGTCGACATCGAGCGCGACCTTATCAAGGGTATTGTCGGCTACCCCAAGAAGGCTGATTTGCTTGGTCGGCGAATGTCAGGGGCAGATGCGTTGACCGTCAGTCGTGACATAAACCTGGCAACCATTCGTAGGGCCCTGGGGGCATACCTCCGTGCTTATGAATCGGACGCCTACATGGAGCACTTTGCCTGGATTGATCAGATTCACCAGGTGCGAAAGAAAGGGCACCTGGCCGCCGCGCTCGATGAGCTTCTGATTGAAAAGCTAGCAACGGTTAAGGCGCAGGGAGGGAGGGGTGGCGACTGCTGGCTTGCAGCTCCGGACGTCCTCGACTGGGATGTCGTGGAGGGCTTCAGGTACAGCCAGAGCAAGGCTGATGGTTATAAGACCGACATGCACCTTCCCGGCTTCTTCGCCACTGTCGAGGATGTTGCCCTGTCAGTCGAGCTCCTGAAGATGCGCCATGTGTACGCTGTCAACGCAGACCATATGGAGGTCAAGCATTGGACTGTCTACAAATGCGTCCACTGCGAAGTCGAGCATGAGGGAAAGACCTATCTACTCTCAGGTGGCCAGTGGTTTGAAATCAAGAAAGACTTTGTCGATACCGTCAACGAGTTCTTCGACAGCATGAAAGTCTTTGGGCTCCCGTTGCCGGACTACCACCATACGAAGGAAGCCGAGTACAACGCCGCTCTCTGTGGGAAACACCAAGACCACTGGACCCTTATGGACCTTAAGCAAATCAAGGTTGGAGGCGTCCATGACAAGGTCGAATTCTGTGATGCCTACAGCTCTAGCATGGAACTGCTGCACGTCAAACACTACGGCGGCTCCAATCTGCTTGGTCATCTTTTTAACCAAGGCCTCATTTCGGGGGAGCTGCTCAGAGAGCATACCGACTACGTCAAGCTGGTCAACGAGAAGTTACCGGGCGAATACAAGCTTGATGATTCTGCGGACCTTCCGAGGGATGTGGGCGGTTACACCGTTGTCTTTGGCATCATCAGCCAGTCGGATGAGCCCAAGCTGCGAATTCCCTTTTTCGCCCGCGTGGCGTTGAAAAATGTTTGCCGGCGCCTTGAATCCATCGGGTACAAGAACATTTGCATCGCCAAGATCTCGGTCGATCCGGGTTTCAAGCTGATAACGAAGCTTCCGGCAAGGAAGGGTAAGAGCAAAGGGATCAGGCCAAAGTAGTGGCAGCCTGAGCGAGGCCGCCTGTCGTCCTACTACCCGGTCTGCCTGCTAACAAGTCTGCTCTCGTTTACTCGTTGGCAGCCTATCGCTTCTTAGCTCGCGCCTTTAGCTCGTTCACCACGGTTCGCTGCTCCGCACGCGTTAGCTTCGCAAACGTAACGATCACCTCTGCGATCTCGTCTGTATCCGCATACAGCGCAGCG
>Ga0302310_10003574_pt1 | contig 12058 bp, 13 predicted proteins | sample III_Palsa_N1_2_FD_200451 | JGI IMG/M metagenome (GOLD analysis project Ga0302310, IMG submission 200451) | Peat permafrost microbial communities from Stordalen Mire near Abisko, Sweden - III_Palsa_N1_2 | ecosystem: Environmental > Terrestrial > Soil > Palsa > Peat permafrost | place: Sweden... | reverse complement strand
GGAAGCATTCGGAGGCACGGGACGTTTTGCGCTTCGCGGGCACTACCAAGCTTTTGTGGAGGGACCACAGAATCGATCTGTTACGGGCTTGCTGTTCCCTCGTCCCTGATCCCTGATCCCTGCCCTATAATTAGAAGTCAAGCTTTTCTATCACTCGCGGAGGGAGCGTTCGCTCGCCGCCACGGACCATGGATGCCCGAACACATTAAAAAGCAGCTTCTCGCCGAGATCGCCATTCTCGAGCATGAGCTCTCGCACGAGCTGCCCGCGGAGATCAAGAAGGCCGTGGCCATGGGAGACTTGTCTGAAAACGCCGAGTACCACATGGCGAAGCAGCGGCAGACTTTTGTGAATGCGCGGCTGGGCCAGTTGAAGAGGCGCATGGCCGAGCTTTCGCTGGTGAATCTTACAAACATTCCGCGCGATAAGGCCGGGTTTGGCTCGACGGTGGTGGTGTTCGACTCGACCAAGGACGAGGAGATTGTTTACCGGCTGGTGACCAGCGAGGAATCCGACGTTTCCAAGGGGCTGATCTCGACCACGTCGCCGATCGGGCGGGGCATTGTGGGCAAGAAGGTGGGCGATGTGGCCACCATTGTTACGCCCAATGGCAAGCGTGAGCTGGAGATTTTGAAGCTCACCACGATCCACGACGAGGCCGGCGAACAAGAAGCGGATTTGGGCGAAGCCAAAGACAGCGCCGCCGGCGCCGCGCAGTAGCAAGGATACCTGGAATGACCTGGACCAGCGCTTTTGGCCGCGGTTGCGGCTGGCTTCTTGATCGCATAGTGCATGGGTTGGCGCTCACCCGCATCTCCCCCAATGTGCTCACGTTCATCGGCCTCGTGATCAACATTGTGGCCGCATTTTTGTTTGGGCACGCCAATGCCTCAAACTCCGGGCGCATGTTTTTCTATGCGGGGATGGTGATCTTCGGCGCGGGCATCTTCGACATGGTGGACGGCCGCGTAGCGCGGCGCAACAACCAGGTGACAGTCTTCGGCTCGTTTTTCGATTCGGTGATCGACCGCTACTCCGATGTGGTGCTGTTCTTTGGATTGCTGGTCTACTACGGGCGAATCAATCGGTTCAGATATGTGGTGCTGGTGGCGTTTGTGATGGTCACTTCGCTGATGGTGAGCTACACACGGGCGCGCGCCGAGGCGCTGATCGGCCAGTGCAAGGTCGGCTTCATGGAGCGGCCGGAGCGGGTTGTGCTCATCCTGCTGGGCGCGCTGTTCAACTGGGCGGGCGTGATGGCGCCGGTGCTTTGGATTTTGGCCATCTTATCCACTATCACGGTGGTGCATCGGATTCAGTACACGTACTCGAAGACCAAGCATCTGGCGCCGATTGGTTGAGCGCAGGGGCTGAAGCCCAGCTTTTATTTATGCATCCTTGCGGCACGGATGAATCCGTGCCCTGACACTTCTTGCTTCTCCGATTAGGTTATTCGTCGAAATCCGAATTCGCGAAACGATATCTCCGCTGAACCTGATCTAGCAATTAATCATGACCGCGGAGCATCCTGCCTTGGCGGGTTTCCACTGGACCAGGAAACTGGTTACGGACGTCGGGTCCATGCGGCGCATGGCTTCAAATTCTCCGCTTCGCTGGCTGTAGAGCAGCTTGCCCTTTTCGCTGAGGACGGCGAGCGCGGGGACGCCTTTGTCGAGCGGAACTTGATATTGACTGGCGATGTCGAGATTGGTGTCCATGTGACCGACGTTGACGTGGATCAGGACGAAGTTGGCATCGAGGATGGGCAGATTTTCGGCGTTGTGAAAGTAGATGTCCAGCACCTGGCAGTCGCCGCACCAGTTGCCGCCGAAGTCGATGAGGACGCGCTTGTGGGTCTGGGCGGCGGTTTTAAGGGCGGCGGCGAGGTCGGCTTTGGCTTGGCCGGGATCGGGATAGATGTCCCGCGTGGCGGGGTGCGCGGCAGTAATGCCGATGGCCAGCAGGGCGACCAGAGCGAGGAGCTTGACGGTCTTCAACACGAACCTCCGGGGGCTACTTTGAGTCTGCCATATTGATGGCGGGAAGTACCATTTTGTTACATAGTTTTCAGCAGCCCTTGCATTTACTCTGGAGACGGGATGACCAGCCACAACGAAGTGCGCTATCGATTGGAGTCGGCATCGTATCCCGATCTGGGAAGCATGATGGAGGGTTATGCCCGGGCGGCGGCGGAGTTCGCCAGGCAGGAGTTCAAGCAGAAGCTGGACTTTACTTCGGAGTCGATCGACGGGCTGGACGAGATTCTGGTGCTGGTGGGCGAGAGCCCGGAGCTGGACGTGGACTTCGAGGCGCGCCTGTGGGGCAGCTATCTGGGCGAGGTGCTGCGGCGGCGCTATGCGGGCAGCTGGGAGATGACCCAGTATCCCGGCGGCGCGATGGCGGTTCCTTCGATTGATGTGAGGGGATCGCGGCTTTTTCCGATGATGAAGGTGTATCGCCGGTTGACGGTGGGCGACGAAGAAGACCTGCGCGCCTTTTATACCATGGTGACGGAGCGGCTAGGGAAGCCGGCGCAGGTGAACTAACCACCTGCGGTGGGGCTGCCGGCGCTTGCGCGCCAGGAGGTTCGCGGTTTCCCACTCTTGCGCCAGGAAAAAGGCGCAAGGATGGGGCACGGGGCGAATTGCAGCTTCTGGAGGGGGGATCTGCGCCTCCGATGTGGTCGGTTAGACGTCATTCGATTGTCAGCATTTGGCTCCCGTATGCGCGGAGAACCGGCTTTGTGCGACAATAAGGCGTGAGATTGCGTGCTGGAATTGTCTGGCGCGCGGAGGAATGAAATGGGCGATTTTCTTCAACCATGGCACCTGGTGATTGTTGGTGTGGTTGCGTTTTTGCTGTTTGGCGCCAAGCGGCTCCCGGAACTGGGCAAAGGTCTCGGCGAGGGATTGAAGGGCTTCAAAGAAGGCATCAAGGGTGTCACCGATCCCACTCCCGCTCCTCCTCCTGTCTCGCAGCATACTGTGACCCCACCACCGACTAACCCAACGCCGGGCGACCCAAAGTAGGGCGCGCGGCGAAGCGCGCCGGACCCGATTCAGACTTTGTTCCACGGGGCACGCCTGAAGAGTGTGAGTTGCAAAATTGGTTATGATTCACGACGGCCTGTGCGCATGCACGGGCCGTTTTCCGTCTTGGGCATCGACGTTTGAGTATAATCCCGGCTATCGGAAAACCAGAAGAGAGATTGCAGCCTTGAGTTTTCCGGAACTCGCACGCTCCGGTCTCGACGGAGCGCGTGACCGCAAAAGGAGATTCGATCGTGGGAGATTTTTTCCAGCCGTGGCATCTGATCATTCTGACGGTGGTAGCCATACCTGTCGTGCTCATTGCAATCCTTCCTTACTGGCAGATCTTCAAGAAGGCAGGCTTTTCACCGGCTCTGAGCCTCTTGATGCTGGTGCCGTTTGTGGGGATTGTAGTTCTGTTTGTTGTGGCCTTCTCCGACTGGCCCGCACTGAGAAAGCCGCCGCAAGGCCCTGGCTGGATTCCGCCCGCATCCTGATCCGGTCTAAATGCTGAGCAGGACTACCGCTGCTAGCGCCAGGGCGATGCCGGCGAACTGGCGGCGGGTGGGCCACTCGCGGAGCACCAATGCGGCCAGCAGGATGGTGCCGGCGGGGTAAAGCGAGCAGATCATGGCGGCTACGTCGAGACGGCCGAAGCGGGTGGTCTGGATGTAGAGCAAGTTGCCGAGGGTGTCCAGCGCGCCGGCCAGGATACCGAAGAGCCAGAAGCCTCGCCAGGGAGCTTTGGGCGGCATGACGACAAGCACCAGCAGCATGGCCGCAACACCGGCCGCGCGGGCGGCAGTCATGATCCAGAGAAGGCTGCCCCCGGCTGCGATCTTGAAGAGGATCAACTGAGTTCCAAATCCCAGTCCGGCCAGGGCGCCGAGCAGTAGGGCGGCGGGTGGGGTTGTTGGGGCTGGCTTGTCTAGGTTGGTGGAGGGTTGTGGTTTCCCACCCATTTCGCGGAGAACGCGAAATGGATGGGGCACCCAGCTTCTTGTCGCGTTCGGTCTGGGAATCTTTCCAGCGGGGGAATGGGTGATTAGCCAGATTGCCGCCAGGCCCGCGGTCAGGCCGATGGTCGTCAGCAGCGTGGGAAGGCCGTCGTGAAAGAGCGAGAAGAGGACCGGGACCAGCGCGGTAAGCAGGCCGGTGAGGGCGGCGGTGAGTCCCATGGCGCCCAACGACAGTGCGCGATAAAACAGGGAGAGAGCCAAGGCGCCTTCAAAGCCGCCTACGGCGGAGAAGAGGAGGTCATGACTGCCGGGTAGGGCCAGACGCGTTCCGAGGCAAATGGCCAGGAGGATCAGCAGAGTTACGATGTGGCCGGAGACGACGACCAGCAGTGCGGGAGCGCGGCGCGAGCCGAGACCGCCAATGAAGTCCGAGCCGCCCCAGGCGGTGGCGGACATCAAGCCCAGCCCGGCTGCAGTTGATGAGGGATTCATGCGGCTGAGTGTCCCATATTTGAGGCTCGGTGCATGTGTCGGCAGAACGAGAAGCAGGTCCTTCGACTCCGCTGAAGAACGCTTCGCTCAGGATGACAGTTCATCTTTGATAAGGGAATGCGGGTTATGAAAGCATGCAGGTTTTGATAAGAACACGCTAGCCGTTGCGCTAGCGGGACATCAGCGCGGAGGGGTAGTAGCCGAACTTGGCCGTCACTTCCAGGCCGGGGCGGTCTACGCGCACGTCTATCTTGCGGAATTTGCTGTCCAGGACGGACTCGTGGCTGGCATACACGATGGTGTACTGGTTGCGCGCTTCCTTGGCAATCTCCTGGTAGCTCTTCTCGATGCCGTTCAGTCCGCGCTCGGAGTCGGCCTGGCCGCCGGTGGCTGCGATGTACTTGTAGAGGATGTTGTCGTACATGGTGAAGGGCAGGTGGACCCGGCTTACCCAACCCTCGCCCCAGCCGGCCGAGGTGCCCACCATCGTGGCATACACGGCAATCTCATTGGCTTGGAGGTAGTGGATGACCTCTTTGAGCGTGGCCTTGCTGCCGTACTCCTTGCCATCGGAGACGACATAGATGACGCGTCGTCGGCCCTTGGGGCGGCTGGAAAGCTCTTTGGCGGCGGCCAGGATGGCGTCGTTGAGGGTGTGAACCTCCTTGGGGATGTTGATGGTAGCGCTACTCCCGCTGGCACCGGCGGAGAATCCGGGCTGGAGGTTGGGGTCGACACAACTGCCGTTTTGGCGGATGGAGCAGCCCACCAGAGGTCCGCTGTTGACGGGCGCCTCGATCTCGCTTCCGGTTGATTTGATCATGGACAGCACGAACGGAACGTGATCGCTTTGAGCGCCGGAAAAAGGGCTTCGCTCCTGTGCGCCGTTGCCGTAGGTGAAGACGGCCACTTCGTCGTAGGGAGTGAGCGCTCCCTGGATGGCGCCGAGAGAGTCGTTGACCTTAGACATCACGTCGGAGGTCACGCTCTGGTCGATCACAAAGGCAACAGAAAGGGGGTAAGGATCGACGGTGAAAAAGCGGATGTTCTCCCGCGTGTCATTCTCGAAGACCTTGAAATCGCGCCAGTCGAGGCCGGCGACCATGTGCCCCTTGGAGTCCTTGACGGTGACGGGAACTTCGACGTAGGTGGCATTGATGATAAGGCTTGCCTTGATGTCGTCTGGGCTCACGATCTGGGGGGACGTGGTCTGAAAATTGTCTTTGGGTTCGGTGGCGGGCGGCTGATTGGCTGGTGTCGGCTGGGCTGCAGTATCAGAGGAGGAGCTTGGAGTGGCCGGTGTCTCCTTACCCGCGCCGAGGCCGGGAGTGATGGGGCCATTGATGTCGGACAGAGGTTTGGTCGCCTGGGGCGTGGGCGCATCGGGCACGGGTGCTTGCTGGGCCAGAGCCGCGGGGCTCAGGTTGAGATTGAAACCGAGGAGCGCTGCGAGCGCCATTGCCGTCAAACCAAGCTTCACAGGTATTTCTCCAGTGTTCAGTGGTCAGTTTTCAGCGGTCAGTAAAAGCTCTTTGCTGATCGCCGATGACCCTGCCCCATGCAACCGTCAGATTATCAGACGCACCACAAGTCAGCAGGTTGCCTCGCCGACGCTAAAGACTTCAGGTATGCTTTCTTCGAGGCTAGGTTTTCGTCTAAAGGACCAGAATGCGTAATCGATGGGCAGCTGCCGCGCTCTTCCTCGGCCTTCCGGCGTTTTCCGTCACAGGCTGGGCCCAGCTTGCGCCTTCGCCCGATGCGCCCCCGGTAAGCACAGCTCCGGCCCAGCCGGAAAACGATGAGTCTGTCGCCACGCTCAAGCTTCAAGTGAACCTGGTGGACATGTTCTTTACCGTCAAGGACAAGCAGGGAAACCTGGTTCCGCATTTGAACCAGGACGACTGCACAGTCTTGGAAGACAAGGTGCCGCAGAAGCTGAAGACCTTTGTGGCGGAGACGCACCAGCCGCTGACGCTGGGAATTCTGCTGGATACGTCGGGCAGCCAGATGCGGGTTTTGCCCCTGGAGCAGGACACGGGCAGCCAGTTTCTGGAGCGGGTGCTGCAGAAAAAGGACGAGGCGTTTGTGCTGTCGTTCGACGTGAACGTGGACCTGCTTCAGGACTACACCAACAGCGCGCGGCTGCTTTCGCGGGCCCTGAGCAAGGCTGAGATCAACACCGCGGGCGGTGGCGGCGGCGGAATTCCCGGAGCGGGCGGGGGCACCATTCCGAGCATCGGAGCTCCCAAAGGGACGGTGCTCTACGATGCGGTGGTGCTGGCCTCAAACGAAAAAATGAACCAGGAGACAGGGCGCAAAGCCATGATCCTGCTCACCGACGGTGAGGACGAGGGCAGCGTTCACCGAATCCAGGAAGCGATCTCGGCGGCGCAGAAGACCAACGTGATTGTGTACACGATTCTGATTGCCGATCGCGGCTTCTACGGCGGCTTCGGCTACAGCGGCTACTCGGCCATGAAAAAGCTGACCGAGGAAACCGGAGGACGGCTGATCGATGTGGGCAATAACGGCAAGAAGCTGCAGGATGCCTTCCAGCAGATTGAAGACGAGCTTCGCACCCAGTATGTGGTCACCTACACACCCTCAAATACCAAGCTGGACGGGACCTTCCGGCACGTTTCGGTCGAGTGCCGCGGGGATGGGATGAAGGTGCAGGTGCGCAAGGGTTATTTCGCGACACCGCCGCAAAATTAAACTAGGCAAAGTCAATTCCACCCGGATGGGAGATTCCCTGAATCCCTCAGGTCTTTTCCGTTCCCATGGAAGTTTTTACAATTTGGTTACATTTGGGACTTATCTAAATTCGTTTCGAGGCATAGAATCCGGTACAGCAATTGCACTTCCCCTTGCATCAAACGCAATGGTCCTGAACTCCGCATGATTGGCTGCGGCAGTGGAAGGACAGCCGATGGAGGTCACTTCCATGAAAACTGCCTGCTTGCTTGCAGCGGCCCTGCTGTCGATTACCGCCCTGCCCCTGGGGTCGCAACAACCTGATGCCGTCGCGCAGCAGACCAACACCGCCAGCGCTTCCGCAACACCCGCGAGTCCATCGGCCATGGCGGGGGCGGGCGCGGACCTCAGCCGGCGCACCGCTCTTTCCAAGCCGGAGGTGCTGGTGCCGGTATTCGCGCAACTAATGGGGAATCTTGACTCGAAGTCGGCGAAGCTTGGCGATCCGGTGGAGTTGAGAACGCAGTCGCAAATGAAGACCGCGGATGGAACCGAGATCCCCAAAGGGACGAAGATTATGGGGCGTGTGACAGCGGTGCTAGCGCACGGCAAGGACAGTGAGAACGCGCAAGTGGCGGTTCAGTTTGACCGCGCGGTGTTGAAGAGCGGCCAGAACGTGGTGATTCGCTCGGAGATTCAGTGGGTGGCGCCTCCGCCCAGTACGTCGACGGCGGACATGCTGCGCAGCCAGAGCAATATAGGCGGCAACGTAATGGGCAACGCGACGGCTGTGGCGGGCGGCAACAGTGGCGGAGGCCTGGGCAATGGCGACCCGGGTGGGTATAGCCAGGTTAACGGCCATTTCGTAACGACGGATTCGCTGACGATGCGTCCGGGTTCGGTGACGAATTATGGGATGCAGGCGCCGCAGACAAACGGCCAGCCGCCAGCGGGCGGTGTCAAATCCAGCGATGGGTCCGCGACGGCGAGTGGCGCAGAGCCGCCCCACGCAACCGGAGTGCCAGGCGTGATGTTGGCCGGCGATGCCGGAGGAAAGATTTCCGGAACATTCTCCGCCAAGAAGCAAAACGTGCATCTCGATGGTGGAACGCGGGTGGTGCTGGAGGTTGCAGCGGTCAAATAATTGGCAGGTTTTTCAGGTTAGAGCGGACAGCAGGCGGTTTGCAGGGCTGGGTAACTTTCCGGCCCTGTTCTATTTTCGGACAGTCGGTTACGCGAGGGTGTCTCGACGGTAATCTGGCGCATTAGATCAGTCTTATCTACTATCGGCACAAGCAGGAAAAACCTGAGGCCTTGGACGAATTATTTTTAGCCTCAGGAATTCCAGTATTGAGGTGCCAGCCGTGATCAGCAAATGTGCCGCCCAAGAAGGCTTTGAGATCAGTCCGCGGTTTCGCCGCTCGGTGGAAGAGCGAATTGCCCGGCTGGAGCGGGATGCTGAGCACGACGAGGCGCAGGTGTCCGCGTTGGCGGATGGCGATCATATCCGAAGGCAGATGCGGCTGGTGGCCATCCAGCGGTCTGAAGCGCTGCGCATGCGACTGTTCTTAGATCGCGCGAGAACGCGGCTGCCGCGACCGCTGATTGTGCTTTGAGGTTTGCTGCGGGCCTGCTTTCTCCGGGCGGGCGGCAAGCAAAATGGAAGGGCCGCAGCCTCGAGCGAGGAGATGCGGCCTTTTCTTTTGCTTTGAGAATCTGGAGCACCGGGCGGGTTTCGAACCCGCGAATACAGGTTTTGCAGACCTGCGCGTTAGCCACTTCGCCACCGGTGCTTGAAAGCAGGGAATAGGGAATAGGGATTAGACTGCGGCAATTGAGCCGCGACGTCCTGTTTGCCTTCCCTGAAACTCGCCACCTGCCAATCGTTCTTCACGCCAATAAAAACCCTTCGCCGTTTCCTATTCCCAGTTCCCTAATCCCTATTCCCTGCAATTAAAAAACCCACCACGCTTTGGCGTGTGGGTTGTCTGGGTTCAGACTTGTTGGGTCTGAATCTAGCCCAGAGAACACGCCCGCGCGGCGCAGCCATGACAGCAGCGGAGACAGCAAACGGGAGTGGCGATGTGGGCCATTAAAATCCTTTTTCCGACGGGAACAGCTGCAGATTTCAGCCCGGCGGATATTCGTAGAGTAGGGGTTCGACAAAATCTTGTCAAGCTGTGTGAGTGGGAATCTCAGACAAAGGAACCGCTGAGAGTACGGAGATCGGCCAGCGGTTGCGGGGCGGTCGGATGCAAGCAACTGTGGGGTATGGGCAGTGTGTTGCGGTCGCCCGGGCCGGCCTCGAGGAATGCTTCAAAGAGAGCGTCGTATAGAGTCTGGCGGCCGGTGAGACTCTCATTGCGCGTGCGCAGAAACTTGAAGCGGAACGAGGAGCAGGGTTCCAGTTCGGCGATAAATGCGGGCGAGCAGAACGAGGAGATGTCGGCCACGGCCATCAGCACCAGCGAGCGCCAGCTCATGCGCAGCAGGCTCTTCAGGCTCGATGTGCCGTTGGGCAAGTGGTCCATGCGGCAGGCGACCTGCTCGCTGAAGTGGAGAAGCTGAGCGATGAGCGCGTCGAGAGGCTTGCCTTGCGCGATGGCATGCGTGAACAGCGTTAACGAGCCGTGGCGCAGGTCCTCGCGAACATCCTGCAGGTCGTCTCCCAATTGCAGCAGCACGCCCCAATCGAAGGCGAATTCGATCTCTTCCGGCGTGAGGCATGGGCGGGTGAGAACGGCATCGGCAACTACGGAGGTGCCGCCCTTGGCGCAACTTATGCGCAAGAGAGCTGAGTTATCCAGCGTGTTATGCGTTGAGTTAGGCGTGGAGTTAGCCGGGGAGTTATTCATCCGGCGCGCGCATTTCAGTTGCGCCATGCTTTCTTCCTGGGCGCGATGAATGGCGAGCAGGGAATCGAAAACCTGCGGATGGAGCGGCCGCGGATACTGTTCTTCGATCATCTGAACCATCGTCCATACCGCTGCTTCATGACCATTGCCGGGTGAGAGCAGTTGTCCGCAAAGCCGCCGGCGGAAGCGCTCGCTGAACTGGAGTTTGTCCGCGGTTGACATGCCAGGCTGGTCAAGATAGTTATCGCTGTAGGGATAGAGCAGGCTATATGCCAGGATGGATGGGGTTAGCGCGCTGGGCTGGCCGAGCAGGCCTTGCAGGCCGCAGCATGACCATGCGTTGCGGCAGGCCTGGATGATGTCGCTGGTGCTCAGGCTACAGTCAAAGTTGCGCGCCCATCGCGCCAGCTCGGTGCCTATGGGAAGAAATTGGCCGGTGATGAGCTCAGACTCTTCGTCCGCGAGTCCCAGTGCGATGGATGCGAAGCCGGGAAACAACGCGACGATTCGTTGCTGCGCTGCGAGGCGCTCCGCGGCGTTGCGAGGAGCGCAACAGGCCTCGCGCTGCACGGAGCGAAGTCCCTTGTCGTAGGCCTTCTCTCTCGCGCGCTGTTGTCTTGCGGAGTAGCGCGTGGACAGCGGAATGAAAGGTAGAGCGCAGCCTTCCCAGGTTTCAATCGCCTGCGCAACCTGCGCCTCAACCCGGGACCAACTGTAGCGCTGTTCCATGTTGTGAAGAGATACGCTGGACGGAGGCGATGGGTTCCATCGAGGCCTGAAAATCGTGCAGTTGTGAAGAACTTCTGTTTCGCACAGGCAATGCACAGGCGATTGGCTTGATAATTCTTGTTTACAGACTATTGACGGGGGCTGAATTCGTGGAGCTGGACTACTTCGTCTTGGATGTTTTCACCGATAAGCCCCTCGCCGGCAATCCGCTGGCCGTGGTGATGAATACCGCTGGTCTGACAACCGAGCAGATGCATGACATCGCGCGAGAGTTCAACTTGAGCGAGACCACGTTCATTGAGCGCAGGCCCGCGGAAGTTGAGCGGCGGGAGGGTGTGCGCGTGCGCATCTTCACCACGCAGGAGGAATTGCCGTTTGCAGGTCATCCGACGCTGGGCACGGCAAGCGTGCTGAAGGTGCATGCGCCTGAGACTCTGCTGGGGGACACGGTGACGCTGGCGCTGAATGTGGGCGCGGTCCCGGTGCGCTTTTCGGGGGATGGGTCGTTTGGCGAGATGACGCAGCGGGACGCTGAGTTTGGCGCGGAACTGGATGCGAACGAAGTGGCGCGACTGATCGGGCTGGGAGTCGAGGATCTCGATCCTGCGCTCACGCCCCAGGTTGTTTCGACGGGAACGGCATTTGCGATTGTGGCGCTGAAATCACACCAGGCGTTGGCGCGACTCAAAGTGAGCCAGGAGGAAGCGACGGAGTGGCTGCGTGGGCGCGGCGCGCGGTGGTTCTATGTACTGGGTCCGACGGGGAACGATACTCCGGCCTGGCGCGCACGCATGCAATTCAACGGTGGAGAAGATCCGGCAACGGGTTCGGCGGCGGGATGCGCCATTAGCTACCTGGTGCAGCGCGGAGCCGTGACCTCAGGCAAGCGCGTACACTTGCGCCAGGGAGTGGAGATGCGCCGGCCAAGCGATTTGTATCTTACTGCTCACGCTCAACCTGCGAAGGTGGGCGATGTACGGGTTGGCGGCAGCACTGTTCTTGTGGCAGACGGAAGGCTTTTCCTGCCTTGATGCACATGCTTTTCAACAGTAATTCCTCAAGCCAAGTTACGCTAATAATTAGATCTAGTTAATTTTCAGTTGTTACATAATGATTTTCACGCTAGATTTCGCCTCATCTTCCCTCTTTCCATCTGCGCGGAAGACTCGTACTGTTGGGTTCCATTGAAGCAACTTAACCGACTCCAACGCCGGTCTCGACCCAGGTTTCATATCTAACCGACCCGAGCAAGCGCTGGCTTTCTGTACATGGAAAGTCGAATGCCGCATTGTGCGTACGA
>Ga0302310_10003573_pt1 | contig 12058 bp, 13 predicted proteins | sample III_Palsa_N1_2_FD_200451 | JGI IMG/M metagenome (GOLD analysis project Ga0302310, IMG submission 200451) | Peat permafrost microbial communities from Stordalen Mire near Abisko, Sweden - III_Palsa_N1_2 | ecosystem: Environmental > Terrestrial > Soil > Palsa > Peat permafrost | place: Sweden... | reverse complement strand
CATCGCGTTCGCCACCGCCGCCCGCAAGGCGACCTGGGTGGCCATCATGGAGGCCCAGCCCATCGTGCTGGAGCCCATCGTCGACGTGGAGATCCTCGCACCCGCCAGCGCGATGGGCGACATCACCGGCGACCTCGCGTCACGCCGCGGCCAGGTCAACGGCACCGAGGCCCAGCTGGGCGGAGCGATGGTCGTGCGCGGCCAGGCCCCGGCCGCGGAGCTGATCGCCTACGCGACGCGCCTGAACGCGATGACCAGCGGCGAGGGCCACTACACGATCGCGTTCTCGCACTACGAACCGGCGCCGATGAGCGTGCAGAACGCCTTGCGCAAGGAGCACAAGCCGGTCGACGTGGACTAGCTATTCTTCGTCCTCGCCCGGCGCGTCGTCATCGTCATCGCCCGGCTTGGCCCACTGCGACAGCGTCTTCTCGAGCGGGGCGGCGGACTTCACGAATGCGTCCACCGAAATGGCCTTGGCCAGCCGCACGCCCGGCAGCGAGATCGTGCCCAGGTAGAGGTCGCCGATCAACGGCTCCTGCTGCATCGAGCGGTCGGCCAGCAGCAGGCCGCCGCCCACGGTGACGGCGCTCGCGATGGCGATGGCGAATGCGCGGCGTCGCTGTGGCAGCAGCAGTCCCATGTGGTGCCACATCATCATCGCGAGCGCGCCGACGAAGACCAGGCGGCCGAGTTTCTCGATCGCGGGCATCGACAGTGCGAACGCGATCTGGGCCGTCACGGCCTCCGCCACGACGGCGATCAGCAGCCACGTCAGTGCCACCTGCAGATGCGCCCAGAACGCGAAGCGGCGCTGGAACAGCATCGAGCCGATGGCCCACACGGCGCACCAGACGATCAGGCCGGCCGGCGCCGACAGATAGCCCCACGCCAGCGCCGAGCTGGGCGTGCCCGGCACGGTCGCAAGCCAGAGCTCGAAGCCCTTCCACAACGCCGCGAGCAGGATCAGCGCCATCAGCGTCGCCGCATGGCGGCGCTCATGTTGATGCAGATCGACGAGGCGCTGCTCCGGTGCCAGCGCTTCGCTCGCGAGACGCACGCGCAACGTGGTAGCGCCCAGCGTCATCAGGCCCGAGGCGGGCAACGAGGGCGATGACCCCGGGGCGATGGCGGCGCGGCCCAGGCGCACGCCATTGACGCTGGCCGCGGGCTCGATGTGCAGGCCGTCGTCGCGCCACGCGAGCGTGGCGTGATGCGCGGCCACGTGCGGGTCGTCGAGCACGAGATCGCAATCGATCGCGCGGCCGATGCGCACCGGCCACTGCGAGACGCGCAGGATCTGGCGCGGCTGGCCGTCCCGGTCGAGCGTCTCGATCAGGGCGAGCGTTTCCATGCGAATCCTTGGAGATAGTGGCTGGCAAGCAGCATGGCGTTCTGGAAGCTGACGCCGCGCGCGTCGAAACGGCCCTGCACGCCTTCGGTCTTGCCGTCGACGGACTGCGACAGCACCGCCAGGTCGTACAGGCCCGGCAAGTGGCGATAGGCGCGCAGGCACATCACGGTGCGCATCGGCAGCCCGGCGTTCTCGACGAAATCCTCCTGGCACTTGGGCGCCGTCAGATCGTGCGTGCGCCGGCCCATGCCCTCGTTGCGAAAGCTCTGGCCGGCTTCCTGCGCAAAGCGCAGCGCGCCCAGCTTGCTGCCGTCGTAGACCTCGTGACGTACCGCGAGGTCGCCGGTGCGCAGCGATTCGTTGATGAAGATCGCCGTGTCCATCTGGCAATCGGAGCGTTCGAACGACAGTCCCTTCGATTCCGACGGATTCGACGAGCCCCAGCAGCGCATGAAGTCTTCCTGGGGCACCGGCACGCTGTAGTGCGCGTGCTTGGTCTCGCGCCAGGGCAGCGCGATGAAGCGCGTCGTGAGCTGCTGCTGGTGCTGCAGCAACTGGCGCGCCATCTCGGCTTCCACCGACACGGTGATCGGCTTGGCGTGCGCGCTGCGCGCGATCAGCGCCTGCGCGAACTCGGCTGGCACGAGAAAGCTGATCTGCTGGCCGTCACGCCGCGTCGCCACGTTCACGCCGACGATATGGCCCTTGTCGTCGAGTACCGGGCCGCCGCTCATGCCCGGATTGAGCGAGCCGGAGAACAGGATCTGCGGCAGGAAGCTGCGCTCCACCATGCCGTTGTAGGTGCCCTCGACCACGGCGAAGCCGACGTCCAGCGGATTGCCCAGCGAGAAGATGCGCTCGCCCTGGGCCAGCGGCGTGGCCGCGGGCCGGAACTCGAACGTGCCGCGGCTGGCGATGGCCGCGGGCGGCTTCGCGATGCGCACCAGCGCGAGATCGTGCACGACGTCGAACGCGATCAGTTGCAACGCGCCGCTGACCCCGTCGACGGTCTGGAAGTTGAGCCGATAGCGCTGCGGCTCGAGCGCCACCTGGCTGACGACGTGATAGTTGGTCAGGATCAGGCCGTCGTCGCCCACCAGCGAGCCGGAACCGACGCTGGCCTGGCTGTCCTGGTCGCGCAGCAGCGTGCGCACCTGGAGCAGGCGCGAGCGGCCGGCGTCGTAGATGCGGCGCGCGGAGGCCGAGAGGTTGCCCTTGTCCTCCGTGTCGGCATCCTGCTCGGCGGCGGAGGCCGCGGCCTCCGGGTGCGCGATCGGCGAGGCCGGGGCGGCGGGCAGGTGTGCCGAAGGCGACGTGGCATTCGCCAGCGGGCCCAGGCCAACCGCAAGCAGCAGGGCGAGAAGGCGTCGCGGACGGCACCGGAGCAGGCTGTTCAAGAGCATCGACCCATCGTACCCGAGCCCCTGCGCCTCTTCGCGGCTGACAGGCTGAGCAGGGCCTTGCGACTGCGCAAGGGCAACAAGAGACACAAGCCTTTATCATTGCACTCCATGCACGCCCCCCGAGACGTGGCCTCTATCCGCCTGGACAACGCACTCGCGCTGTTCGACGAATTCGTCCGCAACACCATCAAGCACCCCGACGCCGCCACGCTGCGCGGACTCGAACGTCGATTTGCCGAGCGCCTGCAGATCCAGCCAAGCTACTGGAGCCAGATCAAGAGCCGCTCGCGGCTGATCGGCGAGCGGCTGGCGCGGCAGTTCGAGCAGTGTTGCCAGAAGCCTGCGGGCTGGATGGACGCCGAGCATGCCGCTGGCAAGTCGGCGGCCGTCGCAGCGCCGCCGCCCTCCGACAGCCCGCTGCCACAGGACGACGACGAGCGCTTCATCACCGGTCTCGTGCTCACGTACTACCGGCGTCATCCGCAGCGTGCCCGCACGCGGCTGCTGGATCTGCTGGGCGAGGTGCTGATGCCCGAAGCCGAAGCGCCCGTCGCTGCGGCGCCGGCGCCGCGCAAGCTCGCCCCCGGCGTCACGGCGAAGCCGCCAGCCCCGCCCCCGCCGCCCGACGATCCGATGGCGTTGTGGCAATCGGCGCAGACAGGCATCGCGCCGCTGAAGAAGAAGCGCTGAAGCCGGGCGCGCCGCTTCTGGCTCGCCTGCGTCCGCACCGTCGTCGGGCAAGACGACATCATTACCCGATCCCGACTCGCCATCCAGGCGCACGCTCACCGCGGTGCGCGTCTGCATTGGGTACGTTCGATGCCGGTGCGCGACATTTGCGGATCATTTGATTGATAAAGTACTTGCGCAAGAGCAAGACTTGTTTATCATTGCATCAAGCGTTGAGAAATAGCCGTGTCGCCCCAGGCGCAGGCAACCTGACGCGACACCCCGCCTCGCCAACTTTCACGAGCCTGCATGCGCCAAGCCCCGAATCGATCCCGTACCGCCGCAGCCGCCACCCCGGCCCTGCGCAGCGCGTGCGTCGCTCGTTTCATGGCCACCCGCAACGCGGCGGCTCCGTTCCCGATTCCGCTCTGAGTCCGCGCGACGCATCTCTTCGCGAAGGCCCGGGCGGTTGCTGCAACCCCCGGGCCTTCGCCATTTCCGGCCGCCTTTCTCGCCAGTTCATCCAGGAGAAATTCATGTCCAAGTTGATCGTCAAAGCCTCAAAACCCCGCAATCCGCTCGTCGCCGCGGCACGTTTTCGCCACGCCGGCCAGCACGGTGCGGATGAGCGCGCCGCGCGCCGCGAAGGCCGCCAGGCCCTGAAGCGCGAACTCTCGAAGCTCGACCTGCCGCGCGACGTGCGCAGCAAGCCGCCCAGCCTCTGAACTGACCTCAGCGACCGCCGCGTCGCCCCGGAGAACGACATGACCCCCGTCCTGACCGGCCAGCGCCCCGCGCAACGGCCCACTTTCAGCGAAACCTGGCGCCGCGTGGTGGCGCATCTCCTGCGCAGCGCGAGCGCCGTGCTGGCGCGCCAGGCGCGTGACGTCGCGCGCCCTCTGCACGCGCGCCAGCGGCGTAGCCAGCTCGACCTCAGCGTGGAGTTCCACGCCGAAGCCGGCGCACCGGAAGGCGCGCTGTACGTCGATGGCGAGTTCGTCGGCTACCTCGAGGTGCGCCGCCTGTGAACAAAGTGGCGTCCGGCCGCTCCCGCGTGGGCCGTGGCCGGACCTGGCACTCAAGTCGATCGACAAGAATCCGATATACCGGGTAACTGGACGTCCCTGAACCACGGGGGCACCATCTTTCGAGTCTCCGGATCCCCGCCATGAGCGCCTTGCCTGTTGCCGCCCCGTTCCGCACGCCCCGCGACGTGGACGGCTGGGTGCGCTACTTGCGGCTGGTGGAGATCCCCGTGCTGGCAAGCACCGCTGCCGCCATCGAGGAGATGCGGCTGATCGAGGATGATGTCGACGCGCGCATCATCTCCGAGGTGATCGGGCGCGATCCGCTGATGACGCTGAAGCTGCTCGTCTACGCATCCACGCAAGGCGCGAATCGCCGCCTGACCGATGCCGAGACCGTGGTCGAGGCGCTGGTGCTGATGGGCATCACGCCATTCTTCCGCGTGTTCGGGCCGCAGCCCACGGTCGAGGACCACCTCGCCACCCATCCGCAGGCGCTCGCCGGCCTGCAACACGTGCTGTTGCGTGCCGACCGCGCGGCCCGCTTCGCGGCCAGCTTCGCGATCCATCGTTCCGACCACGACGCCGTTGTGCTGCACGAGGCGGCCCAGTTGCACGACTTCACCGAAATGCTGCTGTGGCTGCACGCCCCCGATCTGGCGCTGGAGCTGCAACGCCGCCAACACGCCGATCCGACGCTGCGCTCGTGCGCCGCGCAACGCGAGTTGCTCAACGCCGAACTCAACGACATCCAGCACATACTGATGCAGCTGTGGCGTCTGCCCGAGATCCTCGTGCGAATCACCGACGACAGCCACGCCGAGAACTCGCAGGTGCGCAACGTGCTGCTCGCCATCCGCCTGGCCCGCCACACGATGAACGGCTGGGACAACCCGGCGCTGCCCGACGACATCCGCGACATCGCCGCGCTGCTGCACCTCAGCGTCGAACCGACACGGCAGTTGCTGCTGGATATCGATACGGATTAGGCCCTAATAGTCGATGCGCCAGCGGATCTCGTTCCATATCTCCTCGCGCGCCGTCAACGCGATGTGCCCCACGCCGCGCAGTTGCTTGGCCTCGCTGCCCGGATAGACGCCGGTCGGCGGCGGATAGACGATCTGGTCGCATTCGCTCCACCAGCTGGTGATCAGGCCAGGCAGCGTGGGCGGTTCCTTGCCGGCGAGCGCAGTCATCCAGGCACTGCCGACGCGCATCTGGCGCGCGTTGGCGGCCCTCGCGAGGCCCGCCAGCCAGGTACCACGGTGCGGTGTGCCGATGGTGATCAGTCGCGCCACTTCGTCCTGCCCATCGCTGCGCTTGTGCGCGGCCCGCGTGCGCAGCCACGCGCGCGCCACCAGGCCGCCCATGCTGTGCGCCACGATGATGGGCGCGAGTCCGGTGGCCGCCTCGACGCGGCGGGCGGCGCGCTCGAGCAGCGGCACGACGTCGTCGATGCTGCCGAACACCGGCTCCAGGTTGACCGAGACGAACGCGCGATCGAGCTTGAGCAGCCGCGCCATCCACGGATTCCACAGACCGCGGTTGCAGATGTAGCCATGAACGAACACGACGCCGCGCAGGCCGCGCGAGGTGCGCGGCAGATGATCCTCGATCGCCTGGGAGCGCCAGGGCATGCGCCAGGCGAAGATCGCCGTCGACTCCATCCATTCGCCGAACCAGGCCCGCACCAGGTCGGGCCAGGTAGCCCGACCTGCCTTGCTGCGTGCGGCCACGCGTCGAGCCAGCACCAGCTCGACCGCCAACAGCGTCGGATGTCCGAGCACCAACACGTAGAGGCCGACCCAGCAGCCCGGCGTGAAACCGTGCCGCATGCCGAACAGCAAGAGGCCAGCCAGCAGGGCGAACCAGGCGACGAACAGCAGTCGGGCGACGCGGGCGAGCATGCATGGAGTATCACGCAGCGCCGCCCGGGCTGCTCAAGCATTCTGGGGTGCCTGCTGCCCGGATTTTCGAGGCTGATACTCTTTGCGGATGAGCAACATCGCTTCCCGTATCCTGCAGTCTCTCGCCGCCGTCGAGACCGAGCGCCGCAGGCGCGCGGACACGCCGACGCTTGCGGGCGAGGTCGCGGCGCTGAAGGCGTACCAGCAGAAGCGCTTCGCGCGCACGCACGCCAGCCTGCTCGCGCACCCGCGCTATGGACGCGCTGCCAACTTCTTTCTCAACGAGTTGTACGGCCCGCAGGATTTCACGCAGCGCGACGCGCAGTTCAGCCGCATCGTTCCGGCCCTGGTCCGGCTGTTTCCGGCCGACACCGTCGATACCGTCGAGTCGCTGGCGGCCGTGCATGCATTGTCGGAGCGGCTGGATACCGCGATGGCGATCCATCTGGCCGGCGAACGACCTACGCGGGAGAGCTATGTGCGCGCCTGGCAGGCCACCGGCGAGACGGCCGCGCGGGCGCGCCAGATCGCGCTGGTGATGAGCGTGGGCGAGGCGCTCGACCGCCACACACGCAGCTTCGTGCTGCGCACCAGCCTGAAGGCGATGCGCAGGCCGGCACGAGCGGCCGGTATGGGCGCGCTGCAGACGTTCCTGGAAGACGGCTTCGACGCCTTCGGCGCGATGGGCGGGGCCGAGGAGTTCCTGGCGGCCATCCAGGCGCGCGAGACCGCGCTGGTGGCCCGGCTTTTCGATCCGACGGCTGTCGCGGCCGCGACAGGTCCGCTGGCGCCGGACGACGTCCTGGATCAGTTGCCATAGCCGGTTTCCCCGGTTAGCAGCGCGGGCCCGTTGCATCACAATGCTTGACCATGACCGATGCTTTCGCCACTTCCGCACCCGCCACCTCCCTGCCGCGTCCGTGGCTGAAGCAATATCCGCCCGGCGTTCCCGGCGACGTTGCGGTGGACGCCTATTCGTCGCTCGTTGCACTGCTGGAGGAGTCCTGGACGCGGTATGCGAAGCGGGACGCCGTGGCCTGCATGGGTGTGCGCGTCACCTACGGCGAGATCGACGAGCGCTCGAAGTCGCTCGGGGCCTGGCTGCAATCGCAAGGCATCAAGCGCGGCGATCGTGTCGCGCTGATGATGCCCAACGTGCCGCAGTACCTGGTCGCGATCGGCGCCGTGCTGCGCGTGGGCGGCGTGGTCGTCAACGTGAATCCGCTGTACACGGCGCGCGAGCTGCAGCATCAGCTGGCCGACTCGGGCGCGACCATCATCATCGTCCTGGAGAACTTCGCGCACACGCTCGAGAGCGTGATCACGAAGACCGACGTGCGCCACGTGGTGCTGGCCTCGATGGGCGACATGCTGGGCTTTGCCAAGGGCCAGCTCGTCAACTTCGTGTTGCGTCACGTGAAGAAGATGGTGCCCGAATTCCGTCTCCCGCGGGATGAAGGCCGCACGGTCACGCGCTTCAACATGGCCGTGGCGCAAGGCACGCGCAATGCGTTGAAGCCGGTGGCGCTGGTCGGCGACGACATCGCCTTCCTGCAGTACACCGGCGGCACCACCGGCGTGTCCAAGGGCGCCACGCTGCTGCATCGCAACGTGGTCGCCAACATCCTCCAGAGCGAGGCCTGGTTCAAGCCGATGTTCGACCAGTTGGGTGACAAGCCACTGTCTATCGTCTGTGCGCTGCCGCTTTATCACATCTATGCGCTGACCATCTGCTACATGTTCGGCGCACGTCTCGGTGCGATGAACATCCTGGTGCCGAATCCGCGCGACATCCCGGGCTTCATCAAGACGCTGAAGGCCTACAAGGTCAACATGTTCCCGGCCGTCAATACGCTGTTCAACGCGCTGGCCAACGACCCCGAATTCGCCAAGCTCGATTTCTCCGACCTGGTGATCTCCAACGGCGGCGGCATGGCCGTGCAGCAGGCGACCGCGGAGCGCTGGCTGAAGATCACCGGCTGTCCGGTCGTCGAGGGCTACGGCCTGTCGGAAACATCTCCGGTCGCCACCAGTAACCGCCTGGACAAGCGCGAGTTCACCGGCACCATCGGGCTGCCGATCCCGTCCACCGACATCGCGATCCGCGACGACGACGGCGCCGACCTGCCCGCAGGCACGCCCGGCGAGATCTGCATCCGCGGCCCGCAGGTCATGGCGGGTTACTGGAAGCGGCCGGACGAGACGGCCAAGGTGATGACCGACGATGGCTTCTTCCGCTCGGGCGACATCGGGGTGATGGACGAGCGGGGCTATGTACGCATCGTCGACCGCAAGAAGGACATGATCCTGGTCTCGGGTTTCAACGTGTATCCGAATGAAATCGAGCAGGTGGTAAACCTGCATCCGGGCGTCCTGGAATGTGCGGCGATCGGTGTGCCGGACGAACGATCAGGTGAAGCCGTGAAGTTGTTCGTCATTCGTCGCGATCCGGCACTTGCCGAAGAAGATATCGCGGCGTATTGCCGCGAGAATTTCACGGCATACAAGCGTCCGAAGTCGATCGAGTTCCGCGACGAACTGCCGAAGTCGAACGTCGGCAAGATCCTGCGCCGCGAATTGCGCTCTCCTGCTACCTGAAGGGTTCTTCCACCACCGTGCCAGCCATCGCGTCTCCTGCTTCAACTCCCGCCGCGATGTCAGGCGACGCATTCGGCGCATCGGGCGAGATCGCGTCCGCAGCGCATCGGGCGCTCGGCATGACGGTGCTGGAGCGAGGCTGGTTGTCGGCGAATCAGGCGGTGTTCGGCGGCAACGGCATGACGCCGGCGACGGTGGTCGACACCGGCTTCAGCGCTCATGCCGAACAGACGCTGGCACTGGTCGACCACGCGCTCGCTGGCCAGCCGCTGGGCCGCATCGTCAACACCCATCTGCATTCCGACCATTGCGGCGGCAACGCTGCGCTGCAGCGGCGTGGCGGTGTCGAGACCTGGATTCCGTCGTCCAGCCTGGCCGCTGTCGATCAGTGGGATGAGGCGGCGCTCACCTACCAGCTGACCGGCCAGCCCTGCCCCCGCTTCTTCGCCGATCGTGCGCTGGCGCCGGGCGGAAGCGTCGCGCTGGGCGAGGCGATCTGGCAGATCCACGCGGCGCCCGGCCACGACATGGACGCCGTGATGCTGTTCGAGCCGCAGACGCGCACGCTGATCGCCGGCGATGCGCTGTGGGAGCAACGCCTGGCCATCATCTTCCCGGAGTTGATCGGCGACGACGGCTTCGGCCCGACGCGGGCCACGCTCGCGCTGATCGAGCGGCTGCAGCCGCTCGAGGTGCTACCCGGACACGGACGTCCGTTCGGCGACGTGGCGCAGGCACTGGCCATGAGCCGCGAGCGCGTGGCGGCATTCGAACGCCATCCCGAGCGGCACGCACAGCATGCCGCGCGTGCGCTGCTGATGTTCCATTTGCTGGAGGTACGACAGGCGGGCGTCGACGATCTCGTCGCCTGGATGCGCCAGACACCGATCTATCGCACGGTCGCGCGACGCGCCGGTCTGGACGAGGCGGGATCCGCCGACTGGGCCGCGAGCCACATCCAGCGACTCGTCGACGATGGCGTGCTCCTGGCGCACGATGGTCACGTGGCCGTGCGGCCACAGGCGCAATAGAGTGCGCGAGACGGCCAACCCCGACGACACGACGATCCCAGGCGAGGATTTCGTCGACACGTTGGCGCCGGCGCCACCGATCGCGCCGCAGCTCATGCTGCGCATGCAGTCGGATGCACCCGATCGGCTCGTCTTCTTCTTCAGCGGCTTCGACCCGAAGAGCGCCACGTTCTATCACAGACTGTTCCGCACCGGGATCGCCCAACGCAATGCGGCCCACGACGAGACGCTGGCGCTCGGCAAGCGGCACCGGATCGGACGCTGGGCATCCGTGTGGACATCGTTGTGGCGCGGTGCGTCTTCGGCGCTGGGCGGCCGCCCGGTGACGATGCGCACGCGGGTGCATTTCATGCGCTGGGACGACATCGTGCGGCGCCATTGGAGGCGCTCGCCGATTCAGTTGATGCGCGACTACTGGAACGTCTACGCCGGTGGTCTGGCTGCGGGCGTGTTGCTGCGCGTCTGGCGGGCTGCGCCCGCCGCATTCTGGATGGCGATGTTCCCGTTGATCGTCGGCGTGCTGTCCATCACGGTCGGGATGCTGGCCGTCGGCGGACCGCTGTGGCTCGCAGGACTGCTGCCTCCGTTGGCGGCGCTCGCGGCCGGCTTCGTCGTCGGTGTAATGGCGTGGCGTGCGATGGCGCGCTGGGTCGATTGCGAGTGGCTGTTGCGGCTGTACGCGTTCATGCGGCAGCAGGCGCTTGGAGAAGTGCCAGCGCTCGACGCGCGCCTGGACGAGATGGCGGTACGGTTGGTGGAGGCGGTCGAGGCTCGGATGCGCCAGCCTGGCGCGCTGCCGCTGAAAGAGATCATGGTGATCGGCTATAGCTCGGGCACGATCATGGCGGCCACGGTGCTGGCGCGAGCAATGCCCAAACTCACGGACGTCGTCGACAGCCGGCGCACCAACAAGGGCACCACGTTGGCACTGGTGACGCTGGGGCAATGCATTCCCATCGCCGCCGAGTGGCCAGAGGCGCGCCGCTTCCGCAATGAACTGGAGGTCCTGGCCGAGAGTCCGATGCTGACCTGGCACGACTACTCGGCGGCCTCGGATCGCGGCGCCTTCTGGAAGACGCCGCCCTGGCCGCTGCCGGCCCTGCTCAAAGGGTATCAGGCTTCGCCGCCATTCAAGGCGACGCCGGGTGCATTGAAGTTTGCCGCGATGCGCCGGGAACGGCGCGAAACGCACCTGCAGTATCTGCGCCCGCCGCGAGGACGCGGCGCCGCCGAGTTGTACGACTTCTTCATGCTCGCTTGCGGCCCGCAGACGTTGTCCGAGCGGCATGCGCAGCGGAAACCGGCCGGCGACCTGCGCGGCTGAGGCCCCTCAGGTCAGGGGGCTGGCGTGACGGTGCGGCCGTCGATTGCGAGCTAGCCGGTGCGTTGGTCGAACTGCTCGTTCCTGCCGTTGATGATCTGCGCGTAGCGCAGGCCTTCGAACTCGATCGGGGGCACACGGGGGCCTGCGATGCGGCTCATGGGGCTCCTTCCAGTCATCGGTGTCCGGACGGGGCAAATCGAAAATCGAATCCCCAAAGCAAAGCGCCCGAGCTATGACTAGCTCGGGCGGTTTACTGGATATTAGCCTGACAATGTCCTACTTTCACACGGGAACCCGCACTATCATCGGCGCAGAGGCGTTTCACTTTCCTGTTCGGGATGGGAAGGAGTGGGACCACCTCGCTATGGTCATCAGGCTTAACTGGTTGCCGGGGAGTTCGAACGAACTCCTCAGCCAATTTATAGAAATCGAATCGACGATTATGATTGCAGCCAACAGGGTGGCAAACACGCTTTGACGGGCAGTCGCTGAGCGACGCGTCAAAGTTATAGGGTCAAGCCTCACGGGCAATTAGTACTGGTTAGCTTAACGCATTACTGCGCTTCCACACCCAGCCTATCAACGTCCTGGTCTCGAACGACCCTTCAGGGGGATCAAGTCCCCGGCAAGACTCATCTTGAGACGAGTTTCCCGCTTAGATGCTTTCAGCGGTTATCTCTTCCGCACTTAGCTACTCGGCAATGCCACTGGCGTGACAACCGATACACCAGAGGTGCGTCCACTCCG
>Ga0302310_10003570_pt1 | contig 12062 bp, 10 predicted proteins | sample III_Palsa_N1_2_FD_200451 | JGI IMG/M metagenome (GOLD analysis project Ga0302310, IMG submission 200451) | Peat permafrost microbial communities from Stordalen Mire near Abisko, Sweden - III_Palsa_N1_2 | ecosystem: Environmental > Terrestrial > Soil > Palsa > Peat permafrost | place: Sweden... | reverse complement strand
TCTTGTAGCTGCGCGCGGCCTGGAAGTTGTGCTGATACGCCGCATGGTCCACGGTGGCCGGCCGGGCGTCCCAGCCCTTCGGTTCCGTGACGCGCTGATAGCCGCTGGGGCCGGGATGGGGTTCGCCATGCGGCGCTTCACGCTGCGGCGGGCCGCCGTGGCGTTCCGGTTCCGCCGCCATGGCTCCGCCAACCCAGATCAGGGCCGCCGCCAGGCAAAGGCTGGTCTTCAGATGATGTTTCATGGGTTCTCTTCCTTGTTTAATCGTTCGCGGATGATCGGCCCCAGGGCTTCGCTGAACTGCCGCGCCAAGCCGGCCATGAAAGCCGAGCGTTTAGCATGCGATAAAGCCGCTGCGGGAGATGCGGCGGCAATGTAAAGAAACGTAAGCAAGGGCCGCCCGCTGCGGGCCGGCTGCCCGGCCAGGCGGGCGGTCCGGTCAGGGCGCCGCGGGCTGGCGTCCCGTCGCCGCGCGGGCGGCGGCTGTGCCGATGGTCACGGTAACGCTGTAAACCCTGGTGCCGCCGGCATTCTTCGCCGCTTCGGTGTATTGCTGCTCCGGGTTGGCGGGGCCGAGCGGGACGCGGATGCTCAGGCGTCCGCCGGCGGAGCTGCGCAACAGGCTGCGCTGCGGGCCCTGGCCCGCGTCCAGCGTCACGGCGTATTCGGCGTGCGGGGTATAGGCCGGCGGCGTGGTGACTGTGGCGATGCCGCTGCCGCTCAGGGTGAAGCCGTGCGTGTCGGCATTCGCCAGGGTGCTGAATTCCAGGACCGGGCGCTCCAGCACGACATGCCAGCCGAAGACCCGGTAGTCGGGCTCGATCGCCTTGAAAGAAACCGGCGACGGCGTGCCCGGCGGATTGGAGAAGACCGTGACCAGGCCGAGCAGGGCTTCGCTCAGGTCTTCCTGCCAGGTCGGCCACTTGTGGGCGCCGGCGCCATGGTCGTCCCAGTGATGGGGCACATTTTCGGCCAGCAGCTGCTGGTGCAGTTCGACGTTCTGCCGGTGCACGATGATCTCGGTCGGGTTCAGGCCCAGCCAGTCCTTGCCGGGCAGGCCGTTGCGCGTATAGAGGGTGACGTCCATGCCGCGCAGATTGGCGGCCAGGTCCCAGGGGTTGTGGCCGCGCCAGCGCACTTCCTGGGTGCTGCGGGGGCCGAACACCTGGTCGGGAATGGTGCTCTGATCGGACAGGGTGTTGCTGTTGACCAGGCCGGAAAAGCCGACCACGGCGGCGAACAGGTCGGGATGGCGCGCGGCATAGCTGACCGCGCCGAAGCCGCCCATGGACACGCCCCCCACGGCGCGCCCGCGCCGCGCGGCGATGGTGCGGTAGTGCGCGTCGATCCAGGGGATGAGCTGATCGATGTGGTAGCTCTCCCACTGCGGCGGGCCCAGGGCGCCGTTGTTGTACCAGTCGGCATAGAAGCCGTCTTTCCCGGCGTCGGGCATGACGATGATCATGGGATAGCCGGCGGTCAGCGCTTCGGCATTGCCCTCGCGGATCCAGGCGGTGTAGTCGTCGATGGCGCCTTGCAGCAGGTACACCACCGGATACCGTGTTGTCGGGGTCGAGTCATAGCGGTCCGGCAGCAGGATCTGCACCTTGGTCGGGCCGTCCAGGGCCGGCGTTTGCAGGGTCAGCACCACCAGCCTTGAATCGATGTGCTGGCTGTCGAGCAGCAGCAGATGCTCGTGCTCCGGCTCCGCTGCGCCGGAGACATCGGCGACCTCGGGCGTGGTCGAGAACAGACTGCAGGCGGATAAGCAACCGACGCCGATCAGCGCCGCCAGGACGATCTGGACATTTCCCCGCATGAAGACTTCCCCGGAACCGGTTGAATCGCCGCATTGCGCGGCGGATAGCTCCTAGGATAGCGGCAGCGGCAGGGCCGCGGCTGTTTTCCAGCCGCGGCCCTTCACCCCATCAATGCATGCCGAGGATGCGGAACACGAAGAACAGGCCGGCGGCGAAAGTCATGGCGCCGAGCAGCACGCACACCGGCAGGGTCAGCACCCAGGCCAGCAGCACGTTGCGGATGGTGTCGCCCTGCACGCCGGACTTGTTGGCCACCATGGTGCCGGCGATGCCGGAAGACAGGATGTGGGTGGTGCTCACCGGCAGGCCGAGCACGTCCGCCGCCTCGATGGTGGCGAAGGCCACCAGTTCCGCGGAGGCGCCCTGACCATAGGTGAGGTGGGCCTTGCCGATCTTCTCGCCGACGGTGACCACGATGCGCTTCCAGCCGATCATGGTGCCGAGGCCGAGGGCCACGGCCACCGCCACCTTGACCCAGATCGGGATGAAGGTGGTGGTTTTCTTTAGCTCGCCGGTGTACTTGCCGACGGCGGCCTTGTCCAGGCCGGCGGGCAGCTTGCCGGCCTTGTCCAGGCGGTTCAGGGTTTCCGTTACCAGGTACAGGTCCATGCGCAGGTCGCGGCGCTTGTCCGGCTGGATGTCGGCCAGACTTTTCAGGCCCTGCAGCCCGGCGATGACTTCGCTGTTGACCTGGGCCAGTGCCGGGACGGTGCTGTCGTCGATCTGTTTCTTCTTCAGGAACTGGGTCAGGTTCTTGCGCGCCGCTTCCTCGGTGATGGCCGGGCTGCCGGCCGGGGCGAGCGTGGCCTGGATGCTGGTGGCGCTGGCCTCGATGCTTTGCAGCGTGTCGGCGCTGGCGCCCAGGTTGAGGGCGAAAGCCACCGGCGCGATGCCGATCAGGATCAGCATGATCAGGCCCATGCCTTTCTGGCCGTCATTGGAGCCGTGGGCGAAGCTGACGCCGGTGCAGGTCAGCACCAGCAGGGCGCGCACCGGCCAGGGCGGCGGCGTATCGCCCTTGGGCGATTCGAACAGGGCCGGCATCTTGATCAGCGCCTTCATCAGCAGCAGCACCACAGCGGCCAGCACGAAGCCGATGATCGGCGAGAACAGCAGGGCCTTGCCGGTATCGGCCACCTTGGCCCAGTTGACCCCATCGCCGAAGGCGGAGTCCGGCGACAGGTAGGAGTTCATCAGGCCGACGCCGACGATGGAGCCGATCAGGGTGTGCGAGCTGGAGGCGGGCAGGCCCAGGTACCAGGTGCCGACGTTCCAGATGATGGCCGACAGCAGCAGGGCGAAGACCATGGCGAAGCCGGCGCCGGAACCGACGTTCAGCACCAGTTCCACCGGCAGCAAGGCGATGACGCCGAAAGCCACCGCCCCGGTGGAGGTGAGCACGCCGATCAGGTTCCACGCGCCGGACCAGATCACGGCCTGGTAGGGCTTGAGCGTGTGCGTGTAGATGACCGTTGCGACCGCGTTGGCGGTGTCGTGGAAACCGTTGACGAATTCAAAGCCCAGCGCCATCAGCAAGGCGAGAGCCAGCAACATGAAAGTGAATGAGTCGATCCCCAGCTGCGCCAGCATGGCGTACTCCCTATTTATATGAGCCAGTCCTTGATCTTCGGGGGCTGAGGTTGCGGATTTATGAACCCGGGCGGCGGGGCAGGCAGGTCGGTGCAAGGATTTGTTGCCGGCAGCCCCCGATTCAGGGGGCGGTCGCCGGCTGAGAGGCCGGGCACACTTTGCCCCGGCGCTCGTTGCTAGATTATCCGCACGCCATCAACAGGGAGGTGCTAAGTATGAAGAAAATCTGGGGTTTTATCGCTGTTGCCGCCATTTTCGGCAGTGCCGCGGCCTACGCGGACTGCGACCATCCGCGCAATGATTTCGACGATCTGTACTGCCTGGACAAGGTCTATATCCAGTCGGACAAGGACCTTAACGACCAGTACGGCAAGCTGTCGAAGCAGCTCGACGCCAACGGCAAGGCCGCGCTCAAGCACGGCCAGCTGGCCTGGATCAAGGCGCGCAACGACCAGTGCAGCATGAAGGATGACCACGGCTTCTGGGTCAATCTGGACTGCGCCACGCAGACCACCGTCAGCCGCACGCAGTTTCTGGAGGACCGTAATCGCGAATGCGCCAGCGCCGGCTGCATGCCGAGCAAGCTGAACGATACGAACTGAGGAAGCGGTCGTAGGTTGGGGTGAGCGCAGCGAACCCCAACGGTTCCCGATCCGAAGACGTTGGGGTTCGCTGCGTTCACCCTAATCTACGCTACTAGCCTTGTGCCGGGAGCTGCAATTCGCAGGCTTCCAGCACCTGGCGCAGCCCCGGGCCGATGAACTTGGCCCGGTGCAGCACCGCGTGCAGCGGCCGGCGCAGGCTCAGGAAGGGCGTGTGCAGCACCGCCAGCTCGCCGCGCCGCACCGCGTCTTCCACCACGAAGCGCGACAGGCAGCCGAGGCCGGCGCCGGCGCGGACGGCGCGCATCACCGCTTCGGTATGACCCAGCTCGAGGCGGGCGTGGATGGAGATGCCCTGGCTCTCCGCCGCGCGGTCGAACACCTCGCGGGTGCCGGAGCCGTGCTCGCGCAGGACCCAGGCGGCTTGTTGCAGATCCCGCGGCAGCAGCTTGCGCCGCTGCGCCAGCGCATGCCCGGGAGGCGCCACCACCAGCAGCTCGTCCTCGCGCCAGGGCAGCACGCGCAGATCGGGATGTTCGCAGGGACCTTCGATGAAGCCGGCGTCGGCCTGGAAGGCGGCCACGGCGGCGATCACCATTTCGGTGTTCTCCACCAGCAACTCCACCCGCGTCTGTTCCTGGCGGGCCAGGTGGGCGCCGATCAGCGGCGGTAACAAGTAGCTGCCGACGGTGAGGGAGGCGGCCAGGCGCACCAGGATTTCTGCGGTGCTGCCGTGGCGGCGCAGGGTGCTTTCGATCTCCTCGGCGCGCTCCAGCAGCTCGGCGGCGCGCGGCAGCAGCTCGCGGCCGCGCTCGTTGAGCAGCAGCTTGCGCCCGGCGCGGTCGAACAGCGGCCCCTCCAGCGCCGACTCCAGCTCCGCCAGGGCCTGGCTGGCCGCCGACTGCGACAGGCCGATGGCGCCGGCCGCGGCGGTGACGCCGCCGCTGCGGCAGATGGCGCTGAACACCTGAAGCTGGCGCAAGGTCAGACGCATGGGCTAGTTATAAGTAAAACCGAACTGTATTATTAAAACTATCCGTTTCACAAATCAATGGCTCGCCCCTAATGTGCCGCCCATGCTTATTGATGGGGAAGGACCATGATGGCGACGGAGAAAGTGAAGGCGCTGCTTCCGGGGCTGGCCGTGCTGGCGGTGGTCGCCGCGGCTTCCGCCGTGGCCGGCGGTGCGGCGCCGCTGGCACGCCTGGGCATCAGCGTGCTGACGGTGGCGATCGTGCTGGGCATGGTGGCCGGCAACCTGGTGCCGCAAAGCTGGGCTGCACGGGCCGCGCCGGGCGCGGCGTTCGCGCAGCGTACCGTGCTGCGGCTGGGCGTCGGTCTTTACGGGCTGCGCCTGACGGCGCAGCAGATCGGCGCGGTGGGCCTGCGCGGTGTGCTGATCGACATGCTGGTGATCGCTTCCACTCTTGGCCTGGCGCTGTGGGCCGGCACACGCTGGTTCAAGCTCGACCGCGACACGGCCTTGCTGGTCGGCACCGGCAGCGCCATCTGCGGCGCGGCGGCGGTGATGGCGGCGGAGCCGGTGTTGAAGGCGCCGCCGCACAAGGTGGCGATCGCGGTGGCCACGGTGACGGTGTTCGGCAGCCTGTCGATCGTGATCTATCCGCTGCTGTTCCCCCTGCTTGGGCTGAACCCGGCGCAGTTCGGCGTCTATATCGGCTCCACCGTGCACGAAGTGGCGCAGGTGGTGGCCGCGGGCAAGGCGGTGTCGGCGGCGACGGCGGACCAGGCGGTGGTGGTGAAGCTGATTCGCGTTGCCCTGCTGGCGCCGGTGATGCTGCTGCTGGCGCGCCTGATCGTGCCGGCGGGCGAGGCCGCGGCGCAAACGCCGCGCGCGCCGCTGCTGCCCTGGTTCATCGGCCTGTTCGTGGCGGCGGCGGCGGTGAACTCCCTGGGCTGGATCGCGGCGCCGCTGCATGCGGCCCTGCTGCAACTCGACACCGTGCTGCTGACGCTGGCCATGGCGGCGCTGGGCTGGGGCAGTTCCATCCGCATGATGCGCCAGGCGGGGATCAAGCCGCTGCTGCTGGGCGCGGTGCTGTTCGCCTTCCTGCTGGTTGGCGGTTATGGCATCAACCGGCTGGTGACGGCGTTGCTGGCTTAGCTCGGTAGGTTGGGGTGAGCGCAGCGAACCCCAACGTCTTCGCTCCGGCATGTTGGGGTTCGCTGCGCTCACCCCAACCTACGTTATTAGGATAGTAGGGCGGCCTGTGGCCGCCGTTCTCGCCGCAGCGCTGAAGCACGGCGGCCACAGGCCGCCCTACGATGGGTCTCATTTTCCTCTTAGGGCAGTGCCATTGAGGCGAGACGGTCTGTACGACCTTATGCCGTCAGCAGGTGTTTGACGTTGCCGGCGCCGGTGCGCGGCGCCTGCGGAAACACTGCATCGAGGTGACGGTCGGGCAGGCGCAGATGCTGTTCGCAGACGCGGGCGAGGACGGTGCGGAAATCAGTGGTCACGGCCAGATCGCGGCCTTCGTGCAGGCCGCTGGCGGACAGGCCGGGCCAGTCGCCATAAACCTTGCCGCCGGCCACCGGACCGCCCAGTACCCACATGACGTTGCCGTGGCCGTGGTCGGTGCCGTTGTTGCCGTTCTCATGCGCGGTGCGGCCGAACTCGGACATCACCACGATCACCGTATCGTCGAACTGCGGGCCGAGTTGGTTGGCCAGCAGGGCCAGGCCCTCGGCCAGCGGTTGCAGGTGATTGGCCAGCTGGCCCTTGCTGCCGCCCTGGTTGACGTGGGTATCCCAGCCGCCGAGCTGCATGAAGGCGAGCTGCAATTCCGGCGTGCGCTGCAGCAGGGTGGCGAGCTGGGCGGTGTCCAGGGCAAAGCCCTTGGGCGAGGGAGCGCCGTTGTCGGCTTCCTTCATTTCCTTCACATCGGCGTCGCTCAGGTCGGTGAGGATCTGCTGGCGCGATTTGCGTCCCTCGCGGTAGGCATCGCCGAGCGCACCGTTGTCCGCGTACATGCGATCGAAGGCTTCGTTGATCTCGGCCTTGTCCATGGCGGTGGCACGGCTCGCCTCGCGGCCCAGCGGCACGTTGGCGACCGCGCCGGGGCCGCTGAAGATGCGCGGCAGCACCGGGCCGAAGCTGACCGCTTCCAGCATGCCGGGCCGCTGCGGCAGGGTGCCGAGGGCGCGGTTCATCCAGCCGGTGCCGGTGCTCTTCACGCCGGGCGTGCCGCTCTCCATATAGTCCTGCGCATCGAAGTGCGAGCGCGTCGGGTCGGGCGAGCCGCAGGCCTGCACGAAGGCCAGCTTGCGCGATTGCCACAGCGGCAGGATCGGCGCCAGCGCGGGGTGCAGGCCGAAATGGCCGTCGAGGTCCAGCGCGCCGCCATCGGTCCCGGGTTTGGGAATGGCGATGCTGGAGCGCATGGCGTAGTAGTCGTTGTCCGCATGGGGCACCACCACGTTGAGCCCGTCCACGGCGCCGCGCAGCATCACCACGATCATGCGCTTGCCCGCGGGGGCGGGGCCATCCCCGGCGTAGGCCCAGCCGGCGCGGCCGAAGGGCAGCAGGGACACCATTCCGAGATTCTTCAGCAGGCTTCTACGATCCATCGCACAGGCTCCGTGCAGCGGTTTCAGTAACGCATGAATTCGGGACTGCCCAGGATCATGCCGGCGCGCAGGCGCGGCGGCGCCGAGGCGAGCGCCTCGCTGGTCTTGAGGGAGAAGGGGTTGCCGAGCGTGGCCTGCAGCACCATCGGGTCCGGCGGCGGCGGCTTGTTCTGCGGTCCCGGCGCCGGCGTCTGCGGCGCCAGGTTCATGCTGACCGGCATGCCGCCGGTCATCGCCCCGCCCATTGCCATAGGCGCGGCCGGCGCGGCTTGCGGCTCCTGGTACAGCGGCAGGTTGCCGTTGCCCAGGGCATTGGCGAAGTTGAGGCGGTAGACCATGGCGTCGGGGTTGAGCCAGGCGCTCTCGATGTTCTTGTAACCATCCGGCGTCTGGCAGCCGTACAGCGGCATGCCGAACTGGTTGAGCGCACCGAGCAGGGGCTTGAAGTTGATCACGTTGATGCCGCTGGCGCGCACGGCGGAGACGACGTAGCGGTACGGCGTCTTGAATTTGCCCTCGCTGCCGGCCGCATCCCAGAACTCCTTGCTGTGGAACAGGGTGCGCAGCACTTCGCGGATGTCGCCGTTGCTGTCGCGGAAGCGCTTGGCCAGGCGCTGCACCAGCTCGGGCGGCGGCTGGTCGGCGACGAAATACTGCGCCAGCTGGTAGCTGATGTGCTTGGCCGTGGCCGGGCTGCGCGCCAGCAGATCGAGGGCGCGCTCACCTTCTTCCTCGCCGTCGCTGTCCGCGCCGGTGAAGGTCTTGCCGAGGAAATGCTTGTCGCCAAAGTCGTGGCGCTTGGGATCGAAGGCGAAGGGCTGGGTGGTGCCGGCTTCCAGCTCGCGCGGCAGATAGGTCCAGCCGGTGAGGATGCGGGCCAGCTCGGTCACGTCCTTCTGGGTGTAGCCGCCGTCCACGCCGAGCGTGTGCAGCTCCATCACCTCGCGGGCGTAGTTTTCGTTGAGGCCGCCCTTGAGGTCGCCGTTCTTGTCCTGGTGCGGGACCGAGCTCTGCCAGTTGTCCAGGTAATAGAGCATCGCCGGATGCTTGGCGGTGGCGCCGAGCAGATCGCGGAAATGGCCCAGGGCGTAGGGGCGGATGGCATCGCGCTCATAGGCGCCGACCCAGATGTGGCCTTCGATGCCCTTGTCGCGGAACACATTGAAGTGGTTGAACCAGAAGTCGGTCATCACTTCCTGCAACTGAGCCGGGCTGTAGAGGGCGCGCAGCATGCGCGCCTGCTGCGCTTCCTCGGCGACGTGATGGGCGGCCTGCTCGACTTTCTTGCGGGCGTCCTCGTCGGCGCCGGCGGCCTTGCGCGCCGGCGGGCCGTAGTCACGGAACAGGTCGGCGGTGCTGATTTTGGTGGTTTCGAGCGCGTCCAGGCGCTGTTGCAGTTCCGGCGGCTCGGCGATCTTCTCCGGCGCCAGCTGTTCGTTAACGTAGGCGTCCACGCCCATCGCCATCACCCGGTCCAGGTCGCCGGGGCGGGGGCCGTAGCCCAGGCGATCGAGCGCGTAGAGGGCTTTCTGTTCGGTTTGCTGTCCCGGAGCGGGGTCCGCTGCGCTCAGGCCGCTGAAGCTCAACAGAGTCAGGGTAATGGCGCAGAGGGCGATTCTGGGCATGGCAGGCTATCGAGGCGCCGGATGGTGGCTGGGTGAATAATGCGCCTGTTGCCTGAATGGCTGATGAACGGAGCGCGCCCGAGCTGTGCTATCAGATCAGGTCTTGCTGGCGGCAATCCAGGCGTCGACCCGTTCTTCCAGCAGGTCCAGCGGCAGCGGTCCCTCGCCCAGGATCAGGTCGTGGAATTTGCGGATGTCGAAACGATCCCCCAGGGTGGTTTCGGCGCGATGGCGCAGCTCCAGGATCTTCAGCTCGCCGATCTTGTAGCCCAGCGCCTGCCCAGGCCAGCCGATATAGCGGTCGACTTCGACTTCGATATTCTTGTCGGACAGCGCGGTGTTGTCGGACATGTAGGCGATGGCTTGTTCGCGGCTCCAGCCTTCGTGGTGCAGGCCGGTATCCACCACCAGGCGGCAGGCACGCCACATCTCCATCGACAGGCGGCCGAAGTTTTCGTAGGGGTCGCGGTAGATGCCCATTTCGATGCCGAGCTTTTCCGAATAGAGCGCCCAGCCTTCGACATAGGCGGTGAGGTCGTCGTCGCGGCGGAACAGCGGGATCGCCTTGTTCTCCTGGGCCAGCGCGATTTGCAGATGATGGCCGGGCACGCCCTCATGCAGGGCCAGCGAGGGCATTTCATACAGCGGCCGCTTGTCCAGGTGCGAGGTATTGATCATCAGGCCGCCCGCCACGCCCTGCTCGGGGCTGCCCGGCCAGTAGCGCGCGGAGGTGTAGCTCTCCTCGATTTCGCGCGGCACCGGACGCACGCCGTAAGTCAGGCGCGGCAGCAGGCCGAACCACTTGGGCAGCTGGTCGTCGATGCGCTTGGCGATTTCGCTGACTTTTTCCAGCAGGGCCTGGCGGCTGTCGACGTAAAACCGGGGATTGGTGCGCAGGTCGGCCTGGAATTCCTTGAAGCTGCCGTGGAAGCCGGTCTGCGCCATCACCTGGCCCATCTCGGCGCGGATGCGGGCGACTTCCTTCAAGCCCAGCGCGTGCGCCTGGTCCGGCGTGATGTTGGTGGTGGTATGGCGCCGCACCTGGAAGGCGTAATAGGCCGTACCGTTGCGCGCGGCTTCAATCCCCAGCGTGGTGCGCGCCTTCGGCAGGTAGGTCTTTTCCAGGAACAGCAGCAGCTCGCGCTGCGCCGGCTTGACCTGCGCGGTCACCAGCTCGAGCGCCCGGGCGCGCAGGGCTTTTTGCTGCTCCGCACTGAAGCTGTCGGGCAGGCTGGCGAAGGGCAGCAGCAGGGAACTCTCGCCGGCGGGCGCATCGCTCTGCGCGTGCACTACCCGCAGCGCGGCATTGACCACCGGCAGAGGCTGCACGAAATCGGTGGCCAGGCCGCGGCGGGCGTTGCCGATCTCGGTGGCGTAGTAGGCCGGGATGGCCTGGAGGCGCGCCAGCCAGCAGTCGGCATCGTCCTGGTTGCGGATCACCGTGCCGCGCGCGACGTAGTCCGGCGTGTTGAAAAAGCCGTCATCGGCGGCGAAGGGGAAGCGCGCCTCGTCGAACGACAGCGCCTCATAGCGCCGCGCGATCTGGCGGCTCATCGCCTCCCGGTTGAGCGCATCTTCGCCTTGCAATGCGGCGTTACCGAGCGCGTCCAGGCGGGAGCGGAAGCCTTCCAGCGCCTTCTTGCGCAGGGCGTCTGCGGCGGTCGAATCGTCGGGCCAGCGCTTCAGCGCGTCGCGGTCGCCCTGCTGTCCGGCCGTCACCGGGTCCTGCTCGAGATTGTAGTGTTCGTAGTCGGCTACCAGAGTCTTCAGATCGTCGGCGCAGACCTGGCTGGAGAGAGCGATCAGGCCGAGAGCCATGAGTGCGGCGGCGAAACGCGAAGTGATCCGGTACCGGCGAGTTGCGGCCAAGGAGGCGGACATGCTGATTGGACTTCCCTTTTGTCGAGGAGGCCCGAAGCGGGGCGGTGGCCCCGCCGCATCACAGGGCGGCAGTGCGGCTTGCGGCGATGGGATGCAAGGGCGGATGGCCCCAGCGTAATTCACCATCGGCGGGTTGCGCTACCGGAATGCCCGATTTCAAGTTCTGGTGAAGGGGGCATCCATCCGCGGCAACTCAAGCACGCGCCAGGGTGATGGCCGACTCCGGGCAGGCCTTCACGCACAGGCCGCAGGCGTGGCAGGCCTCGGCATTGGGCGTGAGGGCCTGCTGCCAGCCGTGGGCGCGGCCCTTGATCCGGCCGAGGAAGCTGAGCCCCTTACGCTGGTCGACCGGGAGTGTGTCCACGGTGAAGACCCCGTAGGGGCAGACCTCGACGCAATCCGCCTTGCCCTCGCAGCGGTTGCGGTCGATCACCGGGCGGAACAGGCCGGGGGCCTGCTTGCATTCCGGTTCCTGGCCTTGCGGGGTCTGACGCCGCTGATGTTGGCGGCGGCTCATAGCGGCCTCGTGGAATAGCGCGGCGGTGTGGCGTCGAGGATGCAGCTGTCCACGTTGCCGCCAAGGCCGGCGCGCAGGCGGTTGACGATGAACAGCAGCATCAGGGCATCCTGGCTGGTGGTTTCGAAGATCAGCGGCGCATCCAGCACCGCATCCTCGTGCGGTGTGAACAGATGCTCGATGGTGACGCGATATCGGTGGGCGTTCATCCCAATGCACTCCCTGTGTTATTTGCGGCGGATTTCCTCGGCGGCGCGGCGCAGGATTTCGGCGACGCGCTTGTACTCCTCGGGCGAGCTGTGCTTCTTTTCGTGCAGGGCCATTTTCAGCTCGCGGCGGGCCAGCCAGGCTTCCTTGTAGCCGCGCCAGGTGAAACCCGGGGCATCGGCTTCCTCGTCGTCGGCCGGCGCTTCGCCGGAGAAGGCGCGGCGCACGG
>Ga0302310_10003569_pt1 | contig 12067 bp, 5 predicted proteins | sample III_Palsa_N1_2_FD_200451 | JGI IMG/M metagenome (GOLD analysis project Ga0302310, IMG submission 200451) | Peat permafrost microbial communities from Stordalen Mire near Abisko, Sweden - III_Palsa_N1_2 | ecosystem: Environmental > Terrestrial > Soil > Palsa > Peat permafrost | place: Sweden... | reverse complement strand
ATTCGGGTCTTTAACTTGGATGCCAAATACCGGTCGCGCGAACGCCTGCCAAAAAGAAACGGAGCCTCGTGGCTCCGCCTCTTCCGGTATTAAGCCTTACTCTTCCCTGCTGGCCAATTAGGGATTTCCTGCACAAGTCCTCGTTTTGATAGGGCGGGACTTCAGTTCCGCCGCATGCCCAGTTATTTCAACGCGGCTTTAGCCGCTGAGGGAATGCTGATGGCTTGTTCAGAACTTCCTTAGAACAGGAACTGCAACGACATCTGTATTTGCCGCGGGCTGCCGATCGTATGCGTCACAACGCCCAGACCGGTGGGGCAGCTGTAGAAGTAATTACCAGTGGACGGGTTCGCACTATTCGGATTGCTCGCACAGGTTGCCCCGGTCGGAGCCACGCCACTGGGATAAGTGCCCTGCGGTCCTCCCGGAAAGTTGTTGAAGTCCGCATTCTGGAATACCTCGTTACCCGGTACGTCGAAGCTGGCCGTGTTGGTCAGGTTGTAGACATCGAAGGTGTACTTCAGCGAATACCGGTCGGTGAATTGCGTCGTCTTCACCAGCGAAGCATCGCCGCGCTTCTGAAAGGACTGCCGGAAGATGTTGCGCTGGCCAGTCGTAAAACTCGTCTCATAGGGGTCAGTGATAGGAATGCCGCCCTGTCCGCTCACCGAATAGGCACCTGCTGCCAGCAGCGGCAGGCCAAAGCATTGCGGCTTAAGCGCCGCGCCAGTGTTGCCGTTGTAGAACGCTCCGGAAGCGCCCGTCTTGGCGCTCTTTGCATTGCAACCGTTGGCCAGCGGAACGATGGGGTTGGTAATGCCGTCGAAGACGCTGTAGTAGATGCTGCCCACCGCACCCGAGTAGTCGATGATGCTATAAGGCTGCCCGCTCTGCAGCACCGTCAACCCGACGATCGACCAGCCATCGATGAAGTACCCGCTGACCGTCTCCTTGGTCGCAAAGTCGGGCAGCTTATAGACGTAATTGAAGTTGATCACGTGCGTGCGGTCGAAGTCGGCCAGTCCATATCCGCTGCGCAGGTTCAGCGGATTGTTGCCGTTATAGAACAGGCCAAGTCCACTCTGCTCGTCGGTGGCATGGGAGTAAGTGTAGGACAATGCAACTTGCAGACCATGACTCATGCGCTTTTCCACGTGCGCGGTCAGCGCGTTATACGCATCGATGCCCGCAGCCTTGTAGTCGATGGACTCGGCAGCATAGCCAATATAAGGAACGCGGTGGTCGACGTTGCCGCCCTCCGCATCCTCGTCATAAGCCGGTCCCGTGGGCGAGCCGTTGAGCGTGGCGCCGCTGCCCACGGTGTAGCCATACGTATACGTCTCCCCGTTGATCGGGTGCGTCGCTGTGGCTATGCCCGGCTGATTGAACGGCACCGGAATCACCTGGTGGCGGCCAAGGTTGCCCACATAACCCAGCTCGATCGCGAGGTCGTTGCGCGGTTGCCACTGCACATCCAGCGTGTAGTTATAGGTGTAAGGCAGCTTGTTGGTGCGGTCGTAGACGCCCAACGAGACCGGCACCGCGCCGTAATTGATGCTCCCCGTACCCGCCGTCCCGTTGAGCGTCGGCAGATAGTTCGAAAGATCGGAGGCCTTGGGGTTCACCGGCGCCGCCTGCTCAACGTTCGTATAGGGGTAGGCCAGGTCCCCGGTCGCCGCCGTCGGCGGGCTAACCGGCGGACCATAGCCACCATTACCTCCGCAGGTCGGAATGTAGTAGCTATACAGTGTCGCGCTGGGACTCTCGGTAAGGCACGTCTGGGCGGTCACGAACGGCAGTTGCTGGTTCACGCCGAAGGGGCCGCCGGGAACCGTCCCGATCGCATACCCCGGCGAAAAGTAGCTGAACAACTCGCCCCGGTCGTAGTACATACCGAAGCCGCTACGCACCACAACCTTGCTATGGAACATCTCAGGCTGCCAGGCGGTACCCAGGCGCGGTCCAAAGCCCCACTGGCGGCCCGTAAGGGTCGTCGGGCTCACCCCTATGGTGCCGTTCTTGTTGTTGCCGGCAATAATAAAGCCGGGGTCGAGGATCGCGTCGGCAACCGAGTTGTAAACGTACCTGTTCGGATCGAAGTTGAAGATGCGTCCATTCTTCTCGGTCAAGCCACCGTCCCAATCGTAGCGAATGCCCGCGGTCAGCGAGAGCGTCGGCGTCACCTGGAACTTGTCCTGCAAATAGCTTCCCAGCTCGTTGGCGCGATAGTAGCGGCTCGCGTTGCCCTGTAGGAACGAGCTCACGTAAAAACCGGTAGACGAGCTGCCCGGCGTAACGTAACCCTGCGCAAACGCGCTCAGATCGTCGGTCGCAACCGTCCCCGTCCCCGGCCGCTTGTCGATCGTATTCAACTGGGTATATTCGTAGTTCACGCCCATGCTCACCGTATGCTTGCCCAGCGTCCAAATCGCGTTCACCGAGGGCTGCAAGCGGTTCTGGAAGGCGCCCGTGTTCGGCGCCTGCCCTTCCGCATTCGGCCCGATGTTCAATACGCCGGTACTTACGCCGGCGTCATAAGCGGCGTCTCCCAACACGTTGTAGATCGAAACCCCGGGAAAGTAGTTTGACCCGAACTCATCGATGCTCACGGTCCCCACCGATCCGCCCGGAATGGCCGAAGGTCCAAAAGGCTGCTCGTTGTCGCCCCATATCTTCTCGCGGATGAATCCCAACGTCTCGGTAACGCTAAGGTTCGACGTAGCAATATTCGTGTTGATGATCGAGAAAACCTGCGCGCCGGAGTCCAAATGCTGCGTAAAGCCCGGAACGCTGGAGTACGCGTAGGGTGCCAGCGTGGGGTCGTGCTGGTAGTAATACTTGAGCGCAATCGTGTCCTTGGCCGTAGCGTTGTAGTCGAGATCGGCAACCAGCATATCGGCTTTGAAACGGCCCGTGCCGGGGAGAAACGCGTCGAAGGGATGCGACGCCGATAGCGAGGACGAACCGCAAACACCCGCATTACAGTCGTTTGGGATAAGCCATTTCCCGGGCTCGCCAGCTAGTGACGGTGAGTTGAACAGCGCCAGTGCCGTCTTGTCCACATTCGTCGCAGTCAGCGTCGACGACGAGCCCGGATACTGGGCGTTGACAATATTCGCGAAGTTGGTGGCCGTCCTGTTGGAGTCACTCAAATTCACCGGAACATCCAGAAAGTCGTCGCCTATCTCCTGATCGGAAACGTGCAGGTGCTGGTATGCCACAAATCCGAAGAGCTTGTTCTTGATGATCGGTCCGCCGAAAGTGCCGCCCACAATATATCGATGCAATTCTGGGTTCTGAAGCCCTTGCGCAACGATAATGGGGTCGTTCTTGAAGAAGAACGGATCGGCATTGATCCAGTTGGTGCCGCGATGACCGTAAACCGTCCCATGATAGGCATTGGTGCCCGACGACGTGCTCAGATCGATGTGCGCGCCCGATGTCGAACCCTGCTGCGCGTCATACATCGACGCATTCACGCGTACCTCCTCAATCGTCTCCGGCGCAGGCGTCGGGATGGCATTCCCGATAGAAAGATAGATCGACGCCGAGGACGCGATCACCCCGCCCGCGCCGCCGGTGCTCGATGTCCCGGTGCTGCTCACCACGCGCGCCGACGACACCTGGCTGGTGCTCTTGCCGTTGAACAAGTTGCTCGCGTCCACGCCGTTCAGCGAAAAGCTGTTGCTCGTATCGCGTTGCCCATTGGCCCAGATCGGCGCATTCCCCAGCCCGGAGTTCGCCCCCGTGCCGCCTGATAACTCGGCATTCACGCCGGGAGAAAGAATTGCCACACCCGTAAAGCTTCCCGTCGGCAGCGGGATCGCCTCAATCTGCGCCCTGTCCAGCACATAGCCGTTGGTTGTGTCCGTCGCGTTCAGCAAGGGATTCACATCGACCTCAACCGAGTCGGCCACCGCGCCTACCGCGAGCTTCGCCGGAAGCGTCACAGTGCGGTCCGCCTGCACCACGATCCCCGGAAACTTCTCCGTCGAAAACCCTTGCAGCGTGAACGTAATGGTGTACTTGCCGATAGGCAAGTCGTTCAGTTGGTAGCTGCCCTCGGCATTGGACTTCGCCGTACGCACCAGCTTCGTGTCGTCCGAGACGGCCTTCACCTCCACGCCGGGAATCGCACCGCCGGTGGGATCGAGGACCGCTCCCGTTATCCCTCCAAGCGTCTGCTGAGCGTGCGCCATCGGAGTCCCGATCGTTCCCACATACATGCAACCGGGAATTGTCAGGGTAAGAATTGCGGCGAGTTTCCGGAAGTTAACCAAGGTATTGCCTCCTGAGTAGTCATTCCGTGCGGTCATGTGCGTTTGAATACACGCGTGGCTTCAGCCCATCGGACCGTACGTCGAACCTGGTGTTGCTGCGAAAGCGCGCTTCCGCCTGTCCTCGAAAAAACGTTGCCCAGCGTTTGGATACAGTACGGCAACGAATCCAGTTGCGGGACTCCTACAGATCAACCCGCCGCCAATCTCTGGCTGCGGCTCAGTCGAATCGCTAAAATCGACCTCTTGAAGTGCTTGGTTGAAAAACAGTTTGCGGCCCGAAGGGCGTTTGGATACTCAAAGAATAAACGAGAATTCGTCCTAGTCAAACAAAAAGTGCGGATCATCCGGCCGCTATGCAAAAATCTTTCGATTCAACACGATCCGCGCCATCCACCACCGCCCCGCAAGCCCTGCGCTACCCCTGCGCCGCCCGCCCGCGCGCAATCCAATACCACACCAGCGCAGCCCCCAGGTACGCGGCGTAGATATACGGAAAATACAGGTAAGGGGCTGGCGGCACTGGAAAAATATTGCCCAGCAACGCAGCCAGCATCACTGCGGCGGCAGCCACGGAAAGGACCGCACCCCCCGCCGTCAGCCGCTGCTCCCGCCGCAGATGCACCGCCACCGCAATCGACGCAAGCGTATAAGCCGTAAGGAAGCCGAAGACCGCGAGCGTCCCCGTCCAGCCGTAGATGTCCGCTCCGCTGACGCCGCGATGCGCCAGCACGCCCACCGGCAGGAAAGCCAGCAGCGCCGTCAGCAGGCTCGCAATCGCCGGAGTCTCATTGCGTAAATGGGTCTTCCTCAGCCTGCGATGAGCCAGCCCATGGTGCGCCATCAACAGCAGCACCCGAGACGCCGCGATCACGCAAGCCAGAGTCGCCGCAAACATCGTCACCAGCACACCCGCATCGATCACAGGCCCCGCAAACCGCACCCCGGCCTGCATCGAAAGGTAGCGAAACGGCGCCGTGCTATCCCCCAGCGACCCCGGCGCGCCGTGAAACCCCAGCACCTCGCCATAAGCACACACGATGAAGAACAAACCCGCCAGCAGTGCGCTCCACACCACGGCGCGCGGAATCGTCTTCAGCGGATCACGGGCCTCGGCGCCCAGCGTGGTTGCGCTCTCGAAACCTACAAAGCTGAAGATCGCCAGCATTGCGCCCGAGCGCAACCCTGTCGCTGAGACTCCATGCAGACGTACCTGCGACCGGTCCACATGCAGCCCGTGCTTCCACAGCGTAATCCCGATGACGATGGTGATCAGGCACACCGAAACCGCTTCAATCCACACCATCAGGCGCGCGGATATCTTCACGTCCCGGTACGCCACCCACATCGCTGCCCCCGCACCCAGCAGCGCCAGCACCACCGGAGACACGCGTGGACCAAAGCCTCCGAGAAAAACATACGCATAGTTCAGAAACCCGCCAAGCACCGACGACGCCGTCATCACATAAGCAAAAAACAGCGCCCACGCCGTCACGGCACTGAAGACCGGCGGCAGCGAAGACCGCGTATAGCTGTACAGCGAACCCGGCGACGCCGACTCCTTCGCGAACGAAGCCACGCACAATGCGACCAGCATGATCGCAACCATCGCGATCACATACGTAAGTCCCGTCCCGGCGCCGCTCAGCGCGAAGACCAGCGGGATCGTCAGTGCAGGCGTAGCGCTCGGCGCGATGGTCGAGATCGACTGCGCCAGCGTCTCCATCGGAGAAAGGACGTGCGCCCTTAGCCCATACGAAGGCGAGGTCGATGTCTTCGGACCGTCGCTCAGCGCCGCCGTCGATTCCGCTGCGACCGTCGATTCCTCCGCCGCCCTTGACTCATGCATCGTTGCAACCCCACAGGTGCAGATATTCGCTTAAGGACTCGACAGCGGCCGCCTGTAACGCGGCTGGATGATTTGGAATGGATACAGAATAGCCTAAAGTCGCCCTGGCCTCTATGTAGCCTGGACGATACGGCGCCATATATCGGTGAGCCTGCCGGCCCACGCGCACGCCGGTCGCGCGATCCCCGCATCGGCCGTCGGCGCCAGCGCTGCTAGTTGCACGGCAAAGTTGCCCACCGTCGAGCACTCCGTCCCGGCTCGGCATACCTCCAGCCCGGTAGCTTCGGCGGTCAGGCGATTCAGAAACTCATTCTGGCTTCCACCGCCCATGATGTAAAGCCGCTTCAATCTCTTCCCGGTAATCTCGGCGACGTCACGCAGCACCACCGCATACCGTGCCGCCAGGCTATGGAAGAGAAACGAAGCCATCTCGGCCGCGTCCTCCGGCTTCCCGCTCAACTCAGCCAGCCCGCGCCGCCGCAGTTGTGCGTTGATGCGCTCCGGCATGTGCCCCTGCAACATCAGGTCCGCATCGTCGAGATCCAGCACATACCCTCGCGACCCAAACTGCGCCGCGTCCTGCACCAGCTCCGGCAAGCTGATCGTCGCATGGCTCGCCGTCCATTCCTCGATACACTGCCGCAGCAGCCACATCCCGTTCACATTCTTGTGGAAGCAGACCGTCCCATCGGCGCCGCCCAGGTTCGTAAAGTTCTGCTCCCGCGCCACGGTTGAATTCACGGCCGTCTTCAATTGCGTTCCCACCAGCGACCACGTCCCCGAACTGATATAGCCCCAGTCGTCACCGGCGTCTGGAATCGCAGCGATCGCCGAAGCCGTGTCATGGCACGCAGGCGCAATCAACCGTGTATTTACAAACGCCGCCAACGCAGCCAGCTCACCCTGCAACTGCCCAACATCCGTGCCCGGCTCAACAATCGGCGGGGCCTGCGCTATCTCCTGTCGCAACGCCGAAAATATCTCGCTCGACCACGCGCCATCGAGCCCCACCATCTGCGTATGCGTCGCATTCGTGCGCTCCGAAACCGCACGCCCACCCAGCCGGAACAACACATACTCCGGCAGATTCAGCCAGCGCAGCTTCTTCCTCTCCGGCTCATCCGCAAACATCTGGTACACCGTGTTGATGCGCAATATCTGAATGCCGGTGATGTCCCGCATCCGCTCCGCGGTGATGCGCTCATGTAAGCCCGGCTCTGCCGCAACGGTGCGCTCGTCGCGATAGCAGTAAGGATCGCCAACCGCCTTTCCGTCTGCATCCAACCGCACATAATCCACAGCCCAGCCATCGACCGCAATCGATCGTATGCCTTCGGTCGCGACCTCCGCACACCGGCGAAGCCCATGATGCAAGCCTTCGAGAATGGCCTCTATGTCCCAGCGCAAACCGTCGGCCCGCTCATGAGCATAGTTGGGAAAGCGATGCACCAGTTGAAAGCGCGGCCCATCGTCAAGCCACCGCAGCAACGACACCCGGCAGCTCTCCGCTCCCAGATCGATCGCCACCAACGCACGCCGGTCTAATGGATCGCTTGGATCGCTCGGACCTGCAAAGCTCATCGCAGATAAGCCTCGGTCAGCCCGCCATCCACCGGTATCAGATGCCCCGTCGTCACCGGCGCCTTCGGCCCGCCCACAAACAGGATCGCCTCCGCGCAGTCCTTCGGATCGATGGGCACATGCGTCAGCGTGCGTTGCGCATAGAACGTCGCCAGCAAGTTGCGTATCTCATCGTCGCTGGCGCTCTCCTCGAACGCAATCCCATACTTCGTCAGCGAAGCCTTCACCCGGTCGCGCGGGAACATCGTCGACCCCTTCACCACCGTCGCCGGGCTTATGCCGTTTACCCGCAGCAGCGGCGAGTAAGTAATCGCAAGCTCCCGCACCAAATGGCTCAGCGCCGCCTTGCTCACGTCATAAGCCTCGGAGCCCCGCTTGGCCACCACCGCGTTCGCCGAGCTCGTCAGCACCACGCTGCCCGGAATCCCCTGCGCCTTAAAGATCTTCTGCGCCTCATCGGTCAGCAGATAGTTCGCCGTCACATTGATCTCCAGCGTCAACGCCCATTGCGCATCGCTCACCGTACCATCGGGCGACGTCGGAAAGATCGCCGCCGTATTCACCAGAATATCGATGCCGCCGAACGCCGCAACTGTCGCCTCCAGCGCACCCTTGATTGCATCACGCTTACGTATATCAATGGCTGTCGCGACAGCGCACTCCTTACCGCCGATGGCCTTCGCCTCATCCGCAACCTTCTGCGCCGCCTCCTGCGAAAGATCGGCAACCACAATATGCGCGCCCCGCTCCGCGGCCAGCAACACCGTCTCGCGCCCAATGCCGCTCGCGCCGCCGACCACCAGCACAATCCGCCGGCTCAACTCCTTCTCCGGCGGCTGCCTGCGAATCTTCGCCTCCTCCAGCGCCCAGTACTCAATCCGAAACGCCTCGCTGGGCGGCAGCGCAACGTAGTTCTCATGCACACTAAACGCCGAGGTCGGCGCACATCCCGACTGCGGCAGCACCGCCGGCAGCTTGCCTTCATCCATGCCGCCGGCGCCTTCCATCACATGAATCGCATTGATATAAAACTCGCCCGTAATCCGAGACTCAGCCTTGTTCTTGCCAAAGCTGAACATCCCCACACCCGGCACCAGCACCACCGTCGGGCTGGCATCGCGCATGGCCGGCGACTCCGCCGTCGCATGGGCCTTGTAGTACTCCGCATACTCCGCGCGATACGTCACCAGCGCCTCATCCAGCGTCGCTTCCAGATCGCTCACCGAACTCTTCGGGTCCCAGTCCAGAAACAGCGGACGAATCTTCGTGCGTATGAAATGGTCAGGGCAGCTCGTACCCAGCCGCGCCATCTGCTTCGCCGAATTCGAGTTCACAAATCCCAGCACATCCGGCGCATCCGTAAAGCTCCCAATTACCCGCTGCTTCGCCGAGACGCGCCCGCGGATCGTCGGCATCCACTTCGTCGCGATGCTCGTCCGCTCCTCATGCGACGTATGCTTCGCACCGCCGAAGCTGAAGCCCTTCTTCTTCGCATGCTCCTGCGTAAACTGCCCCAGCTGGTCGATGATCGTGATCGTATTCAGGTAGCTCTCATGCTGCGTCTGCCCCCACGTAAACAGCCCATGCCCACCCAGAACCACCCCATCGCAACCCGGAACGGCGTCAACGGCCTTCATCTGCATCATCGCCAGCTCGAACCCTGGCCGCTGCCACGGCACCCACACCATCTTGTGCCCATAGCGCTCGTTGAACTCCGCCATCTTCTCTTTGCCGTTCGCAGAAGCTGCCAGCGCAATCGCCCAGTCCGGGTGCAGATGGTCCACATGCGGCGCCGGCAGAAAACCATGCAGCGGCGTGTCGATAGACGCAGCGGTGGGGTTGTTCCCAAACGTACACAGCGGATACATCCCGACGATCTCGTCCTCGAGATCCACGCCCTTATAGACCTTCGCCAACGCCAGCACCTTATCCAGATACAACGTCGCAAAGCCTGAGCGCTTGATGCTGCCCAGGTCACCGCCCGAGCCCTTCACCCACAGAATCGTCTTCTTCTGTCCATCCAGCGGATCGATCTCTTCAATCTTCGAACTCGTATTGCCGCCACCAAAGTTCGTCAGCCTAAGATCGGAGCCCAACAAATTGGAGCGATAGCGCAACAGTTCCGGCGCGTCGAGCTTGGAAGCCACAGCCTCGTCCCAGCGGTCTTCGAGGAAGTGGAGTTTGTTCGGGGTTGTCATCCGGATGTCCTGTGCAGTAGGTTGGCGCCGGCTCTTTCACGGCTTGATGATGATGACACACCCTCTACCAATAGAACAACTATTCCTATAGGGACAACCGCGCCGGCGCAACCCCTAACTGGCATAAAGCACATCGCGTTCTTTGCCTTACCGTGCCTTCGCAACCTTGCTCTTGGCGCCGGCCTTGGCAGCGACCGCATTCTCGCGTGTCCGCCCAGCCTTGGGCGCCTCCGGAATACTCGGTATCCTGCTCTGTAGTGTCCAGGCCCGGTCGGCGGTAATTGCGCGATGTTCCACGTAGTTGTACGGCGGCACTGTCTCGCCCCGCAGCAGCGCCAACCCAATATCGATCAACCGAGGCCCATACAGTCCCACCTCGTGCGAGATCGATGCGATCGCCGGGCTGCCCGGGCGCTGCATCTCCAGGATCATCTCATCCAGGCAATCCTGCCCAACGATGGCCACATGCTTCTCGCGCCGCAACTCTCTGATCGCTTCGATTGCCCCCATCGCAGTAGTGTCGTTGTTGGCTGCGATCAGGATGTGCTTGTCCTTGGGATGGCGATTCAGAAAGTCCAGGATCACCTTGTAGCTCTTGTCCCGCATACCCCGGCTATCGATTCTCACAAACGATTCCACAGGCAGGTTCGGCAGCCGCGCCCGCACGCCTTCAAACGCGCCCGTAATGCGACTCTGCACCAGTTGACCCGCCTCTTCGACCTCCAGGCCAATCATCCAATCCATCTGCCCGCCCCAGTGGTTGATGGCATACTCCGCCAATATTCCACCCGCCTCGCGCCCTACACGATAGTTGTCCACCCCAAAATAAGTCGCATGAGGATGCGGAATATCCACCGCAATCAAAGGAATCCTGGCCTCGGCAATCTTGTCCGCAATCATCGGCGCCGCATGTTCATCGATCTGGAATTCGATGATCACATCGACGCGCTCGCGAATGAACGCATCCGCATTCTGCTTTGCGGTCTCTGCATCGTAGCGGTTGTCCAGCACAATCAGATCGATGCCAACGGCCGTCGCCGCATCCCGCAGGCTCGCCGTCACCGCCTCCGAGAACGGCATCTCCGCGCTCTGACCGCCAAACCCGAAGCGCAGCTTCTTGGGCCGCGCCACATGGCGATACTGACGGTCTACCGTCTGCGCCACGTAACCCCGATGCACCAGCGTCTTCAGAATGCGATACACCGTCGTCTTCGAGATCCGCGTCCGCCGGTGGACCGCCTCCAGCACCATCGGCTGGTTCTCGGTCTGGAGCAGTTCCAGGATGTCCAGGGACTTCGTCAATACAGGAATCAGATACAGCCGCTTGGTCTTCACTCGGGGAGCCATTCACACCTCAGTTCAAGAAACGCAATTTTGCGCAGCCCCATTATCACCAAAGCAGCCGGATTCCCCTAATGAATTCGACCGGCCTTAAGCATAGGTTTTCAACATCTTCTATTCAAGCGTATGAACTCACGCCGTCGGCGTTCTTCGCCTTGCGCTCCGCCGTAATGCGCTCCACATACCCGCCTTCGCGCAGCGCCACCAGCGGCTCTGCCGGCAGTCCCCGCTGCGTGCGCCACTCCCACAGCATCGGACGCACATCCGTCCAGAACGCCCCCCGGAACAGCTCCTCCGCCTCCACCAGGCTGCACTTGTCCTGCAGCTCAGCCAGCTTTGCCTGGTCGATCAACGAAGCCTTCGCATACAACTCCTGCGCCGTTACTACCGTTTGCACCATCGCCTCCACCTTGCCCTTCAGGTTATGGCTCTGGTCGATCATGAACGCCGGCGCCTTCGCCTTCGCATTCCTGCTCTTCTCAAACAGTATCTCGTGGAAGATGCGGAATATCTGGTACGGATCGATCGACCCCAGCGTCAGATCGTCGTCCGCATACTTGCGGTCGTTGAAGTGGAACCCTCCCAGCGCATCCAATTCAATCAGCCACGCCACGATCTGCTCAATATTGGTGCCCTGAAAATGGTGCCCGGTGTCGACCAAAACTTTCGCCTGTCGTCCCGCACCGCGAGACAACTCCAGCGCCATGCCCCAGTCCGCAATATCGGTATGGTAAAAAGCCGGCTCAAACGGCTTGTACTCCAACAACATCGTCTGCCCCGGCGCCAGCGCGGCATGCATACGGGCCAGCGCCTCCTTCATC
>Ga0302310_10003568_pt1 | contig 12068 bp, 4 predicted proteins | sample III_Palsa_N1_2_FD_200451 | JGI IMG/M metagenome (GOLD analysis project Ga0302310, IMG submission 200451) | Peat permafrost microbial communities from Stordalen Mire near Abisko, Sweden - III_Palsa_N1_2 | ecosystem: Environmental > Terrestrial > Soil > Palsa > Peat permafrost | place: Sweden... | reverse complement strand
CTTTGTCTAATTCAGGACGTTCAAGGAATTGCCTCAGGCTATTCCTCTTTCTATTTGCCAGTGTCACTGTCTTGGTTTCCGGATCTGAATCGAATGCATTCGCACAGACACCGACCTCACCCTCCCTGCTTCCCTACATCGTCACTGCTGTTGCCGGCGGCGCGAGCGCAAACCCCACAGCCGGCGCAACCTGTCCAGTAAGCGGTTTTACCTCGTCCGATGCTTTCGGAGATGGCTGCCTCGCCACTGAAGTCAAGTTGAGCGGACCCCGGTTCGTCACGCAGGACACTCAGGGTAACTTCTTCTTCTCCGATACAGGGAATGCTTTGGTGCGTCGTATCGATGCAACCACCGGTGTCGTTAGTCTGGTTGCCGGCGGCGCGGCTGCAAACCCTGCATCCGGCGCATCATGCGGATCAGGATCGACCGCCACATCGCTCGATGCGGATGGAGACGGATGCCTGGGCACACAGGTTAAGCTTGGCAAACCGCACGGTCTTGCCTTCTCGCCCAGCGGCGATCTCTACTTCGCCGACAACAGCTTCTCTGAGCTTCGCAGGATCGCTGCAACAAACGGTCTCATCACCAACTCCGGCGTCATTACACTTGCCGCTGGCAACATAACAACCTACGGTTACAGCGTGAACACGTACGGCAGCGGCACAACCCCCACGGCCACCGTGAGCGCAGCGTCCGCGCAAAGCTACCTGAACGACCCCTCGGGCATTGTCTTCGACAAACTGGGCAATCTTTACATCGCGGACGAAGGCAACAATGCCATCGAAGTCATCAACTTCACTTCATCCAGCCAAACCATCATGGGCCTCACTGTGCCGGTCGGCACCATTGCCAAGCTAATGGGATACGGCAGCCTGGGCAGCAAAACCGCAAAGTCCGGCGAGTGTCCGAACTTCGTATCCAATACGACAAACAACCACGGCGGCTGCTATTTCTCAACATTTACAAATGGAGCCGCAGCCAGATCCTCGAATGTCGACAGTGTGTACGACGTCGCAGTCGACAACGCGGGCAATATCTACTTCGCCAATGAGTTCAACGACAACGTCGGCATGATCGCTGCATCGAACGCCGAAGTGAACAACTATGCAGGCATACAGGGAACGATAGGCACATCAATTACCGCTCGCGGCTTATCGACCTCCGTAGGAATAGGCAGTGACTTCTCAGTCGCGTTGGACCAGAGCGCCAATCTTTACATCCCGGACGCAAGCGGCGGCGTCATCTGGAGAGTAGATGCCGGCAGCAATCAGATGTACGTTATGGCTGGCGGTGCAGCGACTAACTGCTCGTCCGCAACGGATTCATACGGAGACGGGTGCCCGGCGACCCAGGCGACCTTCACAGGCGCAGGCATCGGCAAATTTGCTTCGGCCAGCACTCTGGGTGTCGCTGGAGTTCGTGTTGATTCCAACGGCGACGTGTTAGTCACTGACGCGACGACTAACCTGATTCGAAAGATCACCACGGGAACGCAGTTCGGTTCCATCAATGGATCGAAGCCGACGCAGAAGCTCGACATTCACTTCGGTGTTGGCGACGCGCCTGCGTCCTACACTCTTACCTCGGGAGCTTCGAACTTTGTTCTGGGCTCTGCGTTATGCACTCTGAACTCGGATAAAACGCAGGACTGTATTCTCCCCGTGCAGGCCACGCCGACTATTCCTGGAGCCTTCAGCGCAACGCTTACCGTCACGGGTACGAGCGGCCTGAGCTCGCCTTTGACTCTGAGCGGAATTTTTAATCCGATTCCGGTGCCTTCGACCACCACCATCGCGGTCGGCACGACCAACGGCTGCACCGGCACCACCGTGGCCCCCGGTACGCAGATCACCATTACCTCGACCTCAACCGGAGCCGGCGGAACGCCCAGCGGCACCGTCACATTCTTCAACGGAACCACTCAGATCGGAACGCCCCAGACCCTGAACTCATCAGGCCAGGCTTCCATCACAACGACCGTAGCGGGTCTCGGCAACGAGTCGATTACGGCAGTCTACAACGGCGATGCCTTCTTCCTGTCGTCGTCCGCGCCTGCTGCGACGCTTAACGTCGTCACTCCTTCGTTTGCGACCACGCTCAACTCGCAGCAACAAAACACCGTTGCCGCTGGCCAGTCCGCGCTGTACGCCATCAATGTCGCCAGCACCGTTTACACCGGCAACATCACCTTCTCCTGCACCGGTCTTCCCGCGGGCAGCTCCTGCATCTTCAGTCCGACGACAATCGCGGAAACAGGTTGCAGCAGCAGCCAGACCGTGACCCTGACGATCGCGACAACCCAGCCAACTCCGGTGAAGCAAAGCTCCTTCGCCGCATCTCCGTTCGGTCGCGGACCCTGGGCGGCCTTCGGCATGGTGCCTGGCCTTTTCATGGCGTTCCTCATCACCCTGCGCCGGCGAAAAAATCCGTCCATGAAGTATGGGCAGATCTGGCTGGCGATCGCCCTTCTTTTTGTGGCGTCGGGAGCCTCAGCCTGTGGCGGCGGCACAAAGAGCACGCCCGGCACTCCCGCAGGAACCAGTACGGTTACCGTGATGGCGTCAGGCACAGGGGTAAACTCCGCGCCGCTCAATGTAACGCTCACTGTTCAGTAGCAGGCATCGTGCGAGCGGCCAGGACTTCCCTCCTGCCGCTCGCAGCAATCCGCAGCTGTGATTCCACACCCTCACTGCTGCAGGTACAGGATTCTTAGGAGAGATCGTGATGTTGCGTAAATTCGTTTTACTTTTATCTGCCTTTATCTTTTCCAGTCTTGCTGGCGGAGTGATCCCGATTGCATTTGCACAATCGGCCTCCACCGGCGCAATCGGCGGCACCATCGCCGACCAGAACGGCGCACTCCTGTCCGGCGCTGCCGTTACGGTGACCAATATCGCGACACAGGCCGCACGTTCTGCCGTCACGAATAATACGGGCCTCTATCGCATCTCCGAGCTCGAACCAGGCACGTACACCCTTGTCGTTACCTCGACTGGCTTTGAAGCTTATCGAGAAATGCAGGTCCCTGTAACAGTCGGCGGCGTCACCGACATCTCTCCGAAGCTGACCATCGGCAACGTCAACCAGACCGTCGAGGTCACCGATCAGGCGCCGCTCCTCCACACGGACTCACCCGAGATCTCCACCGTGATCGATCAGACCCAGATCGACAACCTCCCGATCAATGGCCGGCGCTGGTCCAGCTTCGCTCTGCTGACGCCGGGCGTCGTCTCCAACAGCGACGGCTTCGGTCTCCTTAGCTTCCGCGGCATCAGCTATCTGTTGAACAACAACACCGTCGACGGTGCGGATGACAACCAGGCATACTTCTCTGAGGCTCGCGGCCGCACCCGTGCCGCTTACTCCATCTCGCAGTCCGCAGTGCAGGAGTTTCAGGTCAACACCTCGAACTACTCCGCGGAGTACGGACGTGCGGCCGGTGGCGTCATCAACACCGTCACCAAAAGCGGCGGCAACCGGGTCCATGGCGAGCTGTTCTTCTACGATCGCGACAACAACTTCGGCGGCGCGGTCAACCCCTACACTCTGCTGACCGTCCCTAACTCCGAGGGCACCTATGTCACCAATCCTTACAACCCCAAAGACTGGCGCAAGCAGTGGGGCTTCGGCGTAGGCGGCCCTTTGATTCACGACAAGCTCTTCTGGTTCTACTCCTACGACCAGCAGAAACGAAACTTCCCCGGCACCGCGCGCGCCTCGGATCCGGCAGACACCTTCGCTCCGGCCAACTCCGTGCTCCCCGGTACTGAAAGCTGCAACGCCTCCACCGGCACTCTCACCGTAAGCGGCGTCGCCGAAGGCGCAGGTACGGGAAATCGTCCCGGCGCACCCTGGGGCGGCGACTGGGAATCCTGCCAGCTCGCCTCGGCCATCGGCTCAACCTATCAGGCCGCTGCCGCCTACTACACGCAGGGGCTCGGCATCATGAACACCTTCCTCGGCACCGTGCCGCGTACCGGCGATCAGGTCATCAACTTCCCCAAGCTCGACTGGCAGATCAACGAGCGCAATCACCTCGCACTGGAGTACAGCCGCTTCCGCTGGGACTCGCCTGCAGGCGTACAGACCCAGGCCTCCAACTTCTACGGCCGCGCCTCCTTCGGCAACGACTTCGTCAAAGAAGACTTCGGCATTGCCCGCCTGACCACGGTACTCAACGATCACCTCGTCAACAACTTCCTCTTCCAGTACGGTCGCGATCTTGAGACCGAGAGCTCGCAGCTTCCTCTGCCCAACGAACTGCCTTTGTCCAACAACGCGTTCAGCCGTCCTCCCGAAGTTGACATCGGATACGAGTACGATCAGAACGGTTTCACCATCGGCAAGCCCGACGATTTCGAGCGCAAAGCACTCCCCGATGAACGTCGCCTGCAGGGAATGGATTCCGTCTCCTGGACCCACGGCAAGCACCTGACCAAGTTTGGCCTCGACTACAACCACGTCTCCGACTACATCAGCAATCTCTACGACGAGAACGGTGACTACGAGGAGGACTACTCCTGGCAGTTCGTCGGCGACTACCTGCACTCCGTACTCGGTCTCGGCGGCGCGAACTACGCCTCCAGCAACGGTGGCGGAAGTTACTACGGCTTCAGCCAGGGCTTCGGCAATCCGGCCGCTCTGATCGCCACCGACGAATACGCCGGCTTCCTCACCGACGACTGGCGCATCACGCCAAAGCTGACTCTCACCCTCGGTGTGCGCTACGAGTATCAGTACGTTCCAGGCAATCCAACGCCAAATACCGGCAATCCCGGCATCGGAGACACCGTAGGTCTCCCGCAGACCGCGAACCGTCCCGATGATCGCAATAACGTCGGCCCGCGCGTCGGGTTCTCTTACAATCTCTATGGCGATGGAAAGACCATCCTCCGCGGCGGCTACGGTATCTACTACGGGCTTATCCCCAACGCAAACATCCTGCAGACGTATCTGGAATCAGGATCGCCAAACGCGCAGATCAACTTCTCCAGTCTGTATACCAACAAAGCCTGCGGCCCCGGGTCTACCTATACCAACCCGGCGACAGGCAAGCCTGTAACAATACAGCCGTTCCCCTATATCTTTACCAGTGCCTCGCAGATCTATGCCTGCCAGAGCGCGATAGGCGAACTGCCGACCTCCACAGTCGCCTACCTTGACCCCCATCTGCAAAACCCGCAGGTGCATGAAGTGGACCTCGCCATCGAGCAGGATCTCGGCCACAACACGACCTTTGCTCTTACCTACATGGGTTCCTTCGGCCGAGAGCTGGACAGCTCGAACGATACGAATGTAAGCGATGCGGGTAACTCAACGGTCAGCTACACCGTGAACAACAACACGACCCAGACAGTCCTGCCCGGCACATACATCACCCTTCCGCACGGCGGTAAAAAGCCACCCCTGACGAATGGTTTCGTCTACACCACCAAACTGTTCACCGGCGCAAATCGGCCGAATCCTCTCTACGGCGATATTCTCGACATCGCCAGCAACGTCAACTCCAGCTACAACGCGCTTGCCGTGCAGTTGAATCGTCGTTACAGCCACGGGCTGTCGCTGCTGTCCAACTTCACCTGGGCGCATGCTCTGGACTACAACCCCTACATCGGCACCGGCGTCCCTACCTTCAACGTCTTCGATCCCACGGACCTGAAGAAGGAGTACGGCAACAGCTCGCTCGATGTCCGGCACCGCTTTGTCCTCGCCGCAATCTATGAGCCGCAGGTACATATCAGCGGCTGGATGAAGTATCTGGCTGACGGGTGGAGAATCGCTCCTGTCATTCAGGCGCAGAACGGTCTGCCGTACACCCCAACGGTAAGCGGCAGTGCTCCAGGTGGCGCCTTCAAGAGCATTAACGGATCAGGATCGAGCGCAGACCGCATCGACATCCTAGGACGCAACCAGGTCACCATGCCCAAGACCGCAGACGTGGACCTTCGCGTAGGCAAGAACTTCTACCTGCCCGACAGCCGCTTCGGCAGCTATCGGCTCGAGATCTTCGGTGAGGTCTTCAATCTGATGAACCACCAGAACATCACCGGCGTCTCGCACGGTGCCTACTCCATCTCCACCGGCAGCACAAACACCCTCAACTTCGTGCAGAACTACGGCACGTACGACAACGCAAACAGCAACAACGTCTACAGCCAGCGACAGATGCAGCTCGCCGCCCGGCTTCACTTCTAACCGCATCCCGGCAACCCCAGTCTTCAAATATGAAAGCGGCCTTCGGGCCGCTTTCACTTCTTAACCTCACCGCACCAGACAGCAGGAATGATCTGCTCAATCCCTTACTTCATCGCCGGCGGTGTCGTGAAGATCTCATTCAACACCTCAGCCAGCCGCAGACCACCCAGCGCTAACTGTTGATCCACGATTCCGATCTCCGCATCGTAGTACCGCTCCGTAATCAGAGCGCCACGAGGAACGAAGGCATCCTGAGCATAGTGGTGCGACGCATTCGCCCATGCGACCGGATCGCCCCCGGCCTTCCCCTCCCAGTCGTTCTCCAGAATCTCCGCATGCAGCCGCGCAAGGTATTTCTTCTCGCTCAGCCCGCGATGTTCCAGCAGACCTTCATCCCACGCGCCATGCAGATTGCAAAGCGAACGCTCGCCGCACTGTTCCGTGCCGAACAGTATCACCGGAACATCGTTTCCGCCTCGCGCCTCGCCGATCGCATGAAAAGGCTGATGAATATCACCGATCAGATGAACCACAAATTTCAGCGCAAACGCCCTCTGCTTCTTATTCGTATGCGGATCTTTCAACTGCTCTTCAAAATAGAGAATGCGATCGACCACACAGTCGCGCCAATTCGACCCCGGATCGGACTCCGGCAGCGGACAATCCCGAACACGATCGTATCGATCCTGCGCCCCCGGCATATTGACAAAGTGCCACCTCGCCGTCTCCCGATGATCCTGTCGGTACTCATCCGCCCATGAAGCCACATCCGCCAGGCTCTCTCTGCCAAGCAGATAACGAACGTTCTCCTCCGCAGCGGGCGTCAGATGCTCCTGTGCCACCAGCGCAGTCAGCCGATGCCCCTCGCGTCCCCACGCATGGCAGCGTTGTACGAAAACAAAACATAGCAGCAGCATCACAACAGAAGTTTTTTTCAAGACGAGCCCTTTTCCCTTCAGATCCGGCCCACAGGAGCAGCACTCCTCTCCTAGACCAATCTGCTTATCTTATGTTGGAATCCTGTTGCGAATAGACCCGGAATGCACTGGCTGTGTGTAATCTTGAGAGACCGATCTTTGGAGCTTCGCTTGAACAAATTCTCTGCCTGGCTCGTGTTGCGACGCGTCACGTTCGTCCTGCTTGGTCTCTCCTCCGTGCAGTTCGCCCATCCCCAACAGAGCACTCAGGCGCCTGCAGCCACTGCGACTCAGAAACCGCCTGTCCCTACCCTGAACGTGACCAGCCGCCTGGTTCTTCTGGACGTCGTGGTAACGGATAAATCAGGCAATCCGGTTACGAATCTGACACAGGACGATTTCGCTGTTTACGAGGACAAAGCCCCGCAGCGCGTCGTCTCCTTCGAGCCGCCATCCCTGCATACGCTCCCCGCCGGAAGCGACACCGCACAGTTCAATCCTGACGACCCAAAGAGTTTCGGCCAGTCGCCCGTCACCATCCTGGTGCTCGACGAGTTGAATACTCACTTCGAAGACTCGTCCTTCGCTGTTCAATCCGTCCGGCAATACCTCGAATCGCGGCCCGCTCTGCTCGCCCAGCCCACCACCCTGATGGTAGTAGCGGACAACCGCTTCCACGTCCTGCAGAACTTCACCCGCGACCGCGCTGCCCTCCTCAAGGCGCTCCACGACCAGTCGGTTCACTACGCGTGGAAGCTCGAAGGCGACAAGAGCATCGGCTACGGCGCTGTTGAGCGTCTCGACCAGTCGCTCAGCGCGCTCGAACAGATCGCCCAGGCCACCGCTCGTATTCCCGGCCGCAAAAATCTCGTCTGGGTTGGCCAGGGCTTCCAGTCGCTCGATCCCAGCGAGCTTGCGACCAAAGACTCAGACCTGGTGAGTGACACCATCCAGCACGTGACCAACGTCCTGCTCGATACGCGAGTCACCCTCTACGCCGTCGATCCAACCACCAGCGCCGCCGGCATGGTCGAAATAATCGACCCCACGCAGCTTGAGTTCGCGCAGGCCGCTGGCGACTCCTTCACCAGAAACGCAGACCCGTTTTCAGGCCAGCTCGACTTCGACCGTCTCGGCCCCGTCACAGGAGGCCGCATCATGCGCGGCATGAACGATATCGATAAGCAGATCTCCATCTCCGTCGACCTCGGCACAAAGTTCTACACCATCGGCTACTCTCCCTCTTCGTCCAGCAATGCGCAGCGCCAGTATCGAAACATTCGCGTCGTCTGTCTGCGTCCGGGCCTCACGGTAACGACCCGCAACGGCTACTACACAACTCCTCCGGCAAGCCAGAACTCAACCGGAACGCTCATCTACGATCTCAATACGGCTGCGCTCAGCTCCCTTCCGCTCACCGCCCTGAAGATCACAGCCGAGCCTGCCAATCCAGCGTCACCCGGAACCTACACCGTGCATGTCGATGCCTCCACACTCACCTGGCAAAATGCACCCGACGGCATGCGTTCTGCGAAGGTCGCGCTTCTGGTCGTCGGGCTGTCCTCGAAGGATAAGATCCTGACGCACACTCTCCGCAGTATGACTGCTCTTGCAAAGGCGGAAGCCAATCTGCAGCCAGGCAAAACGGCCGACTTCGCCATCTCCACCACCTTGCCGAAAGGTGTCACTCGCCTGCGCTTCGTTGTACGCGAATCCGAAACAGGCCACATGGGAACTGCGGACATCCCTCTCTCACCCCAGGAATAAGATGACGCTCGGAGCAATCACGCGCCGAGCAACGCGAGGCCCCATGCACCTCACCCCAGCAAGACCGGCACACCCACCACGAAGTGGTCGCCCGCCGCGCAGGCGGCCCGTCCGGCAGGACAAGATCTTTTTACACGCGAACAATTACTCAGGACTTCGCAAATGGATTTTCCAGGCTGGGACTTTGTGGCGTAAACATCCTGCCACCGTCTTCCGTAAGGTGCCAGTCGTCTTCCAGCCGGACGCCAAATTCTCCAGCAATATAAATACCTGGCTCATCCGAGAAGCACATCCCTGAAACCAGCGGAGTAGCATTGCCGCGAACAAGGTAAGGCCACTCATGCATATCCATGCCGATCCCGTGGCCGAGGCGATGGGTGAAGTGTTTATAGTCGGGCCCATAGCCTGCACCGGTAATCACTGCGCGAGCAGCAGCATCGATAGCCTGACACTCAACACCGGGCCGTGCAGCAGCAAGAGCCGCTGCCTGAGCCTGATGAACGATATCGAAAACCTTACGCTGCTTGTCGAGTTTAGGAGAAGCAGCATCGCCCAGAACAAAGGTGCGAGAGATATCGGACTGATACCCTTCCACAAAGCAGCCATCGTCGATCAGGATAATCTCGCCTTCGCGAATCACCTGAGGCTGAAGAGAGCCGTGCGGCAAAGCGGAGTATTCGCCGATCTGGCAACTGGCTTCGCCGACCACACCGCAGCGCGCATAACCGGAGTTGATGAGATCCGTGAACTGGCGGTTGGTCAAACCAGGTTCGGCCGACTTATAAGCCGCCTCGTAGACCGAAAGCGTAATGTCGTTAGCGAGCTGCATCAGCGCGAGTTCGGCTGCTGTCTTAATACCGCGACAACCGAAAGTCACAGGGATAGCACTCACAGCGGTAAGCGTGGGGCTGGCATGTGCGATGCCGTCTGCGAAGACAAACTGCGTGCGCTCCTCCACGCCGATCCTCCCAGTCACAATGCCCGCATCCTTAAGCGCCTTCGCCAGCAGCTTGTACGGATCATCGTCCTCATTCCACGTATAGACGCGAGTCGTGGAGGACGATGGCAGAGTAGCGGGCCTCGCGTCCATGCGCTCCCGAACGCGACCCTCTTCGAAGACCGGACAAACCACAAACGGACTTCCGGCAACCGGAAGCACCCACGCAAAAAACCGCTCCGACTCCCCCCATCGCAGCCCGGTAAAGTAAGTGAGCGAAGTCCCCGTGCAGATCACAAGCGCGTCAATACGATTCCGGTGCATCAGCGCCCGCGCACGATCGAGGCGCTGCTCCCGTTCCGCAAGCGTAATGGGTACGGCCTCCCCACTACGGCTCGTAAGAGCAGCGATGGCAGGAGGAAGTTTTTCGGACTGCATCTGAGAGCGAGGAGACTGACCACCGAGAGCATGTGCGGACGTAGCGGCAACGGCAGCGGAAGAGAGGAGAAAGCGGCGTCGATCGACCATGAGTGGGAATAGTGTACGAGGAGACAAGGCTCAGCAGCTCACTTTCTGCAAAGCAAATTGCAGCAGCGCACCAGGTGTTGAAATGACGCGGACGCTCTCGTCACAACACCATCCCAAAACAGGCAGCTCTACCGCGCCACCGGCACCCCATCCACACTCAGCAACCGTCCCACCGGATACATCCCCACCCGATTCGCCGCAAACCACGGCGACCGTTCATAAAAAAACTCCAGCCTTGCATAAGCGCTCCCCGCAAACGCCGGATCGCTCGCCACCTTCTTCTCGAACTCCGCCTTCAGCTTCGGGTCCTTCGCCATCATCTCCCGCGCCAGCTCCTCCAGCACATACGCCTCGCCATACTCCTTCTGCTCGAAGATCGAATCGAAGAATCCCCACTGCAGCGCCGAATCCGGCCCCTCCGGCTCCAGCCACTCCACCGCGACCTTCGACAGCCGCTGATTCAGCCTCACCACCGCCGAACCCGCCGGAAAACTCATCTTCTCCCTTACCGTCACGCAGCTCCCAAACTTCCCCGGCGAACGTAACGCCTCTCCATTGAACGTCGGATGCCGACCCTCAAACGGCGCATCCTGCCACGTCATCCCCGCACACTGATACGTCTCCACCTCACCCGTCCACGCCGCTGTCGTTCGCTCCATCTCCACCTGGTGCGCCGCCAGCACATCGATCACCTTCGACCACTGCGCCGGAACAATATAAGCCGTCGGCAACGCAGCCTCCGCCGTCACCTTAAACCCCGTCTGCATCGGCAGCGAAACATTCCACGGCTCATGCGAATACTTCACCCACATCGCCCCCGAAACCGCACTCAACTCCCGCGTGTACTTATACCCACGAAAAAGAAACGGCGTCGTCTGCCCACCCCACCCCAGCGCCAGCGGATACTTCACATCATTCAGCGGATGTGCCCCCAGCCCCTCAGCCTCTTTATCCGCCGCGGCATTCAACGCAATCACCTTATCCGCATCCCGATTCATCAGCTCCATCAGCCCCGCCAGAATCTCGTAATTCCCCGTCACCCGAGTCTTATAGTCCTTCAGCATATGCAGCTCGACCAGCATCCCTGGCCGCCCTTCCAGCACCATATACCCCGTAGAAAACCTCGGCGGATCGTCATTGAATCCCAACCCATCCGCAGGATCGTTATCATTCACCAGGTTGATATACGTCGGCGAAGCCAGATGCCCATGCGCATCGACATACTTTTCCAGCGTCGGCGTCGCGACCTCATCCACCCACTTCGCCGTCGCGCTCGGAACATTCGGCCCATCGTCAATCGTGAACGTCACGTCATACTGATAATCCGCGCCATCGGTCACATGATCGTCGACAAAAAAATCCGGCAACCACCGATGAAACATCGCCATGAAAGCTCTTGTCTCCGGCGTATCCGCCTTTAAATAATCGCGGTTCAAATTCAGATTCGTCCCATTCCCCCGCCAACCCATCTCCGCCGGCCCATCCTGGTTGATCCGGTTATACGCGCTCCTCCGCTCATGCCCATCCGCGTTATACATCGGGATAAACACAAACACCGCCCGCTCCAGCAGCGCAGCTTTGCTCTTGTTAATCACCATGTCCCTTAGCAGCGCGAGACACGCATCCTTACCATCCATCTCCCCCGCATGAATCGAGTTCTGCACCAACACAATCGGCCTCTTCGCCGCATGAATCGCCGCCGGATCGAACACCCCATCCCTCGA
>Ga0302310_10003565_pt1 | contig 12076 bp, 9 predicted proteins | sample III_Palsa_N1_2_FD_200451 | JGI IMG/M metagenome (GOLD analysis project Ga0302310, IMG submission 200451) | Peat permafrost microbial communities from Stordalen Mire near Abisko, Sweden - III_Palsa_N1_2 | ecosystem: Environmental > Terrestrial > Soil > Palsa > Peat permafrost | place: Sweden... | reverse complement strand
CAGTTCGCCGTCGCAATCGTGGTGACCGGAAATGTGCCCTCGGCCGGCTCGCAGATCGGCAGGCTCCTGTATCTAATCGCCAGCGGCATCGCAATCGGATTTGCGATCGGTAAAATCATTTATTGGGTGGAGAAGAAAATCGATGACGCACCGATCGAAATCACGATCAGCCTGATTACGCCCTATCTCGCTTATCTGGCCGCTGAAAGCGTTCACTCCTCGGGAGTGCTGGCAACCGTGGTGTGCGGCCTGTATCTTGGCCACGAATCCTCGATCTATCTCTCCACGCGCGCGCGGTTGCAAGCGGCGGCTGTGTGGGAAACTCTGAATTTCGCGTTGAACGGCATCGTTTTCATTCTTATTGGATTGCAGCTTCCGTATATTCTCTCTGACATTCGCGGCGCGAGTTTGGGAAAAGTTTTACTGACTGGCCTGCTTTTCAGCGGCTTGGTAATTGCGCTTCGTCTTCTCTGGGTATTCCCCGGCGCGCGGATTTCGTACTTCATTAGGCGCCGACTGCTGGGCCAGCCGGAGCAGGTCCCCTCTGCAGGAGCGATTTTTATAGTGGGCTGGGCTGGAATGCGCGGAGTGGTGGCGCTGGCCGCGGCGATTTCTCTACCGATAAAACTGAACGACGGCGCGCCTTTCCCACATCGCCCCATCATCATTTTCCTCACATTCTGCGTCATATTCGTAACTCTCGTGTTTCAGGGACTCACGCTGCCGCCGCTCATTCGCCGATTGGGAGTCAGCAGCCCTGCCGGCAAGAATCCGGAGGAACAACAAGCGCGCACCGCGATCATTGAAGCAGCCCTTGCGTATCTTGAGCATGCCCGCGCTCAAGATGCCCCCGAATTTGCTTCGGTCTATGACGAGCTCATCCGGATGCAGCATCACAAGTTGAACTTGTTGAAAGGCAAAGTGTTCGCGGAGAGCGGCGACCGGCCGCAGGATTACGCCCGGTTCAGGGAGCTGTCCGGGCAGGTCCGCGCCCTGCAGCGCGCCGCGCTTCTCCAACTCCGCAACGAAGACAAGATTAGCGATGAAGTCCTGCACAGTGTCGAGCGCGATCTGGATCTATACGAGGCGCAGTCCACGACTTCGGAGCAGTCCTGACATCCTGTAGATGGGCCCAGGAAGGTGGTCGAACGACAGAAATTTATTATAAGCCGATTGGAATAAGTGCTTAATTAGCGCGCTTACCGAGAAGTAAGTCATGAACTCAGATTATTGCCCGCCAAAACGGAATACGATTCCGGCGCTATACCGGAAATTGTTCTGCCGGTTATCGGCGCCGTCGGGAAACTTCGTCAAAAAATACTCGGCCTGAACGGGACGGACTGCAAAATGGCGCGACACGGTCACATCAATTCCGCCTCCAGCCGACATCGCAAAGGCAGTCTTCGATCCCAGCACAATCGCATCCGAGGCCCACATGGCCCCCAGAAGAACCTGGGCAAACGGCGTGACCCTCCCGCGCCGGAAATTCACTCGAGGTCCGAACAGATACGAAATTTGGTGCGTAGTCGCAAATCCGCTGCGGGCCACGGCATAGCCGCCCAGATCTCCTACCACACCGAGCCAGCGAGCCGCGTTGAATTCCAGTTGGCCGCTTCCTCCGTTGCCATTCACCGATTGCGAAGGCGGCATGTGTGTGATGTCGTTGGTTGCATTGTCGCGCATGTAGTCGTAGCCCGCGTATGCTTCAAATCTAGGCGTAGCATCTTGCGCTTTCGCCGGCAGCGCGAAACCAATCACCAGGATCAACACAACCAGCTCGGACAAATTCCTCATTTTACGTTCGCCTCCATTTGGATTTCCGCGTTCTCAATGGTCCCGGTGGCTCAGCTTGGCCCGTTCGAGAGTTATCGATTTTGACAAGTAGCTCCTGCCACCTCTGATGACGCTATCGCCGCAGAGGTTGGCAACCACTCCGATTGGCATACGATCGCTTCCGCGTTATAGTGGGGTGGCGCACCGGGCGCATCCGTGTCCGCGGGAAGGGCTGAGCCCACCGATCGTCGGGTTTTCGACATCCTAGAGACGTATCTTCTTTCGGCCCGTCACGCGGACTCCGGGCAATGACTCGAAAGGAGATCGTCATGTCCGGAAACGTTTCAAATTCCTATCCAACGCGCCGCCTCCCCAAGCAGCCCAATTTGCAGCAATTACGCAAGCAGGCCAAAGAGCTCTTGGAGAAATATCGCGCCGGTGACTCCGTCGCTGTCGCGGAAATCCAGCAGTTCGAGCGGCGGCCCAATCCTTCGGCGTTCGCCCTCAATGACGCCCAGCGCGTGCTGGCGCGCGCCTACGGTTACGAAAGTTGGCCAAAACTCAAAGCGTTCGTTGACGGAGCGAATATTGCGAGGCTCGCCGAGGCGGTTCAGGCTGGCGATGCAGCGCGCGTGCGCATCCTGCTAAGTGCTCGCCCGGAACTGGTGGCCATGGACATGGCCGGCAACGACGAGCATCGCGTCCTGCATTATGCCGTGTTGCGGAGGGACGCCGCGATGGTGAAGTTGCTGATGGAAGCGGGCGCCGATGCTCGCAAGGGCATCTACCCACACCGCGATGCAACTTCTGCGTTAGCCATTGCCAAGGACCGGGAGTACGGCGAAATCGTGGCGATTATAGAGGAAGAAGAGGGTCTGCGGCGCGCGGAGATGAGCTGCCCAAACGCGACGATCTCACTTGCGCAAGATCAAATTCACCAGGCTATTTCGAAGGGCGATAATGCCGCGGCCATTCGTCTGCTGCAGGCGGACGGGTCGCTTATTCAGGCTTGCGATCGCGACGGTGGGACGCCGCTGCATGTGGCCGCGCAAGCGGGCAATGAGGAGATGGTAGTGTGGCTTCTGAACAGAGGCGCTCAAGTGCGGAAGAAGGACACACGCGGTCTTACCCCTCTCGATCGAGCTTCGCTCGCCGCTGATCCGCGCAACGAGCACGCGAAGCGGTTCCCGGCCGTCGCCCAGCTGCTGTTGGAACACGGCGCTGAGGAAACCATCCGCGCCGCGGTTGCGTTGGCGGATACGGGGCGGGTTCGCGAGCTGGTCAGCGAGAACCCCGCCGTGCTGCGCGAGATCCATTGGGCAAGCGGCGGGCTGCTCAGCCTTGCAGTAAATCACGGGCACATTGAAATTGTTCAGCTCTTGCTCGACCTCGGAGCCGATGTGGACGAGCGGGTCATGCTCGACGAACTGGAAGAGCCCACCCCAAGCTGGGGCACACCGCTGTGGTATGCATCTCTCGCGGGGCGACGCGACATCGTCCAGTTGCTGCTCGATCGCGGCGCCGACCCCAACGCGAATGTTTATGCCTCCGGTTGGCCGCTCCGCAACGCGTGGCGCCATCAGGACGATAGTGTGAAACGACTCCTGTTGGCACGGGGGGCGAAGCCGCAGCCATATATGATCGCCGAAGCCCACGACGTGGACGAGGCCAGACGGCTGCTCGAAACCGACACGAGCGAGGAACTGGCAAAAGAATTAGCCTGGTCAGCGGCCGACCACGGATGCCCGGCAATCGTCGAGCTGGCGCTAAAACGGATGGACTGGCCTAAAGATGATCCGAGATGGCACCGGATTCTGATCCAGCCGATTCGTGGCGTGGGAACGAATCACCCGGATCACGAAGGCCACTTCCAGTGTATGGCGCTGTTGCTGCGGCATGGAATCGACGCAAATGTCGCGCGCTTTGGTCAAACCGCACTGCATTTCACGGCCGCGAGACACGGCGAGCTTAGCGAAGCAGAACGTGCGCGTTTTGCGGGGATGTTGTTGGACCACGGTGCGCGGCTCGACCTGCGGGATGAGCTACTTAAGTCTACGCCGCTGGGATGGGCGTGCCGCTGGGGACGAGAGGAGCTGGTGGAGTTGCTGATCGCTCGCGGTGCGCCGGTCAACGAGTTGGATGCCGAACCGTGGGCCACGCCGAGGGCGTGGGCGGAGAAAATGGAACAAGACGCGGTACTCGCGGTGCTGCGGCAGCACGGGCGATGAGACGGCGCGAGGGATCGATTAATCGGCTTGTCAGGATTTAGGCGGGTTGAACGGCGGCGAGGATGATCTTGGCGCTGTGCACGTCGTACACGAAATAATCGCCGGGGCGGATTTCGATCAGGCTCGCGAGACGCTTCCTGGCATGTTCGAGATCTTGCACGGCTTCAACCCATATCGGTCCACTACCGGGAAGCTTCCTGAAGATGTCGTAAGTTAGCTTCATAACTATCCTCCGAAATTCCGGTTTTCAATAGCGTTCGGGAGTTTGCTGTGCCACTGGTTCAGCAAAAAGCAATCGAATTGCCAAGTTCGTCCTGGCACCGGTTGGCAACGGAGCCGCAATCGACGGGAAATGAGCTAGTTATACTCCTGCTTGGAGCAGGCGCAGGACGGGCGTCGCGGGGGATGCGAATTCTTACAGTTTCCATGTAGATATTTCGCCGCACCTGCCGCGGGGCGTTACGGACAAGGGAAACGGCTAAGAAGGTTTGTGCTTCAGAGTGAGGAACGACAGGATCGAGAGGCACAGAAGAATGCCCACGCTGATGCCCAGGCTGAGGTCGCTGGTGTACGCGGATTTGAACACGGTGAGGCGGAGAATAATCAACAGGGCGCAGAACGCCGGGACGAATCTCCAGAGGCTGACCTTGCCAAGCATACTGAGACCTTAACACATGCGATGACCGCGCAGGGTTATAACACAGTCTTCATGACTGCTAACGCAGACGGACGTCAATTCGGGGACTCAGCTTGCCCACAGTGTGCGGCCGGGCGCGAAACGAGAGCGCTAAGGCGTATACATCCATAAGTCGCTGAGATTTCCTTCCGTCCCACTTGCAGGCTCGCCGTATCCGCCGAACAGCCAGAGGTTTCCGTTCGCATCAATCCACGAGCTGGATTCAAGACGAGCGCCAGGAATATTTCCAGGGGCAATCACGCCTTGCGTCCCGTACACGCCATTCTGGTTGATTAAATTGGAACCGGACATCCAAGTCCATTCGCCATTACTGTACTTCCAAAGGTCGTTCAGCAGCCCGACGCCCGACGCGGAATCGACTCCATTCCCGCCGAAGAGCCAGAAATTCCCCGATGAATCCGTCCAGCTGATCGCGAGTTGCCGGTAACCAGGAACGTTAACCGGAGAGGGCATACCGCGCGTGCCGTACACGCCGGCTTGATTAGCCAGCGAGGATCCGGACATCCAAGTCCATTGGCCATTGCTGAATTTCCACAGGTCGTTGAGTATCCCAATCACTCCTGTCGAATCGAAGCCGACTCCGCCGAAAACCCAGAGGCTCCCCGATGAATCGATCCACGAAACCGCCCAATCTCTGGCACCGGGAACATTTCCGGGCGCCGGAGTGCCTTGTGTTCCATAAGTTCCTTCTTGATCGACCACATTGGATCCGGACTCCCAGGTCCATTCACCGTTGGTGTATTTCCATAGATCATTTAGCTGTCCTGCTCTTCCATTGGAGTCGATGCTTATTCCGCCGAAGAGCCAGAAATTCCCGGCCGAATCAATCCAACTCACGGCGCCAAATCGAGAACCGGGAATATTGTTGGCGGAGGGAACGCCCAGCATGCCATATATACCCTGCTGAACCGTCAAATCAGAGCCACCCATCCAGGTCCATTCGCCCGCGGTATATTTCCACAGGTCGTTTAGCGATCCTTCGTCGCCTGCCGAATCGAAACCATTTCCTCCAAACAGCCAGAAATTTCCGGCGGCATCCGTCCAGCCGACGGCTTCGGACCGTGCCCCCGGAATATTGCTCATCGCCGGGACACCAAGAGTTCCATACGTGCCGCCGTGGCCCCCCGAATTGGATCCGCCCATCCAAGTCCATTGGCCGGCGCCAAATCTCCAAAGGTCGTTCATAGGAAGGACTGATCCGACCGAATCCAAACCGAAGCCGCCGAAGAGCCAGAGATTCCCGGACGTGTCAGTCCAAGTGGTGGGAGTTTGTCGTCCTCCAGGGAAGTTGCTCGCGGCAGCCACACCAAGAGTTCCGTAAACACCGTTGTTGGTTGGGGTGCTGGGACCATTCACCCAGGCCCATTCGTTGTGGCCGCAGTTGACCTGCAAGTTTGTGACGTTGGCGGTTGCTGTTCCGGAGCCATTGGTGACGCCGCACGTTTGCGTGGGATTGGAAGGCTGCGCGGAAATCGTCACGCTATAGAGACTGCCGCTCGCCACGGTCTTCGCAAAGGTAAAGCTTCCGTTCGCGTTCACCGGGAGCGCGTCATTCAAGTTGTCCTGCAAAACGAGGCCGCCGCCGGTGCCGGCAAGGTTCACGACTGTGCCGCTGATGGTGAACGAAGACGGCGCGCTGTTACCGCCGCAAGCTGCGAGCGCAAGGGAAAACGCCGCCAGAATCACGACGGAGAAGAGTTTCCGGAAGGGAACTTTCATAAAGGGGCTCCTCTGCTTCTGCTGCGCGATGGCCGGGATGGCAGCCGGCAAGAGCAGCACCTCTGTGACGACTGAAAAAAGCGTCGCCACGCAACGCAGCCGCAGATTAGCACATTGGGGTTTTGACTTAGCAGTACATAGAGCGGGTTGTGTCCACACCGGTATCGTCAATCGCGACGCGAGTGTACGATAGCGCGCTTTGTCTCTTAAGCTGGGAACGCGCGGAACCAAAAGGGAGTCGAACCCATGAAAATCTTCCTACTTTTGCTTTTCCTCTCCTTGAGTGTACCGGCCCTGCCGGCTCAGGCGCCGGAAGGTGTCTGGCAAGGCTATGACGGCGAGTGGAAGCATGTCTCCCAGCAATTGGTTGCGCTAGCGGAGGCGACTCCCGCGGAAAAATTCTCGTGGCGTCCCGCGCCAGGAGTGCGCTCCACGAGCGAAGTGTACATGCACATCGCGATCGCGAACTTCTATTTGCTCAGCGTCACCGGCCCCAAGATGCCCGCGGACTTGAACGACGACATGGAAAAAACGGTGACCTCGAAAGCGGAGGTGATCGCGTGGCTGAAACGGTCGCTGGAAGCGGTGAAAACGGCTCACGCAGCGGAAACGCCCAAGGATCTAGAGCGCAAAGTGAAAATCGAGGGCCAGGATGCGACTGTGGACGGCATGTATCTCCGCATCATCGTTCACGCGAACGAACACATGGGACAACTGATCGCGTACGCACGGATGACCGGCGTCGTGCCGCCTTGGGCCAATAAATAGGGGCGCGATTGCTAAGCCGTAATCCCGTTCCGCGTTGTGGAAATGATGAGGTAGAATGCGGCTCCTTACTGATATTCGATGGCAAATCTTGCGAGGTGAACGGATGCGTTTCGTACTTCTGATTGGCACGTTGCTGGTTGCTACCGTCGCGACGGCGCAAACGCCGATGGCGCCGGATGTGGCGGAGGTCGTCAGCGTGGACGCGCCGGTGTTCGTGCTGAATCACGTGCGCGTGATTGATGGAACGGGCGCGGCGGCGAAGGAAGACCAGGCCGTGGTGATCGCGAACGGCAAGATAAAGTCCATCGGGCCGTCCGCGTCGGTGCAAGCCCCGCAGGGCGCGCAACAAATGGACCGCACGGGCTACACCGTGATTCCGGGACTCGTGGGGATGCACAACCATCTCTACTATACGGACTCGATCTCGGTGCAATACGCCGGCGGAAGAATTGGCCAGCCGGGACTGTTCATTGCGGAGATTCCGTACACCGCGCCGCGACTTTATCTAGCCGCCGGCGTAACCACCATGCGCACGACCGGAAGCCTGGAGCCGTATACGGATTTGAAAGTGAAGAGCCGCATCGACGCAGGCCTGATGCCGGGGCCGACCATCGATGCCACCGCGCCGTATCTTGAAGGCGCGCCGACAATTTTCGCCCAGATGCATGAACTGACCGGCGCGGACGACGCCAAGCGCATGGTGGACTACTGGACCACGGAAGGCATGACTTCGTTCAAAGCGTACATGAACATCACCAGCGAAGAATTGAGCGCGGCCATCCAGGAGGCGCACGCGCGCAAGCTGAAATTGACCGGGCATCTTTGTTCGGTCACCTGGCCGGAAGCGATCGCGCTGGGAATCGATGACCTCGAACACGGGCCGGTGTTTTCGGACACCGAATTCGTGGCGGACAAAAAGCCCGACGTGTGCGTGCAGGGAGGAGCCGCGGCTTGGGCAAAACAGGACGTGAATGGAGCGGCGGTGCAGGCTCTGATTCAAAATCTCGTTTCGCATCACGTGGCGGTCACTTCCACCCTGCCGGTGTTTGAGGCCAGCGTTCCGGGGCGGCCGAAATTGCAGAGGCGCGTGCTGGATGCCATGTCCGCAGAATCGGCGCAAAGCTACCTGACCGCGCGCGGAATGGCGTCTTTGGATTCGCCGATGACTTCGCTGATGCGCAAGGAAATGGATTTTGAAGTGGCCTTCGCCAAAGCGGGAGGCTTGCTGCTTGCCGGACCCGATCCGACTGGAAATGGCGGCGTGCTGCCGGGATTCGGCGATCAACGCGAAATCGAACTGCTGGTCGAAGCGGGATTCACGCCCGTGCAAGCGATCCAGATCGGCACGGAGAACGGCGCGACATATCTCGGCCAGCGAGACCGCATCGGTACGCTCGCGCCGGGCAAACAGGCCGACCTCGTTTTAATCAAAGGCGATCCGTCCACTAACATTGCCGATATCGAGAACGTGGAGACGGTGTTTAAGGCGGGCGTCGGCTACGATTCCAAGAAGCTGATCGACAGCGTCCGAGGCCAGGTCGGCATTCGTTAAGAGATTCGGACAGAAGCTGGTGGCCAATACTTGCGCGGGCGATGAAATCAGGACTTTACCAGGCACCTTTTGCTGAAATTAGTTCGTTCCGTAGGGCATAGTGAATGAGATCGGCTAGGGAATGGATGCCGAGCTTGAGCATGATCTTAGCTCGGTGCGTTTCAACCGTCCTGACAGTGATTCCCAGCAGCGTAGCGATTTCCTTGTTTGCCTTGCCCCCAGCCAGAAGGCGGATGATTTCGATCTCGCGAGGAGTTGTTCGGGTGTCCGGCCGATCCCATTGCTGATACTGGCTACTTGTTTTGAGGAATCCATCGAGCACTATTTCCGATACTCTTGGCGTCAAGAAACGCTTGCCCTCGGCAACAGCTTTCACGGCCTTCGTGAGAGAGTCCGTAAAATCGGATTTCAACAGGTACCCGAGAACTCCCGCATCCAATGCCCGGCGCACCATCTGATCTGACTCGTGCATCGAAACCACAAGGAGTTTGGTATCTGGAACCACTCCGTGGATTTGGCGGGCTGCCTCGATTCCATCGAGTCCGGGCATACTGATATCGAGTATGGCCACATCCGGTTGCAGTTCTATTGCCTTTTGTACTGCCTCAAGTCCATTTGCCGCTTCGCCCACCACTTTCCAGCCGCGTTGGGTCTGAAGTACCGCTGTTGCGCCACACCGTACCAATCCGTGGTCGTCAGCTACCAGAATGCGAAGTGTTTTCACGTGCGCTTCCTTGGAGAGGAATCCTCACGCGTATCGTCGTGCCCTTGTTAGTGGAGTCAATATCAAGCCGGCCTCCAATTAGGTTGACTCGCTCGCGCATACTAAGGATACCAACACCAAATTTGAACCTGGGCTTCTCATTTCCTCTCGGCACACAGGCCGAGGCTTCCGGGCCGTCGTCGCTGATTTCCAGTGTGAGGTCCGAGTCGCATTGAATTCGTATCCTGGCTTGCCGACTTCCCGAATGGCGCTGGACGTTGGTGAGGCTCTCTTGCACGACCCGAAATAAAGACAACTCCACTTCTCGCGACAACCTTTCGAGGCGCGGTGACAGCTCCAGTTCCACCTGGATTCCACTTCGTATGGCGAAGCCGAGCGCATAGTCGCGAATCGCGTCCTCTAATCCCTCTTGGTCCAACACGGGCGGGTGCAAAACGTACGAAAGAGTGCGGACTTCGCGAATGCACTCGTTTGCCAATGTCTTGCACTCGGAAAGAAACCTTCGTGATTTCCGATCTTTGGAAGGAAGGAAAGCACGGAGTCGCCCAAGCATCGTGGCCAACGCGACCAGGTCTTGTCCCGTCGCATCGTGCAAATCGCGGGCGATCCTCCGGCGCTCCTCGTCCTGCGAGAGCAGAAGCTGGCCGCTAAGGCGTTTGAACTCCTCTTCAACTCTCTTCTGGTCGGTGATGTCCCGGGTAATGCAAACCACTCGATCGACACCATCGATACCGTGGATTGGAAAATACGACACGAATAGGTCCCTTTCGCCGATTTCGGGATAGCTGTATCGCAACTCGAACCTGACGATTTTTCCCCGGAAGGATGCGTCGAGCTTCTCTTTGACAAACCGCTCAAAAAAATCCTTGTTCACCACTTCCGGAACGAGACGTCCCACAACCTGTTCCTGCTTGAGATTCCGAATTTGTACGTAGGCGCGATTTGCAAGAAGATATCGGTAATTGCGGTCGACAACAACGATCAGTTCTTCCACGCCTTCCACTGCTTTTTCGTATTCTCGGAGTCTTTCCTCAACTCGCTTGCGCTCCGTGATGTCCCGGAAAACGCAAACGGCTCGATCGACACCCCCAGTACCCTGGATGGGGAAGTACGACACGAGTAAGTCCCTTTGGCCGATCTCGGGAAAGCTTTGCCTCAATTCGTACTTGACGATTTTTCCCTGGAAACATTCATCGAGCTTCTCTTTGACGACCCGCTCGAAAAAATCCTTGTTTATTACTTCGGGAATCAGACGCCCCAATAATTGTTCGCTCTCGAGACCCCGCAATTGTGCGTACGCGCGATTCGCGAGAAGGAAGTGGTAATTGCGGTCAACGACGGCGATCATTTCCTCCACGCCTTCCACTACTTTTTCGTATTCCCGGAGTCTTTCTTCAACTCGCTCGCGCTCGGTAATGTCGCGAACCATCGCAACAACGAACTCTCTCCCCTCCAGTCGGATGAGCTTAGTACTGACCTCGACGGGAAACGTCGATCCATCCTTCCTGAGATGAACGCCTTTCTTTACAAGGGTTCCAGATTCCTTCAACTGCGTTGTGGCTCTGATGCACTCGTTGTGATCCATGGTTGGATCAATGTCGCGAAGATTGAGAGACAGAATTTCTTCGCGAGTGTAGCCAAGATCGGCGCAGCCCTTCTGATTCATGTCGAGAAACCGAAGCGTGTCCGGGTCAATCACTTCAACCCCGTCGTTGGATTGGTCGATCAGAGTTCTGAAAAGGCTAAGCGCGTTCTCCGTTCGCTTGCCCTCGGTATTCTCAAGTCTTAGTTCCTCATTGACCCGAACCGGCTCGGCAGTTGGCTCCGCGGTCCCCACTCCAAGCTCATCTCGCGCTCTTTTAGGGTAGGTCATGCGAGATTCAAAGGCCTCCTCTCTCGGCGGTTAAGCGGACCGCGAGATCGAGGGGAATGTTAAAAGCCCAAATGGAGATGAAAACGGTGAGGAAGGCAAGGCGATCGTCGTTGAAACCTAGAATAGCAACCGCGGTCCGTGTCAAGTCGCGCTCCTTAGATGGCGCACGAGAGTGCACGGCGGCCGGTAACCACAACCAAGACCCAGGGGGGAAGCTCTTCCGGTCCGGCCGCACTATAGCAACCTTTGATAACAGTTATTAAACTAATTTTACCTACGTAAACCTACGTACACGTAATTCGGGAGCTCATATCGTTTCAAGTGAATCAAGGTAGGCATTCAGCGGTATTGAAGTGACATAGGCTGTTCTAGCAAATACAGTACTCACAGGAGGTAGAAACGCTAGAAAGAATGGAAGACCACGCGAACCTCTCCCGCGCAGCGTTGCCCAGTGGACCCGGCTTTGCCGGGCTGATCGGTCAGTCGTCTCCGATGCGTCGTCTCTATGAGCTGATAACAAAAGTTAGTCAGAGCACTTCCTCGGTCCTAATTACGGGAGAGAGCGGAACCGGAAAAGAACTGGTAGCGCGAGCCATTCACTTCAAGGGATCGCGTTGCGAGCAGCCGCTGGTGCCCGTCGATTGTTCGGCTTTGAGTCCCACACTAGTCGAGTCTGAGTTATTTGGGCACGTCAAAGGAGCCTTCACAGGTGCAGATTACTCGAAAAGAGGCCTGCTCCAAG
>Ga0302310_10003557_pt1 | contig 12089 bp, 9 predicted proteins | sample III_Palsa_N1_2_FD_200451 | JGI IMG/M metagenome (GOLD analysis project Ga0302310, IMG submission 200451) | Peat permafrost microbial communities from Stordalen Mire near Abisko, Sweden - III_Palsa_N1_2 | ecosystem: Environmental > Terrestrial > Soil > Palsa > Peat permafrost | place: Sweden... | reverse complement strand
TAACGGATGGAACGGCCTTCTCGTGGGCCGCGCCAGGGAAAATACGTTGCGCGACGCACTCGAATCACTGCTCGGGGACCCTGGTTTGCGCAAATCCTTCGGAATGAATTCGCGTGCATTGTTCGAGAGCGCATTTACCGCCGACGTCATGGTGGGACGCACCGTCGAGCTCTATGAGCGCAAGATAATCGAAGTCGTTCATCGCCGCACGGCCCGGACCAATACTGAAAAGACAAGCAGTCAGGCCAATAATTGACGCAGGTCTTCAACCCTTGACTTATAGAAGAACAAGTCCAGAAAGCTTCGCCTGCAATTTTCGGCATACTCTCCGGTTCTGCTGCGAAGCTCCTCCAGCACAGACAAGACTTGATCCGGATCGTCGGCGCACGCAAATCTGCCATTGTACCCATCCCTGACATATTCGGGAAACGAGCCGATTCTGGATGCAATTACCGGCGTGCCGTACATGAACGCCTTGGGGAGAACTCCGCTCTGCATCGATCGGCGATAGAGATTCCACACGCCGAAGCTCCTTCGATAGCAACCGTTGATCTCCTCGTTCGTGAGCGTTCGCCCGCACATCACATCGATCTTGTCGAGATTGCGGCGGATTACATCGTCCCTCAATACAAATTCCGGAAGCGGATATCTCGATGCGATCATGAACCGCAAATTGGACTTTTGCAGCAGCGATTCCCGCATCACGCGAATGAACTGATCGAACCCGTGCACGCGGCCGATATTTCCCAGGTAAGAGAAGCTGAGTTTCTGTTGCACAATTTCCGGTGTCGGCTGGCCAGCCTCATCGTCATAGATTAGCGGGAAGCAGAACACGCTTGCATTGTAGTGCGCATCCGCCCGCCGATAGGCATTCAGGCCATACTGAGAGCCAACTAAGACAAGATCTGCAACCTTGAGCAACGGCCGTGAGACTCGATGCGCAATGGCGGCCTTGACTCTGATTCCAAACCCGTCTGTGCGCAGAAAAGCAAAGGAAGCTTCCCACGGCTCATGATAGATGTAGATAATTCTGGCGCCCCTGCGCTTCAACCGGTTTGCAAGGGCAAGATTATCAAAGGCCACGTTGAAGAAGATCGCGTGAGAAAACGAAGCCCGATCGAGGTCTGGCTCTTTTGACGATGCGCGCGTCATCTCCGCAAGTTCTGAGAATTCCATGTAAGCCGTATCCAGCACGACCTCGACTGTGAAACCAAGTTCCTGAAGCGCCTTGGCATAAGCGACCAGATGCTGCACGATCGCGGGAGTGAATCGCAGCGATACCAGAACAGCTCTTTTGCTCATCGTGCCATTCCAGTTTTTGATGCGGCAACACTCATGGATGACCTTTCAAAGGGAGACATTACGGCGCTTGAACCTTGTAGCTGGCGACAGCTTGAACCTCGTGGCGAGGCCTGATTGTGCGCAGCAGCCACAGCAGAAGCTTGTAGACGCCAAAGCCGCCACCAATCCGGATGGAAAGCTCGGCCGCAAACCTGTCGTATCCGTGCCTCTTCACCGCGCACGATCGAACCACGTATCCGTTCGCTGTCAGAAATTCGTGCAGAGTATGCGCGCTCCACGAAAACAGATGGTGGTTCTTATCGCCCGCCGAGTACTTGCGCACCGAAGCCTCCAGTGGAACCAGCACCAGCAGTTTTCCGCCCGGCTTCAGCAGAGGGAATATCTCCGCGAGCATCTTGGCCGGCTCCAGCAGGTGCTCCAGGACATGGGACACAATCACAACATCGAATTGCTGTCCGGAAAGCTCCCGCAGTTCGGAGACGAATTCAATTCCTTGCTGCCTCAGCCCATCGGCGTACTCCAGCGTCACGTCCTGCCCCACGCGGCGATGCGCCGGGAGCCGCGCCAGATTCCATCCCGGCCCGACGCCAACCTCAAGGATGTCCAGAGTCGCGCCGCCGGTCAGCGCGGCGAACTTCTCGGTTCGATAGCGGATAATAAGCTCCGACGCCTCCAGACTTGTACCGTGTTTCTGCCTATGGTAGTCGGTGGATGAGTAGATGGCGTCTTGAACAGAGGGCATGGCTTCGAGTCTCCTTGAGCTGGTTGATTCACACGATCTTTTGCATCGCCTGCGCTGGTTTTCGGCAGACCGTTCCGCGGCTTCTCCGGATGCGGACGCCTCTGTCAGGCCGCATTGGCCTCTGTGTTCGGACGGCGGATAGCCGCGCAAATAAATGCCTCGCCGCGCCGCCATGGAAAATATCCAAAAAGAAAAACAGGTATCCACTGAATCAAACCGAGCGGCATCCGGTCGAGCAGAGGAATGCCCGACAATCCAGTGGTGCCATGCTGAACAATGTCGAAGCCTGAACCGTTCAGCAAATCGCTCCAGAAAGACGGCCCATGCAATGAAACGTGCGTCGGGTCGCTGTATCCCTTCCACCGCCGCCCCATCAGCCTGGCGCCCCATCCGTCGGCATTGGGTGTAGCGATCACCAGCAGCCCTCCGGGCCGGAGCACCCGCCGCGCCTCTTGAAAGAATTGCGCCGGCTGCGCCAGATGTTCCACCACGTGCAGCGCGAAAGCAGCGTCGGCGTATCCATCCGGCAGCGGAATCGCGGAGGCGTCTCCCTTGAGCGCGGTCATTCCCTTGCAGCGCGATTGCGCGATTTTCAGCAGCGCCTCACTTTGATCCACGCCCGTCAACTCGGCCCCTTCAACCCACTTGCCGATGCAGGAAAGCAGGAACCCGGGGCCGCAGCCGACGTCGACGATCCGTCGCCCCATCGTCCGCTGGCCCGCAAAGAACCGCTTGAGTTCCCGCCTCCAGAGATCGTAGGCAAGCTGTCGGTATAGCTTCTCCGCGCGGCCGGCAAACGTGCCTTCCGCGCGTGGGGCATAGCGGGCGTCCTCATTCACTGCCATCGTTAATCCTTTCATTCATGCCCGTGCGCATTGAAATTTGTTGCGGGATCTTAGACGAACCCGGAAAATTCAGTTTGTGCATCGTCGGAATCAAGCCAAGCGCCACCCACGCAGCGGGGTCCCACTTGGCCAGAATGATCCAAGCTGCCAGATACAGCATGATCCACGTAACGCGCCGCGGACGGTCGGAAGAAAGCCCCTTCACGCCCAGCGCAATCCCCGCGACAAACAGCGCCGCAGTCGCCAGCACGCCCACCGTAACGCCTCCGGCGGAAAATGTTGTGAAGGTATTCTGGATCCACCCCAGCACCGGACTCAGTTGCACCGCACAGGCCGTGATTTTGATGCGCACCTCCGACGGGTTTCCCAGGAATAAAAAATCAGGAATGTTGGAAAGGATCAGAATGTCGGGAATGTTTCTCCATGACCCGATCGACGCAGTGACGAGATCGGTCATGGATCCGCCTGACGTATCGAATGCCTCGCCGATTCTGTCGCCAAGGACAGACACCCCCACCAAACCGCCCGTGAGCAACGCTGATGCTGTGAGCAGAAAGTGCTTCCGCTGCATGAAGAGCACGGGCGCGAAGCAGACGACGATGATGAGCACTGTGAAGCTGCGCGTCAAAGCCACGGTCAGCAGGATCGCCCAGATGCCTTCGCGCAGCAGAGACCGCTGTACCTGCAGGGCCTGAGTAGTTGAACGCACGTATTCCATCCGACAGACAAGAAGGACCAGGTAAAGCGCGAGAAGGCTTGCCAATTGAGACGGCTCGGATTTCAGGCCGGCCCCGCGTCCGGCTTCCAGCCGGATGTTGGAGAAAACCGACATCCAGCTGTAAGGATCGGTAATCGCCTGCACACCGGCAATGGCGAGCGTGATGAACATGCAGACCCGCGTAAACTTGTACAGGTAAACCAGATCCTTCGCCGCAAATTCTGCCGACCTGCTCGCCGCCCAAGCAACGGACAGCGTTGCAACCAGGCAAAAGAGGTTGAAGGCGTAGTAACCATACGTGGCGTTCACAATCACTGGCAACAATGCAAGCGACAGCCATCCAATGGTCGAGGGAAATACCCAAATCCAGCAGCAGAGCGTAAGAAGCTCCCCCGCCGGGTAATCGAGTGGATAGAGAATTCCGAGAGGAAAGAACGTTAGCAGCAGCGCGATGGAAAAGCGGGCAGCGATGCGCGGAAACAGCAGCGTAGCCACAAAGCCGCGATTCCCGGCTCTGCCGCGGTGCGTCAATTCTCGTCTCTCTACGGTCGCATCGATCACTCCACTCCCCTATCCGCTCCGCTTTCCTCAACTGCGCTTCCGCCGTACCCGCAGACCGCCGTGGCGCATGTAGACATAGTGGAAATCCGGCTGCGGTTCCCCTGCCTTACCGTTGCCTTGACCTTTGTCCTTCGTAAAAAGATGACCAGGGCCCAGAGCAGGCCCACCACTCCGCTGGCGACGAAGTAGAGAATGGCCACCGCCTCGTTTCCCCATCGTGGAACCGCCAGCAGAATCGCGCCCAGTGTGATGCCAGAAACGACGATCGATTGAACCAGATAGGGCTCCTTCTTGAAGGAACGCAGATAGACCGCCAGGCTCTGCACCACAAAGCTGCTCACCGCGGTGAGCAGCAACAGCACAAAAATGCCGGGCGATTCCATGCGCGCGGCCGTCCTTGGGAAGAACAACTCAACTCCGGCCAGCACTGCGAAACACCCCACCGCTAACATGGCAACCATCGTGAGAGACTGCTTCAGCGTGCGGAAGAAAAGCGCATCCAGCTCATCGATGCGCCCAAGTTTGATGAGCTGACCGAACGGAGCCGCCTTGGTCGTGATCCAGCAAAGCGCGACGATGGGCAGGTATCCCACAATGCTGAGAGTCAGCCCCATGCGCCCCGCCTCCTGCGGTCCCCGGAACGCAAACAGAATGGGAGTGAACAACTGCAGGGTGAAATAGGAACAGAGCCAGCTGATGGCGATCTTCCACTGAAAGGGCCAAATCTCTTTGCGCCAGGAGACGCCGTCTTCCCCTGCCGGAAAGCGCAGCAGGCCCAGCAAAAGCCGGCGCCGTCGCGCGAGAAAGCTCACGCCCACCGCAATCCATCCCATATTCACCAACGCGCAGGCATAGAGACCGTGACCGGATGCGATCGCAGCCCACGACATGGCCAAGACAACCACTGCCTGCATCATCCGCAGCCTGGCCACTTGCCGAACCTGGTTGCAGCCCTCGAGGAATGAGTAAAGCGGGGTCAGCAGAAACGTGACGGAAATGGCGAGAACCGCCGCAACCCACGGGCCGAGCCATGAAACCTTGACTGCTGTGTGAGCGTGGCCGGAGAAGAATGCCATTCCAATAGGGAGAACGACAACCGCCAGCGCAATTGCGGCGCGGCAGTACCAGCGCACTGTGAGTTGCAAGACTGACGCCAGCCGCGCGTGCGCCAATACATCGCCCTCGATGTGGCCATCGGAATGAAAAGTCAGAAGCGCGGACTCATGCGCAGCCAACTGCAAAATGACGAACGAGAAGCCTAGCTCGAATACGATTTGCAAAGCCGCGAGGCTTAGAAGAGTGTAATAGTAGCCCTGCTCTACGGGCGAAAGAAAATGGATGATCAGCAGCACCGTGCCGATGCTGCCCGCAACCTGGAGCAGGCGCGCTGAAATCGTAAAGAAAACTGCCCCATCGATCCCGGCATGTCGCTTCACCCATGCGCCCCATTTGCTGCCTATACCCATCGGTCCCCATTCCAGAAATACAAAACTGTTCCCTCACCCAGCGCTTGGATGCATGTACAGCGCCATATCACGGCTATTCGCTGCTTAACCGCAGACACGAGGACTTTCCAATTCGTTCAACCCGCAGCCAGCGGATCGGGCACAGATTGTCCGCCGCCCGGGCTATCGCCCTCGCGATCTTGTCCCCAATGGTCCTCCAGAGTTTGAGTCCAGGAGCCGGCGCTCTGCCGCATGCGGATCACATCGGAGACGCTTTCCGCCGTCCGCGCCGCGAGCAAGGCCAAGGGGATACAACAAACTATCGCACCGACCGCAATCCAGATTTTGAAAAGATAGGATGGCCGGTCCGGCACTACTGCCGGATCGACCACCTGCACCAGCGATCCCTGCCGGGCCTCGTCTACGCGCGCTCCCTCATACTGGCGCGTCAGCAGGTCCTGAATCGTCTCGCGATACTTCACTTCGCGCAGTGCGCGCGCATAATCCAGGCTGGCCTGCGTCACCGTGCCCTTCGGAGCAATCAGGTCGCCGCTGCTGCGATCGCTGGCCGCATCCATCGCCGCCAGCTGTCCCTCAAGCGCCGACAATTCCTGCTGAGCCCGCTGCAAGTCAGGATTCTGATCCGCGGCAAACTCACGCATCGCCCTGATCTCCACCTGCTTGGCGGCAAGCTGGCCGCGCAACACCGCCGCCGAGGCAATCATGGTGCGGTCCTGGCCCTCGGCATCGATGATGCCAGTGCGCTGCTCGGTCTGCTTCATATCCTCTTCAGCGCGCGAAAGGTCGTCGTGCGCAATGCTCAATTGCCTTTCGTAAAAAAGCCTTCGCTGCGATGCCTCGGTGATGGCCAGCGTGGCGGAGAAACTCCGGTACTCCTCCACCCATCCATTGGCCATCTGCGCCGCTCGAAACGCATCCCGATCCGTCACCGAAAGGTGGATCAACCCGTCCTTCAAGCCATTGTCGACATGGGTGCGTCGCTCCCAACTGCTACGCGCGGTGGACATGTACTTGCGATGGTAGACATTCTGAAGATGGAAACGCTCGACCATCGCGTCCTCTACCGTCCGGCTCTTAAGCAGAGCAACTTGCTGGTCGTTGGGATTCTTGATGCTCAGCCCTCCGCCGGAAGACGCCAGCGCACCGACCCCGCTCAGTTGCGCCATCATCGCCGCGGAAGACGAGGCTCCGCCAGCCTGCGGCGGCATGATCACCACCACGGCCGTGTAGCGGCTGGGCAGCAGCAATGCAACTAGCAATCCGGAGCCCAATATCCCCAGCGCTGTCATCCATACCAGTCTCTTACGCTTGACAGCCACGCGCAGCCAGATCAGAAGCGAGCCATTACCGGCACCTGGTGCGCGCCTGACTGCATCGTGTTCGTGAATTGGCACGCGGTCAATCCTCATGGAACTGTGTCCAAGTTAAGTGGTGAGGAGCGGAAACGCGGCGCGGGAGTGATCAAGAAATGCGGGAGTTGCCGATTATGGGAAACGCCTTATAAAGTCGTTCGATTATGGGACACTGCACCTGCCGCTGCTCCTTTTTGTCTTCGTCTTACGTTGCTCATCAGCGAAGAATCTGGAACATGAGATTCCGTTCATCGATCCGCAATCCCTTCTCCTGCGTCCGGCTCAACTGGCTTGCCGTGGTTGCGGCCATGGCATTGTTTCCATCCGCGCTCCACGCACAAACCACCTGCCCTGACGGGAGCGAACCCGATGCGCTCGGATGCGCCGGGTTGCAGAATGTTCCCTCTTCATCGCCCGGCTCCCCATCGACGTTGAATGTCACCGAGAGCACGCAAGGTGAGACTCCCAAAGCCGACCAATCTACAGCGGCATCGGCCAACGGAAGTCTCGCCAGCGGAGCAAGCTACTCGGAGAGCACTGCGCGTATCGGACGAAATGCGATTGAGATGCGCAACGTTCCTCCCGAGCCGCCCTCCGAGTTTCAGCAATTCGTGCTCGCAACAACCGGCCAGATGCTGGCGATTTACGGGGCCAAGCTCTTTACCAGTCAACCAGCGGGGTTCGGTCCCATCGACCACGGACCCGCGCCGGGCGATTTGATCATCGGCCCCGGCGACGAGTTGCGCATTCGCATCTGGGGCCAGGTCAACTTCAGCGCCAATCTGCGCGTCAGCCGCGAAGGAGAGATTTATCTTCCCAAGGTAGGAGCGGTGCACGTTGCCGGCCTGCCTTTCTCCGCAGTACCGGACCACTTGCGCACCGTGATGGAGCGCGTCTATCGCAACTTCGAGCTCAGCGTTGACCTGGGAGACATTCATACCATCCAGATTTACGTCGCGGGCATGGCGCACCAGCCTGGCGAGTACACGGTAAGCGCGCTTAGCACCATGGTCGACGCGGTCTTCGCCACCGGCGGTCCCTCCGCGGCGGGGTCCATGCGACACATCCAGTTGAAGCGCGGAGGGAAGGTGGTTGCCGACTTCGATCTCTATGCCTTGCTGGTTAAGGGCGATAAAACGGGCGATCTGCAACTGCAACCCGCGGATGTGCTCTACATTCCTCCCGTGGGGCCGCAGGTTGCGCTCATCGGGAGCGTGCGCCAGGGGGGCATCTACGAGCTGCGGGGCGAGGAGCCGCTCGAGCAGCTACTCCAGACCGCCGGCGGCGAGACGGCAGTAGCCAATGGCGCGCGTCTTTCCCTGGATCGAGTCGAAGACCACGCGCGGCGTCGCGCCTTTGAAGTCGCTGCCGATTCCGCGGGCCTGGCCACGCTATTGTCCGACGGTGATATCGTGCGCGTCGATCCCATCATCTCCATCTATCGCGACGCCGTTACATTGCGCGGAGCCGTGGCCAATCCCGGTCATTTCCTCTGGCATGAAGGTATGCGCCTGAGTGAACTGATCCCCGAGCGCGACGCGCTGCTCAAACGCGATTACTGGTGGCAGCGCACGAAACTCGGCCTACCTGCGCCTCAACTCGTCTCTCCCGGCAGCCTTGAATCCCGCCAGGAAAAGCCTTCTGCCGTGGAAAGCCCCGCGGCGCAGACCAATTGGAACCAGGCAGTGATTGAGCGGCTGGATCCATCCACCATGACCACCAGCCTGATCCCGTTCAATCTCGGCAAGCTGGTGCTTGATCACGACATGTCACAAGATATGGAACTCAAGCCAGGCGACGTGGTCACTATCTACGCGCAGCAGAACATTCAACTCCCCATCAAGGAGCAGACTGTCTATGTGGAGCTGGCGGGTGAGTTCGTGCATCCCGGCATCTACAGCGTCTCTGCAAGCGATACGTTGCGCTCCGTCGCCACGCGCGCCGGCGGGCTCACGGACCGAGCTTATCTTTATGGTTCCATCTTCACCCGGCTCAGTACACGAGCGCTTGAACAGGACCAGCTGAACCGATATGCGGATCGCCTGGAGCAGCAGATGGACCGCAACAGTCTTGCCCTGGTCAGTGCGGCTGGCGGCTCCGGGCAGCAATCCGTCTCCACAGCTGGAGATCAGGTAGCCTTGCTAAATCGCGAGATGATCGCACGCGTTCGGCAGATGCGCGCAACCGGCCGAGTGGTGCTTGAGATGAATCCGCACAGCATGGGATTGAATGCGCTTCCGGACATTCACCTGGAAGACGGAGATAAGCTGGTGGTCCCGTTTGCCCCCGAAACCGTACAGGTGGTTGGCGCTGTTTTCAATCAGTAGGCTTTTCTTTATGCCAACGGCGCCAGGGTCGCGCAATACCTGCACATGGCTGGAGGTCCCAACCGCGATGCGGACCGGAGACGCATGTTCGTAATGCGCGCGGACGGAGCAGTCGTAGGTCATGAGATGGGCAACTCGATCTTCACCGACGATTTTGAACACTTGCGCCTTTATCCTGGCGATGCCGTTGTCGTCCCCGAAAAGAATATACATCCGTCAGGGCTGAACCAGCTCATGATATGGAGCCAGTTCCTCACTCAGTTGTCGTTCACCGCACTTGAGGCGAACCAACTCAAATGAGAGGGCGTGCGGATGAAATGTTAAGCCAACCAAATCCCCGCCTCAGCGCGTTCCTTTTGCAGGGTTAGGAATCTCTCATCCTTTCGCCGCACCTGCGCCATTGATGGCGGATGCGCTGTTCCTCCTGCCGCTAAGGTCAATCCGTTTGAGCGTCCTTCCTGAAGTAGTCCCGGAATGCACAGCCTGTGCGCGTCGTGGCCATTTACTTACATTTTCTCAATTGGGCTGAGCCAAGCAGAGTTCGATTCTAGGAATCGTTCCATTCGTGCTCAGCTGAATCACTATTTATCTCTCCCGTACGCGCGGACGCCACCGATTGTACCGAAGATGGATGCATGGGCACAGGTCGAAAAGTGTCACAGACTTATCCGGAATATTGACCTTTTTCCTTTGCCGAGTTACCTGCTCGTAGATTCATCCGCAACAAGCCGAAGATTCGCAATTCAAACACCCAGGAGAAATAAGAACCCATGCAACTTCCCGCTCAAGGACTCGATGTGAGCAGCATTGTCACTCCAAAGTGGTTCAACCCTTTGCTTCAACCTTCCGATCAAGCCGCAGCAATTCCGGATTTGCGCATGGAACTTCCAACCGCCAGCGATTGGACATTGTCCAGTTCTAAACGGGCTCTCGACGTTTCTACCGCTCTGTTCATGCTGGCTCTGCTGCTGTTCCCCATGCTGGCCATCGCGGTTTGTGTGCGCCTCACATCGAAGGGGCCGGCCTTGTTTGTTCAGGAGCGGGTTGGCCGCGGAGGGCGTCTCTTCGGCATATACAAGTTCCGCAGCATGACCGTCGGCTCCAGCTCCGGTCCTGGGCTTACCAGCACGGGAGACCGGCGCATTACCGCGGCGGGTCGCTGGATACGCCGGTTCAAACTCGATGAGCTGCCGCAGTTTTATAACGTCTTGCGCGGAGAGATGAGCCTCGTGGGGCCGCGGCCAAAGTTACCCATCTATGAACCAATTGCCAACATGCCCTATCGTCCGGGAATCACCGGCGCCGCTACTCTCGCCTTCCGTCACGAAGAGGATATTCTAAGCGGCATTCACGCCAGCCAGCTTGAGCATTTCTATTCCACTGAAATCAAGCCTCTCAAAGCACAAATCGATCTTCAGTACATGAGCCAGGCAACTCTTGCCAGTGATTTGCGGATGATCGCGGCGACGTTTGTAGCCTGCTTTGCGCCCGTAGAAGTCTCTGTCTCTCTCCGCGCGGACACTCGACAACCCGGCAAAGATTCCATGACCGCATGAATGATCGGCGGTGATGCTGAAGCAAAGGGTTCGATGCCTCTTCTATGATTCCGGGTCAATTCGTCGTGAAGCTCTGAATATTCCCTGTCGTGGTTCCTCCGGCTGTGGTAACCACTACCTGGTAGTAATACTTGGTTGCCGCAGCCAGCGTCGTCAGCGAAGTGCTGACTGCCGCACGCGTAGTTGATGCGCTCAGAGCCGTCTTGGCTGTAGCGCTTGTCAGCGACGTGCTGCTGGTGCCGTACTGGAAGTAGTAGCTGCCTGCAAGCCCCAATGTATTCACGTAGGCATTAAGCGTTGCATCGGCTGTGCCGATCGCTGTCGAAGGGGCAGCCAACACCGACGGCGAACCTATGATGGTGTAGGTATTCGAAACTTCTACGCTGTCCGCGGTCCGATTGGAAACGGCAATCACGTTGATTGTCTTTGATGTGTTGACGATGATCGGGGCTGTGTATTGCGTCGAGAACACCGTTGGCGCTGACCCATCCAGGGTGTAATAGAACAGGGCGGAATTGGTTTCGTCAGCGATCGTAACGGTCTGCTGCGATTCGTAGGTCCCAGCTGGCGGAGTAATCACCGGCGTGGCGGGCACGATGAATTCATCCAGCCCATCGCCGCTTGACGAGAAGGTCGCATTCCCCGCATAGGTAGCCAGAATGTAGTGTTCCCCCGCGGGCAACGTAGACGTCGAGTAAGTGGCCTTTCCGCTGCCATTCAGCGCTACAGTGCCCACATTCGCTTCGTCGATGCTGAAAACGATGTTGCCGGTGGGCACAACAGAACCGCTAGCCTGCGTAACCGCCGCGGTGAATGTCAGGGCGGTGCCGGGCACAACCGAGTTAGCGCTGGTCGTGAGTGTCGTCACGCTATCTGTAGTGCTGGGAGCAGCGCCCAGGTCGAAGTCAGCAACAAACGCCATGTTCTGGTGTGAATTATATGTCGTGTTAAAAGCATCCGAGGTGACAGGGAAGTTTGGAGAGCTTGTGTATCCCCCAAAATAAACGTTCTGATTGGGTCCGAGGGCGAGAGCCAAGCCTTCGTCTCCGGTGCCGCCGGGCCCCGCGGGATTCTGCGTGCCGCTGCCGCCCAGGTATGTGGAATAAATGAGGGCGGTGCCACCCGGATTGAACTCCGTGAGAAATGCGTTCGATGTGTACGTTAGATAATCGCAGCAATGTGTAGCCCCGTGATTGGTGGATTGATACGCGTTTGATGTA
>Ga0302310_10003547_pt1 | contig 12104 bp, 8 predicted proteins | sample III_Palsa_N1_2_FD_200451 | JGI IMG/M metagenome (GOLD analysis project Ga0302310, IMG submission 200451) | Peat permafrost microbial communities from Stordalen Mire near Abisko, Sweden - III_Palsa_N1_2 | ecosystem: Environmental > Terrestrial > Soil > Palsa > Peat permafrost | place: Sweden... | reverse complement strand
CGCCGAGTGGGCCATCATCTGCACCGCTCACAACCTCCTCAAGCTGTTCACCCTCGCAAACGCCGCCTGAGCCGGATACCGTGCAACAAATGCTCGCTCGCCACCCCTATCTGGACGGGCTCCTAGAATTCTGCATGCCCCTGCGGGTCGACCAGCCGGTTGATGCGTTGCGCCGCGGCCATCGCGAACCGCACCATCATCAGCTTGCGGGTCGGTGCCGGCAGCCGATGCTCCGGCGCCTCGCAATGCAGATGGGCGCCATAGGCGTCGGCAACGATCAGCCCGGTCTCGGCCGGGAAGATGTCGCATGGCAGATCCTGGGTGAAGGCGAAGAACAGCCGGTCGCAATGCGTCCGGTATTCCGGCCACTTCTGGTCGGCGCGCAAATCCTCGACCGATGACTTGATTTCGACGATCCAGATCTCGCCGCGCTCGTTCAGCGCCACCAGGTCGGCGCGTCGTCCCGACGGCAGCGGCAATTCGCTGATGCAGGAAAAGCCCAGGGTGCGCAGCATCCGCGCGGTGCCGCGCGCGATCGCAAGCGCCGTTTCCGACTGACGGCGGTCCGGCGCGGGCGCGAGATTGACCTGGCGGGCATGCGATTCCATCGCCGCAAGCATAGAGCGCGCCCGGCCAGAATGGAAATTGGTTTTGCGGCGCAGGGCCGCTAAAAATCCGCAAGCCGCCCCGTCAGGATCCAGCCGCCATCCGCGACCGGCATTCTCGACAGCCGCACGAAATTTTTGCACGAATTTTTTCCTTGGCGCGCCGCCAAAAATAGGCATTGTGCGGCCAAGGAACAGGAAGACATGGCACAGCAAACCGAAAACCAGGCAAAAATCGGCGCGTTCATCGTCCCGGTGACGCTGTTTGAGCAGAACTGCACATTGCTGTGGAGCATGGTCACCAAAAAGGCCGTAGTGATCGACCCCGGCGGGGACGTTCCGAAAATTCAGTCCGCGATCGCGCGCACCGGTGTGTCGGTCGAAAAGATCTGGCTGACCCACGGCCATATCGACCATGTCGGCGGCGCGGCCGAGCTGCGCGATGCGCTGAAGGTGCCGATCGAAGGCCCGCACATCGCCGACAAGTTCCTGCTCGACAATGTGGTGACGAGCGGGGCCCGGTTCGGCATGACCGGGGTGCGCGATTTCACGCCGGATCGCTGGCTCAAGGAAGGCGATCAGGTCTCGGTCGGCGATGTGCCCTTCGACATTCTGCATTGCCCGGGCCATTCGCCCGGCAGCGTGGTGTTTTTCAACAAGGAAATGGGCTTTGCCCATGTCGGCGACGTGCTTTTCAATGGCTCGGTCGGACGCAGCGACATTCCCGGCGGCGATCATGCCACGCTGATCAAGTCGATTACCGAGAAGCTGTTGCCGCTCGGCGACGATGTCGGGTTCTTCTGCGGCCACGGCGCCCGCTCCACCATCGGCCATGAGCGGCTGACCAATCCGTTTCTCACCGGCGCGGTGTGACGGTCGGATTGGCGAGCCAGCCTTTGTTCCGACGCGTTTTCTTCACGCGATCCGGCAGCCACCCCGGATCAAGTCCGGAGCAGGCTTTCGCTGGACTGCTCTAACTCGAAAGCATGGCGCGAATTCGCTGCGAGAGATTGTCGAGATCGAACGGCTTGGTAATCATTTCCATGCCCGGCTGCAGAAAGCCGTCGGCGATCGCAACGCTCTCGGCATAACCGGTGATGAAAAGAATCTTGAGATCGGGCCTGCTTTCCCGCGCCAGGTCGGCGAGTTGGCGGCCATTCATGCCGGGCAGACCAACGTCGGTGATCAGCAAATCAACCTGCTCGTCGAACCGCAGCACGCGCAGACCCGAGGGGCCGTCGGCGGCCTCGATGGTGCGATAACCCTGATCGCCCAGCATCTCCAGGATGACGCTGCGTACCACCGGCTCGTCCTCGACCACCAGTACCGTCTCGCCGCGGGCGGGCTGCTGGCCCGCGTCGAGGCCCGGGACATGCTCGGCGGGAAGTTTGCCATGGTGCCGCGGCAGATAAAGTTTGATCGAGGTCCCCCGGCCCAGTCTGCTGTCGATGCTGGCGTGGCCGTTCGACTGCCGGGCAAATCCATAGATCATCGAAAGCCCAAGTCCGGTGCCCTGGCCGATCGGCTTGGTGGTGAAGAACGGATCGAAGGCGCGCGCCGCCACTTCCGCGCTCATGCCGGTCCCGGTGTCAGTGACGTCAATGCAAATGTAATCGCCGGGCGAAAGCGCCGACGTATCGGCGGCCACGGCGTCGAGCCGCGCATTCGAAGTCGCGATCACGAGCTTGCCGCCATGGGGCATGGCGTCGCGGGCATTGATGGCGAGATTGAGCAGCGCGCTTTCCAGCTGGTTGGGATCGCAGAGCGTGCGCCACAATCTGTCCAACGCGATGATTTCGAGATCGATGGTCTCGCCGATGGTTCTGCGCAGCAAATCCTCCAGCGACACCACGAGCTGGTTGACGTCGACGGCCTTCGGAACCAGCGGCTGGCGCCGCGCAAAGGCCAGCAGGCGATGGGTGAGGGCGGCGGCGCGGTTCGCCGACGTCATCGCCGCCTGGATGTAGCGCGAGGCGTTGTCGGTTCGTCCCTGGTTGAGACGGGTCTGCAGCAGATCCAGCGATCCGACGATACCGGTCAACAAATTGTTGAAGTCGTGCGCGATGCCGCCGGTCAATTGCCCCACCGCTTCCATCTTCTGGGACTGCAGCAAGGCCTCCTCGGTGGCTTTCAGCCGCTCTGCCGCGGCCTTCTCGGCGGTGACGTCGCGGGCAACCGCATAGTTGCTGTCTCCATCGGACACCCCCATCCACGACAGCCAGCGATATGACCCGTCCTTGTGGCGAAGGCGGCTTTCGAACCGGACGTTGGTCCCATTGGCAGCGAGCTCCCCGACTTTCGCCCGCGTAATGCCATTGTCGCCGGAATGCTCCAGCCATTCCGAGGTGCGGTTCAGCAACTCGGCCTCGCTCCAGCCAAGCGTTGTGGTCCAGGCCGGATTGACCGTCCGCCAGATGCCGTTGCGATCGGCGACCAACAATAAATCCTGCGACACGTTCCAGATCCGGTCGCGCTCCCTGGTCTTTTCCTCGACGCGCTGCGCCAGCGTCGCATTCAGCTCGGCGAGCTGGTCCGCAAGCTTGCGGTAGAGCGCCTCGCTCTGCCGTAGCGCTTGCTCCGCCGCGACCTGTTCGGTGACGTCCGTATGCGCGCCGATCAGGCGCAGCGCCTTTCCGTTCGCGTCGCGCTCGATCGTGGACTTGACCGAAATCCAGCGCGTTTCACCGTCGCTCGGACGAATGATCCGGTATTGCGTGGTGTAGTCGCGAATCTTGCCTTCGACGGCATCGCGGAATCTTTTTTCGGTGGCCTCGCGATCCTCAGGGTGGATGCGCCGGACCCAGTCCTCGTGGGACTCGTTGCCCGCATCGGGCGGCAGTCCATGGATCAGCAGATATTCCGGCGAGCGGCGATTGCGGAAACCGGTGGTGAGATCGACTTCAAGCCCGCCGATCCGGCCGATTTGCTGCACCCGTGCCAGTTCGGCTTCGCGCTCCCTGAGCGCGATCGAAGCAAGATAGTCCTTGGTGACGTCGCGGCACACGACGAGCACGCCGCCGATGCCATCATCTTCATCGATCGGGCTGTAGCCATAGGTCCAGTAGACCTGCTCCAGTCCGCCGTGACGGGTGACCGGAACGAGCTGGTTCTCGTGCCAGGTCGCGCCGCCGCCGCTCATCACCTGTTCGATCTGGGGACCGATAATGGGCCAGATCTCGGCCCAGCATTCCCGTCCACGCTGGCCAAGCGCGCTCGGATGGCGTTCGGGTCCCATGGTCTGGCGATAGGCATCATTGTAGAACTGAATGAGCTGTGGACCCCACCAGATGAACATCGGGTGGTTGGTATTCAGCAGGATCCGCAGCGCGGTCCGCAGACTCTGCGACCAGGTCTCGGGGGCCCCCAGCGGGCTTGCCGACCAGTTGTACGCTCGCGTGAGCGCGCCCATCTCGCCGCCGCCGGCGAGAAAATCCGCTGAAGTCGGTCTGTTGATTTTCAACATTCAGGACGATCGGTGCCGGGTTTTGTTCAAAATTGGCAGCCGGAACTTAACCGCCTGTCACAATCTCAGCAAACCCTCAGCCCGTGCGTTTGGTTCCGATCTATTTTTCCAGGGACGGAACAAAATGGCAGGAGCTTGCGCGGCATCCTTAACAGGTCGCTACGCCGAAGCACCGGAAGCCTTTGCGGCGTCTCATCGACGCCGCGCTTTATTTCATCAGACCCGCGGCCGTCAGCGCGCGCGTGATGACGCCACTGACGTCGATACCGCTGCGTTGCGATGGTCGTGGCGGCTCGCGCTTGAGGGTCGCCAGCGGCCAGAGCACCGCGGCGATATCCGGTGTCCGCGCAGGCAGCGCGGAGATCACCGGTATTTTCTTCGCGGCTTCCTTTGCAGCTTCGGCTGCAGCCGGCTTGGCAGTTTCCTTGACAACTTCCTTGGGCGGACGAATCCACTCGGTCAGGCCGAAGAAATTCGCAATGTGGTACGAGGACGAGATTCCCGCCTCGATCATGAACGCGCCCTGCGCGCCATATCGCTCATCATTGTCGGCAATTCCAAGCGGGGTGCCATGCGCCATATTGGTGATGGTGTAGGATTCGACGAGTGTCTCGCCATCCGCATTCCACCAGATCTGGCGGGGATAGCCATCGACGGTACCCTCCGACATCGGTGCCGGGGGAAGATGATGGACATCGAGCCATTGCTTGACGATCTCGTCGGCGTTCGCGGGGTTGACGGTGCGATCCGCGCTGCCGTGCCAGACCGAAATTTTCGGCCAAGGACCCCGGTGATCAGAAGCGTTGCGCACCAGATCACCCAATTCGTCGGCTGGGCGGGCGGGCGTCTGGAACATTCCGTTCAACGCTTCCCGCACATTGGTCGCAACGCCGAACGGCAATCCTGCGATCACGGCGCCGGCGGCGAACAATTCGGGATAGGTTGCGAGCATGACCGAGGTCATGGCGCCGCCGGCGGAAAGTCCGGTGACATAAATGCGATGCGGGTCGATCCCATGGTCGGTTACCATCCGCGCGATCATCTGGCTGATCGAGCAGGCTTCGCCGCTGCCGCGCGTGGTGTCGTCGGGACTGAACCAGTTGAAGCAGCCCTGGCCGTTATTCGAAGACTGCTGTTCGGGCATCAGGAGCGCGAAACCATAGTGCCTCGCGAGCGTGGACCAGCCGGCGCCCAGATCGTAGCCGGCGGCGGTCTGACCACAGCCATGCAGAACCACGACCAGAGCGGGTATTGGCTGGAGGTTCTCAGGGATATACGAGAACATCCGCAGATCGCCCGGATTGGTTCCGAATCCCGTGATTTCAACGAGGGGGCTGTGGAGAGGTTGCCTGGCACCCCACCCAAAATCCCCCAAGCCATTGATTCCATTCATCTTCGGCAGGCGTCGCAGGAATTCGATATTTTGGGCGAGGGACACCGGCAGCTCCTTATCGGGGATACAACCCCACCCAGACCAGATAGTTGCTGCACTGCAAAATAAAAAGACCGTGTGCTGTCGGTCCCCAGGATTGTGATCGTCGTCGTTAACGGGCGTCCGGTTCCACCCGCCGCATCCACGACAGCAATGCGGCACAGGCCGCAATCGACAGCGCAAACAGCGCGAGCGATGCAAACAGCGCCACCCGCGCCGAGAAGGCGGCTTCGGTGGCAAAAAATACGGCACCGATGGCGGCAACGCCGGCGGCATTGGCGATCTGTGCACAGGTGCCATACATCCCGGCGCCCGATCCGGCGCTGGCCGGCGTCACCGTGGACAATACGGCGCTGGACAAGGGCGCCATCACCAGCCCCTGGCCGTAGCCGAAAATCGCCAGCACCAGCGCCAGCAACGGCGCCGCCGGCGCCGTCACCCACGCCACCGTCAGCGCCAGCGCCGCAAGGCCGGCGATCTGCAGCGCGCAGCCCTCGATCAGCACGAGAGTCCCGCGATGCCGCGCGCGCGCCGCGCTGTGTCGCGAGGCGACGACAAAGGCCAGCGTCAACGGCACAAAAACCAGACCGGCTTGCAGCGGCGCAATATGCAGGCCGCGCTGCAGGAACATCGTCATGATCAGGTAGAACGACAGGTTGGCGAAAAAGAAGCAGAACGCCGCGTAGAGACCGCGCATGAATGCGGCATCGGACAGCAGCACGAGATCGATCAGCGGCATGCCGCCGCGACGCGCCACAGCGCGTTCGAGTCGCAGGAACGCGGTGACGATCGCCGCGCCCGCCGCCATCAGCAGCCAGACCCATGGCGCCCAATGCACATCGTGACCGAACAGCAGCGGACCGATCAGGCACAGTAGTCCGGTGAAAAGAACGATGGCCCCGGGAACGTCGAGCCGCGTGCCGGCGCGCCGCGGCACCGTCGGCATGATCGCCGACGCCGTGGCCATGATGATGACGCCCAAGGGCACGTTGACGAAAAACACCACGCGCCAGCCCAGCCCCGCGACATCCGCGGTCACCAGTACACCGCCGAGCAGGAAGCCGGCCGCGCCGGCAAGGCCGAGCACGATGCCGTAAATGCCGAAGGCGCGGCCGCGCGATCCGTCCGAGAACAATAGATGAAGGGTGGCGAGCACCTGCGGCACCATCAGTGCGGCGGTCGCGCCCTGCGCCAGCCGCGCGGCGATCAGCTCCGTGCCGGATTGAGCCAGCCCACACCACAGCGAGGTGACGGAAAAGCCGAATACACCGGCCAGAAATACCCTCCGCGTGCCGTAGATATCGCCGAGCCGGCCGCCGGTGACCACCAGCGTCGCATAGGCGATCAGATAGACCGCGATCACCGCCTCGAGCTGCGCCGCACTGGCGTGCAGGTTGATGGCGATGGTCGGAATCGCCACATTGACGATGAAAGCATCGACCCCGAACATGAATTGCGCAGCGACGACGATCGCGAGGACCCACCAGCGGCGCGAGGTGTCCGCGGGGGTTGAAACCATCTGATGCATGATGAGCCGGCCAGATCCGAAATCTTTTGCATCTGATGATCTCAGGCCTCGGTCCTTCCGGCGATTACCGCCGAGGTAAGTATTCTCCAGATTTGGTCTCAGATTTGGTCTCAGATTTTGGCCTCGGATTTTGGCCCGATTGCTGCATGGAAAATGGTCTCGGGTCATCCTTCCAGTGCTTCTCGCGAGTTCGGGGCCGCCTTCGATGTATGACTATGACATGGTTGTGATCGGCTCCGGCCCGTCCGGCCGCAGAGCCGCCGTGCAATTCGCCAAGCTCGGCAAGTCGGTTCTGGTGGTGGAGAAGGGCCGAAGGGTTGGCGGCGTCTCGGTCCATACCGGCACCATCCCCTCCAAAACCCTGCGCGAAACCGTGCTCAATCTGTCGGGCTGGCGCGAGCGCGGCTTCTATGGCCGGTCCTACCGGGTCAAGCAGGATATCGGCGCCGCCGACCTGATCGCGCGGCTGCAAAAGACGCTCGACCATGAAGTCGAGGTGCTCGAACATCAGTTCAGCCGCAACATGGTGAAGACCGCCTGCGGCGAGGCGCGCTTTACCGGGCCGAACCAGATCGAGGTGACGGCGGAAGGCGGCGAGACCCGCATGGTGTCCGCCGCCCACATCCTGATCGCCTGCGGGACGCGGCCGTTCCGCCCGGACTATGTGCCGTTCGACAGCACATCCGTGTTCGACAGCGACGAGATCATCGACCTGCCGAAGCTGCCGCGCAGTCTTGCGGTGATCGGCGCCGGCGTCATCGGCGTCGAATACGCCACCATCTTCTCGGCGCTCGATGTCGCGGTGACGCTGATCGAACCGCGGCCGACCTTCCTTGATTTCATCGACAAGGAACTGATCGAGGAATTCATGCATGAGCTGCGCGACCGCAATGTCGCGCTGCGGCTGGGCTCCGCGGTCAATTCGATCGAGCGCAGCGCCGGCGGCAGCATCGTGACCAAACTCTCCGACGGCCGCAACGTCAGCTCCGAGATGCTGCTGTTCGCGGCGGGGCGCGTCGGCGCCACCGACCGGCTCAATCTCGAAGCAGCGGGGATCGCCGTCGATCACCGCGGCCGGATCGCGGTCGATCCGCTGACCCTGCAAACCAGCGTGCCGCATATCTATGCCGCCGGCGACGTGATTGGATTTCCCAGCCTCGCTTCCACCTCGATGGAGCAGGGGCGGGTGGCGGCCTGTCATGCGCTCGGCATGGAGCCGATGGCGCCGCCCGAATTCTTTCCCTACGGGATTTATTCGGTGCCGGAAATCTCGACCACCGGCCTCACCGAGGAGGAAGTGCGAACCCGCGGCATTCCCTACGAGGTCGGCGTGGCGCGCTTTCGCGAAACCTCGCGCGGACACATCATGGGACTCAACAGCGGCATGATGAAGATGATCTTCTCGACCAAGACCCGCCGCCTGCTCGGCGTGCACATTCTCGGCGAAGGCGCCACCGAGCTGATCCATATCGGCCAGGCCGTGCTCAATCTCAAAGGCACGATCGACTATTTCATCCAGAACACGTTCAACTATCCGACGCTGGCCGAAGCCTACAAGATCGCCGGGCTGGACGCATGGAACCGGATGACAAGGTGAAGATTCAGATCGCCTTCAATTTGCGATAGGCGAACCATACCATTTTCAACAGCAGCCAGCCGTCGCGAAACCGGGAGATCTGGGTTTCGCCGAAGGTGCGCGCCTTGTAGTGGATCGGCGTTTCGACGATCTTGAGCTTCTGCTTGGCGGCGCCGAAGATCAGGTCGAAATCGCCGAACGGATCGAAATTGCCGAAATAGGCGCGCTCCCGCGCCAGCGTTTCGTAATCCTTGCGCAGCAGAACCTTGGTGCCGCAAAGCGTGTCCGTCAGCCGCGTGTTGACGAGATAACTGAACAGATAGGCAAAGCATCGGTTGGCGATCAGGTTGAGCGGGCGCATCGCCTCATGCTCCATCGGATAGATCAGGCGGGTGCCGTTGACGAATTCGGCTTTCCCGGTCTCGATCACCGCATGATATTTCGGCAGCGCTTCCGGCGGCATCGTCAGGTCGGCGTCCAGGATCATCAGCACGTCGCCGGTCGCCGCGGCGAAACCCTTGCGGACCGCATCGCCCTTGCCCTTGCCGTCCTGCTTCAGCACCTTGATGTTCCATTCGTCCTTGTAGGCGTCGCGGACCCGCTCGCATTCCTCGAACGTGCCGTCGCTGGAATTGCCCTCGACGAACAGGATTTCCTGGGAACTGCCAAATCGCGGCATGCGCCGGATCGCGTTTTCGATGTTGCCTCTTTCGTTGCGGCAGGGAATGAGAATGCTGGCGGAAAACGTTCGGTTCGGGAATAGCCGGACCGGACGCCCGACCAGATAGGTCCGCAGGCACAGTTGCCTGATCCCGGGCAACGGCGCGATGAAGCGGTTGATGAACGGACCCAATCCGAGCCAGCGACGCGGCAATAGCTGCCGCTGCTCCTGGCTGATCACCTCCAGATCCGCGAGGTCCATCAGGTTCAAAAAGTCGGCGGTGGCGATGTAGTTGATCTTCGGCTGCTTGCTGCGCAAATGCAGGAGCTCGGCGAGCTTGAGCACCGGCTCCCACAGATGGGAGTAATAGGAGATGACGATCCGCGTCGACGGCGCGCAGAGATGCTGTATGAGGCTCAACGTGCCATCGATGTCCTCGAACATGCCGATGGTGTCGGCGATCACGATGTAATCGAACTGTCCCTCGATTGCGGCCAGCGTCGCCGGATCCTCGACGTCGCCGAGAACAAAATGGAGCCCGGGATGCTGCTGCCTGGCGCGGTCAACGGTCCTGGCGCCGAAATCGATCCCGACGCCATAGGACGGCGCTAGCGCGGCGAGCAGGTCGCCGCGGCCGCAGCCCAATTCCAGCACCCGCTTGCCGGGCGGAATCAGGAACCGCATGAATTTGAGGTCGTCTTCATGGTAGGCGACGTTGAATTGGCGCCAGCGATCGAGCTCGTCGCCATTGGTCTCGAAATGGTCGAGCAGATCCCGCTTGCGCTGGCTGGAAAGCTGCAGTGAAGCAGGGGAGTCGGGTTGCTTCAGATTCATCGCAGCCTCGAAACGGAAAACGGGAGGGTCTATTAGCTCAAGGGCCCAAGGGTGTAAATTCGGCGATTGCGCCTTTCCCTTGGCCTTTCCCTTTACCCTTTCCTTCACCCTTCCCTTGGCCGTTCCCACGCCCTAGTTTGGAGCCGAGCAAGCAAGAACAATAAGCCCGGAGCAAACCCCCATGGCACGCCTCAAGTTCGGCGCCTTTCTCGCCCCGCATCATCCGATCGGCGAGCATCCGATGCTGCAATTCCGCCGCGACCTCGATCTGGTCGAGCAGCTCGACGCACTCGGCTATGACGAGTTCTGGTGCGGCGAGCATCATTCCTCGGGCTGGGAAACCATAGCCTCGCCGGAGATGTTCCTGGCCGCCGCCGGCGAACGCACCAAGCGTATCAGGCTCGGTACCGGCGTGGTCTCGCTGCCCTATCACCATCCCTTCAATGTCGCCCAGCGCATGGTGCAGCTCGACCACATGACCGGAGGCCGCGCCATCTTCGGTTCCGGGCCGGGCGCGCTCGCCTCCGACGCGCACACGCTCGGCATCGATCCGATGACGCAGCGCGATCGCCAGGACGAGGCGATCGCCATCATCCGCCGGCTGTTCCGGGGCGAGCGGGTGACGGCGAAGAGCGACTGGTTCACGATGAACGATGCCGCGCTGCAGATATTGCCGTTGCAGGAAGAGATGCCGTTCGTGGTGGCGTCGCAGATTTCGCCGTCGGGCATGACGCTGGCCGGCAAATACGGCATCGGCATTATTTCGCTGGGCTCGATGTCGAAGCAGGGCTTGATGGCGCTGCCGACGCAATGGGGGTTCGCCGAGGATGCCGCCAAAAAGCACGGCACCACCGTAAGCCGTGCCGATTGGCGTGTGCTGCTGTCCTGGCACATCGCCGAGAGCCGCGAACAGGCCCGCCGCGAGGCCGGCGCCGGACTGATGCGCTGGCATAACGAATATAACGTCGGCACGCTGCAGCGGCCGGGCCTGCAGCCGTTCACCTCGCCCGAGGACGCCGTGGAGAAGACCGCCGGCGGCGAGGCGGCCGCTTCCACCATCGGTACCCCCGACGATCTGGTCAAAACCATCAAGAGCCTGATGCAGGTCTCCGGCGGCGTCGGCACCATCGTCGGTTTCGTGCACGACTGGGCCAACCCCGAAAACACCCGCCGCAGCTGGGACATGGTGGCACGCTATGTGGTGCCGGAAATCAACGGTCACATCGCCAAACTGCGCGAATCGCAGAAGTTCCTGATCGAAAACCGTGCGGTGTTCGAGCGCGCCGGACAGGCGGTGATGGCCAAGATCATGGAAAACGACAAGGCCGCCGCCGCGCTTTCGCTCACCGGTCCCGGCCGCGTCGCGATTCCCACCATCAACGCGCCGGATTTGCAGCAGGAAGCCGCGAAACGAAAGGCCTGACGCGTGCGACGCAACAGCGCTTGCCAATGTATGTCCGGCAGGACGCGTCGCGGTTCCTGAGAGCCTTTGCATAGCCGCGACAAAGGGTCTATTTTACAGGTCGTATTTTATAGTTTTTTTGGACTACGCCGATGACATCGACCCGGACCGGCGATCACAACAAGATTGCGGTCCGGTGGATCCACTGGGACCAATCGGAGCAATTGCCATGTCCATGCAGACTGTGGTTTCGCCCGCGATCACCCTCACGCCGGCCAAACGCACCTCGCTGACGCACATTCCGGGCGACGAGGGCTGGCCGGTCGTCGGCCGGACGCTGGCGATCCTCGCGGACCCCAAAGGGGAAGTCGAGCGGATGGCCGCGAAATACGGCCCGATCTATCGCAGCCGCGTGCTGGGCGAGACCAGCATCACCCTGCTCGGGCCTGAAGCCAACGAACTCGTGCTGTTCGACCAGAGCCGGCTGTTCTCCTCGACGCATGGCTGGGAGATGGTTCTGGGCCGGTTGTTTCCGCGCGGCCTGATGCTGCTCGATTTCGACGAACATCGCCTGCACCGGCGCGCGCTTTCGGTGGCGTTCAA
>Ga0302310_10003546_pt1 | contig 12104 bp, 13 predicted proteins | sample III_Palsa_N1_2_FD_200451 | JGI IMG/M metagenome (GOLD analysis project Ga0302310, IMG submission 200451) | Peat permafrost microbial communities from Stordalen Mire near Abisko, Sweden - III_Palsa_N1_2 | ecosystem: Environmental > Terrestrial > Soil > Palsa > Peat permafrost | place: Sweden... | reverse complement strand
GCACGATAGTCGTCCTGAACCATGTCATTCAATATGTCGCGCACCTCCGCCATGTCGACCGGATCAGCTGCCATAAAGCGCTGTGCGGCCTGCACATTGCTCAGAATCGCCGTGAGCGGCTGATTAAGTTCGTGAGCAAGAGATCCGGCCAATTCACCCATTGTCGAAACACGGGTCAAATGGGCGAGATCTTGCTGGTTACGCAGGAGCGCGTAGTGGTCGGACCTGTCCTCGACAAAGGCGAGCGTCGACGCGTCGTTCTGGAAAGACGATCGCCTGACGATGAGCTCGACTGGAAATTCTGCGCCCTGCTTGCGTCGGGCAACAAGCCGGAACGCCGATTCGGGCAGTCGCCCGGGTGAGGCGGAGGAAGCTTCGTCGCGCCACACAGGGCTATGTGGGTCATTGAACTCAGGAATGAGTAACGAGACCGGCTTGCCGATCATTTCGCCGTCTTCGTAACCAAACAAGGTTTCCGCTCGCGTGTTTGCAGCCAGAACTTCGCCGCGACTTCCGAGCATGAAAATGCCGAGCGGCAACGACTGCCACAGGATGCGAAAACCGTCGACGATACTGTCATGCGAAGCCCGTTCCTTTGTGATGCCCTCGTTTTTTGAACCAGCGCCGCGATGACCCGACAGCACCCGTTTAAGAGCCCGGAGCGTCGCCATATGGCGTCTTCCGGCAGGCGTATGCCTTGTGTGATGCGCACCAGGAGGTGCCTTGTGGAGGGTTTCTTTGATATCTGTCTGACCAAATTCGACGGACGGGCCCCGCTGTACTGATAACCCGGGCTGTCCATATCCGCCATTGAGTGACGCAGTCGGATTTCGGTGTGTACGCGACATGAGCAGCCACACGATGACAGCGGCTTGCGCGAACACAATTGCCGGAAATAGCATGTTCACGACAAATGTCTCCTGAGTTCGGCCATACTCGAAGAAATCTAATGCACGTAAAAATGCAATGCATCCACGGATAAACACCGTGAACGACATGTTGTGAGCGGCTACTTCTAAATGCGTTTGACAACGCTGGTGCGACGATCCAGCTTTCGACAGAGACACCAACGGATATCAGCCTGCCTCGGATAAGCGGATGCTGATGCGGGTCCATGAACAGGACCGAAGATACACAAAATTGATTCGTTCCCGCGTCTACACCAGACCTGCGCATGCGAGTGCACGAGGCTCCCGCAACTGGATCAGACGCTGCCTCTCGACTGCGGATCTTGTTCTCTTAATATCCGCTATTCTTCAAAACGGCACTCTGAATTAAAGAAGTGCGCCGAACATAATGTTACGCAAATTGCGAATTAAAAAATTTGCTCAACATCAATTTATTCAAGGCCAAACACAACAACTCTCAACTGGAGAATTGTCGTCATACCGGTTCCTTACAGCAGCTTCCATTCTACTTGCATATACCAATAAGGCAAATACATTTTTAAGCAAGCTCGCATCGCTTCGGATTTCATCTGCAGACCTAACATCCGAAATGAATCGGCGCCTGATCCGCAATTGTACGCAACCGTACATCGGCAATATGCATCAAATCGGAATTGTTCTGGAATGCGGATCAACAGGACGCCCGATGAACGCTTTTCGGGCAGGCCTGATCAGTGTCAGCCTAGTTGCAACCCCGACTGTTGGCGGTCCTATAGCAGGTCTTTCCACTCGGGCTTTTATACACACCGTTACCGTTCTTCGTCTTGGCCTCGCCGCCTCTGCTAGTCTGCGTCGTCGTCACACCGGCCTGATTTTTCTGGGCCTTCCAGGCATTTCCGGTGTTCGCGTTATAGCCGCCCGCGGTTTGTCCGTTGCCGCACGCAGCGACACCGCGCGCGTTGGTGGCACATTCCGCGAATGCACCTGAAGCGAGCAGCATGCACGCCAACATCACTAGCATCTTCATGACCGTCTCCGTTGCGTCCGGCGCGATGTCGTTCAATACCGCATCGCTGGACGAATACGTCTCTAATGCTAGTCAGATTCGACGCGGCGCGCATTGGACCTTGGTCCTATAGCCCGGTGTCGCAACGACCTCCGCTATCCGGCTATCGGAGAACGAGTCGCACAATCGTGGACAACGGTGTCAGCCGACGCAATCGCCGCCCATTCACCTCACGCGTCCTGAAGTCGCGTACGGTTACTGGCCGAGCATGGCAAGCGCATCACGCATCGGCGCAAGCGAAACGGTGAATACGCCATCAAGCGGCGTGTTCAATTCCAGAATCAGGAATATTGCTCCGGAAGTGGACAAGGCACCGAGAAGCAGCGCGGCAATGACAGTGCCGTTGATCGGTGCGAAGAGGCCGAAGGTGCCAAATATGATTGACAACCAGAGGACTAACGCCACGAGCAGTGGCATAGGAATGGAGCCTTGGGCCTGCAGCAACGTCAGCCAGCGCACCGCTAGCACCTCATCTGCGATCTGCACGGCGCGCGCCTGCAATTGATGCTGCAACGGGCTCTGCGGCGAGAGCGCCGCGAGCTCGCGTTGCAGACCCTCTACGCGGTTGATCGCCTCCGGGCTTCCCAGTCTCTTCATCTGCCTGGCGTCGCCGGAACCGAGTATCTGAATCGATGTGGCATAGCTCTGCTTGATCTGGCTACGGACTGCCTGAGTGTCAGGTCCGTACCGGGCCAGCACGCGATCGAGCAGAATGATGCTCGCCGCGTTGTGCACCAGCTCGTTGTTGACAGCATCGAATGAGCTTTTTGCCGACGAAATCAGCAAACCAAGCACCAATGCCGCCATCGTCGCGATCAAGCCTGTCGTCAACTTGACGACACTGATCGAATCATCGCCCAGATGATGCGGTGGCACGATGGCGCGTAGATACAAACCCAGCAGCGCGCTGCTGAATACACACGCGAACGCTATCCCGGCGATGACGAGGTGGTTCAACGTTCACTCCTCCGTCTCAGGCTGAAAATGTGCGCCAATGAGGCTCCCAACTGTGCAGCACCGGTTGAGCGGATGCGCTTCAAGGCGCGGCCACGACGCGATAAAAAACACCGTTCGCGCCGTAGGCGGGTTGAAACCAGGTATTGCCACACAGGTAGTAGGTGCCGCCGTGAACCGACGGCGAGATACATCCGGCGGGCAACACCGCATAGATCGCACCGGGCGCAAAGGAGGTATTGATGGGAGCAGGCGCTGTCGTCGCGCCTGCCACGTATCCCGCGTTGTATGCGTTCGAAGCAACGGCTGTGGTGTGGGCCGAAGCCACCGCCGCGCCGGCTACCACACCGACCGCGACACCTGCAGCAGCAGCCCCCGCCGCGGACCAGCCGCCGCAGTTGTAGCAGCTCGATCCATACGTATTTACCGCGACGGGAGGGTGGTACGCTGGATAGGCGGCGCCATAGTACGCGCTGTGGTAGGCAGTCGCACCGGAGGCGCTCGTATAGGTCGAATAACCGGAACCGGTCGCGTGACTCGCCGTGCCGCCATAGGCGTTGGTGGCGGTCGTTCCCTGTCCATAGGTGTGCGTCGCGGTCCCGCCGTAGTGATTGGTCGCGGTCGTTTGACCTGAGCCTTGCGCATGGGTTGCCGTGTCGCCGTAGCGGCCGGTCGCGGTCGTGCCCTGCCCATAGGTGTGGGTCTCGCTGCCGCCCATGGCATCGGAGCGGGTCGTCGACCCCGAACCGTAAGCGTGCGAGGTACTCCCTCCGTAAGCGTTGGCGTGAGACCACGCCCCGGCCGGCCCCGTAACGAGCGCGGGTATCAGCAACGCCGCGAGGCGCATGACGGCCTTCTTCATGGTCCGTCTCCTCATTGAGTCCCAATGGGCCTGATCCCAGGCGGCGGCTTCATCGCCGACGTACCGCTCGCGTCCGGACGCGCAAACGCAATGCGCGCCGCACCGGCGGCGTTGGCGGGGACGAAGGCATCCGCCGGGATAGCGGTGTCCAGTTGCCAGTTGGAGAGCTCCAGCACGTGACGCAGCCGGGCGTGATCGTTGAGATAGATGGCGTAGATACGGCGCGGCAGCTTATCGTCGGTGCCGATCCAGATCTGCACGAACACGTCCCCGGTGACATACGCCACCATATCGGTGGTGGTGCCGCCGACGACGTTCGATTGCCCTACGTAGAAGGCAATCTTCAGGCCGTCGGCGAGGTCCTTATAAGGATCCGCGACAATCACGTCGGTAAACGGGAAATAGATCGCGCCAGTATCGAAGGCGACACGTAACGCTTCGTCGATGGTCGGAGGCGCGTCCGCGACGGCAATCAGCTTCTCCTGCGGCGCAAACGCGGTCATGGTCTTGCCGTCGTAATAGAAGTCCGATGCCGGCCCGTCGCCGAGCGTGACGACCTTGAGCTTGTCCGGCCGCTCTACTGTGACCTCGGACTGGGTCGAATAGACTAGCGGCGGACCAAGGCGGCTCGGGCTTTCATAGGAGACCACCGCTGTGAAAGACATGGTTTTGGCCGCGGCCAGGCGCGCGCACGCCGCTTTGAGAATCTCAACCGCATGAGGCTCGAGGCCATGCTGAAACGCCGGCGCGGCAGACTTCGTTGTGTGCCTGGGTGCCGCTTTCGACGGATGCTGGATTGTCTGGGTGTTGCCGTTGATAGCCAGACAAGAGCCCAACACGACGGCGGCCACTTTCCACTTCAGTTTTTCGCAGGCCATCGCAACCTCGATGAGTATTCCTGATTAACGACATGCGGGTGGCCGATCATGGAATCATGCCGCATTCGAACATCTTGTCGGCGATTGGGGCTGCCACCCTGGCGATGAAGGCCGCGCGCATCTGTGGGTCGCCCTGCAGGACTTCAACCGCCTGCTGCTCCCGCCCGGATTTCGGGCGCCCCCGTTTCGCGGCCCGCTCCTGCCATAGCTGCTCACAGGACGATTGCTGGTACCGTTGAACAAGCCGGTCGGCCGCCGCGTCCATCAGCGGGTACTGAGCGACTGCGACGCCCGCAAGCAGCAGCGCTGGCACCGCCACAAACACAAGAAGAGGCTTGTTCATAGGTTCGCCCTCGTATCGTTAGCAAAAGTTCATCGCTCTGCGTGACAGCCTGATGAGTGCTTCCGCGAGGACGGGATAGTCGTTGAGCTCGCGCGCGGCCAGTCTGCAGGCTCAACCTCATGCGCACCCGCCCAACTGGCAGACTAGGTGACCCGCAGACATACCGGTATTGGACCTTGGTCCAATATGCGTCGCCCGCACATTCGCCGATCAACCGTTCGAATAGGACCAAGGTCCCATTGCAGATCAGTCGAGCACGGTCTACTTTTCTGGCACAGGGGCGCTCCGGAGTACTGAATGCGAGTCAGACTGACGACACGCGCGCTGGCGTTTGCGCTGGCGCTTTCGATGGTGTTTCCTGGCGTTCATGCGGCGCAGGATCCGGGCTGGCCACGCGAGATGACGAGAGACGACGCGACGCTCATCTACTATCAGCCCCAGATCGACGAATGGAAGGACTTCAAGGAAATCAGCGGCCGTATGGCGGTCAGCGTAACGCCGCGTGGCGGCAAACCTCAGGTGGGTATCGTCACGCTGCGGATGCACACGGATGTCGACGTCGACAGTCGAAACGCGCTCTTGAGCAAGCCACAAATTACCGGCCTGACTTTCCCTGACACTGACGCGGCGACGGCCAAAAAGCTGGATACGCTTGTGCGCAAGTTTCTCAATCCGCAGGCAACGTTGACGATCTCGGTCGACCGACTTGTCGCGAGCGTGGAAAAGAAAAACGCACCAGCGGTGGCGGCCGTGAAGAATGATCCACCCGCGATCTTCTTTAGCTTCGGCCCGGCGATCCTTTTATACGTCGACGGGGACCCGGTGCCTGCACCCATCAAGGACTCAGACCTCACGTTCATCGTCAATGCCAGTTGGCCTCTCTTTGTCGACAATGCAAGCCACCAGTACTACGTCTTTACAGGACAGTCATGGATGACGTCCACCGACCTCAAAAGCGGATGGACAGAAACGAAGACGCTTCCGGCAAAGATGTCGAAAGTGCCGGCCGATCCCATCTGGGCAGACCTGAAGCCCTTTATTCCAGCGCCTAAATCAACCCGGGCCAAAGCGCCGGCGGTCTACTTCAGCAATATGCCCGCGGAACTGATCGTGTTCGACGGGCAGCCCGTCTACACGAAGATTCCAGGTACCCAACTGGTGTTCGCGAAGAATACCGACAGCGATGTATTCGTCTACTCGCCCACCAATACGTACTACTACCTGAGCGCCGGCCGCTGGTTTTCCGCGCCGGCACCCAGCGGTCCGTGGACGTTCGCGACCGATCAATTGCCGCCTGATTTCGCCAGCATTCCGCGCGATAGCGCCGCCGCCCGCGTTCTTGGCTCCGTGCCTGGAACGCCGGAAGCAGCCGATGCAGTGCTGCTTGCGCAAATTCCGACGACGGTTGAGATCGACCCTAATGCGGCTGCGGCCGCGGTCAAGGTTTCATACAGCGGTGAGCCGGACTTCAAGCCGATCGAAGGCACGCCGCTCTCATACGCGGCGAATACACCCGACAAGGTCATCAAGGTACAGAACCAGTACTACGTGTGTTCTCAGGGCGTGTGGTTTGATGCCGCATCGCCGAACGGCCCATGGCAAACGAGCACTTCCGTGCCCCCGGTGATCTATACGATTCCGCCGAGCTCGCCGGTTTATAACGTGACTTACGTCACCCAGTACGCCACACCGACCGGAGCCGTGCAGGCGAGCTATACGGCGGGATACCTCGGCATCTTCATCGCGGGCGCAGCGATCGGCGCGATCATTGCGCAAGGTAACGGCTACTACTATCCGCCGTATGTGGTCGTGGGCCGTGGCCCTTACCCGGTCTACTATCCGCGCCCCGCGCCCTACGGCTATCGTACCTATAACCCTTATACGGGTGCGAGTGGCGTGAGAGGCGTCGCTTACGGGCCGAATGGCAGCGCGCACTGGGGTACCTCATACAACCCCAACACAGGCACCTATGCGCGTGGCGCGAGCGCCTCAGGACGATACGGCAGCGCAAGCGTTGGGCAGGCCTACAATCCCTATACCGGCGCATACGGCGCCACGCGTCAGGGCTCGAATGCGTATGGACAGTGGGGCAGTTCCGTCGTCACGAAGGGCAACCATTGGGCGGCAACACAGCATTCGACGACGGCCGCCGGTTCAGTCGGTACCTATCGGAATTCAGCGGGCGGCAAGGCAGTAGCCGGTGCGAGTGCGAACGGCCGCGCTGTTGCGGGCAAAACCGCAGGCGGTGACATGTATGCCGGCCGTGATGGAAACGTCTATAAGAACAGCAACGGGAGCTGGCAGAAATACGACAACGGCTCCTGGTCTTCTGTGAGCAGACCCGCAGGACAGGCAGGACAACCGGGAGCACAAAGCGCGCAACAAAAACGCCCGGCCGGCGCTCAGACATCGAATCCACCCGCAGCGGGATCGAGGTCGCAGAGCACGCAACAAGCTCGCTCCAACGCATCCCCCGCGACGAATTCGGTGAGCGCTCAGTCCAAAGCGCAGACCGCTCAACAGCAGCGCCCTGCCGCGACCCAACCCGGCCGCTCGCCGGCCACTGCACCAATCGCGCAGGGCTATCAACCGCAACGCCCGATACCTGTCGCGGCAAACCGGCCCGCCGGCAACGCGCCCCAAAGCCCTGGGGGCGGCTTGAACCGCCCCGGTGGACAGTCCTCCTCCAGCGACTTGAACCGGCAAATGCAAAGTCGCCAGCGAGGCGCGACCGAGAGCCAGCGCAACACGCAGAGTGCACGCGGCGGCGCTGGCGGCCTGCGTCGATAGCGCTCCGCGATCGACGCTCCTCTCATCCATCGGCCGTCTCAGGCTCGGCGCGCTCAACGAATGCGCGATGGTGCCGTGTGATATCGAGTGTCTCGTTGTGAAACTGCGCAAGCGACTCGCGTTGCCCGATGCTAACAATCGCCCCCTTCGGCAGTCTTTCGATGAGGAGGCCATAAAGATGTAATTCGTTTTCAAGGTCGAGCGCGCTAGTCGCTTCGTCGAGGAACACATAGTCGGGCTCGTGCAGCAGCACACGCGCGACTGCCAGCCTCTGCTGCTCGCCCGGCGAAAGCATGCGTCCCCAGTCATGGGATTCCTGCAACCGGTCAACATAGCCTTCCAGTCGGCCGCGGGATAGGTCACCGCAGCCTTCAAAGCGCCCACTGGCAAATAGCTCTGCTGCGGGATAAACATCATGCGCGCGTCCACGGGCGCATCGATCGAGCCGTCACCGAACGGCCAGAGACCAGCAAGCGCTCGCAATAGCGTGGTCTTGCCGGCCCCGGACGGCCCGCGCACCAGCCAGCGCGAACCGGGCTTTATGGCGATGTTGCGCACGCTCGTAAGCGGTTCGCCGTTAGGCAGCGCGAGCTTCAGGTTGTGTGTGACGAGCTGGCTCTCGTCGACATAGTGCAAGTGGATGCCACCGTGTCCGGTGGCCGGCGACACCGACTCTTTCAGACGAGGTTGCCGCATGACCCGGTCGAACTCGCGCAGGCGGTTAACCGTCGCACGCCATTCGACGACCCTGTCGTAGTTATTGATCAACCACGAAAGCGACTCGCTAACTGAACCGAACGCGTCGGCGATCTGCATCAGCGTGCCGAAACTCAACGCGCCTGCGAAATAACGGGGCGATGCAACGACGATCGGAAAGATTTCGGCGATCTGACCATAGACGCTGACAACGAAGCTGTAGCGCTTCGTGTACCTCATGAGACGCCACCAGTTTTCACGAATCCGGCCGAACAGATCCTCGGCATTCGCTCCCTCGGTCCGCATGCCACCGTAGAACGCAATCTGCTCTGCGTTTTCGCGCAGACGGATCAGGCCGAAGCGGAAATCCGCCTCGACGCGCTGCAACTGATAGTTGATCGACACAAGCGGGTGACCAACCTTGTTGGTCAGCAGCGAGCCGGCAATCGCGTAGGCAACCGCCGCCCAAAGCATGTAGCCCGGGATCTGGACCGCCGTGCCTCCGGTTATCACGACCAGAGCGCCGGCCGTGCTCCACAGGACGATGGAAAACCAGACGAGCGTCTCGATCGTCGAAAGCAGGTCGAGCGTGAGAGAAAGCGTGGTGGTGGCGAACAGATCGAGGTCGACAGCGATACGCTGATCGGGATTGTCAGTAAGGCAGTCGCGCTCGATCCGGTAGAAGGCACCGCCGTTAAGCCATTCCTGCAGGTAGCGCGTGGTCAGCCATTGGCGCCATCGGAATCCAAGCATCTGCCGCAGATAGCGGTTGTAGACAGAGATCACACAGAACGCGAGTGCAAGCGCGGTGAACGTTAACATCAGCAGCGGGAATTCGTGGACGTCCTTGCTTTCCAAAGCGTCGTAGAAATCGCGGTTCCATGTGTTCAGCCGCGCGCTGATGCCTACCAGAAGCAGGTCCATTGCGACGGTCGCGATCAGCAGCCCCCACGCGGTCCTGCTTTCCTCCGAAACCCAATACGGTCTGATGAGACTCCATGCCGAGACACGTTGGGGTTGCCCAGTCGCAGAGCCGGACGATTGGTTGGTCATGAGAGCCTCCCCGTAACGCACCCATTGCGTGCGACGTCATGCGCAGTCGGCATCACTGATCGAACCAGCGGTACTGCAGCGCCAGTGAAATGCTCTGGAAATCGCCGCCGATACGGGTGATCAGCCCCCGCGACCACGCCAGCTTCGCGGACCATCGCGTAGCAAGCGGAATCGACAGCGTGACGCCGTAGCGCACGCTACGCTGCAGATCCTGATCCTCAATGCCATTGACGCTCGTGCGGCCGCCGGTAAAGTACGTCGCGTCCGCCGCGATCCACAACCCGGGCCGCCAGGTGTAGCCTCCATGCCACTGGAATTCGGGCATCGGAGCCTGACTGCGCCGATGACCGCCAAAGAAATCGTCGTTGTCGGTATAAAGCCAGATGCCTGCGGTTCCCTCCAGAAACCAGTTGCCCAATGGCTGAGATACGCCGATCTCCGGCTTGAACGACCAACGATTTGCTCCCACGTTGATGAGACGTGACGGCACGTACTGGCCTGTCGGCGCTACGACGATCAAGCTGGTGCCAACGACAGTGGATGGGGTGCGTCGCGCGAATTCTTCCGGCGTGAGCGCAAGGTCGCCGAGCAGATTCATTGCAAGCCTGAACCGCAAGTCACTGAGTCCGGACCGGTAAGCCTGCTCAGGCGCGCCCATGACGTCACCGGTCACGTTCCCGTTGGCGTACGGCACCGACATCGCGACGCTCGCTGTGTGTCCCGCGATGCCGAAGCTGTGCGAAAAGCCGAGCGACCATGTATTGATGGTCGCGTGCACGTTGGAAATCGGCAGCGAAGGATCGACCGAGAAACCACCGCTCGAGCGCGCATAATCCAGCGCCACGAAGTTAGTGCCGACCGGCACAGCCGAATAGCTGCGTGGCTCCATTTCTTGCCCATGGGCCAACGCGGCCCCGAGCAGCGCCGCGCACGCCATCGTGTGCCGAAAGAGACTCACGGCGCGAGGTAGGGTTAAATCTGCGCACACCGGGCAACGCTGGCCTATTGACCGAGATGGGAGAGTGCGATCTGCGCCGGCGTGCGCGAGATCTGCATCAGCCCTTCGAGCGGATGGGCAATGTCCTCGATCAGGAAAATAGCGCCGGAGACCGATAGTGCACAGACGAAAAGCGTCGCAACGGCGGTCCGATTGTTGGCGCTGACCAGCCCGAAACCGGCGAAGAGGATACCGAGCCAGAGCACAAGCACTGCCAGGAATGGCGTTGGGATCGCGCCCTGCCCTGGTCGGAATAGTATCCAGCGCGTTTGTGCCAAGTCGTGGCTGCGGGCTAGAGCCTCCGATTGAAGCGAGCGTTGCATATCGCTTCGTGGTGTCAGTTCTCGAAGCTTTTGCTGAAATTGCACCATGCGCGTCAGGCTCTCCGGAGCATCCACATTGGCCTTTCCCGTACCCCGGCCGGAATAAAACAACTCCACGGCTGAGGCGTAGGTGTTGCGGAGAAGATCGCGGGATTCCTTCGCCTCCGGACCATAATCGGCCAAGGTGCTGTCGATCAGGACGACCGTAGCCGCCGTCTGCGTAAACTCCTCGCTGAGCCGGTCGAAAGAAACCTTTGCCGAGGCGATGAGAAGACCAAGGACGAGAGCCGCGAGTGTCGCCATCAAGCCGGCACCCAGCTTCACGATAGACGTCGAATCGTCGCTCAGGTGATGGTCGGGGAGGAGCGTGCGTAGACTCAGGCCGAGCATCCCGCTGCCGAACACGCACACAAGCACGATCAAAGCGACTACCAATGAGTTCACACGGACCTCTGTGGTTTGACTCGAAGTCGCGCTCTTCTCTAACGGGACTGGCGAAACGTAGGAAGTTTCGCTGGATTCGCGTGGCCCCGGCGAAAAAGGACGAATACCAGGTTCTGGACAAGTCTAGTTGTAGCCTTGCAGGCACGGCTATTGGACTTTGGTCCTATTGTCTGGTCTGGTGCAGCGTGAAATTACGTAGTCGTGGCACCAGGGCATCACGAAGGCGTGATGCGAAGCCAGTGGCAGTTGGATATCGACACGACTAAGCTCGCTTTCGCCTCAGAGCTGTTCTGGTGGACGCGATGAGCAGTATCGAGCGCACCACGCGCTTCGGCCCGGCGCAGGGCGGTTAGCACTTCAGGGGCTTTGATCTCGGCGATTGCGCAGCCGGCGAGCCACGGGAAGTGCCCGCTAAAATGCCCCTCTACGCCCAGATGTCAATGGATGACGTTGGGCTTCGCTGGAAATAAAAAACCCCGCAAGCCTTTACAGCTGCGGGGTTTCTGGACTTTCCTGGAATTCTTCGTGGTGGAGAGGAGGGCTACTGAACTGTTGTAAAAACGCAAATCAGATAGGCTGACTTTTCCGAAATGGCTTTTCAGCGTGCCCCGCAATCTGCCCCGAAGCCGATGTCGCTGCAAATCCGGCATGAAAGTCCGACCGCAGAACTGCAACAGCGCTGCCGAAGAGCGCCGCCGCCTTACCCATTATCGACAAATCTGTCCGGCTCCACTATCCGATTTTGACTGGAAGCAGGCCGGATTTGCATGGGCGTCCCACAGTGCATGATGCATGATGGCCATGCTCGGCA